>OFMC01000342.1_pt1 | contig 50324 bp, 51 predicted proteins | sample 1541271 | NCBI WGS metagenome assembly OFMC01 (sample SAMN04209252, study PRJEB22552) | human gut metagenome | biome: gut; material: feces | host: Homo sapiens | place: USA: Oklahoma | reverse complement strand
ACTTAACCCAACATCTCACGACACGAGCTGACGACAACCATGCACCACCTGTCTCTACTTTCCCCGAAGGGCACCTAACATATCTCTATCTCGTTAGTAGGATGTCAAGCCCTGGTAAGGTTCTTCGCGTTGCTTCGAATTAAACCACATAATCCACCGCTTGTGCGGGCCCCCGTCAATTCCTTTGAGTTTCAACCTTGCGATCGTACTCCCCAGGTGGAATACTTATTGTGTTAACTGCGGCACGCAGGGGGTCAGTCCCCGCACACCTAGTATTCATCGTTTACAGCGTGGACTACCAGGGTATCTAATCCTGTTTGCTCCCCACGCTTTCGCGCCTCACCGTCAGTTGTCGTCCAGCAATCCGCCTTCGCCACTGGTGTTCCTCCTAATATCTACGCATTTCACCGCTACACTAGGAATTCCGATTGCCCCTCCGACACTCAAGATCTACAGTTTCAAATGCAGTTCATGGGTTGAGCCCATGGATTTCACATCTGACTTGCAGACCCGGCTGCACGCCCTTTACACCCAGTAAATCCGGACAACGCTTGCCACCTACGTATTACCGCGGCTGCTGGCACGTAGTTAGCCGTGGCTTATTCAAGAGGTACCGTCTTCTACTCTTCCCACTTAAAAGAAGTTTACAACCCGAAAGCCTTCTTCCTTCACGCGGCGTTGCTGGGTCAGGCTTGCGCCCATTGCCCAATATTCCCCACTGCTGCCTCCCGTAGGAGTCTGGGCCGTATCTCAGTCCCAATGTGGCCGTTCAACCTCTCAGTCCGGCTACTGATCGTCGCCTTGGTGGGCCGTTACCCCGCCAACTAGCTAATCAGACGCGAGGCCATCTTGAAGCGATAAATCTTTGGCATAAAGATCATGCGACCCCTATGCTTCATGCGGTATTAGCAGTCGTTTCCAACTGTTGTCCCCCTCTTCAAGGCAGGTTCCTCACGCGTTACTCACCCGTCCGCCACTTTCCTCTACTTCCATTGTCCGAAAACTCTTTCAGTAGATTCTCGTTCGACTTGCATGTGTTAAGCACGCCGCCAGCGTTCGTCCTGAGCCAGGATCAAACTCTCAATAAAATGGTATCAACACAGACCTAAGTCTGAGCTAATCTTTATCGAGCTATTTGTCATAGCTTAAAACTTTTTATCCTTACGATTCAGACGTAATTGACTTAACCGTCCTCCTCGCAAGCCACTGTGCATTTTGCACAGTTTTTCATCTGGTGCTTGTCAAAGTTTCGTTGTTTAATTTACAAGGTGCACGCTCCATTCGCGGAACAGTACGTTATTATACACGCATCCCAGGAAATGTCAAGCGTATTTTTCAAAGTTTTTTCGGTCTGTCACTTCTTTCAGTTTCATCATCTAAAATCCGACCTTAGCTGTGCACAATGTCCACATTCGCTCCTCTTTCACCTTATTTTGTTAAAAAACATCATCCTCAGCGCGCTGCAAAATCTTCCAGCCGCGGCTTTGGATAAATTGGCGGCTTTTCCAAAGACTAAGTGCAGTTTATCGAGTATAAAAGGAGTTTTGATAGATGAAAGCAACCGGAATTGTCAGACGGATCGACGACCTTGGCCGCGTTGTCATTCCCAAGGAGATCCGCCGCACCATGAGAATCCGCGAGGGCGACCCGTCACAGATAACATTGGCACGGTGGGAAAGATTCTGCTTCGCCATGCTGGATCTGTCAAAAAGATGGGGACTGGATTGTACATAGTGACGGAGGATGAGGGCAAAGCCGTGGGGATTCGGGAGGGGTGAAATGGAGGAAACGTCTGGCGGCGCGATGCGGTTGGGAGTTAAAAGACTGGGGCAACTTAGGGGGTATAAAGTGTACCCCTTGTCAAGGACACAGAGCACATTAGAAACCATTAGATAGATTATCGTCAGGTTGTTCTTTTGGGAACCGGCCGGTCACTCAGCCGGTCCAGGTTCTTTGATTGACAGTGGACATACCCCGGTTGTGATGTACCTGTAGTATTCATCTGGAGCCAGCTTTGCATGCTGCTACTAATAACGCTCTGTGTTGTAGTAGTCCATCCAGTCATCGATGATCCGCTTGACCTGTGAAAAGCGATTACAGCCGTAAAGGTTCGATCTCATCCTTCATGTGCCCGAAGAAGCTTTCCTGAGGAGCATTATCCCAGCAGTTTCCTAGACGGGACATCGACTGCCGTAGATTGGAATCCCTTAGGATCTTCAAGCTGGTGTAGTGAAACCCCTGATCAGAATGAACTATGGTCTCTGCCTGAAGGGATATAGTCGTACTTGCTGTAGCCCAGTTCGTTGTCCAGTTCCGCATCAAGGCCGTTTTCCATGAATTCGGCAATCGTCCCCTTGAACAGGCTCTGGATGTCATCCATGCTGCCGATGTTTGCCATCTGCAACAGTTCTCTAATCTTTTCCCTGCGGGCATTTTCTTCCGAGGTGTGTTTCTTTCTTATCATAGCAAAACCTCCAGCATGGTGCATCTACTATACACCACACTGGAGGTTTGCACAAAATATGGGATGGTCTCTTCAGAACGGATTTTGGGAATCCTTTGTATTCATAAATTTCGCTCTCGTCCCGTTCTGCACTTTAATGAAGATTCATACTCCACCTGCTCTGGCATTTATCAAGCCTACGAAGCATTTCCGGACCGTCATCGTAGGTCCACGCAATTTTGTCATAAATCATTTGAAGCTCTTCCTTAGTCCCATTCCAATTTGAGATCAACTGCTTCAGGCTATTATACTCACTGTCTGGCATTTTCATTTTTAATTCCTCCTCAACAAAAAGTGATCCACAGAACACATACGTCTTCATTATCATAACGGTGGCTGATGTAATATCCATGTGCTTCCACACATTCAGTAATTGCTGTTAAAGGAATAGATGGTCTGGCGTGGCTCATCCAGCAGCAGTTTAAAATGAATCCGTTCACCAACACATTATTTCCGTTCTGCGGATGGCAGCGAGACCGTATCAATGGCTTGTACTAGGAAAGAGATGTCTTCATCCTGCTGTACAAACGTCTGGAGCAAGGTGCGTATCAGTGGCCGCGCTCTGAATCCAAAGCAAAGGCTTTAACGCCGCAGCAGTACCGCTGGCTCACGGAAGGGCTGCAAATCGAGTGGCCGAAAGCCCACCGTCCGGTGGCAGGATTGAGCGCAGGATAATGCAGGATTAACTGCGCAAAAAGGAGAATGCATAAAAGAAGACATAGTTTGCAGCCTCTGGTAGAATAAAGTTACCACACACTATTCTGATAGGAGACGGAAAGCTACAATTCCTTTTGACGCAATCTGCTATTGCGGCGTTTCCTCTCATTGTGTTATGATAGTAACATAATGTGAGGCTGGAGATATTGCTTTTCTCTCGGATGCAAGCACTACGCAAATGACGGTCGGCAGTTTACACCTCAACCCATGCAAGCCTATGCCGCGTTTGGCTCCATGCTTGACGCGATAGAAAAACTGCCAGATGTTGAACTTTCAGTCAAAATTCGTTGTGATCAGGAGGGACCATTGTGACGCAGGAGGAGCAGGCACGCATGCAGGCATTGGAGGAAAAACTTGCATGTCTCGAATCCATTATCGAGCATGTCAGCGAAGGTGTTATCCTCACCGATCAGGATTGCCGCATCGTCGAATTCAACCCCGCCAAGGAACGGATGGAACATATGCGTGCTTCCGACGTGTTGGGAATGGTCTCCTGGGAAGCTTACACGCACTCCAACCGTGAGATATCCGAGCACCAACAGGTTTCCGATACCGGCAAACCGATTCTCAACGCATACCGGCCGCATGCCTACGTCGGGGATATTCCTGTCTACATTTACTACAGCACCTACCCTGTGATTCGAAACGGGAAAGTCATCGGTGTCTATACGATCAGCCGCAACGAGGAGATACTACGCGAGCTTTTATACGAAACGATCGAGGAAAAACGCGGTGCACGTACAGCAGAGGATCTGCCTGTAGCGGAGATACGCAAAGCCGACGGAACTAGTTACACCTTTTCCGATTTTGTCGGCAAATCTCCAAAAACGCGAGAGCTGCTGCGTGAGGCGCAGACCGTCGCTGCGACAGACGGTTCCATCCTTATCATAGGCGAGACCGGCACCGGCAAAGAAGTCCTTGCCCAAAGTATCCACAACTTTGGCCGTGAGAACCGGAAATTTGTTGCCGTCAATTGCGCCGCTATTCCGGAAAACCTGCTTGAGAGCACGCTCTTTGGCAGCGTACGCGGCGCATTCACTGGCGCGATGGATCGGCAGGGGCTTTTCTCTGCCGCAGGAGACGGAACTCTTTTTCTTGACGAGATCAACTCCATGAGCGTCGCCATGCAGGCAAAGCTCCTGCGCGCGCTGCAGGAAAAGTGCGTTCGTCCGGTCGGCAGTCTCAAAGAAGAACCGATCCGCTGCCGGTTGATCTGCGCCAGCAACGAAACCGTTGAAATGCTGCTGCAGGAGAAGCGTATGCGACGTGACCTTTTTTATCGGATATCTGACTTTGTTCTTACGATCCCACCGTTGCGTGAGCGTCGCGAGGATATTCTCGACCTCTCCGAAATGTTTATCCGCCGCTACAACCGGGAGTTTCGCAAAAACATCTCAGGCATATCTCCTGCGCTCAGGTCTCGTCTCCTGAATGGAGACTGGAATGGAAACACCCGTGAACTGGAGCATGTGATTCGTAACCTGATGTTGCGTATCAGCGAGTTGGATACCGAGCTGACCGAGGATGGCTATCCCGCCTACCTGCCACGTAAAACAAAGGATGCTCCATTTACTTCCATGCAGATTTCTGTGCCGCTACCGGAAGCGCTGCGACGTTTCCAGCGAGAGCTGATTCTTCGAGCGCTTGAGCAGCACCAGTGGAACCTATCGCAAACGGCACTTTCTCTTGGCATCCAGCGCCAAAATTTGACCCAGCGTATGCTTCGTCTTGGAATTACTGCAGAGTAGATCTGCAAAATTTTGATGCGCATCTTTTCCTTGCATAAGAAAGGAAAAGATGCGCATTTTTCTTACTTTTATCAGATACCCTATCACAGTAAAGTGCTGTTTTTCTCGCTTTCGCGACCTTTATCTATTTTCTTGGTCCAGTTGGCACGCCGCTTGCTTTGCATAAGGCAGTGCGCGAACTTTTCGCAGCAAAAGAAAAGGAGGTAACCGAGTGAAAAACAAAGTTGCAATTATTGGAGTCGGGACACAAGGGAGCATGATCGCATTCCGCAATGCCGTTTACGGCAAGGAGGTCACGGCATACAGCCGCAACCTTTCATCCCGCGAACGCTGTGCCGAACGTATTGAACGCTTTCTGGAGTTCTACGTTCAGACTGGTCGCCTGATGCAGGCGGAAGCTGACCAGGCCAGAGCACGCATTACCTACGCTTCCACATTGGAGGAGGCATGCAAGGATGCGTATATGGTTATCGAAAATATTCCGGAGATACTTGAGCGCAAGCAGGAAATGTTCTGCCGCCTTGCGGAGATATGCGATGATGATGTGCTGCTCAGCTCGAACACCTCATCCTTGCTCATGAGCGAGATATGTAAGGATATTTCGCCCGCGCACCGAGCGCATACCTTTCAGGTCGACCACGACGACCCGGTACGCAACAGTTATGTGGAAATGATGTGGAACAGTGCCACCTCTGAGGAGACCAAGGCCGCCGCACTTGACCACTATCACACCATCGGCTTTGAGCCGATCATCACTGAGCGTGAAATCAAAGGTTATTCGATCAACCGTGTTTGGCGTGCAGTGAAAAAGGAATGCCTGAAACTTTGGGCCAACGGATACATCACTCCATCTGAGTTCGACCGCGGCTGGATGAGCGAATGGCACACCGACATTGGTCCATTCAAACTAATGGACCTTATCGGGCTCGATACCATACTCAATATCGAATATTCCTACTTTAATGCCAGCGGCGACGAGAGCGACCGCCCGCCCGAGGCGTTCGAATCCTTTGTCAAGGACGGCAACCTCGGTATGAAGACCGGAAATGGTTTCTACAGCGGCTATGACACACAGGGCGGCAACCTTACCGTTGGCAAAATGAACAAAGGCGACGCTTGACCTATCCACTTTACTGATTTTAAAAGGGAGAATTATCATGGAGAAAACCGTATCACGCAACCCGGCCAAATTTTTGATTTTTTCTATTATCGGTATCCTCTACTTTTTCGTTCCTCTGGCGCCAACAGCCTCAGGGGAACTGTCGACCTGGCTGGTGCAGTCCGTTAACCTGATCAAGGGTGTGCTCAAGCCCTATCTTTCCTATATTGTCCTTCTTTTTGTTGGCACGTTGCTCATCGGCTGCATTGTCGCCAAGCTTACAGATAAGTGTCCGCTCTTTACCCGCCTTTACGGCTCCGTAAAGGTCTACTCGATCGTGCTTTATGTGATTGGCTTTCTCTTCGCACTGATGGTCACATTCCAGTTTGGCCCCTCGCTGATCCTCGATAGTGCCGTCGGCGGTGATGCGTTGGCCGTCAGCAAGACCGTCATCATCACGATCATCATCGCAGGCCTTTTCGTTGTCTTTGTCACAGACTTTGGACTGCTTGAGCTCATCGGTGCACTGATCGAGCCGCTGATGCGCCCGGTGTTCAGGGTTCCCGGCTATGCCTCTCTCGACGCTGTGACCTCTTTTGTCGCCAATCCGACTCTCGGTATCTTTCTAACGAACCGCATCTATAAAGAAAAGCGCTATACGACCCGCGAGGCTGCGTCTATCGCTACCAACTTCAGTTTTATCAGCCTTGGCTTCTTCGCTGTTCTGGTCGAATCTGCCGGTATCCTCGAATACTATGGCGACGTTGTGCTTTGGAGCTTTGTGCTCTCGTTCGTTATGGCCGCCATTATGGTGCGTATCCCGCCTCTGAGCAAACTGCCGGATACCATGTACGACGGTACGCCCCGGCCCACCGAAGAGCGCGTCCGCTACAGCGCAGCCTTGATCAAAAACGCCTTTATCACTGCCGCTGAAACTGGTAACCGTGTTGAGATCGGTAAGACTTTTAAAAAGGTGCTCACCGATGTGCTGATCTTCGCGCAGAAGATCAGTGCCTACATCATGTGCATCTATGTTTTAGCCATGCTACTTGTCAAGGGTACGACGCTGACAAGCTATCTCGGCATTCCGCTTGTTCCCATCCTCAACCTGCTCGGTATCCCCAACGCTTCTGAGATCGCCCCGTCCTTCATTCTCGGCCTTGCTGAGGTGGCGCTACCCTCGGCGTATATCGGTGGACTGAGCATCGCTCCCGCTGCCGCATTCTTTGTCGTCACCGTTACCGCGCTGCAGATCATGATGTTTTCCAACAGCATTCCCTCCATTCTGGAGTCCGATATTCCCCTCGGTCTCGGCAAGCTGATCCTCATTTTCTTCCTGCGCACCTTGATCGCTATGCCGCTTGTGGCAATCGTCACACACCTGATCTTCTGATCGTGCAATGGACCGGAGGGATACTCTATGGATCTGACACTATATCAGCAGGAGATGCTCGACGGACGGTTCGGCAAGGGTAAGGCAATGGCGATGCGCATTCAGGTGGCTATCGGTGATGGGTTCCGCGCACAACGGATGGTTCCTATTACACGTGCACATGTTGCACTCAGTGCGCAGGAAGCCGATACATGGTTTGCCCGCAAGCTGCGCGACGCCGGGGCCGTCTGTGCGATTCCGCCCACTGTCAATCCAGGTTACTGTCTCAAGCTTTTTGAGCAGTTGGGGTATATCAACGCAAAAAGTTCTGCCCTTATGCGCGAAACACATGAGGTTTATCGCGATTTGGGGGCAAATCTTACTTACAGTTGTACGCCATACCTATTCGGCAACATTCCCCGGTACCGCGAAACGGTTGCGTTTTCTGAAACAAGTGTCACGGTTTATGCAAACTCTGTACTCGGCGCAAAAACGAATCGCGAAAGCTCTGCCAGCGCTTTGTGCGCTGCCATCACCGGCTATGTACCGGAATACGGCATGCTGCTGGATGAAAACCGCTTGGGAACTATCCTCGTTCAGGTAGATACGCCGCTCGAGGACGAATTTGACTTTGCCCTGTTAGGCCTCAACGCCAAGCACATTGGCCGCGGTGTTCCAGTCTTTACCGGCATCGCATCTGAGCGCGTATCGACAGAGGACTTGATGGCGCTTGGCACACAGCTCAATGTCGCAGGCGTTGCCGATCTTTTCCACATGGTCGGCGTTACCCCCGACGCCCCTGATCTTTCTCGCGCATTTGGCGGTCATGCGCCTGAGCACACCGTGACTATCACGCGTACAGAGTTGGACGAGCAGAGAAAACTTCTGATTCCTGCCAGCACCGATCGCGTTGACTTTGTCATGCTTGGCTGCCCCCACTACACCTATCGCCAGATATGCCGTGCCGCCGCACTGATGGAGCGTACGCCGCCCAAAGTTCCCGTCTGGATACTGACCTCTGCAGCAAATACTGCGCTGGCCGAAGCCAACGGACTCGCACAGCAGCTTGCCCGCTGCGGCACGCGGCTCGTCAGCGATACCTGCGTTGACGAGCACTCCTGTTGGGGCCATCTCGCCGGACAGCGCGGTGTGACGGATTCTCCTAAATGCGCCTATTACATGCGTTCGTTCGGTGTGGAACTCGCCGTGTGCGACGTTAAGACCTGCCTTGAATGGGCAGGGAGAGGAGGGATTGAAGCATGAAGCAGACTTTTCGCTGCCACACCATCTCACCTGGCTATGCCACAGGCGAAGCCTTGCTTTCCCGCGACCCAGTACTGTTTTACCAAACAGATTTCACCACAGGCGTTTTCCGCGAACCGGGACATGATCTTGAAGGCAAATGTATCGCTGGCAAGATCATCATCTTTCCCGGCGGTAAGGGGAGTTCCGTTGTACAGGCAGACGGTATGTACAAGCTCGATACAGCAGGTCTTGCTCCCTGTGGATTGATCGTTTCCTGCCTTGATACTGTGCTGGTCTCCAGCGCGATCATCATGGAAGTCCCCATGGTGGATGATGTCGATCCTCTCTTTTATGAGAGAGTCAAGGAGGGCGACCACATTATTCTTGACGCGACCGGAGGTACTATTACAATCGATTGCCCTGAATCGCAATAAATTTGGCGCGGATGGGTTGAATAATGCCAGCGACTGGGACTACGCGCTATGCTAGGGTGTTTAGGTAGCATCGACGGTAGGATCTGTCCGCAGCAGAAAGTCGAAGAGACGTCGATCACCGTAATGCTGTAAGCGGTATACTATCCACGACTTTTTCATAGCTAAAACTCCTATTTCAATTTGCTTTCCCTCGTCCCCGCCGTGCGGATCGCAGGAATGCAGAAGAAACTATCGTCCCCTTCTTCTGCGTTCCCGCCCAAAAGGAAGTCTGTGTCACGCACCTGCACGGACTGCCTTTTGCATTTTCAGAGCAGGCATGACAAGCTGCATTTTTGCAGTTTGTATATGCACCTGCGAGGAAAATGAGGGATTGCAAAGGGAACATCTCTTTGCCGCTGGGTTTCCAATAGGGGCGCGCAGCATCCCTGTTGGCACACGATTTTGCTTCGCAAAGTCTAGTGTGTTATACCTTTGCTTCCGGCTGACGCGGGAAAGGGGTTGGCGGCATACTCTGCGGTGCGGCAGATTGTGGCAACAAACGCTTTTTCGCGGCAGTAGGACAGGCGGATTTTGTGATGTGAGCTACAGCACAAATGCAGGATTTTTGAGAAGCAAAATCCGACTGGCTGGAAAAGGAAGCAGAGGTATATAAAGCCCCCGTCCCGCCGCAGCGTTTGCGCGCTAAAACCACCACGGCAGCTCCAGCCAGAGGTTGTCCATCGCCTCGCCTTCCAGCTTCTTTGCCCTTTTCTCGCTGAGATGAAAATGAATCGCCGTACCGATCAGCGTGTGCCCAATATCGTCCGTAAATCCATGACGGTACAGAAGATACGTCTGCTCCCGCTCGGAGATTTTCCCCAAGCCCTCGTACAGCTCCCGCAAGGTTTCTCTTTCCTCATAAGCCTGTTCCGGAGATTTGGCGGCGATGTCGGCAACCGCCTCCATGCGCAGCAATCGCTCTTTGCCGGGGAGAACTTCATCCAGCCGGACTTTTTGAAGCCCCAGCCCATTTTCGGAATCGACCATTCGCTGCTCATATCGGGAGAAGGCGTCCCGAACCAGATCGGTCATGGCGTTTCGGATGAACGGCGCGGCATAGGTCAGGAACTTGAGCTTCCGCGCCGGATCAAAGCCGTCAACGGCACGCAGCAGGCCGATGCTGCCCTCCTGCACCAGATCATCCACGTCGATGTTCAGGTCACTGCCCTCCAGCGACGAACTTCGGTATATGAGGTCAGCCGTCTGAACGATGAAACCCATATTCTTTTCAACAAGAATCTCCCGCGCGGCCTCATCGCCCTTCTGAGCCAGAGTGCAAAGCCGCTCATTGGTCATGCTGTTCGGATTCATCGCTTGCCGCCGTTCCGGTCATGGAGAGGAACAACTTCCTGACGTATGCCGTGTCAACACCGGGCAGATGGGAAACGGAGGCTGCCACCACGTCCGCAATCTGCTCCTTTGTGATTTTTCGGTTCAGTCTTTGACCGCCTTTGGTCAACTCCGCATAGATGCTCTTCATCGCCTGTGCCGTAAGCTGGCGCGTAGGCGGCACCTCCACCTCGGCTTCTTTTTTCACGGCGCGGACAGCCTTCATAAAGGAGTTCTGAATGGAGCTTAATTCCGCCTGATCGATTGGCGTCCGTAGGCTTTTAACTTCATCCGCGGCCTGCGGCACTGTGCCCAGCATGGACGAAACCATCGAATAAAGCTGATTCTGCGCGGCAAATCCGGCGGTCAGCTCGTTGTCCAGATATCGGGCGATCTGGTATGTGGTATCGGCAAACTGCGGATTTTCCAGAAGGTAGCTGACGATTTTGGGGTTGACCTTCTGCGTGTAGAGGTTCCGCGCCGCTTCAACCGAAAGACCCAGCTCTGAGATGTCGTAGTTTTTGCGATCCGGCTCATCCACCTCGCCCAAGAGGAAGTCGGTGGACACCTCAAACGCGCGGGCGATGCGGATGATATTTTCGTCACCCAACTTGTCCGTCTTGCCGCTGATGAAGCGGCTCAGCGCACTTTCCGAGCAGCCAATTTTCGCGGCAAGCTCTGCCTGCGTGACCTTCCGGGACTTCAACAGATCCCAAATGCGGTCACGGACAGCCGCGGGGAGAAATACCGATTCGTTGCTCATGAGCATATCGCCTCCGATTCCAGTAAAATTCCTGCGCCAAGCAGATATTGTAAATTCAGTATAGCACATACTCTGCTCAAAATCTAGTACAAATGTTCTATTGTTGTTTTGTGAAATGAATTGAATATCCTCTCGACAAAAGCCTCCCGTGCTCTTGCATTTTTGCAAGAAAGCAGGAGGCTTTTACTATTTGCTTGCATAAGTGCCTGATTTCGTCGGTCTAAGACCTTTTCTCCGTATATTCAGGTGACAAGGAAAAATTGTCAGAAAATCTGAAAGGAGAAAATGCCTATGAACCTATTTGATACCGTGAAGGCTGCCGTCACCCCGCGCATGGCGGCGGAACGGTACGGGCTGCCGATCCGGCAAGGCAGCATGGTCTGCTGCCCATTTCACGCCGACCGCACGCCCAGCATGAAGCTGAACGAGGACTACTTCTACTGCTTCGGCTGCGGGGCAAGCGGCGATGTAATCGACCTTGCAGCAAGGCTGTTCGGCCTGAGCGGCTATGACGCAGCGAAGAAGCTGGCGGCGGATTTCGGCATCACCGGGCAGAAGCCGTCCATTCTCGCAAAGCTACAGCGCGGGAAATCGCAGGCGGAAGCCGAGCGGCGCTGCTTCCGCGTGCTGGGAGACTACCTGCAAATCTTGCAGGATTGGAAGGCGCACTGTGCCCCGCAATCGCCGGAGGACGCCATCGACCCGCGCTATGCGGAGGCCTGCCATATGCTCGAGCGCATCGGGAATATGCTGGATATTCTGGCCTGCGGCACGCCGCAGGAACGCGCCGAGGTGGTGGCCGACTTGCAGAAGGACAACCGGCTGGCGCTGATGGAGGCGCGGAACCGGCAGATCAGGGAGGACGAATATGGAACGGAATGAACCGCCCCGCTGGATGCAGGACAAGCATTTCAATGAAGTCCTGTTCTGCGAGGACTTTCTATCGGCGCACTCGATGGTCTGCGTGGACGGCAGCTTTTTCACCGTGGAGGGCCGCGTTGCCGACGAAGAGGGCATTCGCAAGCAGATCTATGAGATGCTGCGCCCGCATTTTACGAGCGGCACGGCTCGCCGCGCCACCACCCTGCTGGAAACGCTCAGGCTGGAGGCCTACACGCCGGAGCTGCCCATTCAGGAAGACCGGATCCACGTTGCCAACGGCACGCTGTTTCTCAGCGGCGCGTTCCAAGCCGAGAAAGAATTCTGCCGCAACCGTCTCCCCATCCGATATGACCCCAGCGCGCCGCAGCCGGTGACATGGCTGCGGTTTTTGTCTGACCTGCTGGAACCGGAGGACATTTTGACCTTGCAGGAATACCTCGGCTACTGTCTGATCCCGACGAACCGCGGGCAGGTGATGATGCTGCTCAAGGGCAACGGCGGCGAGGGCAAGAGCCGCATCGGCGTGGTGATGCAGAAGATGCTGGGAGACAACCTGAAAAACGGCAGCATTGCCAAGGTGGAGCGCAGCCCCTTCGCCCGCGCCAATCTGGAGCACGAGCTTTTGATGGTGGATGACGACATGAAGCTGGAAGCGCTGCAATCCACGCACTATCTCAAGTCCCTCATCACCGCCGAAATGCCGATGGACTTGGAGCGCAAGGGCGAGCAGAGCTATCAGGGCAAGATGTACGTCCGCTTTTTGGCCTTTTCCAACGGCGATCTGGAGTCTCTCTACGACCACTCGGACGGCTTTTACCGCCGCCAGCTCATTTTGTCGGTAAAGAAAAAGCCGCTTGATCGCGCGGACGACCCCTTTCTCGCGGACAAGCTCTGCGGCGAGATCGAGGGCATCTTCCTCTGGTGTCTCGAAGGTCTGCGGCGCTTGCAAAGTAATAGCTTCCGCTTCACGGAAAGCTCGCAGACGAAGGCAAACCGCGAGGACGCGCGCCGCGAGGCCGACAATGTGCTGCTGTTCCTGCGCTCCGAGGGCTACATCCGCTTGAAGGCCGACAGCGCCATCCCGTCCGCCGCGCTGTACAGCATCTATTGCCTGTGGTGCAGCGACAACGCCTACAAGCCGCGCTCCGCGCGGACGGTGAGCATGACCCTCAAAAAGCACGCCGACGAGTTTGGCCTGGAGCATGACAACCACATCCAGAATGCCCTCGGCAAGCGGGTCAACGGCTTCTGGGGCATCGAGGCGCTGGTCGCGCCGCCGGTTGTATGAGCTCAGACACGAAATTCTCCATCCCATCCATCCCAAGCATCCCCCAAAACCCCGGATGGATGGGATGGATGGGATAGATGTTTTCAAGTTCAGCCGTGAAGGAGGATGCAATGGGAAGAATTTATTTTAAGGAACTGCCGCTGTTTCACTTGTACGACAGCGATCTGACCGGCACGCAGAAGCTGCTGATGACGCTGCTTCTGGTGAATCAGTTCGACATTTACGATCTGAGCTGCCTTGCGCAGATGCGCCCGGAGGACGTGGCCGCCGATCTGGCAGCGCTGAAACGGAAGGGGTATCTGCAAGACAGGTGAGAATCGGAAAGAAATTTGCGCGGCGGCGAAAGGATTTTGCGAAACCGCGCTGCTCGAAGCCGCGCACCGGCTTCACGGATGCGCGTGGGGCTGCACGGTTTAGAGCGAAGTCACACGGATTCGGAAAGTCGATACCCCTCACTTACGAAGAAGGCATCGACCGCCGCGCTTCCAGCGGATTTTGGGAAAACAGAATATTACACCAAACAGCGAAGCAGGTTTTCGGAAACAGAAACCCGCTTCGCTGTTTTCATCACGAAAAAGCAGGAGGTTTTTATGAGCATCAGAAATGAGATCAAGGCGCAGATCGTCCGCGCCGGATTTACCATGCAGGAGGTCGTTGACCGGCTGGCCGAGGAATATGACTGGAGCGACAGCGTTTCCAACCTGTCCGCAAAATTGCAGCGGGAGAGCATCCGCTATAAGGAGGTTATGGAGCTGGCCGACGCGCTGGGTTATGACCTGATTTGGCAGAAACGGAGGGAGAAATAAATGAATAAGCCACAGTTTGCGATTCTCCGCTTTGCCAAGTACAAGGGACCGGAGATTTCCAATATTGAGGCGCATAATGAGCGCACAAAAGAGGAATACACCAGTAATCCCGACATTGATAAGAGTCGCAGCCACCTGAATTTTCATCTGCTGGAACCGGAACGTAAATATCGGGCGGAAGCAGAGCGGCAGATCAAGGATGCCGGTTGCCGCACCCGGTCAGACAGCGTTCGACTGGTGGAGGCTCTTGTGACCGCAACGCCGGAGTTCTTCAAGGGTAAGAAGAAAGCTGACATCGAAGCATATTTTCAGGAGGCATTGGATTTCATCCGGGAACACCAAGACCAGAAAACAATTATATCCGCCGTGGTGCATATGGACGAGAAAACGCCCCATATGCACCTTTGCTTTGTCCCGCTGACGGCAGACAAGCGGCTCTCCGCCAAAGAAATCGTAGGCAACAAGAAGAAGCTGACACAGTGGCAGGATAGATTTTGGGAGCACATGGTCAAAAAATATCCCGATTTGGAACGCGGCGAAAGCGCCAGCGAAACCGGGCGCGACCACATCCCGCCGCGGCTGTTCAAGGAGGCCGTGCACCTGAACCGAATGAAGGAGCAGATCATGGCGATCCTGAACGACACCAATCCGTTCAACAAAAAGGCCAAGCTGGACGAGCTGGAAGCGCTGCTGGACAAGTACGTTCCCGGCGCGGAGGCGCTGCGGACGAAACTCAAAAAGTACGACGCGGCCTACAAGACCCTGACCGCCGAGAACGCGGCGCTCGAAAAGCAACTGGGCGCTGCCTCCAAGGAGAGCGTCCGCAAAAAACTGGAGATCAACGAAAAGCTCCGGGAGCTGGACGAACTGCACCGCATGGTGGACGGCATCCCGCCGGAGATTTTGCAGGCGGCCAAGCAGGTGTCCGCGCATAAGCAGCAGGAAAGATGAGGAAACTAAGGATGTTAAAGGAGGCTGGTTCTATTTGGAGATGAACGTCAGGGACGATCAGAAGCTTGTTGAAATCTGGCTGACGAATGCAGAAAAAATTGACCCCGTCCTGCGGGAGGGGCTGAAAGAGATTTACGCCAAGTATAAAACGAAGAAATACATGGTCGCCGTGTTCGAGTCCGGCAAGGGTGATCTTTATGAGAACACGCGGGATCTGCTGCTCTTCAACCGCCGCCGCAGCGCCGAAAAGGCCGTGCAGCAGGCGAAAAAGCAGCGTGCCGCGGGCATGGAGCGGTAAGCCGTGGGCGGAAGGGGGCAATCCCTTCCGCCCGTTTTCTTTTTTGCCCAAAAGGTTTTTTTGATACTGTGTAACTCTTGTTGCTTGATATTGGGCACATGGTGTACGTCCTCTTGTGCACGGGACACACTATTAAGTATCAATCAACAATGCGGTCGCAATTTGAGGAAGTACAGTGTTTAGTATAAACTCTTGTGCGCCTCTGTTGTACATGTTTGTAATATATTCGTTGCCTCTGGAATTTTGCTTTTTAAAAGATGTTATCCCGATTTTTTGACCTTGCTCAGTTGATGTCTTACAAGCATCCCCATCGTTGACTTCAATCTCTTCAAGGTAGTCGTGTGCTACCAGCCACGCTGTAATCTGAGTTGCTTTGAGTTTCTTCATATCCTGATGGTGGCACGTTTCATTAATAAGAAATACAAATCGACTAATTGTGATTGGTTCATCGCTCAATCGGATGTTTTTTATCTCGTTGGGGTCTAAATGGAACGGGATCTTCCGAGACACTGCGTTCCCCAACTTAAGATGACTGACTTTATCAATATTAGCTTCAAGAAGGGCAAACAACTCAGCCGCTTCTGAAAAGTACAATTTCAAAATGTTAGAATTAAGAATTGTGTCGTCCGGGAATTCAATATTTGATGTTGGATCAATGCCGTGGGAAAGTGACTCCATGGCCGTGCGTAGCGTCATAATATTTTCAATGTCCAGCTTCATATTTCAATACTCCCACCGAATACTGTCCAAAAGATCAAGCAACTCTTTGCCCAGTGATGGCTCAACCATGTTTATGAAATATGCCTGACCATACATGTGCTCTTTATAAAAAGAATGCTGATCTTCTATGTGCTCCAGATGGCTTTTTACTCCATATTTCTTGCAATAATAAATTTCCTGTCGAAAATGTTTCTTGAACTTCGGAGATACCCGAACGCTATCTCCGTTAACAATCAATCCGGTTACCTCCTGCCTTTGATGTTTAAAGGCCACACGTGTTTTATCCGGATTAACCGAAAAGCCTTCATCTCGGATAATATCCATAGCATAAGGGAGAAGGTGTACAATGGCCTTTTTGCCTGAAAAAGTTATGTCATCTGCGTATCGCGAAAAGGTCGCTTCATATTTTCTGCTTAGAGCTGCAAGCCGCTTGTCCAACTCTAAGCATGTAATATTGGTAATAGCTGGGCTCGCCGGAGAACCTTGTGGAAGTATTCCGCGATATGTGCATAGTTTAGCAAGCGTATACGACAATTCTTTGGTGTAGCCATAATATTTGAAAATGCCAAAAACCTGCTCAAATTTTACGGTTGGGAAGAAGTCTTTCAAATCGATGTTGATTATGCAATCCGAATTAATATGGTTTTGTGCATTTGTCAGGATGGATTTATTTCTCACAAACCCATTTGCATACTCAGAAATATGCATCCTAATTAGAATGTTATCCAATATCCATCTCTGAATGTACTTCAAATCGACAGAAGGAATATCAATAGTACGAAAACTGCCGTTCTTCTTCGGAATCTTTATTTCATGATAACAATAATCATCAATTGAATAGAGCAATCTTCCGAAATCAAACGGGGAAATCCCAAGTACAAGTGCAAGATGTCGGTTGTCAAACAAAACGGGCACGTTACTGTCCAACAGGTTCGATGCATAATCACAGCAGGCAAGAGAGTATTTATTGCCCCTACCAGAAGACTTCAATTTATTTTGCAGGGCAGTCAAATATTCCATTTTATCCATAACAGACCTCCACCCTGTAAGCAATGATTATGATAAAGCCCAATGTGCACATTACCTATACTGACTTTGAAAATCATGGCATCACGGAAATTTGAACCGCTTCAAATTTTCGTGAATGCCATGGCAAATTGCTTCATTCCAAGCAATTTGCCAGCATAACAATTCCATGCGAATTGTTATGCTGATAAAATAAGAACCATTGTAACTTAGAAACACGACTCGCGTTCCGCATTCTAATGTACACATTGGGCTATTATCTGCTATTTGAGTTTCGACACAAAACCTTTTGGAACGTATATTTCATCTAATGAGAGCGCATTTTCGGGATGGATAATTCCTTCATTTTCGTGTTTTCCATCAAACGATAAATAATCCGCTTGGTCATTCAAAATTGTCAGTCTGCCCTTTGGTGTAAGCATCAGCATGTTGTTACTGCCGTATGTTAACTGTTCGTCTTCAATCAATTCAGAAACCAGTTCGTCAATGCTGGATACAGCAAGGCCTAGTTTTTGGGCAAGGAAAAGAAACGAGTAGTGTTGCTTGTGATCCTTGAAATAGGAAAGAATATATCCTCTATAAAAATCATTCATTCTGGGCTTTCCTCATTGCAGAAGTATAATTTTGAGCAATTCTCTCTTCTTTTTGCCGCTTTAAGCTCTGAAGAGTTGGTCGTTTAAGGCCTTCGGTGTTTTCAAACTCTCGGGGGAATATTGAAAAATATATATTTGTGTCACACCAAAAAATACCTATTGTATTGTTGGGCGTATCGTTATAAAAAGATACAAGTGACTCGGTTTTATATAATCCCAGAGGGGTGGGTATCTTTAACTTCTTTGAACATCTTTTAATTGCCTTTCTTACCTCAGAACCATGTTCAGAGAATCTTTCGTCATCAAAAGCACGTTTCCCAGAATTGATATAAATGACCTCGATACTCATCTCATACTGTTCAGATATCTTATCAATCAACTGCTGAGCTTCAAGCATGAAATACGTGACTAAATAATAAATACGTTTTCCCTTTAGCGAGTCGTTGTGTCTCTCAATAAAAGTCTTTAGCGATTTCCCAGAACCACAGTAGTCGTCAACGATAACAATATTCTGAACGTTTTCAAATTTTTCTGGCGACTTAGTAATATATGTATCTATATCAAGGGCAACCCGATACTTACTGATTCCGTGCATTTGTCGGTACGTGCATAGGTAATCGACAGAACTGTTAACGATACCTTTTTCGGATAGAAGTGGTGTATAGAGCGTATTTTCTGGCTCAATTTTTCTCTCCAGTTTCGGGTGAAGTTCAAATAGATACTGGTTCACACGCTCTTGAGAGTAGTACATGAACATCTCCAAAAGCTGCAACACAACTTCATGAATTTCTTCTGGAAGTTGAGAAAACCACTCGTCGTAATGCTGCTTAAAATAGGCAGTTTTCTCATCGTTTGCATTCCAACGTTCGAGGCATCGAAAATACACATCTTCTTTTTTCAACATTAGCCTCGCCCCTTTGCAATTTCATTATTGTACCGCCATTGCTCTATTTATTTTTACATCCGCTATCAATCGAAGTGTCTATTGTAAAATGAGATACAGCTTTCACATGACACATTTACATAAGAAGTTATCCTCAAAATTCACTTCTGAAAACTATTAATCCATGATCCCATATAACTTCATCAGCTCGATGCGCTCCTTGGCGAGCTTGATGGAGCCGGATGCGCCGCTGTCTGCGCCGGACTTCTTCTCGCCTGCGTAGTGTGCAATGCGCTGCACCCACGCAACCGGCAGCAGGTACGGGCGCTTTTTGAGATAGGGATAACGGCGTTCCAGATACTCGCGCTTGGGGAACACCGTCCGCAAGGCGCCGCTCTTTTCCCCCATCCGGCTGGCCTTGACGGCGTTCAGCGTGACGGTGGAGGAATGGAGGCGCGTTAGGTCATTGGAGCCGTACACACCGCCGCAGAGGGTGTCGTGCAGCAGCGGCTCCACATCGATGCTACCGTCCCACGGGGCGGGCAGGTCAAATTCGATGCCGAGATAGTCTCCCGCGATGTGAAACGCCGCCGCGGCAAAGGTCGCCGCGTGGACGCTGGTGCACTGGTCGTGTAGCTGCTGCCAGTCGATCTCCGCGTGATACGCCCGCGCCCACAGGTCGATGTCGCAGAACTGCCGTAGCCCGATGCCGCTGCGGACGAAGTGCTTGTAGGCGTGCAGAAGCAGGTACAGCAGATGCTCGTGGGGCAGCATGGCCAGAAAGCCGTCGATCTCGGCGGCCGGGAAATGCTCAAAGAAGCGGTTCAGCTCGTCGTGCGCGTCCTCGGAGGAGTCGAACAGGCGGCGGTGCAGCTCGATGTAGAGCGGGCTGCCGTCTTTTTGTGTAAGATACCTCGTCCGCTGTGGCAAACTCGTCAGCGGGCGTATCGGTGGTCAAACCGTTTGCAAGTAGCTGCTCATGGCAGGCCATAAACTCCACATCGGGAATGTACAGGTCATCGTCCGCGCTGATGCGGTGATCCTTCAGCGGATACAGTCGGCTGCAAAGCTGGCCTTTGACCACGATGGGGTGCAGTCCTGCGGCGCGGAGTTTGTGATAGAGGTCAGCAAACTCCGCCGAGCGCACGGTCTGATTCAGCACCTGCCCGATGACTTGCTGCTTGGTCACAGCGAACAGCGCCGCGTTTTCCTTGGCAACAGGCATCTTGCGGACGGTCTCGAAGAGGATCGGCAGCAGCTTCTGCTGATTGGCCAACGTAAAAATGGCAGGCCAGTCCACGCTTTCAGCGGCGACTTCCCCGCCGGAAACGGCAGCCTTGGCGATATGAAGGAATTGTCTCTCCGTGGCGGTCAGGGTCATGTTAATTTACTTCAAATCTTGAGCCAGCAACGTCTGGTACAATAGAAACTACAACAAGTTCCGGCGGGTTATTGAAGCGCGGTATTCTCTCAGATGATCCCAGTCCAGAAGATACAATCACTGTCGATTCACCCTTTTGGAACATTCCTTTTTCGTACCGCGGAAACCAGCCGGTTTCAGGGTCGTACAAGCCTCCAAGCAGTGGCAACCTGACTTGGCCGCCATGTGCGTGACCGGAAAAGACGATATCCACATTCCACTCGTCAATACTCCCGTAGTCGAGAAGTCCCTCTGACATATGACAAAGAAGAATTGTTGGGCAGTCCGTGTCAGAAAAGTCCTGCATAAATTCCTGCTCCGGTCCATTTTGCTGCTTTGGGGACAGCAGATAACCGTAGATACCTCCAACACGAATGTCTTGATCGTTTAATGTAATCTGTTGATACTGGCGCTCCAAAACGATTGCCCCTGCGTCTGTTACCTGTGAAAGAAACGCCTCCCCCTGCGTGTTTATATAGTCCAGTTCATGATTGCCAAGCGAGCAGAAAACCGGCGCAGTTTGGGACAAGGCACTAATCAGTTCCAGCACATGCGCGATCTCTTTTTGTGTTGAATTCCGGCTGATCATATCACCGGTCATAACAATCATGTCTGGCTTTGCGGCGGATATTTCGCGCAACAGAAGCTCATTATCTGAGCCGTATTCGCAGCAGTGCAAATCAGACAGATGTGCAATCGTCAATGGTTGTAAAAAAGCGGAACTCTCAACCTGATAGCGCGTCACCGTGAGTTTGTCAGCGCGATAGAAGCCTGCAACGAGGAATACTATTAGGCTGAAAAAAGCAATCAGCAGAATGCTTTTGTAACGAGCACGAAAATTGTAATTCGATTTCATATTTCTAGTTTGACAAAGCCGTTTCCTATGCACAATCGCAGCATCATATCATTATCGAACAGTATGATATATATTGCCCTTTATCACGTGACCGGCAAGGCTTCTCTTTTATTAGCCAGGGACATTCCCATTGATTCTAGCTAATGTTTCCTTCAAAATCGTGGAGGATGTCCCCTTTGTGTAGGGGAAGTATACTACTTCAACCCCGACATCCCCGAACCTCTTCTCTACGGCATTGAACAAGGCAGAGCCTTTCCAATCATCCCCTACAAACATCTTGTTAAAATGATACTTCTCCCATGCAGCAAACTTATCACGGTTTACCTGAGGTACAACTTCATCTGCATAGCGAATTGCCTTCACGATTTCCATACGTTCTTCGAAGCAAATCACAGGATTTTTGTGCTTATATTCTCGCACTAACTCGTCTGTGCTAACCGCGACGATAAGGTGATCGCACTGTTCTTTTGCCTTCTTGAGAATATTCAAATGTCCGATATGGAAAAGGTCAAATACACCTGCCGTATATCCAATTATCATTGATTATATCCTGCACTTTCCCTCAATATATTTTGCAACACGCTTAGTCGCTTGACCATCCTCATAACTCCCCACGGAGTCAAGAAATGCTCTTATCCGGCTTTGATACACATCAAAATCGAAGTCTTTTATTCTTTCATAAAGTTCTTCCATACTAAGTGCTATAGGAAAAGGAAGCTCATTCAGGTTAAAATATAACGCTCGCTCATTTGCCGTATATTCTTTGATGTCAGGGATATAGAGAATACACGGTTTCCCGCAAATCGCCATATCAAACATACATGAGGAATAATCGGTAATCAGAAGATCAGATGCTGCAATAAGTTCCTGCATATCCGGATATAATGTCATCGCTATACTACCACTCGGAACAGGAGCGTCTTTTAAATTTGGATGATATCTACACCCGATTGCCCATTCCGCTTTATCGCTTACCCTTAGCGCACTTGATAAACCAGCAAAGTTCATTCCATGTGTCTGCGCAACTTTTCCATCTCTAAATGTCGGCGCAAAAATAGCAAGCTTCATATCAGCACTCAGTCCATAGTAATGATATACTTTTTGCCTTACTGCGCTGTTGTTTTCTAAAAACAGATCACATCGGGGCGTACCGCCTTCCAATATTTCCCCTTCGTACCAAAAAGCACGGCGGAACACTCTTGTACTAAACGCGCAACCAGATAGCAGCAAGTCTATTTTTTTCGAGTCTTCTTTCGCGTTTTCGACATAGTTCGGTGGCAGAGACGGTGCATCCCCCTCAATCATTTTCAATCGCAATGAACTATGCCACGTTTGAATGTAGATTTGTTCGCTTCGTTTGTCGAAAAAGTAATGCGATGCAGTACGAGAATTGCAAATGATCACCTTTGCAGTGCTAATCTCTTTCAGATACTCGACAGAAAAAAATCGGACTATCCTTACTTCTCGGGGAATATCTTCAGGAATTGCAACTCCGTTTTCAAACACCCATACTACGTCATATTTCCCAGGGTAATTATGTAGCAGATACTCTGCGATATATTTAGGACTATCCCCATAGGCATGGAAGCTATTGGCCCAACACAAAATTTTGTTGTTTTGAATCGGCAAATGATGATACCAATGCAAATACATTTCATGTCGTAAGTGTTTTATCTTATGAATCATACTCATTGCAGAAACTTCCTTTAGTTTAGAAGCAATCTAATATTGGGCAACTGGATATCTCCCCAATCTCGCGGTTGCCACAAGATATTTTTACTGCTCATCCCCTGCATCTTAGTAAAAACCAATCCATCTACATGGTCAACGTCGGATTTCTTTCCATAGTCATTTTTGATAAATGGAGCAAACACCATTTTGTAGGTCCCCTCCATAAGCGGAGACAAATCTAGAGAGAGATTGCAAGAGACAAAAGCATCTTTTTTCCCTGTATAGAAATCATGAATCAATGCCGCAGCAACAGGTGTCATATCAAGCCTGCAAATTTCAACTCTCAGACACAAATTTGAAATATCGCTCTTGTTTTGCCAGCAAAGCCGCAGATCAACAGGTTCATTATCCACAAAGGATGCAAAATTCTTATTCAAGAACGAAGCGCTCAGTAATTTTACATTATGACGGACCAGCCAATTGGGGCGTTTTTCTTTTGACAAGTCCATGGACAGGACTCTAGATGTGTCGCTCCGCTGTAGATATAGGTTGATTGCCTCTTCCACATTTCCGTCAAAAATCACTTTTCCATGATCGAGAACAATGCAGCGTGTGCACAGCTGTCGGATCGTATTCATATTATGGCTGACATAAAGGACTGTGCGCCCATCCTGACTGGCAGCATCACCCATCTTTCCGAGGCACTTTTGCTGGAACTTCATATCACCGACAGCCAGCACCTCATCCATAACCATAATCTCGCTGTCGAGATGTGCTGCTACGGCGAAGGCTAGTTTGACGTACATACCACTGGAATACCGCTTGACCGGCGTATCGATGAACTTTTCCATTTCTGCAAATTCCACGATCTGATCGAATTTTCGGTCAATTTCAGCCTTGGTCATGCCAAGGATCGCACCGTTCAGATAGACATTTTCACGCCCGGTCAGCTCTGGATGAAAGCCGGTTCCAACCTCAAGCATGGAAGCAATTCGGCCATTATAGCAAATCGTGCCGCTGGTCGGTCCGGTTACGCGGGAGAGAAGCTTAAGAAGCGTTGACTTTCCGGCACCGTTGTGCCCGATAATACCAAGCGCCTCGCCCTTTTTTACTTCAAAAGAAACATCATCCAGTGCAAGGAAACGGTCGTTTCCAGTGTGCATACCCTGCCCGATTTTTCCGTTCGGATCCTCTTTCCCGCGCAGACGTGCCCAAGCCGACTGAAGATCTCCCTTCAGCGTTCCACCGCCAATTGCTCCCAATCGATATTCCTTTGATACATGGTCAACTTTAATAATTGTTTCGCTCATAGAATTACACCGTATCCATAAAGGTCTTTTCCACTTTACTAAAAAGAATCAAGCCAAGAAACAGAAGCAGTGCTGTAACGCACCAGCCAATGATGTAATATGTCCATTCAATCTGCCCAATTCCCAGATAGCCGTAGCGAAATACGTTCACGATCGGCGTGACCGGATTAAGCATATACAGCGTATGCCACCTTCCGCCGGGTGCAAACGGGACAAGCTTGAACATATCGTATGCAACAGGCGTTGCATACATCCAAAGCTGCAATCCAAATCCTACCAGCATGGCCAGGTCCCTGTACTTTGTTGTCAGCGCTGAGATGATAATACCGCAGCCAAGCGAAAGCATCGCAAGCTGCAAAATCAGCAACGGTGTCATAAGGGTGGCCGCATTAGGCGCAAGTTGTCCGTGTGCGTGATACCAGATCACAAAAATCAGAAAAAACACGTACTGTACGGCCAACATAATCAGGCCAGACATCACTGTTGAAACCGGCATAACAAGACGAGGAAAATAGACTTTACCCATCACATTGCTGTTAGCGACAAATGTGTTCGCCGTCTGCGAGAGGCAGTTAGAAAAATATGTCCATAGAATCGTCGCGGACAGGTAAAACACAAACGAGGGGATTCCCTCGGCGGCAAGCCCTGCAATATTGCCAAACACCAAAGTGAACACAACGGTCGTCAGCAGTGGTTGGATAATCGCCCACACAGGGCCTAAAATCGTTTGTTTGTACTGCGAAACAAAAGTACGCCGCACAAACAGCACCACAAGATCACGGTAGCGCCAAAGCTCACCCAGATGCAGGTCAAACAGCCGATTCTTCGGGGTGATAACAGTTTGAAATTTTTCCATAGGGTTCCCCTTTTTATGATTTTCCGCAAGCCCGACGGATACAGTAGTAAAGCTCCGGCGCAAATTTCGTCAAACGTGTCAAGTGATATAGAAGCCAATACTGACCGGAAAGCAAAAGTTCGTGCTCTCTTGAAAGCACTTTCAGCCTTGCTTGCAGTTGTTTGGCCGATTCTGCCGCTCCAGAGCGGCGCGCTTGACAGTATAACATCGCCGCTGTACGAAACTGTCTGCTGCGCGTTTCCAAAACTAATTCTTCATACCCCAGCTTTTGCAGCGCATCAGCACGATTATCCATGATGTCCAATACATCAAGCTTGTGCGGATGAAAGTTTTCGTGGATGATACTTCCGCCACGCATAACATAGCCGTACAGAACAAACTCGGTGTAGATCACCCGGTTGCACTGAGGGAGCAATCGTGTGATCAATTCTTCATCTTCGTGCGTGATTCCTTCCTGGAAGCGCAAATGTTCAAATAAAGGCGCTCGATAAAGCTTTGTACAGGCAGATGCCGCTACGCCTCCGTGTTGATAAAGATACTGAAACATTTCATGCAGATCCGTGCAGACCCGTGCGTTTGCCTTCTGTGCAGGATCTGCTTGCCAACCACCGTCCGTTTCAGCGTAATAAAATTGGATAAAGTCAAAATCAGCAGTTGCATCAACAATCCCCATCAAGCATCGAACCGCATTCGGCGCAAGATAATCATCCCCATCCAGAAACAGGATATAGGCTCCCTTTGCGACACTCAAGCCTGCATTTCTCGCTGATGACAGACCACCATTTTCCTTATGTATGACTCGTACTCTTGTATCCCGCGTCGCGTACTGATCACAAAGTGATCCGCTGCCGTCCGTAGAACCATCGTCCACAAGGATAATTTCAAAGTCCGAATCTGTTTGGGAAAAAAGACTATCCATGCATTGCGGCAAATAGTTTTCGATATTATAAACGGGAACTATGATTGAAGTCATATGTCAGCTCCTGCCCAACAAGTTCTTTACAATCGTTTTCATCTTTCTCAGCCTAAGTTCTCTATCGCTGATTATGCTACATTCCGCGCACAGTAGACTCTGCTCGCGCTCGTTCAAACTCATAGCGAGATTGATGAGCACACTTTTGAAGTCAGCGCGGAGGAACTCGCTGCGATAGTATTTGATTCTTTCGTTTCCAACCTCTGCTTTTTCAAAGAAACGCCCCAACGCGGCAATTTCTGAATAGTTCGTTCCAATTGTTCCCGTGCAATATGCTGCATAGGCACCGAACTCTTCAGGTGTAGCGACGATACCGAGCTGTTCTGTCTGTCGTTTTTTCAGTTCTCGCATCTGTTCTTTATACTTTGGAGATGGATTTTGTGTCACTTGGCCGCGATGAATCCGATATCGAAACAATATCTCTGGGAGCACCGCTATTTTGTTTTTTTCAGCAACGCGGCACCATAATTCATAATCCTCCATTCCATTGAAGGCCGGGTCATAGCCGCCTAGCTCGAGAATCGCTGCTTTACGCATCATAACAGACGGGTGCGCAATTCCACAGGAAAAGAACATATCTTCTTTCAATTTTTCCGGCTCAGTCGAAGGAACCCATGTGCGGATTGCTGTCCCATCACAGAATACCTCTACAGATGTACCGCATACCGCTACGTCTGTGTGGACATCCAGATAATCCACCTGCCTTGAAAATCGATCTGTCTTTGAAATATCATCGGCATCCATGCGGGCAATATACTCGCCACGTGCTAAACCAAGGCCTCTGTTGAGCGTTGCGGCAACACCCATGTTTTTCTCATTTGGGCAAAAGCGAATCCTGCTGTCGGAATAACCGTTAACAATTTCCGCTGTGCGATCTGTTGAGCCATCATCAATTATGATGAACTCAAAGTCAGAAAACGTCTGCGCAAGGATGCTGTCGATTGCCTCTTTTATGTACTTTTCCGCATTGTATGCCGGCATAAGGACACTGATTTTCGGCATATTACATCCCTCCTTTAAACCACTTTACGTTGTCAAAATCATCATACCATTTTCTTCCTGTGTGCCCAGTTACAAACTCGCTGCATACACCAACACAGGCATCCTTTTCAAAGCCGGAGATATGGAATGCAGACCGAATCTCAGGGTATGGAATATGAGTAAAAACCACCTTGTGCTCATATGGCAGCGCGTCAAACGACTGCAAATCTTCATAGGTACAACCATCTCGGTCCGTCATCATAATAAAGAGCTTGTCCCATCGAATTCGTTCACAACGTCGTTTCCACGCATTCGCCGCGTCCTCATCGGAAGAGTAATGTTCAAACCAGATCGTCAGGTTACCGAGCTTTGCCACCGGATACGGCACACTCTTTTCCGATTGAAACACAAGCGGCAAGCTTAAGTATTCTCGAGGTGCTTTTAGAAATGCGATAAAATCCGTCGGGGTCATCCAGAGATTAACAAACGGGGAGTTAAATGCAAGTCCAAGATCATGACAGATGCACGCCCCGTTGCAGTTGCTGGCAAAGACGGAAAAATCGTGTTCATGTAATGCCTTGCGGTTTCTTTTGTCGATTGGCGCGCGAAGCAGATTGTTCAAATGTGTAGACATTGTGAGATTTCTCCACGATATATAATATTTGCTGTGGTATTAACTGCATTAAATGTATGCAATTAACTATCGGTTGATCTGCTTCCGTTATTAAGCCAGCTCACATAATCAAACTGATCAACAATTCTATGTCCACTCAAACCCGAAAAGCGAGTTATTACGCCAAGGCCCTCCGTATACCCATCTATGCAAAAAGCCGACGCATATTGGCTAAAATATCTCTCGGTAAAAGCTACCTTGTTTTCAAAAGGCAGTAGTTCAAAGCGTGCAAGGAGACCCTCATCTGTTTTATCAAAGAATGTCCACATAATGAAAATGTTCTTGCGATTTATTCGGTTTGCCCGCCGTTCCCACATTGCCTTTGCTTCATTAAAAGTTTTATAATGCATAAAGTGAATCTCTAAATCCCCAAGATTACACACTGGGTAGTCTAGGTCAGGCTTATGTATCGGGTTCGTGCATTCGACTAATGGCAACCTAATGTAGTAGTCAAAATTTTCGCAAAAGCTGAAAAAGTGGTCTCCATAAAAAAAGAGATTTACCGTTGGAGATTTGAATTCACATCCTAAATCGTGCGAGATGATTCCCTCGGTACAGTTGTTGCATATGATGGTAAAATCATGGTTTTGCAATTCTTTGCGCAATCTTGGAATTATCACATGATTGCGCATAAATCGATTCCAGTGAAACCCTACTCTCGAATTGGCTATATCTACTTTTTGCATCACTCACTACCTCCCGTGTTTCAAGTTTGCCAGCCTCGCATAGAGGATCAGCATTGCAATATTTTGATGTTCAATCCATTTCGCACGGATATCTGTTGCTCCTGTACGTTCAATTGCCGCACGAAGCTCAACATTCCGGCAAAGCCTCCTTACGGCCTCTCTGCGTTCTGCACTGTTCAGTGACGACGTCTTGTAATAATAATTACAAACAGCGGAAAGTGCACCTCTGATCAGTTGCCGCAGATAGGCTGTTTGAAGCGCGTCGTCATCTCCCCACGCGATTGCAATGGCATTTTCAATTGCGGCAGCAACGGCAAGGTATGCTTCAAAATAATCCGAATGAAAGCGATGAACAGCGCTTTCTCTGTTAATAAAACGCCGGTAATACGCTACCTTTTCGTAAGCAATGACATTGGCGTAGCCAAGGCTCAGAATGTTGAAGATTCGGTCCTCTGAAAACTTAATGCCGATAGGAAATTTAACCGTATATCGGTGAAGTATTTCTGTGCGGTACAAACAGCGCCAAACGGCACCCGCCATTTCCAAAAGCAAATTTGGAGGGATAGCTTCTCTGCTTAGTGTGCAACTGCTTTCGAGTTGCGAGATCGTGTCCTCCTCAGAATGTCCGTCTGCATACACTGTCCTTGCGTCGCACATTACAATGTCGCAGGCTTTCTCTCTCGCTATGGAAAGAAGACTTTGAAACATTTCAGGAACTACCCAATCATCAGCATCAACAAAGCCGATGTACTTCCCGGTTGCTGCGGTCAGGCCTACATTGCGGGCAGAACTGACGCCGCCGTTCTCTTGATGGATTACCCGAATACGCGCATCCTTAGCAGCATAGCGGTCACAAATTGAACCGCTGCTATCTTTCGAACCATCGTCTATCAGCAGAAGCTCCCAATTTTGCAAGGTTTGGTTCACAACAGAATCAATGCAGTGTGAAAGGTACTTTTCCGCATTATAAACCGGAATGATAATAGATACGTCCGGAGTCATCATTACCGCTCCTTTAGATATCGAATTCTTCCCAACAATAGGCCAAGGGGAAGATAGATCAGTAAATTAGGGTTTGACGAGAACATGCCCAACTCAAATGACTGCTGAGCATTCATCAGCAAAAACGCAGTGATACAGCCCGTTACAATTGGATCTGACAGGTATAGGCTGCCTTTCTTCAGCGGTAGATAAAGACATCTGAGCCAGAAGGCGTATCCCACCATTCCAAAACTGGTTAGACAAGCAACGGCTGTGTTATGCCAGTTGTTGGCGTTAATCCTTCCGGAACCAAAAAACGGGTGATGCAGGAAACTGCGGAAACCCGCTAGCCACAGCCTATCGCGCCCATTGAAAATTGGCTTTTCGAACACCCGTCGGCTCCAGATGTCCATTTTAGGTGCAATATTAGAAAGAGAGAGTACGACCGTGATAAGAGCGACAAGAAGAGGGATTATCAGAAGAAACATCGTCCATCCGCGTGATTGCAATACTCGAGGACACGGTTTCGCAGTCAGCGCCAGCAGTATAGTGACAACGAGCGCGATCATACAAGATCTGGAGTCAGTCGGGGCAATAAGCCATAATACCCCCGCACCCGACAAAAGGACCAGGGATTTCGACCATCTGGATTGCTGGTCATAGAAAGATACTGCAAAAAGAATGTAACTAAAGAGACCTATCATGGCAATGCTGTTTTCATTCCAGCCGGAGAGCTGCGTTCCATAGTCGTAAATCAAGAGGATTATTATTCCTAAAACCAATATCGTAATGCCGGACAGACGCATCGCACGTTCCCGTACATCAATTTGGCTGAACACATAAATCAGCAAAAAACAGCAAAGGTACTCTGCTCCGCCGAGTCCCTTTTTATGGAGAAGTCCTGAAAAAACAAAGATGCACATTGTTGCACAGAAGGTGTAAAAAGTGTCTTTCTGAACGCTTACCCGGCGATGTCTCAGAAGGAAAATTGCAGAAAGTCCCACTAATGCGGCATTGGTTATATTGTTTGTATGATACACATGTCCAAGGCCTGTCCCATTGAACAAAGAAGAAAGCCAAACTAGTACGATTTCTGCAGTGAAAATGACTGAATTCATAATGTCTCCTGCGATTGAGAATCAAAAGCCTCTAAACAGTTTGTAATATAACAGAAATAACAGACCAAGCGGAAAGGAAACCGCTGTCAGCAGCTGGTGCTTTCCGCGATATGCTGTACGGTTTTTTTGAGCCAATATACCAAAGCACTGATATTTTCCAGCCATCAGCAGCCGTGTGACAAGACCGTCGACTAAATCGATTCTTTGCATAAAATAAAGGCAATACCCTGCGGGGTTACGCTTCATAAGCTCCGTTGTCCTAGCGGATAGCCCATCTGGCTGATATTCGCAAATGGTGACCACCTTCGGCAGCAGGCTGACCTTACAGAGTTTATCCAGCCGGTCATAAACCACACTTTCCGTAACAAACGATTCCCCCGCAAAGACCGGAAATGGCGCTTTACGGGCAATGTGCACAGGGTAAACAAATGTGTATTCTCCGCAGCAATTGAGTTCCGAATATAGACCAAACGTGGTTGTTTCCTTTACTTTCGGTGGGAATTCCGAACTCAGCGCTATTCCATCTACCGTAGACTTGTAGGCACATATTCCACAATCGGAAGATACCGCCTCACACAAAACTTCAATGGCATCTGGCGTGAGGAAGTCATCAGAATCCACACAGAGGAGGTATGTCCCCATAGCGTGCTCTAATGCAAGATTGTATGCCGTATGTTTTCCCCCGTTTTTCTTTTTGACGTAACGAACAGGAAAGAAGGCAGAAGAAAACGCCCCCACCGTATTCTCTGTGTTGTCAGTAGAGCCGTCATCAACAATAAGCCATTCAAAGTCAAAGGAAGTTTGTCTACACAGACTATCATAAAGCCTTCGTAATGTTTCTTCCCGATTATATGTAGGAGTAAATACTGTAATTGTTGGCATATCTGTATCGTTCATTTCCGCTTCAGCCAGTCAAGACAATTCTTTCCGAATACTCTCCGGCAGGCACTTGTAAGTTTGCAGCGAAGTTGCGTTCTTTTCGGCAGCCAACTCATAGAATACCAGTGGATCGAGTAGGTGTTCTCCGTTTTTGTCAGCTTGCCCGTTACGCTGTCCAGCGGGTTGAAGTAGTCCGCCGGATAGACATGAATCCCGGCAACCAGCTGCGCCTGCCCGTTGCGCACAAGACCGAAGCGCTCCATCACATCCGTATTGAGATGCGGGCAGCCTACGGCGTTCAGACTTCCGTCCGCGTTGGCGAAGTGCAGCTTTTTATATTCTTCTATCATCGCCTGCACGACAGGCTGATGCGGAACAGCTGCCATCACCTGTCCGCTGTTGACGAATTGATCGTTCTCAAATCCAATGAAACCCTCGTCATCCAGCAGCGGCGAAATGTCCCGCAGCACCTCAACGTCGGTGTCGAAATACACGCCGCCGTACTGCTCCAGCACGGCAAGGCGCATAACGTCGGACACGAAGGCATACTTTTTCGCGGCATATGCCTCCGCCATGAATGGCATGGCAAGATAATCGCAGTTGTCCTCGTTCCACTCGCGGATCTCAAAATCCGGGCAGAACTTCTTCCAGCTGGCGATGCACTTCTTGGCAAGCTCCGGCTTTTCGCCGCGGCCAAACCAGCAGTAATGGATGATCTTGGGAATCATGTGAGCGTCTCCAATCTTTTCTTATGAAGTGCCTGATATACTTTCTCCGGCAGTAAGCCTACCGCTATCGGATGAAATGCATAGATGTACGCTTTCAGAGATAAGTGCAGCAGCCGCGCTGCCTTAATGCGAACACGGAATTCATTGATGCGATATCTGAACTTGCGGCGAGCAAAGGCATTACGGTCGTCTCTCATCGCATAGAGCGGTTCCGTGATGTTCTGCCCTCGAAAGCTCGCTGCATACATCTTGACCCAAAGGTCATAGTCCTCTACTCGTAAATATCGCGGATCATCCGTATAACCGTTCACCGCTTGGTAGGCGTCTCGTCTGACCATGCACGGTGCATGGCAGAAGGGTGTCCCCGCAATAAAATCTTCATTTTGCGGAAATTCAGTTGGATGGTTTTGGCCCCAAGTTCCGCTCTCGTCAAAGTATGTCATTGCGGTACTGACGATAGAAATTTCCGGAGATGCATCGAGGATTGCAGCTTCCTTTTCAAAGCGAGTGGGCAGAGAGATGTCGTCCCCGTCTTGACGCGCGATATATGCGCCATCTGCTACGGAAAGGCATCGGTTAAGGGTATAATTCAACCCCATATTGTGGTCGTTTTTCAGGAGTGTTATTTTTTGTGGGTGGGCAATTTGGTACTTCTCGGCGACTTCATACGTCTTATCACCAGAGCCGTCATCGCACATGACAAGATTCCAATCCGTAAAGGTCTGCGCGAGCAAAGAGTCAAGCGCCTCCCCTAATGTATCAGCGCAGTTATAGATGCCCATGATAACCGTGACTCTTGCCATCCGCTTACTCCTCACCCAGCAGACGTTTGCGATCCTGCAAAATAGCCTGATACAAATGCTGCTGCTCAAAGTTTTCTGCTGCAAATTTTTGAGCGGCTGCACCGAAACTCTGTCGTTTTTCCGGAGAACGGGCAAGCTCTTTCATCGCCGCCACCAGAGAATCCACGTCCGCCTTTTTTACAAGCAAACCTGTTTCGCCGGGGAGCATCGCATCGGTTGGGCCGGGAATGTCTGTAACGATCACTGGCACGCCCATGGCCTCAGCCTCTACTACAACCATTCCAAAACCTTCACGATAGCTGGGCAGGATATAGGCATCCATTGCCGACAGGTACTGCTCTACAACATTCGTACTTCCGCAAAAAATAGAATGGGGATTCTCCTGCGCCCATTGATACAGCGACATATCCACAGCAGGGGTAATCTCCGGATTCCCGACGATCAGAAGATATGAATTCGGCAATTCTGCAAGGACGGTTTTGAACGCGCTCAAAAGCTCGTTGATTCCCTTATCCCGTGTAATGCGGCCAACAAATCCGAATACAATTGCATCGCTCGGAATAGCACATTTCCCTCGGATCTCCTTTCGCCAAAGAGTCTTTTGGGAAATGTCAAACTTCTTCAGATTTACACCGCTGGCACTGCCATTCCAGATCACGGAGCCTTTATTCTCAGAATACAGTCCCTCGGAATGACTGAACTTCAAATTACCGAAGCTGTCCGGCTCAACCCAAGTTGAAAGGCTACAGACCAGTTTCTCAATGCTTTTAAAAACAGCTCGCTTTATTCCGTGAAAACCTACATAGGCCATGCCCCATTGGCAATAAAGCCGCACAGGGACTCCCGCTAGTTTTGATGCCAATGCAGCATACAGAGATGCATTTGGCGTGGAATACTGTACCATGTCAAACTTTTCTCGGCGAAATACCTTTGCCATTTTCAGCATTGCGCCAATCCCCCCGAGACTGATCCCACGCTTCATAGGAATCGGAACATAATGAATGTACGGCGGTAGCGAGGCAGCAAATGCCTCGTCATCGTCGCAAATAAACGTTATGTCATAACCAGCTTCTTGATGAAGATACTCGGCAGTGCCTACGACGAAGGATTTCAGCGTAATGGAAACTGTGGTCACAAAGCAGAGTTTCTTATTTGATTTTTCTCGCAGGGATTCCGACATAGGTTCCGCTCTCCTTGATATCACAAATCACCACCGCGCCTGCACCGATCATGCAGTGGTCACAAATGCTTATGTTATTGCTGATGGCCGCTCCGATACCGACCCATGTGTGGCTTCCAACTGTCACCGTTCCGCCGAGCTTCACGCCGACGGAAATATGGGCAAAGCTACCGATGTGGTTGTCGTGCTCCACGACTGCCGCCGTGTTGACGATGCTATGCTCTCCGACATAGGCAGACGGATTGATCACAGCATTTGCCATAATGACGCTGCCTACGCCGATTTGCGTTTCCAATGCAGAAACGACCGCAGATGGGTGGATTGCCGTGTACCAGCGTACACCGTCAAGCTGACGCGCAACCTTTTCACGAACGCCAGAATTTCCAATCCCCACCACAAAGGACGCTTCCGGGTATCTTGCATAATCCGCAACCTTTCCCAGCACGGGAATGCCTGCGATCTCAGATGGGAGCGCCTCATTGTCGTCCAAAAAGCCCAACAGCGTATCGCCGCTTCTTCGAACGATATCTGCAACGACTTTTCCGTGGCCGCTGGCTCCGATCACAATAACCTTCTCACTCATGAACCGCAGCCTCCGTTCCCGTAAATGCTTCCATCGTTGCGCTGCCTTCTGCGCTGATCCCCTCGCGGGCGAAGACGCAGCGGATCGTCATGAAGATGATCTTCACATCCAGCGCAAAGCTGATGTTGTCTACATAGTCCACATCGTAGGCAAACCGTTCCTCCCACGACGCAAGGTTTCGCCCGTGCACCTGTGCCCAGCCGGTGAGCCCGGGGCGAACGTCATGGCGGTGATGCTGCTCTTCGCTGTAAAGCGGCAGATACTTCACCAGCAGCGGTCTTGGTCCCACGATGCTCATCTTTCCGCGGAAGATGTCCCACAACTCCGGCAGCTCGTCGATGCTCAGAGAGCGCAGCTTCTTTCCAAAGCCCGTCAGCCGTTCCTTGTCCGGCAGCAGCGCGCCGGTTTCATCCCGCGCGTCGCTCATGCTGCGGAACTTATGGAGTTTAAAAATCTTTTCATCTTTTCCCGGACGCTCCTGACAGAAGATCACAGGGCTGCCCAGCTTCACGCGCACAAGAATCGCCGTCACCAGCAACAGCGGCGACAGAACGATCAGCGCACACCCGGACAGCACAATGTCCAGCAGGCGCTTGATGTATTTTTCATAAAACCCAGCCTTGTGCCGCATCAGAACATCCCCCGAATGGCATCGCACACGCGGTCCACATCGTCCATGCTCATCTTCGTATCGCTGGGCAGGCAAACGCCACGATCAAAGAGGTCGTCGCCCACCGGCGCATCGCTGACGCTGACAAAGGGGCAGTTTGCGAAAACCGGCTGTAAATGCATGGGCTTCCAGAGGTAGCGCCCCTCGATGCCCACTTTGTTCAGCTTTGTGAGCATTTCACCGGGCGTCACGCCGCAGCCCTCGTCCAGCAGAGCGACGGACAGCCAGCGGTTCGGCTCGGCGCAGTCCAGCTTCGGCTGCATGGTCAGCGGCAGGCCTTTCAGGTTTTCGCAGTAGCGTGCAAAGATAGCCCGCTTCTGTTCCACGCGCAGCGGCAGCACCCTCATCTGCCCGCGCCCAATGCCCGCGCAGATGTTGCTCATGCGGTAGTTGTAGCCGATTTCCTCGTGCTGGTACCACGGCGCGTTCTCGCGCGCCTGCGTGGAGAGCTTCAATGCGTGCTTCGCCTCATCCTCCGTCCGGCACAGCAGCATCCCGCCGCCAGAGGTGGTGATGATCTTATTGCCATTGAAGGAAAGAGCGCCGAAGTCACCAAAGGTGCCGCACTTCTGCCCATTGTATGTAGAACCCAACGCCTCTGCTGCGTCCTCGATCAAGGGAACATCATGCTCGCGGCAAATAGCGGTAATTTCGCCCAGCTTCGCGGGGTTGCCGTACAGGTGAACGACGACCACCGCCTTGGGCGTGCCGTGCAGCGCAAAGGCGCGGCGCAGAGCGGCGGGGTCCATATTCCACGTCTCCCGCTCGGAGTCGATGAACACCGGCTTCGCACCGCAGTAGGCTACGGGATTGGCGGAGGCGGAGAAGGTCAGGCTCTGGCAAAAGACCGTGTCCCCCGCCTTCACGCCCGCGAGGATCATGGCAAGGTGCAGCGCCGCCGTACCGGCAGAGAGGGCGACGGGATATCCCTTGCCCATAAATTCGCCCATGGCCTTTTCAAATTCGTTGACGTTCTCGCCCAGCGGCGCGATCCAGTTTTTCTGAAACGCGTCGTGGATGTACTCCAGTTCATAGCCCTCGTCCGACATATGAGGGCTGGCCAGCAAAAGTCGTTTATCCATGTTCTTCTCCTATGTTTTCGTCCACCGGATGTCAAAATTTGCTTCGGTCGGTCGTATTCGCTGCGTTTAAAAGCGCGACAAAGCCGCGTCATTCCTTTTTGCCGCTGTGACGTGCAGAAATGCGCAAGTTCATCGATCCATGTATATTGCCGTCTCCCACCCGAAAAATGTTGGGATTACACCATTTTTATTTCTTAATTGTACTACATGTGGACAAAAAACGCAATGCCTGACACGCGCGAAAAAGTGGAGTGGTTTTCCTTGTCAGATCATTTTCCGGTTGCACATCCTCGATTCACATGATACAATGTTATTCAATAAGCAAAACATAAAGACTATTACAAGTGGTAACATGGTAAAAAAGTATGCCTTGCGCAGGATGGGGGGATCAGATGAAAGCACCGGACAACAGCGTGATCCAGCTTTTTGAGGATCAGAAGATTCGCGTGGCGTGGGATGCGGAACGGGAGGAATGGTACTTCTCCGTACAGGACGTTGTAGCGATCCTGTCGGAAAGCACCGATCCCAAGCAGTACATCAAGAAGATGCGCGCCCGCGATCCGCAGTTGTCGGCCAACTGGGGTATAATTTGTACCCCGGTTCAAATGCTCGCGGCGGCGGCAATGTGGCAGGTGTGGCGAGAAAAGCGCTGGAAGCCGAGACCGGCAAGCCGGTTGTCACCGTGCAGAACGCCGAGAGCTTCCGCCAGCTCGTCACCGATATTGTGACCGACGCGGCGCAGCTGCCGGAGAAAAAGGAGACTGCAAATGGAAAATGAATCCAAGCTCAGCTACCGAGAAATTCTCGGAAACTGCCGTCCACGGGCGGCATACATCTCCGAATTTGACCGGGAGATGGCAAAATACTTAAAGGGCGGTGAGCCAAATTGATTGAACGCTTTGACATCGCGGGCTATGCCCGTATTTCTGTGGATGATGAGCAGGATCAAAAGAACATCTCGATTGAGAACCAGAAGGCCATCATCGAGGACTATGTAAAAACCCACTTCCCCGGAAGCACGCTGACGTTTTTTGAAGACCGCGACCGCTCCGGCTACACCTTTGAGCAGCGCGAGGGCTATCAGGAGATGCGCCGGGGGCTGATGCGCCACAAATACGACATCCTCATCATCAAGGACTTTTCCCGTTTCTCCCGCCGCAACTCGCGCGGGCTTGTGGAGCTGGAAGACCTGCGCGACGCGGGCGTGCGCATCATCTCCATCGGCGACGGCGTGGACTTCCCCAATGACGACGACTGGCTGAAAATCCAGTTTCAGTTCCTCGTGAACGAAATGCCTGTCACGGACACCTCCCGCAAGGTGCGCAGCGTTGTGAAGCGGCGGCAGAACGACGGCGAGTGGATCTGCGCGGCGCCCTACGGCTATCTCGTCACCGAGGACAAGCAGTTTGAGATCATCCCCACCGAGGCCGAGACCGTCCGCAGGATTTTCGACCTCTACAGCAACGCCGGTTGGGGCTACAAGAAAATCGCCAACTATCTCACCGATCAGGGCGTTCCCACGCCGCGTATGTCCGAGCGGATGCGCAAGGAGGCGGCGGGCAAGAAGACCAAGCGGGAGGCCAAGAACGCATGGGCCATCGCCACGGTGCAGGGCATTCTCGACAACGATTTTTATATCGGCACGCTCCGTCAGGGCAAGTATACCCGCGCCAAGATCAACGGCAAGGAGATCAAGCGCAACGACGATGAGCATATCGTCATTGAAAACCACCATCAGGCCATCATCGACTACCGCACCTTCGCCATCACCCGCGCGCTGCGGGAAAAGCGCAGCCGCAGCAACTACCGCGGCGTGAAGATCAACGACAATGTGTACTCCGGCTTCTTGCAGTGCGGCGACTGCGGCAGTCCGCTGTTCGCCATGAGCCGCTCCGACCTCGCCCCCGCCTACACCTGCGGCACGTATCACCGGCGCGGCCTCAAGGGCTGCACCAGCCACCATATTCGCGTTGATAAACTGGACGAGCTGCTGAAAGGCTATGTGCGCAAGCTGGCGGACAGCTCCGCCGCTATGCTCGAACAGCTCAACGAGGAATTAAAGCGCGAGACCGAGCAGGTGGCGGAAACGGAGCAGTCTGCGGACAATCTCGCCGAGGTGCTGGCCGATCTTACCGAGGAATTGAAGGTCACGAAGCGCCAGCGCATCCGGGAGATCATGAAAAAGCCGGAGCAGGAAGCCTCCATCGAGGCGCTGTATGACGAGATGGAAGCCGACCTCCAGAAGAAGATCGACGGCATCCACCACCAGATCGACCTGCTGAGCGACAAGCGCAACACCATCATTCAGGTGAACCGCGTGGCCAAGACCGCCATCGACGTGTTCCGCGACATTCTGGAAAAGGACAAGCTGGAGCGAAACGACCTGGAGCTGCTGATCGACAAGATCCTCGTCTATGAAGATCATCTTGAAATTAAGCTCAAAGCCGACATTGACACGCTGCTGCGCTGCGGAACCCTCCCCGCGGAAACGGAGGACGCCGCAAATTTTCGTGAAGGCACGGAAAATATCGAAAACACGCTGATTCAGTCCCCAAAAGGCCGCGAGGACAAGGTTTTCCGTGTCAATGTTATCAGTAACGGCGACCCGTTGGAGATCTACACGAGCAAGGACGGGGAGGTCATTTTTAAGAAGTATTCGCTCATGGGCGGCGTAGATGAGTTTGCCGCGCAGCTGTGCGACACGCTGAGCAAGTCGACCGGCACGAGCGTGGCCGTGACCGACCGCGACAGCGTCATCGCCGCGGCAGGCAGCGCGCGCCGCGACCTCATCGGCAAGCGCATCAGCCCGCAGCTCGAGCAGATCATGGAGGACCGCAGTATCTACCGCGCCGTGCCGAGCGAGCGCAGCGTGTTCGTCACCGAGTCGCTCGACCGCTACTGCGCGACCATCGCCGCGCCCATCATCTCCGAGGGCGACGCACTCGGGCTCGTGGTCTTCATCGGCACCGAGGGCGAGTCGGCCGCAGGCGAGACGGAGTACAAGCTCGCGCAGGCCATCGCAGGCTTTCTCGGCAAGCACATGGAGTGCTGAAAAAAGAGGACGGCTTTAGCCGTCCTCTTTTCCTATATAGCACCGCCTTCGTGTTGTGCATTGCAATTGCTGATCGTACCACCTCTTATCGTGAATACGCAGTCCTTTCCAATATCCACAGCACCGCCATCACCATCGTCATCTCTGCAATTCGCAATGATACTGCTCTCCAAGATCAGTGTGCCGCTAGACACAGAAAAACCGCAGTTCTTATTTTGACCATCAATGGTACCGTCAGTGCCGCTGTCCTTTATCGTTAGTGTTTTACCATCGTACACACAAAGCATATCCTCGTCTGTAGCATTACAGGTCAAGGTATACCCATTCAAATCAAATGTGACGGCTCCGCTGATTGTAATTTCGCCGCTAATAGTAACATTGCCGCCTAAATAGTAACTACCGTCCGACAGGTTCAAATTGGTGCCATCAGGTGCCATCAAATATCGTCCAACTCTCCCAATTGTTCTCCGCCCGCGCCGCCGTCGGCAACAGCGTCAGGCACAGGCACAGGGCCGTCAAAAAGATGAAAATACGTTTTTTCATATCATTCCTCCATCAAAGCGATTGGTGCATCCATCGGATGCACCAAGGGGATATCCCCTTGCCGAAATTTACCGTTCTGTCAGGGCTTCAAAGCCCTTTTCCGCCTGCTGGACGGTCGTTCGGATGATGCCCGCCGCCATGGTGTGCAGGTCGAGCTGCAAAACGGCCGCGCTGACCCCGCCGCCGCTCTGGCGGCACATTGTAGAGCTTAAGCGCGCACTCCAAAAAGCGCGCGATCTTGCGCTCCACGGTAAAGTACATGTCGCACGGCACGGCCGCGAACGAGCGCATCATGCCCGTCGAGGCGATCTCCATCTCGTAAAAGTCCTTGGCCTCCGCGTCCGGAAGATCGTCCCCGAAGATGCCCTCCAGCCGCTTCGCCGTGCTGCGATACAGGTATGCCGAGGTTGACGATAGCGTGTAGGCCGTCACGTACAGCTTGCGCAGTGGCTCGGTCAGCTCGGCGATGTGGAGCTGGATAGCCGTCTCCACCGCGTAGAGCACGTGCCGCGCTGTGCTGCTCGGCCAGCGTGAACTGCCCGCTGAACATCCGCTTGTCAAGCTCGAGCAGCAGCGCCTCCTTACTGGGAAAGGCCCGGAAAAACGAGCTTGGCGGCATGCCCGCGGCGCGGGCGATCTCCGCGGTCGTCGTGCCCTCATATCTCTTTTTCAAAAACAGCTTTACGGCGGCGCGCAGCATCTTCTGCTGCGTCAAAAGTCCGCTCGCCTGCTTGCCGCGCAGCAGCATATCGATCACGCTCCTCAAAGTTTACTTGTGAGTGTAGTCACATAACAGCATGGTCCGCCGCTTTCCACAAGAACGAACTGTGTAAATTTTTGCCCCTGCCTATATAAAAGAAGTGCGGCGGTCCTTCGACCGCCGCACTCTCTCATTTTATTTTCCCTTACAGCATCGCAAAGCGCTGTGCGCCCTTCGTTTTGAGCCAGCGAAGAAGCAGCGCTGTCACTGCGAGCGTCACCGCTGCTGCGATGGCGAGATACGCAGCCGCGCCGAGCTTCCACCCCTGCCAGAGGTAGAGCCCCGCGAACACGATGGCGTAGAGCCAGCCGCCGAACAGCGCGATCGTCACGGCCAGACTTTGCTTGATGGGCATGAGCTCGCTCGTCCACGTCAGGTTTGCCCGCGCGACGCCGAGCGTCAGCCCCAGGCACGCGGAAAACGCGATGTACGCGAGTGCCTCGGCAAAAACGAGCGGCAGCGCCGCCGTCACAGGCAGGATAAACGCCATGCAGGCAAGCGGCACGAGCGCTGGAAGGACCGTGAGCGCAAGCTGTACCTTGAGCTTTGCGCGAAGCACCTGCCAGGGCTTGACGGGCAGCGATTGCGCGAGCCAGAGGGACTTTCCCTCGAGTGAGACCGACGGCGTCGCCATGTCGTTCATCGACGCAATGGCGCACACGCCGGTGCAGAGCAGCACCTCCGCGCAGCCGCTCTGCGAGGTGAAGGCCTCGTTCAGCAGCGACACGACCGTTCCGCCCTTCCACAAAAGCAGGATGCCCGAGATCGGCAGCAGCAGGATACCGAGGCCGCTGTTGAGCATGTAGTTCGGGCTCGCGGTGAAGCGCGCGAGCTCCTTGCCGAAAAGTGCCCCATCGATGCTCCGGCGCTTGACGGCCTTTTCGCGGTACACAGCCTTGCCCGATGCGCCCGACGCAGTCGTGATCTGCAAAAAGCTGCGCGAGAGCAGCGTCCACGTCAGCGCAAACAGCGCGAGGATGACCGCCGCGCTCAGCAGCATCGCTGTCACATCGCCCGTACCGGTCAGGCCAAAGACGTAGAGCGGGTGCGCCGCACCCTTGATCTTCTCACCGTAGACCGCGGCGTTGGCGACGAGCTGCTCGATGGCCGTCTGCGCCTTGAAGACGAAGAAATAGTAGATGGCAAGCCCCGCGAGCGAGACGATGACCGTGATGAAGCTCTTGTGCTTGAGCTTACGGCTCACCTTCGCCACGACCCAGCCCAGCGCGCACGAGAGCGTGAGCACGAAGATTGAGATGAGCGCCGTCAGCAGCACGCCGCCGAGGAGCGCCATCGGCGCCGTCGAGACCGTGACCCAGTAGACGATGACCGCGGGCAGGATGACGACCGCGGAGTACATGAGGCCCATGAGATAGACCGTCAGCAGCCGCGAGGCCATCAGCGTCCGCACCGGGATGGGTAGAGACAGCAGCAGGTCGTTGTCCTTAGCGAAGTACAGGCCCGAATACGTGTTGAACACGCTGCCGAACGCGCCGAGAAAGATGGCGAGCAGCGACATGAGTGCAAAATAGAGCCAGCCCATCCCCGCCTGCGTAAGCGGCGCACAGAGCGAAACGGAAAGCCCCGTGAACATCCCGCCGAGGCCGATCATCAACGCGGCAAAGAGCAGGATATAAGCGATAATCCCCGCCGTCGAACGTTTTTTATTGGTTTTGGCATTATAAAAGTAGCTGCGGAAAATTTCCATCAGCTGCTTCTTGACGAGCGTTTTCAGCATGATTCGCCCTCCAGCTCAAGGAAGACCTCCTCGAGCGAGTCGTCGCCCTTGACCTCCTCCATCGTGCCGGAGCGGATGAGCTTGCCGCCCTTGATGATGGCGACCTTGTCGCAGAGTTTTTCGGCCACCTCGAGCACATGGGTCGAGAAGAAGATCGCGCCGCCCGCGTCGCACACCTCGCGCATCATGCCCTTTAAGATATGTGAAGCCTTCGGGTCGAGGCCGACGAACGGCTCATCCATCAAAATGAGCTTCGGCTCGTGCAGCCACGCCGAAATGATGGCAAGCTTCTGCTTCATGCCGTGGGAATAGGCCGCGACGGGCTGGGCCAGGTCGCCCGTCAGCTCGAAGAGGTCCGCGTACTTGCGGATGCGCTCCTGCCGCGCGCTTTCCTCCACACCGAAGATGTCGGCGATAAAATTGAGGTACTGGATGCCCGTCATAAACTCGTAGAGGTCGGGGTTATCCGGGATGTAGGCGAGCATCTTCTTGCAGGCGATGGGATCGTCCTGAATGGAGTGCCCGCCGATCGTGATCCTGCCGGAATCGAACTGCTGGATGCCGACGACCGACTTGAGCGTCGTGGTCTTGCCCGCGCCGTTGTGGCCGATGAAGCCGTAGATCTCCCCTGGCGCGATGTGGAGCGACAGATCATCCACGGCTTTCTTTTCGCCGAAGGTCTTGGTCAGGTGTTCAATATAGAGCATAAGGTTCTCCCTCTTTTCTTCTTGCAGCCGTTTCGAATATCTTTATGATATCAAAATAATATCATGTGATTTTCAACTGTCAAGAGCCATTTTGCAAATGTCAAGTTTGCTTTACTTGTAGGATATCACTGTCGTTCCCATTTGTCAAGTCTGCTTTACATTTTATCTTTGTGATACAGCACGAGCGACACAATACCCATCACCGCCGCATACAGTACGCCGCCAACGGCCCAGATAAACCAGCTATACTGCGGCTGGCCGTTCCCCTTGGGTCCGAAAGTGTAGAACAGGAAGATCGCCGTCACGCTCAGCCAGTAGATGAGCGACACTGTGCTCATTACGCCGCTGCGCGCCTTCTTTTTGCGCGTGTAGTCGCCCTCCTCGAGCAGCTGGTCCATCGCGCCGGTGTACGTTCCGCTCCAGACGAGCACGCCCACGCCGCAGGCGACCAGAAGCAGCAGCGCATCCACCGCCGCCGCGGCGTAAACATCCGCCGGAGCGACGCGCACGAGCAGCGCGGCGACATCGGACGACGCGAGACCGACCCCGAGCATCAGCGGCACGACAGCAAGGATGCACAGCACCACGCCGAGGATCGTACAGCGCGAGGCGGTCGGCTCATAGACCTTGCGCCGCTCGCGCACCATGCCGCTCACGCCGTACTCGGTCTCAAACGGCTCTTTTTCAAGAAAGTCGAATTCCTTCGTCTTCGCCCCGCACGAGAGGAACATCCCCACCGCAATGGCGACCAGCACCAAAATGACGCTCACGCCGAGACCTGCGGCCAGATCCTCCGAAATACCACCCAGGCCCGCGTCCGCCATGGCGGAGAGAAAAATGATCACGACCGGCGAGACGATGCACATCGCCACCGCCAGTGCGATCTTCGGCGCGCAGGCCTTGCGCAGCGCAAGGTATCGCGCCGCCTGCTCCATCGTCACCTTGCGCAGCGGCGTTTCGTCCGCCTCGGATTCGACGAACTCCTCTTCTTCGAGTTCGTCCTTCAATAAATAGTCGGTGCTCACGCCAAACAGCCGGCTCATCTGCACCACCTTGTCAAGGTCGGGCACGGACTGCGCGCCCTCCCACTTGGATACCGACTGGCGCGTCACCCCGAGCTGACTTGCCAACTCCTCCTGCGACCAGCCCGCCTTTTTGCGCAGCGTGATGATTTTATCCGCTAAGATCATATCGTCTTCCTCCTGAATTCTAAGGCGCGGTCCCGCGCCGTCTGAATGGCGTTATCATAGCCTATTTCGCGGTTGCGGGAAAGAAAGCGCACTGTCAAATTTGTCAACCGGCAGTTGCAATCCTTGATTTTTCAAGGTTTTTTCGCCGTGCGCTCCTATTACCCTATGTATCTTCGTCATGATATCATACCGCGGCGCAGAAAAAAAGAGCGTCCCGTTCGGGACGCTCTTTTTAAGGTTTTTTCACACACTTACACGACGGCGAAGAACTTGACAAGGAACAGAGCGGAGATCACGTAGGTCAGAACGCTGACGTCCTTAGCCTTGCCGGAGAGCACCTTGACAAAGGTGTAGGAGATGAGGCCCAGGCCGATGGCGTGGCCGATGGAGCCGGAGATCGGCATACCGATGAGCATGATGGACACCGGCAGCATTTGGTCCATGTCGCTGAAGTCCACATTCTTGAGGCCCTGGAGCATCAGAACGCCGACATAGATCAGTGCGGCGGAGGTCGCAGCGCCGGGGATGACGGCGGCGATGGGGGCGAGGAACATGCAGGCGAGGAACAGGATGCCCGCGGTGAGCGCGGTCAGGCCCGTGCGGCCGCCCGCTTCCACGCCGGAGGCGGACTCGATGAACGTGGTGACGGTGGAGGTACCGGTGCAGGCGCCCGCGACCGTACCGATGGCATCGGACAGCAGGGCTTCCTTCATCTGGGGCATGTTGCCGTCCTGATCGACCATGCCGGCGCGGGAGGCCGTACCGACGAGCGTGCCGATGGTATCGAACATATCGATCATGCAGAAGGTGATGACGAGCGTGATGGCGGTGAACCAGCCGATGTTCACAAAGCCCGCAAAGTCAAACTTGAAAAGCGTGGTGGAGACCATGTCGGCGAAAGGCGGGACAAAGCTCGCAGTCGCGAGGCTCGCAAACGGATTGACATGCAGGAAGATGGCGCTGCCCGCCCAGTAGATGACGGACGAGAACAGCATGCCGAGCAGCACTGCCGCCTTCACGCCCTTCTTGGCGAGGACGACCATGACGAAAACGCCGAGGAACGCGGTCACGACGGTCAGGACCATCGCATCGTAGCCCGCGCCCATGTTGCCCTTGATGATGCTGGGCGTCAGCGCGCCGAAGAAGTCACGCATCATGTAGAACGGGCCGCCGTTTTCAGAGTAGATACCGACATTGGAGCCAAGGCCAACGTTCATCAGCATCAGGCCGATGGCGGGAGCGATGCCGTAGCGCACGCCGAGAGGAATGGCCTCCACGATCTTCTCACGCACCTTTAAGAGCGTGAGGATGAGGAACACGATACCCTCGACAAGGATGATGACGAGCGCCGCCTGGAACGCGGACTCGTACTCGCACTCGTTGATGACCGCGATGTTGGCGACGACCACCGCGAAGAAGCTGTTGAGTCCCATGCCGGGCGCCATGACGAACGGCTTGTTGGCGAAAAACGCCATGCAAATCGTGCCGATCGCCGAGGCGATGCAGGTGGCAAGGAACACACCGTTCCACAGCGGCGTACCCACTGCAAAGTTGGTCAGCAGGTTCGGGTTGAGCGCGATGATGTAGGCCATGGTCATAAACGTGGTAAGACCGGCAAGGATCTCAGTGCGTACCGTAGTACCGTTGGCCTTCAGCTTAAATAGCTTTTCCATGATTTTCTCCCTTTCTTTTTTGTTTTTCCGCCCGCTTCCTAACAAAAAATTAGGAAGCAAAACAGATTTTCAGTCAATATTATAAACATCCCGACAAGAAATTGCAAGTGTTCTGTTTATTTTTACCACACTTTCTCACTCCGCGCCGAGAGTTCCGCCGGTTTCTGTTGTGTTTTTGTTTGCTTTGCGCTATACTATATTTAGTAAAAATTTGCATTTTGGGAGGTGCATGCCGTGAAGCTGATGGTTTTAGACGGCAACTCCATCATCAACCGCGCCTATTACGGTGTCCGTCCGCTCACCACGCGCGACGGATTTTTCACCCACGCGATCTTCGGCTTTCTGACGATGCTCGGCCGCTTACTCGACGAGGAAAAGCCCGAGGCGCTGTGCGTCGCCTTCGACCGCCGCGAGCCGACGTTCCGCCACCTCGAGTACGAGGGCTACAAGGCCACGCGCCACGCCATGCCCGAAGAGCTCGCCATGCAGATGCCGGTGCTCAAGGACGTGCTCGACGCGATGAACATCCCCCGCTACGAGCTCGCGGGCTTTGAAGCCGACGATCTGATCGGCACGATCTCGCGCAAGTGCGAAAGCGCAGGCTGGGACTGTGTCGTCGCCACGGGAGACAAGGATTCTTTGCAGCTCGTGACCGAGCACACGACCGTCAAGCTCATTTCCACGCGCATGGGCCAGACCACGACGAAGGACATGACGCCCGAGAGCTTTCGTGAGGTCTACGGCTTTGCGCCCATCCACATTGTCGACCTCAAGGCCCTGATGGGCGACGCGAGCGACAATATCCCCGGCGTGCCGGGCGTTGGCGAAAAGACGGCGATGGCGCTCATCCAGAAATACCAGAGCATCGACGAAATTTACCGGCTGCTCCCCGATATCGAGGCCAAGCCGAACGTCATCAAAAAGCTCACCGAGGGCGAGGAGAGCGCACGCCAGAGCTTCCACCTCGCGACCATCGTGACGGACGCACCACTCGAATTTTCTCCGCAGGACAATCTGCGCAAGGCGCCGTCAGACACGCTCTACCCGCTCTTTATGAAGCTGGAATTTACCAAGCTCATCGACAAATACGGTCTCAAGCCGCCCGCCGACATCCCCGCCGCCGAGGAGCCGGTCGACCTCACCGTGACCGCCGAGGCCGTGACCACGGCGGAAAAGGCCAAGGAATATCTCTCGCTCTTCCGCAAGGCGGAGCACGTGACGCTGCTGGCGCTGCCGGACCTTTCCGGCGTGATCGTCGACTTCATTGCAGGCGAATCGACCGCCGTCTCTGCCGAGTTCTACTTCAGCCGCTACGAGGGCGACTGGAACGCGCTGCTGCGCGCCCTGTTCTCGGATGATATCAAGAAAGTCAGCCACAACGTCAAGGACCTCCAGCGCACGCTGCTCGAAAACGGCCTTCCCATCGAAGGGTTCATTTTTGACACCGCGCTCGCAGGGTACCTGCTCGACGCGACGGCGGGCAAGTACGATATCGCGTCGCTCTTCGCCGCCTACTTCCACCAGACGCTTGCCGAGCCGAAGCACTTAGATCCAGACGCTTTCTCGATGCTCGGCGACACGGCCGAGGCCGAGACGGCGTTCCACGTCTATACCAGCGCCGTCGATACGCTGTATGAGGCCTTTGCCCCCGAACTTGAGAAGCGCGAGCTGCACGAGCTCTATTATGAGGTTGAGCTGCCCCTCTGCGCCGTACTCGCGCGCATGGAGCACGCGGGCATGCGCGTGGACGCGAACGCTCTCGCGGCCTTCGGCAGCGAGATGGAAGTGCAGCTCAAGACGCTCGAGCAGCACATCTATGAAGAGGCCGGCGGGCCGTTCAACATCAATTCCCCCAAGCAGCTCGGCGAGGTGCTCTTTGAACGCTTGCAGCTCCCGCACGGCAAAAAGACGAAGACCGGCTGGTCGACGAACGCGGACGTGCTCGAAAAACTGCGGTGGGAGAATCCCATCGTCGAAGAGGTTTTGCAGTACCGCCAGTACGCGAAATTCCGCTCGACCTACTGCGACGGTCTTTTGAAGGTCATCGCGCCCGACGGGCGCATCCACACGAGCTTCCAGATGACCGTCACGGCGACGGGCCGTTTGAGCTCGACCGAGCCGAATTTGCAGAATATCCCCACGCGCACGCAGCTCGGCAGCGAATTCCGCCGCATGTTCGTCCCCGCGGACGGCTGCGTACTCGTCGACGCGGACTACAGCCAGATCGAGCTGCGGCTGCTCGCGCACATCGCGGACGACGAGGCGATGAAGCAGGCGTTTCTGACCGGCGAGGACATCCACACCGTCACGGCCGCGCAGGTCTTCGGCGTGCCGACTGATCAGGTCACCAAGCAGATGCGCTCGCACGCGAAGGCCGTGAATTTCGGCATCGTATACGGCATTTCCGCCTTCTCGCTCGCGCAGGACATCGGCGTGCCGGTGTACGAGGCGAAGGAATATATCGAGACGTACTTTGAGCGCTTCCCCGGCATCCGCCGCTATATGGATGAGGTCGTCGCGCAGGCGAAGGAGCGCGGCTATGTCGAAACACTGATGCACCGCCGCCGCGCGCTGCCCGAGCTGGCGGCGAGCAACTTCAATACCCGTTCGTTCGGCGAGCGTGTCGCGCGCAACATGCCCATCCAGGGCACAGCCGCGGACGTCATCAAGCTCGCAATGGTGCGCGTCGACGAGCGGCTGCACAAGGAAAACTTAAAGGCAAAGCTCATTTTGCAGGTGCACGACGAACTCATCGTCGAGTGCCCGGAGGAGGAAAAGGAAGCGGTCGCACGGCTCCTCACCGAGGAGATGGAGGGCGCAGTGCACCTCTCCGTTCCCCTGACCGCCGAGGCCCACTGGGGCATAAACTGGCTGGAAGCCAAATGACCGGAGGAAACCAATGGAACAGTTAAAGAAAAAAGTCCGCATCGTGCCGATGACGAACGAATATTTGAATGACGTTGCCGAGCTTGAGCGCACATGCTTCTCGAACCCCTGGTCGCGCAACATGCTCGCAGAGGAGCTTGAAAACGCGTGCTCGGCCTTCTTAGTCGCGCTGGATGCAGAAAACGGCAGCGTCGTCGGCTACGCGGGGCTGCTCGCCGTCGTGGACGAGGGCTGCATCACCAAGATGGCCGTCCGCCCCGACTGCCGCCGCGGCGGTGTGGCGGGGCAGCTTCTCGACGTGTTTATCCGCTTCGCCGAGGGCAGCGGCCTTGCGTTCTTGACGCTTGAGGTGCGTGAGAGCAACTATGCCGCCATCGCGCTGTACGGCAGCCGCGGCTTCCGCGGCGAGGGCCGCCGCAAAAACTACTACGACCACCCGAAAGAGGACGCCATCATCATGACGAAGGAATTCGGCGCGGCAGAAGCGGAGGCGCAGCAATGAAAATTCTCGCTTTCGAGTCCTCCTGCGACGAAACCGCCGTCGCGGTCGTCGAGGACGGGCGCAAAATCCTCTCCGACGCCATCGCGTCGCAGGCCGACCTGCACGCGCTCTACGGCGGCGTCGTGCCGGAGATCGCGTCGCGCAAGCACATCGAGGCCATCGCCGCGCTGACCGATCAGGCGCTCAAGGAGGCGGGCGTCGAGAAAAAAGACATCGACGCCGTGGCCGCGACCTACGCGCCGGGTCTCATCGGCGCGGTGCTCGTGGGGCTGAACTTTGCCAAGAGCGCGGCCTACGCGCTGAATGTGCCGCTCATCCCTGTGCACCACATCCGCGGCCACATCGCCGCGAATTACTTAGCGTTCCCAGAGCTTGAGCCGCCGTTTCTGGCGCTGTGCATGTCCGGCGGCAACACGCTCATCGTCGACGTGCGCGACTACACGGACTTTGCGCTCCTCGGCGCGACGCGCGACGACGCGGCGGGCGAGTGCTTCGACAAGGCCGCACGCGTGCTCGGCCTTCCCTACCCCGGCGGCGCGGCGATGGACAAGCTCGCCCACGAGAGCGAGGGCGGCGTCTACGAGCTGCCGCGCGCGAAGATTGACGGGTGCCCTCTCGATATGAGCTTTTCGGGTCTCAAGACCGCCGTCGTAAACCTTGCCCACAACGCCGAGCAGACGGGAAAGCAGCTCGACCGTGCGGCGCTTGCGCGCGACTTCACGCAGGCCGTTGTCGACGAGCTCATCCCGCGCGCGATGCTCGCCATGCAGCAAAGCGGGCGCAAGGTACTCGTCGCCGCAGGCGGTGTCGCCGCGAACTCGTTCATCCGCGCAGAGCTCGAAAAGGAGTGCCGAAAGCACAGCTACCGGCTCTACATGCCGCCGCTCAAGCTCTGTGGTGACAACGGCGCGATGATCGGCGCACAAGGGTATTATGAGTATCTCGCCGGCGCGCGAGCGGATTGGGCGCTGAACGCGTATGCGACGAGAGATATTGACGATCCTATCGTCTGAGGGTTTACAGCGCGGCAGCGCTGGTTCTTATTCCCCTGCACTGTGCAGGGGGGGCGATCAAGGGGGATATTCTCTTTCCTCGGAAAGAGAATATCCCCCTTTGACCCCCAAGAG
>OFMC01000338.1_pt1 | contig 50535 bp, 30 predicted proteins | sample 1541271 | NCBI WGS metagenome assembly OFMC01 (sample SAMN04209252, study PRJEB22552) | human gut metagenome | biome: gut; material: feces | host: Homo sapiens | place: USA: Oklahoma | reverse complement strand
AGAATAAATTAGGCGGTAGAAAGTTGTACAGACCTACTATTACTCGTAAGAAAGGAGAAGGCTCTGCCACTATCAGTAATTTCGAGATTAAAATGGTTGAAGTACAGGTAGCAGACTATAATAAGTACGATGGTGTTTGTGGTGATGGTCAGCATAGAACAATAGCTCTCATGTTTGATGAGCTGAAAGATGTTACAGCTACTTACCAGCCAGTAAAATTCTCTAAAGAGAATATGGATATATTGGCTTATATATCTATACGTAACAATGGGAGAAAGTGGTCTAATGACGATTTTTATGCTTCTGACATTTCAACAGGAGACAATAATGCAGACTATATCCTTAATAAAAGGAAAGAGGGTTATATTCCTGCATTCCTATTCAACGTCTATACTCTTGGAACATCCAATCTGACAGCGGCACAAATAAAGTCCGTTCAACAAGGATATAAGAAACTATCTGACTTTAGTAAAGTTCAAATCAGTAAAGATACGCAGGACAAGGGAGATAGAATTTTAGAAGCGTTGGAATCTAATAACTTCATATCTAAGGACAGACTTACAGGACGTTTTGGAGCAGGATTGAAGGCGTTCTTTACTGAATGCAAGGATATAGAAGTGGTTGTAAACACTATCAATATTATCAATAAAGAGAATTGGGATAAGTACTTCACCCCAATCGCAGGTCAGAGCATGGAAGCCAAATCTTATAAGGAAGCTCTAACTGAGTTGGCAAAACAAATAAAGGACTGACCTGTCTGACAGCCCATGTGACAGATGGGCTTCTCTACTCCAAATTCTTGGGTAGGTAGATTTTAACAGACTGCCTCTATACAAGCAGATTTAACAAATCTCCTACCTTATCAAAATTCAAATATTAAACTTAGCTCTATAAAGATTTACTATAATGAAGATAATTGAAGCTGTAATTAATAAAGGAGAATGGCTCCTTGATGCACTAAAGCGAATTGGCTATGATATGATACCAACCAATTCCATTCTGGATAAGACATTAACTGGATTGGGAGCAACCCATAGCGAGATACATTCCAAACGTAACTCCATTATCATTGAACCTAATGTACCAGTAATATTAGGCAAGCTGGATGAAAACGAGAATCTGGAAGCAGTCTATGAGAAATGTGAACCTTATACTATTAAGAAATATCTCCAGATGGATATTCCCTTTAAGAAGATACTCACTACCCCTGAGAGTTTCCATAAGATTAGAGACGCAGCCAGTAGCTTAGGAATTGATATATACAAAGAATACTTCTGCCTGTTTGATGAATGTGAGAAGGTGACACAGGATATTGATTACAGAAGAAAGATTGCCCAACCCATCTATGATTTCTTCCAGTTTGAGAACAAGGCTTTGGTCTCAGCTACTCCTTTACCTATATCCCACCCAGAGTTAGAGAAACAAGAATTCCAAAAGATTAAAATAACCCCATCCTATGACTACAAAAAGAATCTGGAACTAATAGTAACCAATAGCTATTATAAAAGATTGAGGAAGGTTCTTGACGGTCTAAAGGATGGTAAGCATATTTGCATATTCTTCAATGTAACAGATGGAATTAATGAGTTAATTAATAATTTAAAGATTACTAATTATAAGGTGTTTTGTTCTCAGAAGAGTGTTGACAAGTTAAACAAGAGAGGAATTGATAAGGCATATTCTTCAATCAATTATCCATTGGCTCAATACAACTTCTTCACATGTCGTTTCTATTCAGCACTTGACATCTTATTAAGAAAAGATAAGCCAGATATTCTAATTCTGACTGATTTAAGAGGTGCACAGTTTACAATGATTGACCCTTTAACAGAAGCCATACAAATACAGGGAAGGTTTAGAAAGAGAGGAAATGATGATATAACTTACAACTCATTAACCCATATCACTACCATCAACCCCAATATCAAAGTTAAGACAGGGATTGAACTATCTGCAAGAATCACTCAATTTACTGATAACTATAATCTATTAAAACAGCAGCATGACCAAGAGACTGATAAGTTTAAACAAGAAGCTATATTTGAGGATATGCAGAGCTTGAAGTACCAAGACCTTATAGATGACAAAGGAGAGATTAATCCATTCTCCATAGATAATCTTTATAATGAAGAGAGGGTTAAATCCTATTATCAATCAGCAGATAATCTATACCAAGCATATCTAAGCACAAATTTCTTCAGTATCACTTTTAGCGATGTTACAGAGTGTGTAGGGGAAGATGATATTGAAAGACTTAATCATACTAAACTGGAGATTGATAGAAGAAAGATAACGGTTCAATTCTTAGAGAAGATTCATAACGAATACGAGCAAGGGAATATAACCTACGAAGATAAAGTGTTCTATATTGATTACTTAAAGAGACAGTCAGAGGCAAGCTATACCATAGATGCCTATAATAAAATAGGTAAAGCTGGGATAGAACTAGCTCAATACAAAAAATCTTTGATAGATAAAGCTGTTAAACTGTACAATAAAGAACAGGCTGAAACACTAAGGTTTGGTTCTAAAGTTCTGCAGGATATTAAAGAAGAGTTTGAACTTAATGCCTATGTACCTAAGAATGACATAAAAAAGAGACTTCAACTTATCTTCAATGAACATTCTATAGAACATAAGGTGGTACAAGACACTATTAAAGATTACTATCACGTCTCAGAGAGCAACTCGCAAAATCCCCCTTCATTTAAACTTAAAGCTTTTAAATTTGAGTAGGTAGCTTTTTCCTCTCTGAGCATATAAGTGGTAAATCATGGGAATTTCCTCCTATACAGAATTTAAGGCTTACTTTATTATCTGCTAAAATAAAGCCCCAGATAACTTAAACATTCTGGAGTTTTATATTACAAACGAGGGGGGACACTACCATTAACTCCCCCTCCTACCAAATAAAGAGAAACAGCATTCCTCAGATGGGCATCCTCCGTTCACCACTAAATATTATACTTAACTATTGCTTCCATATATTTCAAGTTAATCACTCTCTAAGTAGAGACACAAGTTAATCCTAAATGTAAAATAGTCAGTATATAACGCTGATAATTATTTAGCGAATAGTATGAGATCCAGCATATAGAGTTTGGACCTTATTCATATTCCAATAATTCAATCAATATTCATTTAATTCAAGTTACATTATGGAAGCATTACAGATTATGCCAACAATGGCACAGAATCAATCGAGATTTAATTTAGGTGAGTACGCAGAAGAAGCTACTATCATTGAAGAATCAATCAGACCTAAGAGAGTGAATCATTTCATTGAAGCGAATACAGAGGAAGTAACCATGCAGCACCTTATTAACGACTGCATTACACCTGTCTTCTCCAAGGATAATGAACTTACTATCAATCATGCGGTATTCATTGATACAATTCAAGAAGCGGCTAATTCATTCTTTAGTGGTGAACAGGTGGAGCAGGCAACTATTCGTGTCTCACATGTGGTGAAAGGACGCATACCAGAAGCCATTCACAAACCTGCAAACCAACTTCTGGAATCTGACAAGACCATCTATTATGAGCGTGCGGCATTCAGCATTGATATTCCTACCATCTATGAAACGGTTGAAGGTAACAGGTTAAACTTATCAATCGTTGGAGTTCGTGCCTATAACCAGATGAACTTATATTCTAAGAAGGTTCCAGAACTTTTCAGACTGGCAATTGGATTCTCTAACCAAGTCTGTACAAACCTGTGCGTGTGTTCCACAGGTTACAGGGATGATCTAAGAGTGAGTAGTGCTTCAGAGCTATATCGTGCGGCACTGGAACTTTTCAACAACTACAATCCTGCCAAGCATTTGCATCTGATGCAATCATTGGGAAGGACCACCATGAGCGAACACCAGTTTGCTCAAATCATTGGCAAGATGAGATTATATCAGTGCTTGCCAACAGGACGTCAGAAGGAACTACCCAGAATATTACTTACTGACACACAGATTAATACCGTAGCTAAGGCATATATTCAAGATAATAATTTTCGTGGCTTTGGAGGTGGACTTAATATGTGGAAGTTCTATAATCTCCTTACAGGCGCTAATAAGTCAAGCTATATAGATTCATTCTTGGATAGAAGTTTAAACTCTACGGAGATTGCTATGGGCATCAATGCGGCTCTGCATGGCGATGAGAGGTACAAATGGTTCATTGATTAAATGAACTTGTTGATTGAAGGCAGAACGGGTATCATTAACAGGGTGTCCGTTCCTTAATATCTAATAATTAACTAATTATATTTGTGAGTACGCATTTAAGTACATATATTTGCATGGTAATGGAGGAAGGAATTATGAGAACAGCTAATTACACAGATTTAAGAGCAAACCTAAAGGGATACATTGATTCAGTGATTGATGATTATGATACTGTAATCATTAATCGTGGAAATGGTAAGGGAGTAGTGATGATTTCCCTTGATGAATATAATTCGTTAAAGGAAACGGAATATATCATGTCGTCACCAGAAACAATGGCTGCAATACGCCAAGGAGAAGAAGACATAAGGAATGGCAAGGGGATAGAAGTCAACTTAGATGAATTATGAAGGTAATATTTACACCTCTTGCTATGGAACAATGGGAATACTGGAAGAAGACTAATCCCAATATCGCCAAGCGCATCAAGAGGATTCTTCTTGACATTAGAGAACATCCTTATACAGGAATTGCAAAGCCAGAACCTCTTAAATATGATTTAATGGGTAAATGGTCAAGACGCATCAATGAAGAACATAGGATTATTTACTCTGTAAATGATGACAGGGTAGAGATTGATATACTCTCAATGAGATACCATTATTCCAAGAAATAATCCTATTGCACCTTATTAACTGAAGGACATCTATTAAGTTAGGTGTCCTTTTTTCATGGTGAATATTCTGTAACATATAAGGCTTACTTGCATTCATGTAACGGATTATCATTCTATGATAGAGTTTACCATTCCATTGTGACCTATCAATACGAGGAGTAGCCTATTGACATGTCAGTTTCTAAGCAAGTGGAGCATATTCACTTCTGTTATTAGTGAATATTTCCTTAGTAACTAATAAGTTAGATAGTCCAACTCAGAATTAACATTCACTTATATTCATTTATCATTAAAACAGAACATTATGTCGCTTAAATATTCTAGTACAACAGCAGATTATCTTATATGGTCTGATGCAATGAATCTAATACGAAAGCTATCCAGAGATGGGAATTATAAGATGTCACTTCTTATGGCAATGGGTTGCTTCACAGGATTGCGCATATCAGACATTCTTGCCTTGCGATGGAGACAGATATTGAATAAAGATGAATTCTGCATCACTGAGATTAAAACAGGTAAGCAGAGAACCATCCGTCTAAATCCACAGTTGCAACAGCATATAAGAGATTGCTATGAACATATCAGTCCCATAGGGATTAATGCTCCCATCTTAATAAGTCAGAAGGGTACAGCCTTCACAATCCAGAGAATAAATATTATCCTTAAGGAAATAAGGGAGAAGTACAGGTTGAAGATTAAGAACTTCTCTTGTCACTCATTAAGGAAGACATTTGGTAGGCAAGTTTATAATATGAACAGTGATAATGCAGAATTGGCACTAATCAAACTCATGGAATTATTCAATCACAGTTCAGTCTCTATCACTAAACGTTATCTGGGACTAAGACAGGAAGAGATTCTACAAACTTATGATTGCTTGAGCTTCTGAAGAATAGGCAGGACAAATTAAGAGTAAGGTTACCCCAATCAAAGTTTGTCCTACCACTAAATTAAGATGAAGATATAACCTTCTTAATGTAGCAACCTTAAAATATTAAGTTCAGCGATATCTAAAGTCTATTCTTGGTAATTTGGCATTTCAGCCCTATAGAACTAGGGCTATTTCATAAGTTTACAGAGTTCAGAGCTGTTTCAGCTCTTATAAATCATGTTGTAAGGTAGCACCTTATAATAATCCAACGATATGCTAACATGAAGATGATTATCTAGGGTGGGTAGAAATATTGAAAATATTGTCTCTTATAGGGGATAGTTAGATTTCTTACCTGTCTTAACTTATTGAATAGATAGCCTAATCTGGTAATATTTATAACACGTATCATGTTTGAGAGCAGTATTTACATCATTTATCCTTACTTCTTATTAACTTATTAAAACCTTTCGTTATCTTTGCACCAATTCCAGCAACTTATTGCGTTAAGAAGTTGGAAGGACATATTTAACGAAAGGTGTTATTGAAATTATCTTCTATTATCGAATTCTCGCAAAATTCAATTAGGGTGAAGATGATAGCAATAGCACCCACATCATTTGATATATACCTACCTTATATCTTTAAGGTTCCTATATGCCAATTAGGTGTGGGGCTATTGTTTTATCCACTCTAAAGGCAATGCGAGAAGCCCGATAATAGGATAAGACAAATATAGTTCCCACACCTTTTATATTTACCCGCTGACCAGAGGGGACAAGTTGGCAGAATCTATAAATACTATGTTTAGAATCTTATTTATTATTGGAATTGCTTATGGATTGGCCCTTATTGGCTGTCCTGTTTGGTTAGCTATCATCTTAGGAGTAATAGCAATGTGCATACGTCCTAAGTAATCTTTAATACTCAACTTACTATTAATTGAAGTGTGCAACTCTCGTTGTGTTCCTCACACTTATGTACTAATAGCTTACTAGAGGGAATAGGTAAGCGATTTCAGGTTTACATAGAATGAAAACATATATTTTAGATGCTCTTAGCAGATATAAGAAATTTAGTGAAAGCTTAGATGTCGAAGCTATTCTCTGTTCTAGGTCATGGTCAGTATTTAATGATTCTGGTAACAAAGAAATGTATTTATTTCAACACGATGGTAGGCTAATAATCTCTATAAGTGGGGAGGTTACTGCTGCAACATGGCAATATATCCCAATAAATCGATCTATATTAATCAGTACCAAGAATGTCTCTTATATGCTGCATCCTACATTTGTTGACGATATTATCTTTGCTCTACAATTAGATGGTACTAATCAATATTCTTTCATGATCGATGAATTACAGAGAGATTCATTTGCCCCCAAAAGCCTATCGGATATTGAAAACTACTTCATAAGGAAAAAGCAACTTGAACTTGAAGAAGAGGCACAACGTATATATGAAAGGGCTATTGAATATGAACAACAAGCACAACAAAAAAGAATTGAGCGTGAACGACAAGAACAACGGAAAAAGCAGGAGATCGAAGATAGGTTAATAGAAGAAGCTCTAAAGAAAAATAAATGCTTTCAAATATTTTATACTATTACATGGGTGCAGTTCTACCTTAGCCCTATTATAGGAGTTACATGCTATCTATTATCTGATGAATTTAGTCGTAATGATTTATGGGAAAGGGTATGGTATATTTGTATAACTGCAAGTTTGGGAGTACTATTTTATTTAGTAATGGGTTTCATGATCCTTGATCCCATTAGACAGAGAATAGCGAAACGAATAAAAGAGAGTAACACTCATCATCTTTAGTTATAATTAATAACAAACGATAAATTCTATTTAATATGGAAGATAATGAAGGATGTGGAATTGTTGGCTTCATAATTGTAGCTGCAATAGTACTGCGTGTTATATATAAAATACTTGCACATTAATAAGTAAGACTCAGTACATAGTTACTGAGTTGTGGCATCAATGGATGAACCTTTACGTGGTGATGCTATAAGTAATCTATTATAGATGAAACTAATCAGTCTTTAGATATCTGTAAGAATACTGATTCTATATAGATATGCGTTTCCGTTGAATTAATAGTGGTATAGATTTACTATTTCGGAGGATATATATGGGATGAAAATAATTCATACCTGTTGTGATGGAGTGGAGAGTAATTAGGTCAACTGTTTCCTTATTGTTTCCTAATTACCTTAATATATAAGAGTTAATTAATTGGATACAAGGGTGTTTAGTGGAATAGAGCGTCAGATTCCGGTTCTGAAGGTCGTGCGTTTGAATCGCACCGGGGTCACACAACAAAAAGGGGGATACCATCACGGTGTCCCCCTTTTTCCCTTTCCAGTTGTAAAGTCAACTCTAATGTCCTACTTCCGTCATTTCTATCGGAAGAGTAGGATATATTCCTTTTAGTCCCTCTAGTTCTGTACTGGTAGCGTAAATAAATACGCATCTGTTTACAGCGGGAATCTGTATTTCTTTTACTTGTTCTTTCCATCTGCGTTTTACGTAAATGGTAGGGAGATAAGTTATCATGCCTTTATTTTCCAAAGTTTCTTTGGTTTTTCTTTCTTTTCGGGGCAATGTCAGTACAATGTACCAGTTTCGCGTTTCGTTAAGGCGGCTTTTAATGTCTTGGAGTATCATAATCAATTTTGATTGGCGTAATGATAAAATTGAAGGTATTGAAGAATTGTGGTTTATTGTCAACAACCATGGGAAGTGGTGAAACTTCCAGCCGTATGCTCTAATATTTCTTTTGGATTTTCATGCCATTTAGAGCTTACACAGCAATTTTTGTCTGTGTATTGAGCTTGTATAGTGGCAGGTAAAGCCAAAAACAATAAAATCAAGAAGCAATTCTGTCTTTTGTACTTTTTATAATCATTGTATATCCATAATAGAATTGTCAAGATACAAACAGGAATCGCTATAAGAATAAGAATCAGTAGAGTCATGGTAATTTGATTATTTATTGTTTATATCATTCTGCGACAAAAGTATCACAATTTATTTGATAAAACAAGTGAATTGTGAATAAATAGGTATTACAGGACAGATAAATTTTTATTTCACTTCCTCTAGGTTTGGATAATAAATCGTACCTTCATGGAAATGGAAAAGACTACTATATACATCGGTGAAGTTATAAAAAATGTCATGGTTGAAAAACTGGTGACAAAGGCTGAACTTGCAAGGAGACTGCAAGTTAAGCCTCAGAGTGTTGACTATATGTTGACACGAAAAAGTATTGATACAGATACTTTATATAATGTTTCAAAAGCTTTAGATTATGATTTTGCCCTGCTCTATTCTATCGATAAAGAACAGATGAATTATGATAGGGAAAATGAAGCTTATAAACTCTCTACTGCCAAGATTTTGATAGAGCTTGAGTTAAAACCTGATGAAATAATAAAGTTAAATTTAAGGAAAAAAATCAGTGAACTATTGAGATAAAATATTTTCTTTTCCATAAATAGTAAAGCGTCCGATTTCTTTATTCGAACGCTTTACGTAAGTTCTCCCAATTGTCGCAAAAATCCTGCATGGACGGGAATAATACATTTGCTCCGGCATCTAGTAAGACCTGTCCGTCAATGGGACCTGTGTTGACAGCTACTGTAAATATACCTGCTGCTGCACCGGCTTGTACGCCCATAGGCGCATTTTCTACTACGATAGCTTCATTGGGGGCTAATCCTCCTTTTTGTAAAGCCATCAGGTAAGGTTCCGGGTGTGGTTTCCCATATTTTACATCGAAGGCAGTTACCATCAGTTCGCGACGGAACATGCCGGGGAAGTTATGCGACAGGCGGTCTAATAGTGAGTGTTGTCCGGAACCAGTGACTACCATCGGTATCAGTCCGTCCGACTTTATTTTCTGTAGTACTTCCCATGCGCCGGGCATAGGTTCCGGTTCGGGGTTACTGTTGAATTCTGCACTCTTTTCTGCATAAATGCTCTGTATCATTTCGGGAGTGGCATCTTTTCCATATTGCCGTTGATAGACGATATTGATAGTAGCAGCTCCGGTTCGTCCTTCATGCAGATAAGCTTCTTCACGGCTCAGGTGCAATCCATGGCGTTCCATTACCTTGTGCCAGGCATCGGCATGGTAAGGCATGGAATTGAATAATACACCGTCCATATCGAAAAGGACGGATTTCAATTGAATTCTGGAGTACCCGCTGGACTGAAGATAGCGGGAAATTGCTTCTTGAAACATAATACCTATTGTTTTATATCTGCAAAGATACAACAAAAAAACGAGGTGTGAATGATTAAATTCATCCACACCTCGTTTATCTATGGTTAACTGACTCTTACCTAGAGTCTTGCCTGAATAGCTTTTGATTCTTCTTCATATCCCGGTTTGTTCAGCAATGCAAACATATTCTTTTTGTATGCTTCTACGCCCGGTTGATTGAACGGATTCACGCCCAGCAGATAACCGCTGATACCGCATCCTATTTCAAAGAAGTAAAGTAGCTGACCGATATTGTATTCGTCCAGCTTCTCGATGATAATACGCATGTTGGGCACACCACCATCTACATGAGCCAACTGGGTACCCAGTTCAGCCATTTTGTTTACTTCGTCCACGCGCTTACCTGCAAGGAAGTTCAGACCGTCCAGATTTGCTTCGTCAGAAGGAACTTCCAGTTTGTGGTTTACGTTCTCTACAGAAATTACGGTTTCGAAGATGGTGCGTTCACCTTCCTGAATCCATTGTCCCATAGAGTGCAGATCAGTAGAGAAGTCTACAGCTGCCGGGAAAATACCTTTGTTTTCCTTACCTTCAGATTCTCCGTACAATTGCTTCCACCATTCGCTTACATAGTGCAGTTTCGGGCAGAAGTTTACAAGGATTTCGATCTTCTTGCCATTCTTGTACAGCTCGTTACGAGTAGCAGCATATTGCGCAGCCAGATTCTCGGCAAACGGAACATTCACGCCGCAGGCCTTTTCCATGTCAGCGGCACCGGCTACTAATTTCTCGATATCGAAACCGGCTATCGCTATCGGTAATAAACCAACCGGAGTCAGTACAGAGAAGCGTCCTCCCACATTATCGGGGATGATGAATGATTTGTAACCTTCCTTATCAGCAGTGATGCGGGCAGCGCCTTTCTTGGCATCTGTGATGGCAACGATAACTTTCTTTGCCATTTCCTTACCACGTTGGTCTTCGCATTGCTTTTTCAACAGACGGAAAGCGAGAGCGGTTTCGGTGGTAGTTCCGGATTTGGAGATATTGATGACGCCGAATTTCTTGTCTTTCAGGAATTCAGTCAGTTCATACAAATAATCTTCGCTGATATTGTGTCCTGCATAGATCATTACAGGAGCAGTTTTCTTTTCCTGCAACCAAGTGAAGCTGTTTGATAAAGCCTCGATGACTGCACGTGCGCCGAGATAGCTTCCGCCGATGCCGGCTACGATTACTACCTCACAGTTGTCGCGCAAAACTTGTGCAGTAGCTTTCAGGTCGGCCAAATGCTCTTGGCTGATAGATGAGGGGAGGTGCAACCAGCCCAGGAAGTCATTACCTTTTCCGGTACCGTTTTCCAATGCTTCCTGCGCAGCTTTTACCTGAGCTTCGTAAGCAGCAACAGATGCTTTGGAGATAAATCCAAAAGTCTTTTCGATGTTCAAACTAATCATAATATTCTAGGTTTTAAAAGCCTCTTACCTGCCTCCTTCCCTGTGGAAAAGGTAGGCTTGAGTTACTTTTGGTTTATAAGATTTATTTATAATATTCTTTTCTTTATATCGCAACTCTGGCTTTATTCTCCTCTTTGCGGAAGAGGAGTTAAGGGAGAGATTATCTTAGCGAATCAGTCAGCAACTTGATTTCTATCATGGGTGAAATGCGTTCGTACAGAATGTTATAGACAGCATCCAGTATCGGCATATTGACATGGTGATGCTTGTTGATTTCCTTGATACACTTTGTACCGTAATATCCTTCGGCAATCATCTCCATTTCTATTTGCGCGCTTTTTACAGAATACCCTTTACCAATCATAGTACCAAACGTGCGATTACGGCTGAAGTTGGAATATCCTGTCACCAACAAATCACCTAAATAAACAGAATCATTCACGTTTCTGTTCAGCGGATGTACTGTTTGTAGGAAACGGTTCATTTCTTGCACAGCGTTGGATATCAATACCGCCTGGAAGTTATCACCGTACTTCAGACCGCTACAGATACCGGCGGCAATGGCGTACACGTTTTTCAGTACAGAACTGTATTCTATACCGGCTACGTCATTGCTGACGGATGTTTTGATAAATGAACTGGCCAGGCGGCGGGCGATGGTACATGCTTTGTCTGTGTCCGGACAAGCGATGGTGAGATAAGAGAGACGTTCCAAGGCTACTTCTTCCGCATGGCAGGGACCTGCCAGTACAGCAATATTTTCGGGTGGAACGCCGTATTCTTTTGTGAAGTACTCCGATACGATCAGATTGTCATCGGGTACGATTCCTTTTATAGCAGTAATGATGAATTTATCCCGTATCCGCGTTTTCAGCTTCTTCAGGTGAGCTTTGAGATAGGGGGAGGGGGTGACAAATATCAGCGTATCAGACTCTTTTACTACATCGTTGATATTAGAGCTGAAGTTGATGCGCTTCATGTCGAATTTGACGCCCGTCAGGTAGGCAGGGTTATGGCCCAGTCGTTTAAAATCGGTTATACGATCATCTCGTCGCATATACCAGTTAATCGACTCAGCCTGAGCAAGTACCATTTTTGCAATGGCTGTAGCCCAGCTTCCTCCGCCCATTATGGCTATCTTTCCGGGTAGTTTCATATCGAAATTAATAATTAATAATTAAAAATTAAAAGGGGGAAAGGAAACTCCTTTCCCTCATTCGATCTTTAATCTTCTTATTTAATTTTTAATTCTTTAATTCTTAATTTTCTCAATCCAGCCTTCTACGTCGTTTACCGACGGGTTGGTCAGTTCCAGTTTGTATTTCTTGTTAATACCGCAAATGTCTTGGTGCAGTTTTTGCGGATTCACATCTTTCATATCTTCTATTGTGTTGTAGCCGGCTTTCTGAATAACGGGTACCCAGTCTTCGGCAATGCCCAGTTCCATATATTTGGCGGGAGCATCTTTCGGAGTGATCTTTTCGGGGCGCATTTGCGGGAAGAACAATACTTCCTGAATATACGACTTGCCTGTCATTAGCATCGTCAGACGGTCAATACCGATACCGATACCTGATGTGGGAGGCATACCGAATTGCAGGGCACGCAGGAAATCCTGGTCGATGAACATTGCTTCATCGTCTCCCTTTTCACTCAATCGCAATTGATCTTTGAAACGTTCTTCTTGGTCGATGGGATCGTTCAACTCGCTATAAGCATTGGCAAGCTCTTTACCGTTCACCATCAGTTCAAAACGTTCGGTTAGTCCCGGTTTACTGCGGTGCATCTTGGTCAGCGGACTCATTTCAACAGGATAGTCAGTGATGAAAGTAGGCTGAATGAAAGTGCCTTCGCAGAATTCACCGAATATTTCATCTATCAACTTGCCTTTACCCATGGTGTCGTCAATTTCCATTTTCAGTTCTTTGCAGACCTGGCGGATTTCTTCTTCACTCTTACCATTGAGGTCGTAACCTGTCTTTTCCTTGATAGCGTCCAGGATGGGTAAGCGGCGGTATGGTGCCTTGAAGCTGATGGTCTTACCGTCGATGGTAGTTTCTTCGCTGCCGTTCACGGCAATGCAGATACGTTCCAGCAATTTCTCGGTGAAACTCATCATCCAGTTGTAATCCTTATATTGTACGTACAGCTCCATACAGGTGAATTCCGGGTTATGGTTCTTGTCCATACCTTCGTTGCGGAAGTTCTTTCCGATTTCGTACACACCTTCAAAACCACCAACGATCAAACGTTTCAGGTAAAGCTCGGTAGCGATACGCAGATACAGATCCATATTCAGTGAGTTGTGGTGAGTGATGAAAGGACGGGCACTTGCTCCACCTGCGATGGATTGCAGAATCGGAGTTTCCACTTCCGTGTAGCCGGCTTCGTCCAGTACAGCACGCATGGTTTTAATAACCGTGGCACGTTTCAGGAATGTTTCTTTTACGCCGTCATTCACTACAAGGTCAACGTAACGTTGGCGATAGCGGAGTTCGGGGTCTTCAAAGGAGTCATAAGCTACGCCATCTTTGTATTTTACAATAGGCAACGGTTTGATGGATTTTGCCAGTACAGTCAACTTTTGGGCATGAATACTGATTTCGCCCATTTGGGTACGGAATACAAAACCCTCGATTCCAATGAAATCGCCTAAGTCGAGCAGGCGTTTAAATACAGTGTTGTAGAGATCCTTGTCTTCTCCCGGACAGATATCGTCGCGGGTAATATATACCTGAATGCGACCTTTAGAGTCCTGCAATTCAATGAACGAAGCCTTACCCATCACGCGGCGTGTCATCATACGTCCGGCTACGGATACTTTGCGAGGTTCAGCGTCATCTTTGAATTCTGCTTTTATATCAGTGGAGAAAGCATTGGTTACATACTCTGCAGCGGGATAGGGCTCGATGCCCATCGCGCGAAGTTCATTCATACTATTACGTCGAATGATTTCCTGTTCACTTAGTTCTAATACATTCATTTCGTTGTACATTAACACAATTTGGGGACAAAAATACGAAACATTTTTCATATAATGGCACGAAGGAGGGGAGAATTAGGAAAAGTTTAGGGCTGATGTATGCGCTGTTATTCAAAAATGTTTTCTGTCTTAATGAACAGAATACACTCCACTGACAGAGTTTATGCGGTCTTGCTGAAGGAGAGGGGCTTATTGTAATACTGTTATAAATCAGATGAGGCCAGGAGTCTGCCGGTATAAGCAAATCGGTGAGCTAAACTTCCTCTACGACAGAAGCTATCATCAATGCCATTGATGATAGCTTCTGTCTTGAACTGTTTTTCACATATACTGAAGGCTAGCCCGGCTATCGTCTAATTCATATGTTGCTAATGGGGGAAACCTACTTTGCTGTCAGTTGATGGTATTGATCATAGAACATGGCGGCTATTCCGAAAGCATAAGCTCTTTCGTTTACAATGCCTCTGTTGTAATAATAATCTTTATCACCGATACAGGTACCGTCACAAATGTTTTTCATTTTCAGGTACTTCCCTACAGGTTGTAGACTGTTTGCTTCCAAGCCGGCATAGGCACGGTCTATCATAGGCATATACTTGTCGGCGGGTAATATTCCCAGTGCAATGCCTTTTGCTGCGGCATAGGCATACATGGCAGTACTTGAGCTTTCTATAAAGTTTCCTTCTTCTCCCGGATAGATGGGCAATTGATACCAGTGTCCCGTCTTTTCATCCTGCAATGGATATAATGTATTGAGTTTCTGTGTGAGAGATGCTTCCAAATACGGATAGTTTTCATCATTTTCGGGAAGAAGCTCCATTAAATCTACCAGAGTCATTAGAATCCAACCATTGCCACGTCCCCAGAACTCATTGTTTCTGCGGTTTGGATTTTCTGCCCAACCGGGCTGGCAGCAGGGGTCCTGCGAAGGAATTGTATCATTGTCCCAACCGTGATACCAGAGACCGGTTTCCGGATCTTCCAGTTTCTCCGCATGCTTTTTCAATTGGGAGATGGCTTCCAGAAGGAATTCTTTGTTGCCTGTCAGTTTGTACATCTGCATCAGGAACTCGCCTACCATATATACGGTATCATCCCATAATTCAATCACTTCTTCTCTGTGTGACACACCTCCGTTGGTGGCTCTGGGGATATTCTTGTATTGTTCGAAAATCTCATAAGCTTTGTCTTTGTATCGGCTTTCACCGGTGGTCTGTGCCAGATAGGCCAGTCCTAATCCGGAGATGACAGCATTCGGGTGATGACCGTTGGCGTCCCCGAAAGTGGAGTCGACAGCTGTTTGTATGTATGGAAACAGATAGTCTTTATCCATATTATTCTCACAACGTACAACGGCGGATTTAAGGAATACGGCTTCGTTCCAGTTCCAGATATAGTCCTTTGCAGGCATATATTCTTCTACTACATATTGGGTAAGTTTGTCTCCCCATCTATTAAATTCTTTTTCTGACGAACAAGAAAAGAGCGACATAATGCTCAAGAAGCTTACACATGTGATGAAATTCTTTTTCATGATACTATTTCTTTTATTTGATATTAAATTTTCCTTCTAAACGAATATCGGTTGAGGCGGCGCCAATCATGACTTTGAACATGCCCGGTTCTACAACGAATTTATTATTCTTGTCCCATAGACCGAGATCCTGAGGAGTCAGTATGAAAGTTACTTTTTTCGTTTCACCCGGATTTAATGTGATCCGTTCGAAGCCGCGCAATACTTTCATATAGGTCGTTACGCTACTCACTTCATCGCGGAGATAGAGTTGCACCACTTCATCACCTGTACGGTCTCCGATATTGGTTACTTCACAACTAACCGTGATTTCTCCTTGCGGACCTTGCTCTTCGGGTGTTATCTGTAGATTCTTATAACTGAATTTTGTATAGCTCAATCCATAGCCGAAGGGATACAGTGCACCGTATACGGCTGTTTCACAGGGTTCGTCGGAACCGGGTTTAAAGGGGAAAGCGAATGGTATCTGCCCCACTGATTTCGGAAAGGTCACTGCCAGACGTCCGCCCGGATTATAATCTCCGAACAATGCTTCCGCAACAGCCGTTCCGGCAAATTCTCCCGGGAACCATGCGTGCAGAATGGCGGGTATGTATTGATTGGCATAATTGATGGTGGCAGCACGTCCGTCGAGCAGAACCAGTACAGTGGGCTTTCCGGTTGCGTGTATAGCCTGCATCAGCTCTTGTTGATGTCCCGGAAGATCCAGACTGGTGCGTGAACGGTCTTCGCGGACTGTCAGTTCAGAACCACCCAAAACAAGCACCACCACTTCCGCATTGCGGGCTGCGGCAACTGCCTCGTCCAGCATTTGCTGTTCTTCCGTTGTTTTTTCGAAAGGCAATATCTCACTTTCCGGAAAGTGGCTGTCTATGATTTCGCATCCTTTTCTATAAACGACTTCTGTTTCGGGCAGTAACTCTTTGATGCCTTGATAAACTGTTTTGATCGGTGCATTTGCCGGACCATACCGGCAGATAAGTTGGGTCTGTTCGTTTGCATTCGGCCCGATGACAGCTACGGATTTCACTGTTTTCTTTAGCGGTAGCAGTTGATTCTCATTCTTCAATAAAACCAATGATTGACGGGCTGCCTCAAGAGCGACTTGTTGATGTTCTTTGCAGTGCACTATCTTCTCCGCTTGTTTCTCGTCTCCCCGGTAGGGATTGTCGAACAAGCCCAACCAGAATTTTATTCTCAGGATATCGGCAACCCGACTGTTAATCGTTTCCGGAGATACTTTTCCTTCTTTTATAGCCTGACGTAAAGGGAGTACGAAATCTTCCGGTTTGGTAAAATGAGTACGAATATTCAAACCGGCATTTACGGCTTGTGCCACTCCTTCAACTTCATTTGAGACTACGTGATGCTTAGTCGTTATGAATTCGACAGCCTCACTGTCGGATACTACATAACCTTTAAAGCCATATTCCTGTCGGAGAATCTCAGTCAGAAAGTGGTGGCTGCCTGTGATCGGTTCTCCATCGTAGTCGTTATATGAGCTCATCACTCCCAGTGCTCCGGCTTCGCAGAAGGCACGCCGGAATGGCTCCAGATAAAGCGTACGCATTTCGCGTGGCGACACATGAGGGTCGGTACGTGTCTTCCCGTCTCGTCCTCCTACCGGGATACTATATACCGCAAAATGCTTGACGGTAGAGACTAAGCGGTGTTTTTGCAGGCTTTGAATCATTTGCTTGCCCAATTGTCCTACCAGATAGGGATCTTCACCGTAACATTCCACAGAACGTCCCCAACGGGGATCCTGGCAGATATCCAGAATGGGAGAATAGATATTGGTGTAGCCTAAAGCAACCGCTTCTTTGGCTTCCACTTCGCCGATGCGTGCTATTAATTCTTTATTCCAGGTGCTTCCTTGTCCGCTCTGTGAGGGAAAGAATGTAGCGCGGTCGTGGCACAGTCCTCGTATACCTTCATTGGTGAAGTCAACAGGAATTCCTAAACGGGTTTCTTCTACAAACCAACGTTGGATTTCATGTTTTGCTTTCACGTGCTTATTGTAGGGGAAAGAGTATTCAGAACCGAATGTCCCTAATCCATTATGTTCTTCATCAATGTTTCCGATTCCGTCTTTCCATAATGCCTGTTTCCAGTGTTCCTCCGGCAGTGCATCTTCCAAGACACGTCCCGAACCGTAAAGGGTAGCCATTTGGCAAGTCTTTTCTTCCAGAGTCATTTGCGAAAGCAGGTCTTTAACCCGTTCTTCCATAGGTGCGGAAGGGTCTTCATAGATGTCCATTTTCCCATTTTTGTTGAAGTCGATCCAACCTTTTCGGTATATATCTTTAGGTGGAGCGCTCCATACGGCCATGCTGGTGCATGCCAGGAGTATAAGGCTGTTCAGCCTGTATAAATACAGTTTCTTCATGATAAATATTTATTGATTTACTTGTACTAATAAATAATCCATCGCCTTGACGAAGGCAGATACAGGGTATTTCTTTCCTGTCATGATGTTCAGAACCGGGATCTTGAATTCTATTATCTGATCTTCATCTGAGAAATTAACGATATAAATATATTGCTTACCGTTGGTATCTTTCAGTCCTGCAATCTCTACCAGCGGATGGTTACATTGAGCCGGAACCTTTATAGAAGAGTTACTGATAACTTCTTTCATAAGTTTGTCTGCAATGCTTTGTTCAGGTACGGTAGCCACGTAGTACACGATTCCTTTTCCATATTTGTTGCAAGTGATGGCAGGATAGCCTTTAAAGTAATTTCCACTGAATGAAGCTGTCGGAGAAGCCGTCTTTACTTCTATTTGGTCGAACCAGAAATGGCATTGACCGGTCTGATCTCCATAAGTTAAAGTATTACTTTTTCGTCCGAACAGTGCTTCCTGCCCTTTCACTTCGATGCCTGCCAGTTGTTGCAGACGGGAGGTGACCAAAGCATCCGTCTTGTGCAGATGAATATCACGTACCCCGCTGATACAAGTTAGAAGAATTGTAGCACCTTGCCGGGCGGCTTCTTCCAGGCGTTGGCAAAAATTAGGAGAAGCAATGGCCAGATAAGGCACTACAATCAAACTATAACCGCTCAAATCTGCCTGAGATGAGATAACATCAGCCATAATTGATTGAGAGCGCAGAGCATGATAGTACTTATATACTTCACGCAGGTATTTAAGGTCAGGGCAGAATGTATAGCCATTCTCGAAAGTCCAATCCACTTGGAAATCACGGATTACCGCAGCTTTAGCCACCGGCAACATTTCACCTGTCCGGGCGTAAATCTCTTGTAATTCCTTGGCCGTCTGTTGTGCTTCGTAGAATTTACTTCGCTTTACATTATCGGATTCCATGACTCCTGCCATCAGATGCTCGTGTCCGGAATCGAAAGAACGGAAGGGGAAGAAAGTGGATAAACGACATCCGTAAGCTAGTTGCTGATGGTTCCACAAACGGGGATATCCCTCTTTTACGATCTCCTTTTGTGTAAGGGCCGTACGTCCGATCTGTGCTTCCGGCACCCATATAGACCGTGATTTGCCTCCTCGTATTATCTGCATGGCAAAAGATGTCATGGCAGGATCAAAAGGGTGTCCGATGTCATTCCCATAGAGATGTTCCAAAGTTACATTTACAGGATAATTGTCGAACGACAGGACATCGCATTCATCTGCCAGTTCATAGAGATTCATGGTGGTCACAAAGCCACTTCCTCCGATATTAGTTGTCACTGTCATGCCCGGAGCTACGGCTTTAACCACATCCCGTTGCATACGGAAGAATTCTAATGCTACATCCGAATAGAACCGTTGATAATCCAGATAAATACCCGGATTATCCATCCTGTGGGGTAGCCATACCTGTTCGAAGTTATCTAATGTTTCGCTCCAGAAGACGGTTCCCCAGGCTTTATTTAAGGCTTCTACAGTCTGATATTTCTTCTTCAGCCATAACTGGAATTTCTTCAGGCATTCAGGACAATAGCAATAGGGCTCTTCGGTTGCCAGTTCGTTATCTATCTGAAATCCGATGACGGATTTATTGTCTTTATAACGTTCCGCCAAGGTGCGTGTAATGCGTGTGCAGTATTGGCGGTAATCCTTGTTGTTGAGACAGGCATGGCGTCGGCGTCCATAGGGCTTCCTCTGACCGTCTGCTCCCATGATCATGATGTCGGGGTGTGCATCGTGCATCCATTTGGGTATGGCGGCAGTAGGGGTACATAACAGAGATTGTATGCCATGCTGTGACAGTGTCCGGATAGCATGATCTAACCATTCCAGCGTAAAGGCTCCGTCTTTAGGTTCCATACTATGCCAGGCGAAGTCACCCATCCGGGCTATGTTGAAATGCGCTTCCTTCATGAGACGTGCATCCTTTTCAACTTGCTCTTTATCGGTATGTTCCGGATAATAGGCAGCTCCTGTATAAACTTGCCCATGAACTGAAATGAAACCGCCTAAAAAGACCAGACAGCTGATCAGTAACTTCTTCATAGCTCTATTTTTTATAGCTGAATGATAATGGGATGATTGATGCATAATGCCTCATGGGCTATCAGGTTGATGAATGCCTCCCGTTCCCGGAACTGTTTGTCTCTCAACTCCCAGGCTGCATAAGCCCGGTAATTGTAGAGTCCGTTTGCGTCAGGTTTCATTTTGACGCACCAGGTTTTTATAATATCTGCGTTTTCTTCCGGTGTATGGAAGGTTTCTATCAAATTGTCAACAGGTACCAATAAACTCATGCCGAAATAGAAACTTCCGTTTACGGTCTGTTTGTCATGGGTGAGCATGGCATACTGTTTCCCTTCATATTCTTCTTCCGTGAAAGGTTGTGTATTCAGGTTATTGACAATGCCGGTCACTAGGAAGTAATTTCCGGGTAGGGTAGTGGTGCTGATTTTCTTTTCATATCCGTATTTTCCTGCCCATATACTGATTTCTTCGCAAAGATCTATCTTGTTATTTTCTATTTGCCATCCTTTATATGTCAAGCGAATAATTGAGCGGACTGGCCCTTCTGTAACCAGTTCGTAGTAGGTGGAGTCGATAACATCTTCTGTATAACTTGCGGGGACACCCATGCGTACCAGGCTGTCTGGAGTCTGCATGGCAAGTCCGCCCAAACCGAATGAGTTGGCTGCACTCAGAATGTCGCATCCCCATTCTCGTACTACCTGGTATGTATTTGCCGGATGTCCTTCCGGACTGATTCCCACTGTATCCAGCACCATTTCAGATATTCTTTTACCGAAAACATCGCAACAGTTACGGCCATCGAAGTACTGGCGGAATCCCATTTTATCATTTTCCCAGACAGGACCATCCATTTGATAAGGATACATCTCACTTCCTCGTGGAAGGTTATGCTTGTCGTGTGCATCCCGGGACAATTCTTCGATAATTCCGGGGGAGGTCATCTTACCATAGCGGACATTCGTACGAGAGGTGAATACCGGATATTTCTCCGGAGTAAGCCATTCCACTTTTAACCGGGTCTTTTCGGAAGGGGAAAATGTATATACGAATGCCAGTTCATCCCATTCTCCGTCTCCGTTGAGGTCGTCCAGCTGACAAGGAATATATTCTCCCTGTCCGTTGGTTATCACAGGTTTGAGCAGCTTGTCTGTCGGATTGAGTTGTGCACGGGTCAATACCAGTGCTTCGTCTTCACGATTTATATCCAAAGGATTCTTCACGGTAAATTCCTTTAAACTCTGCGGAGAGTTACAACCGGTCAGCATTGCCAATCCTCCTGACAGGAGTAAACAACTCGCTATGAAATGATATTTTATATTCATGATTCTTCTGTTATTAATTGCGTATTACTTCCCATTCGTCATGGTTACCCATCTTTATTTCCAACTTGACAGGGCTTTTTCCCTGTTCGTTCCATTGAATATTTACTTGATATCCCTTATCTCCCAGATTGCTTATTTTTATGTTCCGGGATAACTTGATGGCATCTGTATTTTTGGAATGAGGTGCCAGGACAGATAACCAGCGTGTGTTTTTTCCGGCCTCCAGTGGACATTTGCTATAAACCGCATAATCATCATTCTTCCAATGTTTAGGCTGATACTGAATTCCGTTTTCCGATCCTGCCGGTGCATCGAAAGCAATAAAGAGACATTTGTCTCCTTCACCGTATTTATCAGTGAAAGCCCGTGCTTGTGCAGGGTAATGTAGCAGGGAAGCATCAAACCAGTCAGCTGTAGCCCCATCCGAATTTCCGCAACGGGGAGCGGAGGGAACGTGCCATACCGGACCGGCCACCAGCTTATCGGCAGCTTTTCCCGGCAGGAACTCATCCAATACGATTAGAAAACCTTCTTCTGTCAGAAGAGTGCTTCTTGTCCAAGATGAATCGTGGGTCCAGATTCCTTTGTAAGATACGGAACCATAACTGTCACCTGCCTTATTTTCAGCTTTGGCATCAGTCAGAATACCACCTTGCTGACGGTCCAGGCGTAAATTATGTTTCATGTCGTTATCATTGAAGGCTATCAGGATGGGTACTCGTGTCCAACCCTTGATGGGAGTGACATATTTATATGATAATCCGATGCGGCTATAGTCCTCATTCACATTAACCTGTTCATTCATTTTGATACGGAGAACCGTACGGCCATATTTCGTGCGGATGCGCAATACCTGTTTGCCCGTTTCTGCATCGGTTACAATGGCATAATCCTCTTTGGCTAATTCCGTTTCGGGGAATTGCTGTGTCTTGTCGGGAGCAACGAAGCCAAATGACAGTTTGTCCGTCAGTTTGTCAAACGGTACCAGTATTTTCTCTCCTTTATCTCCGGCAATGAACAGGTCACTGATATAAATATCTACGGGAACATCCGAAGGGCATACATTGCGTTTTTCATATCCGCCGAACCAGGTTCTTCCGGGAAATACCTTGCCGACTGATTCTTCTCCTTCGGTAGGGAGCAGTGCAAACTCCAACCTAATTTCATGCAGGTTTATCAAGTCATTATTTCCGGCCACGGCTTCCGGGTTTCCCCACATATAACCATAAGGAGCCTTCTGGTCAGTCAGTGCAAAATGAACATCAGTGGATCTTTGTGAATTGATGGTGTATCGTTTTGAAGGCATATACCCTCGGGTAACCCGCATATTGGCGGAAGAATGATACCATCGTCCGGAATACACTCCCGTGGTCTGACGGAAAGGATACTGCGCATCCGGTTCGGAAACCAGTAGCGCATTGTTCCATGCCGGCCATTCATAGCGTCCTCTGTCGGCAATGATCATGGTGCCGTCTACTTCATAATGTATCAGGTCGCCACGTGTGTCGGAGATTCCACCATGGTAGAGGACGTTGCAATCATCCTGAATCCAGAATTGGGCGAACGGAGCGCCTTCTTTACGTGAAGGTGCCAGTATCAGGCGATCTTTACTTTGGTAAGTGGCAGGGAAAAGAGATTGCACGGAAGCTTGTAGTTCCGGGGCTTTGGCTTCCATACCTGCATATTGGGGATAAGCTTTTTCAAAAGCCTCTTCCGGAAGTCTTCCGGTTTTCATGTTGCCTGCCAGATATGTTTTTTTAAGTGCCCATAAAATAGTAGGATCGGGACAGACTTCCATAATGGCATCAAAAGCCTTTACGTAAGATTCTTGGTCGTACGGTTCTCCATCTCCTGTAGAGCATACCAGACCGGAAGAACTGACATGGTTTCTGAATTTATAATATACCTGTTTCAGCTTATCCCCTTTTAATTCCTTCTGCTTGCCAAGCTTTACACCTAAAGCTATCAGGCGGGGAATATTATGGGCCACATACGCAGGTTCATAACTGTCTCCCGGTTCATACCAGTCATTCCATACGGCTTCGGCATAAGCTTTCCATAATTTGGCATCTTTGTGTTTCGGAAACAATCTGGCAGCTGCCAAGGCTCCCATGGCATAATTTGCTGCCCGGTTGTTCGGACCGCGTTCTTCGCAAAAACTCATCTGACTGACAAGAGATTCGGACAGTTGTCTGAGTTCCGCGTCCATCAGTTTGTTTTCTTTAAGTATGCGTATGGAATCGAAAAATTTCTCACGGGCAAAGAAAGATACTTCCAGAGGGCGAGATTGGTTCCGAGTAGACTCGAAGGCGTCTAGGATGCCTAACAGAATGGTTTTGCCTTGAAGCATTTTCTCCTTATTGCCGGAGCTTATCAGATCATAGACAACGTAGATATCCTTATCGTTACTATGATAAAAAGTAACATGATCTTTGATTTCGGTATGTCGGAGGATTTCCTGTCGGGCTTCACTGCGCGTCATCCGGTCGAGTACTTTTTCTTGTGCACACAGTGGTGGTGTGCACAAGAAAAAGGCTGTCAGTAAAGAATATCCGGTGGTTAATACTATGTTTTTCATGTTTTGTGAGGTTAGTTTTTACTTTGTAAAGAACGTGATTTTATTTGGCAAGTAATGCATAGGCGCACCATAAAACCGGAGCTTGTCCATGGAGATCTCCCGTTAAAGCTTTACGGTTGCGGTAGTGTTCACTATTGTCTCCCAGCATGGTACCTTCGCATACGGCTTCCACATCTCCTTGTTCATTTACATATTTGGTTAAAGCTATCCAGGCGTTCCGGGCTACCGGCCCGTATTCTTCGGCAGGTAACCAGCCTTTCTTGACACCTGTAATCATGGCGTATGCGAACATGGCTGAACCGGAAGTTTCTTCCCACATGGAAATATCGTCTACTACCTGTTTCCACATACCATTCTCATCCTGTGTATCTTTTAGCTTTTCCATCATTTTCAGATATCCTTTCATGATTTCCGCTCTGTCCGGATTGTCTTGCGGAAGCATTCGGAGCAGTTCGGACATACCGGCTGCCATCCAACCATTACCGCGTCCCCAGCAGAAGGGAGCTGTTGGTGCGTGGTAGAACAGTCCTGAAGGTTGCTGTATAGAATCCAGGTAAAGCACCATTTCGCGAGCTGCTCTGTCTATATATTTACGGTCGTTCGTTACCCGATAAGCCTGCGCTTGGATAGTGGTGATCATATACATGTCGTCCAGCCAGAAGCGAGTCTGCCAGGAATAACCTTTGTCGTCCCATTCCTTTTGTTCCGGTTGACAGATATCAGCATCTTTGAAATCCCCATACATACTGCTTTGGCGTTCTTCACCTTCTTCCAGTTTCCAGTTGGCTGGTAATTCCCATTGAGAGTCGGCATACATCATGCCTAATGTTTTATAACGCTCTTCTCCGGTTTGCAGGTAAAGTTCCAGCGGCACGGCTCCGAAGACATTGTTGTCTACATGATTCGGCTTCGGCTGCAAGTAAGCCTCATTGGTGAATAAAGGCTCGAAACGGGCTTTCAGACGTTCTGTCAAGTCTTTGTTGTCTGTTTCCTGAGCAAACCAAAGTCCTCCTAACCAAGTGCATACATCCGGATAGGTGATTTGTGTTCTTGGTTCGTTCACACGTAAGGGGCTGCCATATTGCGAATGCCCTTGTTCCAGAAACCGATTTGTAATTTTATTCCCGATTTCTATAGGGCTGGCTTCTTGTGGGAGATTGTCAAAGTACCCGTTCTCTTTAGGAGCACAAGATGCCAGCACCAACGCAGCCAATGCTGCTGTGAATAGTTTACTTTTCATATTTTCTTGTATTTTTTATATTGTTAGTTCGGATAATATTTCTCGGGTGTCATGAATGAAGGTACATAAGGTTCCATCCAGAATGCAGAGGTACGCTTGTATTTCAGTTCGGTATCCGGATACCAGTTAGCCCAGGATGCCGGATGTGTATCGGCGATAGGAGACTGTACGCTTTCGCCATACCCGTTCACAGTGGTAACGGTATATTCATAGACTGTAAACGAACCGGCATCAAGAGTCGGATTGTCTAACTTACCGGGGAATCGGCATGCTTTGATGACTCCGGCAGCTTCCATATCTGTATACTGATTGGCTTTACCTTCAAATATAAGTGTGAAATCTTTGTCACCGGCCTTTCTCCGGTATATACGATATTTCTGTGCACCTAATACTTTTCCCCATGATAAGTCTACCTTCCCCTTGTCTAAATTCAGGTGCAGACCTTCCGGGTAATGTGGTGCTTGGTTAGTGGTATAAACCGGATACTCTTGGGCAAAGACGGCCGTATGCTTTCCGTTTACAGACAGAGCCCGTACATGTATCTTTCCGGCAGGTTGCGGAGCCAGTTTATATACTGACCGGGTGGTTGTGCCTACCTCCGTCCATGTTTGCCCATTGTCTCGTGATGTTTCTATTTTTACCTTTTTGGCTGATGCAGGTATATCCAGATAAATAAGTGTACCGTTAGGAGTATATTCTGTGTCGATAATATCGGTTGGCATTGGAGTAACTTCACGTGCATACTCTATGTGATGCTCTCCTACGGGCAAAGAGATATTGCTTGTTCCCTGTTGTGCGATACCGTCGATATATAATTTTCCACCGGACATTCCTTTTAGAGTTAATCTGGCTTTTCCATCACTCTTATAGCGTCCTTTGCAACTGTTGGCGTTTGTGCGGGTCATGGCAATTACCGTACCGGCGTCCGACAATTCGATCGAAAAACCGTCGGCAGAAAGGAGTGTACCCTTCATTAAAGCAAGTTGCAAGGTTCCATTATCCATCCGGCGGATTACTCCGGCCTCTCCGGTGAATGATTCCTTTTCTGACTGATGGCTTATTCCTGTTCCATCACGGAAGATAACATCAGTACTGTGAGGAGCTTTGATGTACAATATATTAGATGGTGCATTTTGGGATTTGGGTACAAATTCGTAAATGCTTGTATGGGCCAGCAAAGCCGGGTTCACAACTTTCCCATGTAGAACGTTGATATCTCCTTTCTTGTGTGAAACCAATGTCAGCAGCGAACCGTCCGCATCCCGGTAGAAACCTTTGGAATGATTGGTTTCTCCTTTGGTCCAATGATCCGGGCGTGCTTTTTTGCCAAAGAAAACGATTTGCGGAAATTCATCTTCTTTCTGAACGAACCAAGAGAAACGGGCACCTGCTCTCCAATTCGTTCCGGTCTGATCGTAGAGTAGGAAGTAATCTGTACCTACCAGCAGGATGCTGCGTGATAAATATTCCGGCCAGGCAAAACTGTCTTTTCCTTTAGCGGAACGGAGTTCTGCCAGCTGCACTATATCCAGGTCATAAAGTGGAGCCACAAGTTCGTTCATTCCGATGTTACAGAAAGCCCCGTTTTTCATTACTCCGAAGTTAGTGATGCCATCCAGATTATTTTGTACATGGTCACCTACCACTTCGTTTTCATGCCCCGTATATATTTTACCTTTTGCATAGAAGTAAAGTCCGCCGGAGTTACCTTGTCCCTGATGTCCCCAACGATAGTTAGGGCCTTTATCCACCTGGTTTAAGTGAATGGACAATTCTTCGTCTGTGTCTACTCCTGCACGCAGAACAATGCCGTGTCCGGTATATTTCGTACTTCTTAAATGCGGATTGGTTCCCATGTTATGGGAAGGGTATTGTTTCTGATGGACATTCCCCCAATTGGTGTGTGTATCTTTGGTTTCAACACCCGGCCCCATCTTGCCGGTCCAATATAGATTTTCAGCTAAGAGCGGATCGTAGTATTGCATCCAGTCGGCCAACTGGTAAACGGAGCAATAGCGTGGAACAATCCGTCCCCCTCCGTGAGCCCCATGGGGTGGATAACTTCTTTCCATCTTTTCTTTGTATTGAATGGGAGCGGTCATCATGTCCAGCATCCAGTGTCCCCGTTGTGCCATGTATTTTCCAGCAAAACGGTTTTTGCCATCGAACTCTTTCAGTGCGATATTGGTAGCTGAGGTGGGACGTAAGAAAGCCCAATTATAGATACCCAGGCTTTCTACCCAACGTCCTCCTTTGGATTCGAAGGCTTTTACTTCAGGACGTGTATAGAAGATACCGTATATTTCCAGTGTTTTTTCAAAGAAATCCGCCCATTCTTTGGCCATCGGGTGTTCGGGGTAGAGGAAAGACATCTGCCCCGGTACTGCCCAGCCGTCTGCTGCCATATTAGCGGTTCCCGCTAATGAAGTGCGGATGGTATTCATCGCTTCCAGTGTATTGATGTAAGCGGATATGAGCATCAGGCCGTCTACGGTCTGCTTTTGTTCCGTGGTCAGTTGTTTGTAAAGTGCCAGGTAATCTTCTATCCAGCTGCCGAAAAGCGGGCGGTGAGAAATGGAATGAATGCCGGGAAATCCATTTAAGCCTGTCATATAATAAGCCATTGGAGAGGTTATTATCTGCTGATAGAATTGTTCGGCAGTGGGTGAACCTGTTTTCCCTGTAAAAGGAGTATCCGGATGTTTTGCATGTGCCGGATACTCCAGAATCCAATCTTTCACCTTATTTAAATTTAATAGCGCATACTGACGGTGTAATAGCATAGCGTAGCGGAAGCCCATCTCATCCGAATGGTCTGCACCACCCTTGACTGCTATTTCGTCAATGCTTTTATTGAATTTGTCAACTATACCCTGTTTCTTTTCAATTGTATATAAAGTTATGGCCGTGGACCGGCTGCCGGAATGGAGCGGATACTTGAAATATAATTTCTGACCTGCATAACGGAAATATACAGATAGATCCGGAGTGGGCTGCCAGATTCCGTATTGCTGATCATCCCAGCGATTATGGTCATATACAAATACGCCTAATTCTCTGGCTGCATCCTGAGTTTCCCAGAAAGAGATTGCCGGAACCTGTTCGCGTGTTGAATTTCCTCCGAAGGGTAAGAGGCGATACAACATTTGCTTATCGGGCTCTTCTATCCAGCCCATTCCTGTCCAGTGCGGATCTTCCTGGCTCCAGTTGGTGTATATGGGTTGGTCGATGGGCAAACCTCCGTCTACTGATACTTCCTTTTGCCTGTCCCAGTTGCCATAACGGCGCGTAGGATGGAAGTTATCCCATTCCATATCTATAAACACCTCATCCTGGTTTGATATATTCTTCATTTGTTCGTCGAGGATGACGAAGGGATAACCTTGTATGACTTTTACCTTGGCATAATAAGAAGCCTGGTTATCTAATATATAATGTATTCCACATTCTATAAACAAGTCGCCTGATTCTAAAACGGATGTTTTTATCTCTTTTACAGTGCGCTGTCCGGTGTGTAGCTTGTTATTGCCTATCTTTTGATGATCGTTCAATATGGAGATTATGGGAGCGGGAATTGTGTGCCCCGGATTGATTCCTCCGGCAGGTATTTCCACACCGAAGTTTCCGTCACTGATCAGCCAGGTTGACGCCTGTTTCTGAAGTGTAACAGGTGAACTTTGCCGGGAGGCATTGTTTTTCCGAAGATACAATGTATAGTTGAATTCCCCTCCGCTTGGTAACTCTGCGAAGAAGTTTATAACGGCAGATTTCAGTTTCCCTTTTTCAATGACTTTGTCTGATAATTGGAATGGAACAGAACGGTTCTGCTTATTATCGGAAAGGCTCAGTTCCGATTCGGACTGTATTCCTTCCGGAAAGTAAATCGGATAGCTTAAAAGAGTACGGGGCCAATCATATATAGACAGGTTTATACAATCTTTCCGGGAGAAATTCAGCGGCTTCTCCCTAGATACGATGGCCTGTTGTGCAAAGCCTGTATTTGCAAAAAATAGTATTAGTAATAATGCAATCACGTGGTTTCTCATGGTCATAAACTTTACCTGATTTTTTTGCAAACTTAGGCGAAAAGCCTTTGACAGACTATGAAAATAGTGTCAAAGACTTGTATTTTAGACCTGCGACCGATTATTTACCAATATTCTTGATATATTCGGTAGGAGTTTGATTGAATACAGATTTAAAAACCTTACTAAAGTAAGCCGGATCGGAAAAGCCCACTTCATAGGCAACCTCTGCAATGGTCATGCCTCCGGATTGGAATTTTTCCACAGCCATTTTCATCCGGATATTTAGGATCAGTTTGTTGGGTGATAAATCGGATATCGCTTTAATTTTCCGGAAGAATTGTGTACGGCTCATACCTAATTTATTATATAAAACTTCCATGGATAATTCCGGATCCTGTGCATTTTCTGTAATTAATTCTACCAGTTTTTGCATGAATGGATCCTCTACTGTGATTTCCTTTACAGGAACTTCCGTCCTCTCTAACTTCTGGCAGAACAAGTCTCTCAGTTTTTCTCTGTTTTTGATGAGGCTTTCTATTTTAGCCAGTAGTATTTGCGCATTGAATGGCTTTAATATATAGTCATCAGCTAAAGCCTGATATCCATCTTTTACATGCTCTTCCAGGCTTTTTGCTGTTAGCAGGACTACCGGAATATGAGCTAAAGCCATGTCATTTTTTATAGCCCGGCAGAGCTCCAATCCGTCCATTACGGGCATCATGATGTCGCTGATAATCAGATCGGGCATCTGCTCTCTGGCTATATGTATGGCGCTTTTCCCTTCAGGAGCTTCCTGCACATTGTAGGTCTTGGATAGTTTGGAAACGATGTATTGGCGCATGTCCTCGTCATCTTCCACTACCAGAATCCGCAGGCGATTATCAGAATCTTCGGGTATTTGCTGGTGATATTCCGGATCTACGGACAATACACTGTTCTTTTCTACTTTCAATGTATGGGTAATTGCCTGGTCAGTATAGATTACATTGGAATTGGCGTAGTGTTCCTTTCCCAGTTGCAGGCGTATAAAGAACGTCGTTCCTTGTCCGCACGTACTTTCCAGCCATATCTTGCCGAAATGCAGTTTAACCACGTATTGCACCAGATTAAGTCCGATGCCACTGCCGAACATTCCACCTTTGTTGCCGTTTCCTATCTGAAAGAAAGGATCGAAAACCTTGCTTTGATTCTCAGGAGATATACCTTCCCCGAAGTCTTTCACGGAAAGAACAACGCTGTTTTCCTCCATATTGGATTCTAACTGGATCTTTCCACCTCTGGAAGAGTGTTTTATTGCATTCGAGAGCAGATTAAACATTACTTTACTCATCAGGTCTACATCTACCCACAAATTGTTGCCATAATAGTTGTTGGAGTACGAAATGGTAAGTTCATGCTTGTTCAGCAATTCGGAGAAACTATCAATCTGTTCGGTAATGAATACAGGTACATTCAGGCTGCTTAGTTTCAGTTGCATGGCTCCATGTTCTAATTTGCGGAAATCCATCAATTGGTTCACCAGAAGCAGCAGGCGGTTTGCGTTCTTTTGTATCTGTTTCATCGGATATTTTAAACCCGAAGGAAGCTGTTCATCATTGATGATATCGTCCACCGGACCGGTTATCAATGTGAGCGGTGTCCGGAGTTCGTGAGAGAAATTAGTGAATAATTCAATCCTCATCTGGTAGTTCTTCTCAATATTCTCTTTTTCTATCTGTTCGATTTGGCGTTTGTACTTGGCTGTTTTCTTTTCATAAAAATAGCGTGCTAATACTGCCAGAAAGACGACGATGAATAAGATGTAGAGAGTCTTTGCCCACCAGGTGGCCCAGAATGCAGGATGTACTGATATGATAATGGTTGTTTCTACCGTGCTCCAGATTCCTTCGTTATTGCATGCTTTGATGCTGAAAATATATTTACCTGCCGGGAGATTGGAGTATATTACTTCATTATTTTCAATGTAATGCCACTCTTTATCCAGCCCTTTTAACTGATAAGCATATTTGTATCCCTTGGGAGAGATAAAGTCGAGCGCAGAGTATTTGATTCGTATGGATGAGTTATCATACGGCAGATCAACCTTGTTTCCTTCATTGAAGTTCTTGATTTCAATATGGCCGGGTGCATTTTTAGAATTTAGTGATTCCACCAGGGATATCTGTACCAAAGGTGCTGTCTCTCTGTCATGAGACAAACGTGTCGGGTCCAGTTCCGCCAGTCCGTTGTTACCACCTATATAGATGTGTCCGTTACTGGCTTGCAACAGTGACTTGTGCGAAACTTCATTCAAAGGAAAGCCGTTGCCACGGGTAAAATTAACGATGATCCCATCCGGTTTGATCTGTGACAATCCGTTGATGGCAGATACCCATATATCCTTGCTGGTACGATCTTCCAGAATGGCACAGATGGAATTGTGTACTAATCCGTTATCTTTGTTATAATGGTGTATTTCCTGTTTTTCCAGATTACATTTATACAATCCGTTGTCATAAGTGCCGATCCAGATGTTTTTGGCATGGTCCTCATAGAGCACACTTATATTCTTGTCATTCAGTTCCTCGAAGGTGGTCCGTTCACCTTTAAAGTAGTGTTCGGGATTTTCAGGTTGATGCCTGAATATCCATAAACCATTGGTACGAACTCCCACTATCATGTCATCTCCATGTCGCAGAATATCTTGTGTCAACATATACCGGGTAGTGGCATTATAATTGGTCGATAGATTCCGGTCCAGCTTTTGCGTTTTCTCATCCCAGTAAGACAGGTCATCTTCTGCTATCCATAAGTGGTTTTCCGCATCTCTTGCCATTGCACGGATTTGTTCTTCACCGCTCATTGAGGCAATCACTTTGGTTATGGAACGGGTTCTCAGATTGAGCGAATAAACTCCCATATTTAAGAAATAGAGGTAGAGCTCGTCTGGTGAATTTCGGTAAACATAGTATAAGTCCGTATCGTGTTTGGGAGAATTACCTCCGGATATATTTACTTCTTCTATATGCTTCGGATTGTTTACATCCATGGCTATAAGCCCCTTGCTATGTCCGATCCATAATTTACCTTGTGATTCGGATAATGAACCTACTACTTGGATTCCGGTGGTCTGCTGAGAGGAGGATGTTAAAGAATGATGAGTAAAAGTAAACAGCTTGGGATGATAATAAATGGCTCCCTGGCTGAAAGTACCTATCCATAATGCTCCTTGATTATCCTTATAGACTGTCATCAGGCGGTCCCTTATAGCAAGGTGTTGATCTACTTTGGTATAAAAGAAAGAGTGCTTAATGTCATAAGCCACCAATCCCCGGTCGGTTGCAAGCAGCAGGGTGGAATCATTATATTCCGTGATGTCATGAATGTAATTGCTTTCTATCGGAACATCCGGATGAACCGTGTATGAAATTGGCCTGATTTCTTCTTCTTTAGGAAAGTATTGGTAGAAATTCTTTAGCTCTTCTCCGAGCCAGATACGTCCTTTACTATCTGTAAATCCTTTCATTAAGGAGAAACGTTTTTCATTTTTGTGTAAAATCTTGTAGCGTTCAGTCCTTACGTCATAAAGTGCCAGCCCCTGATTCACCACATCCAGCAACAGAGCATACGGGCTCGCGGCAGCCATCATGTGAATATAGGTATCACGCATATCTTTCACATATGAACACGTTCCGTCGCTTTTGAAAACATATAATCCTTGTTTGGTAGCTACCCAGATATTTTTTTTAGGATCTTCGTGCAGGCCTACAACCACGGACGAGGGAAATTCTTTTCCTGTATACCGCTCCTGTAAATCGATAAACTTTTCCTGCATGGGGTCGAAGAGAACGATTCCACTGAAGGTACCGATCCAGAAGAGGCCGTCCGATAGTTGCGTGATACTCACAATATCGTTAGGCTGCTTGACTTCTTTGCTGGGCAGGTGATAGTAGTTCTTTATCTCGTAACCGTCCAACCGGTTCAAACCGTTTTTGGTACCGATCCAAATATAACCTTTATCGTCCTGGCAGATAGCTTTTACAGTGCTGTTTGATAATCCATCCTTTACAGAGTAGCTATTCAGCGTAATGTTCTGTGCCGATGCACTAATATACCCTAATGAGAGTATGAACAAGATAAATAGATGCTTTGCGATATTCTGCATTATCTTCGGAAACATAAAATTCAAGTTATAAATTGAGCCCCTAAAGATAATGCAAAATATGCAATTCATGCAAGCGTCAACGCTTTTTATATGGCTATTTACGGGATACATTCCAACTCCCCTTCATGTTTATTTGAACGGTGATTTCTTCCTTGTTGTTTTTTATTTGAACGGTGCTGCATCCATCCTGGGTCCGTGTGGATAAAGACTGTGCGATATCAGCGGCCTTTTCCTTTATGCTGTAGGGCACGATTACAGTAACAAATGTCAAAGGCTCGAATGGAGTGACACACTGCTTGGAGAAGACTGTGGTGGGTTGTATCGTATATTCTTGTTTCTGAAATCCGTAACTGCGGTCGGGCTGCTTTTCAAAATAGACCAGTAATTGCCTTTTCTCTATTTCATTACCGGATGCGTCTTTCCACGGTTGACCTGCGTTTGGAGTGTCCCTGTATATTTTCTTCCCTCCGTGAGTACTGAACCAGTTTTCACCCCGTTCATCCATTTGATATAACTGCCAGATACTGCCTGCCGTGTATCCTTCGGTATCTTCACCGGGAATCAGATGATCCTGTAATATCAGGATACCTTCGGCTGTCAATACCATGCGTCGTTGCAGGGTAGAACCATCGACACAGTGATTGTCCAGAATCACTTCACCGTATGAGTCTTTACCTTTATTTACAACTTTGGCTGTCCTCACGATATTGGGATTGAACAGCACGCCCACTTCTTCATGTACATAGTCTTCCACTGGTTTTCTGATCTTGTTGTAGGCTCTAATCTTGAAACTCATGGGAGATTTGATTCTGTCATCAGTCGTGTAATGTTTCCAATCGCAACCAATGTACCGGTAATCATTTAAACTGAAATCTGCCGCCACTTTCAGATTAATAAAATGAATACTGTTATCTTTCAAAGTAATACGTATCATCTTTCCGCCTTTCTCATTGTCTGCAAGCTCTACGCCGTCTCCCCATGCATCCAATGTGTTGCAATCATGCAGAATCTTTTCTCCGGCCTTGCCTCGTAGCCGAACCTTATCAATGCAGATCACTTCGCCCGGCTGTCCATTCTGAAAGCGGAAAGTGATGCTTTGAAATCCCCTCATTTGCGGATCACTTTCTGATATATGTGTGGATGAGCTGAAGTCAATCCAGTCTGTAAACCAACGGTTGGTCAGCCAGCGATTGGAGCCTTCACCGAATGGGAAACCATTGCTTTCTTCTTTCATAAGGATCACGGTGTTGCCATGACGCATATCCGTAGCATGACGTTGTACGCCGTGAAAGTGCGGGCAACAGTCGGTTTCAAAATAATTGATGGTTCCGCGCAGATTCGGATGTTTGTGAGAACCTTCAGCATAAAGATCACTCATGACAAAAGGAGTACCCGGAACGTGTGAAGCTGTTAGCAATAGCTGGTCCGGTATACCACTTTGTCCTTCCCGGTTAGTGCGTGTTGTCACCATGGCACCCCAATCCGGGGTAGAAGTCTTTGGAATGAATGGCGGTAACAGGGCTATTTCCGCAATCGAAGCCCATTCGCAGGCATCCCGTAGAAACCAGCCTCGTTTAGTGTATTTTTCGGGTAAATTGGGAAGTCCTGTTTTATATAATTTGCGGGCAGCTTCCTGATAGCTTGCATTACCTGTCAGGCGAGCCATCTTTTCAAAGACTACGATCCATTCAAAATAGGCAAAGAAGAAGTCATCTCCATATTCCGGCATGTAACCGCTGGGAGCCTGTTGGTGAAGATAGCGTGAAAACCATTGTTCTATTTCGGGAGTCTGTAGCAATTCGGTCCGTCCGCTTTCCTGTGCGATGGTGATAATGTCGTTTAAGTGGATGGCTGAATATAAAGTAGCGGTCTCGTCCACATCCTTATTGGCATACCAGAAATTCCACATTGTATCTGTATAGGCTTTCCACAGGTTTGCATTGGGAGCATCCGGAAAAAGGTTATACATTCTGGTAAAGCCTAAAGCACGTTCCTGTCCCTGATTATGATCGGTAATGAAATGCGGTTCGAAGTGCAGGTCGGCAAAACGAATCACAATTCTCCGGGCTTCGTTTCCTTTCAGGCGTCCTTCTTTTTTAAGTAATTTGTAGGTGGCTGCCACGTTGCGGGTAGAGAAGAAATCATCCCGTCCCCGCATCAACTGTTCGTCCTTTTCCCAGGCAGTGACGGCACACCTGAAAATCTCTTCGGACATATCCAGAAATCGTTTCTGTCCGGTGGCTTCATAGAAAGTACCGGCGGCGGTCATCAGGTGGGTGGTCCAACGGACATTGCGGTTTTGAATTTCCTTTTGGATGCGTTCTTTACTATATGGGTGGGTCTGGTTGTCAAAGGCTTCGACGGCTATGGACAACGGATCTTTGTCTATCACGGGATGCAGGTTTCCATACACCGAAACAATTCCCCAAAGGCAAAGAAAAATGGAGGCAGACAATTTCTGTATCATACTGGATTTCTTTTGATAGGGTTTATTATAAGAGAGTGGGCAAACCGGATTTTCCGGCTTGCCCAACATACGTATACTCCCTTTTGTTCTATGACAGAATCTTAATATTCGGGATTTTGCCACATGATTGTTCCGTCACCATAGGCATTGATTTCAGATTGTGGAATCGGTGCCAGCAGATTACGTTTTTCCATTGCATACATTGGTGTTTGGGTAGCTGTGTTGAAGCCTTCGTTTTTGAGAGAGAAGTGTTTCTTCATTGCTTCTTCGGCAAGTCCCCAACGAATCAGGTCGGGCCAACGAAGTCCTTCGTAACAGAACTCGATAAAACGTTCGTGAACGATGTAATCGAATGTAGCTTGCTTGCTGTTCAGTCTGGTAGCATCGATGGCTTCCAGTCCGGCTCTTTTGCGCACTTCGTTAATGATGGATAAGATTGTAGTGATATTCTCTGCATAGCCCACTTCATTCAGAGCTTCGGCATACATCAGCTTGACATCCGTGTAACGCAGAATAGAGATATTATTACCCCATTCGTCATAAGAACCGGGTTTCGTCTGCGTTGCCTTCAGAAACTTACGGGCTGTGTAAGTGTCAGCATGCTGGTAATCTTTATCGTAATAAAGGTTGTTCACCATGGTAGCGGCCCGGCGGATATCGCCTTCTTCATAAACCCCTTCACCCCAGATGGACTCGGAAACTTGAGCGGTACCGGAAGGACCTTTGAACGTAACATTATGTAGGAACGGAGCATCCTTTTCAAGATTGATACTGGAAGCGAGTAGCATACTGTTGAACGTTTGGCTGATACCCAAAGCTTTACCGGTGGAACCGCCCATGTATTGTACTTCCCAGACACGTTCGGATGTGTTGTCGAATTTATCATCGAAACAATCTTCATAGTTGTCGGCCATTTTATATAAAGCGGGTTCTTTGGCAATTATCAGCTCCAACCACTCTACTGCCTTTGCAGGATTATGCATATACAGGTAAGTACGTCCCAGCATACCGGCCATTGCATATTTGGTAATACGTCCCACTTCTGTACCGCTTCTTTTTTCGGGAAGTAGGTCATAAGCCAGTTCGAAGTCCTTGATTGCTTGTTGGTAAGTCTCTTCCTGTGAAGAACGTTTCACTTTACGCAATTCGGCCAATGAAAGATCCGTAGTGATGAGTGGAGAACCTCCCCAGCACCAGGCGAATTGCAGATAGGCCAGTCCGCGCATGGCATAAGCCTCGCCTTTGATATGATTTTTCTGATCTTCATCAGAGAAGACTACCCGGTCGATGTTGTCCAATATCTTATTGCTGCGTGATACCAGTACCCAGAGCGATTTCCATGCGGTTTCCCAGGTTTTTTCGGTAGAAGTATCCGTGAAGCGGGTGATGTTATTGTTCATGTTTTTAATAGCGTCTTCCCTCAATACGATTGCTTCCAGATAGTTACGATTATAGACAGTCTGTAATTGTGAGTAAACTCCGGCAATGGAGGCTTCGCAATCAGCAGGAGTCTTGTATAAGCTCTGGTCTGTGTAAATAGACGGTTGGTTGACGTCCAGATAGCTGTCGCAGGAGGATAGCCCCCACAAGCAACATACGGCTACTATTTTAGTTATTATTTTCATGATCGTTACTGATTAAAAGGTTACGTTTACACCAAATATATATTTTCTTGACAACGGATAAGTATTGTAATCTGCACCTCTGAGCATCGGATTGGTACTGTAGCTATTGGTATCCGGGTTGCCGACATAATCGGTAAAGGTATGCAGGTTTTCTACTGTTCCGTAAATTTTGGCTGCTTTGATTCCCAAGGCATTCAGCCATTTCTTGGGCATATTGTAGGCCAGGCTGACATTCTGGATGCGTAAGAAAGTTGCGTCAAAGATTTCCAAATCTGTTCTGTGCAATTGTCCGTCCTGCTCGGAGTTGTCACCCAAACCGTAAGGAGTCGGTGTTTTTCCATCCCATGACATATCTACACCCAGTTCAGTAGGAATAGGGTTACCGTTCGGATAATCTTCTTTGTAGCAGTGCAACCATCTTCTCAGTGTGTTGTTGGCACCATATTTACCGCCGGTATCCAGGTTACGGGCACCAATCCAAAGTACATTACCTCCAATCTGTCCGCGCAGGAATATGCTCAACTCGAAGTCCTTATAAGTAAATCTGTTAGTGAAACCGAACATCACGTCAGGTTCGTTTGAACCGTAAGCTACTCTGTCGTCATTGTCGATAGAACCACTTCCGTCAACGTCTACGTATTTCACGTTACCGGGTCTCTGCTTCTTACCTTTTACGGTAGGAACCAATGGCTTGTTAGGATTATAACGTCCGTCAGCACCTACTTCGAAGTCGGCTTCTGTCAGCAGACCGTCTGTGAGGTAAGTATAGAATTGAGAAATAGGACCTCCTACTTTCGTGATGAACTGTGCGTTCCATGCATCAGTGATGATTTCATCGTTTCCACCTAAATCCAGTACCTTATTCTTGTTTCCGGAAAGGTTCAGTGTGCTCGACCATTTGAATGATCTTGTATTAATATTGGTTGTTGTCAGGTCAATTTCCCAACCACGGTTCTCAATAGAAGCCAGATTTGTGCGCATACTGTTGAAGCCGGTAGCAGCGGGGAGTTGCAAATTATACAGCAAGTCGTCCGTGCGGTTGATGTAATAGTCTACGTTCAACTGTATGCGGTTTTTGAACAGGGAGAGGTCGAAGCCGAAGTCGAATGCTTTGGTCGTTTCCCATTTCAAATCCGAGTTGGCATAGTTAGTCGGGTAGATGGCTATTTGTGAAGTATTTCCGTAAGCGACATTTCCGGTAGTGAAGGTAGAAACATAGTCACTGTAGCCGATACGGTCGTTACCGGACATACCCCAGGAAGCACGGAGCTTTAACAGGGAGATGAACTCTATGTCTTTCATGAATTCTTCACTGTTGATTTTCCATCCGGCAGATACGGAGGGGAAAGTAGCCCAGCGATTGGAAGGACCGAAACGGGAAGAACCGTCACGACGCATAGATGCAGATACTAAGTATTTATCATCATAGTTGTAACTTAAACGTCCGAAAAGAGAAGCCGTACGAACAATATTCTTCAGGGTGCTGGCCTGACTCGGAGTGGCTCCCTGGTTCAAGGTAGGAACGTTATCCAGCGGGAAGTCGGTAGCTTTCATATCGGCAGTATAGATGCTGCGGTTTTCTATACTTTGTCCTAACAATACATTCATCTGATGTTTCTTCCAGAGAGTAAAGTCATAGCTCAATGTATTTTGCCATCCGGTGCGGCTGCCGGAGATCACTTTGCTTGAAGCAGTAGCGCTCTTTACGGACATTTTCTGTACGTCGAGCGGGAGGAAATATTCATCGATGCGGTTTTCAGAACTATAGTTGAACATAGACTTGAAAGTCAGTCCTTTGATGATATTCGCTTCTACCCATGATGCAACGTCGAAATTCTTGATATTTCTGCTATCGGTAACCTGTCTGAGGCGTTCGTATGGGTTAACGTCATCCTTTCTGAATTTGCTGAAACCCAGCGAGCGGGTACCTTCGTTGATGCCGATAGTAGGAATCATGGTCAGGGCAGTCATGATAACTTTATCCTTACCCTCAGACTCACCTCTGTCCTGTGAAGAAATGGTAGGAGCAAAGTTCACACCGGCCTTGATGTGTTTGTTAATGTTCATTGAAGCGTTGATACGGAAGTTGAAACGTTCGTATCCGGTATGTTTTACGATACCTTCCTGGTTCAGGTATCCGGCAGAAGCATAGATAGAATATCTGTCGCCTTTGCTGGAAACCGATACCTGGTGACTGTGGGTGAAAGCTGTCTGGAGAATGGCGTCAACCCAATCAGTCTGAGGAAGATCGGAACGCAATGTCCAGTCGGCTGTGTCGGAATTAGGGTTCAGCAGCCAGTCCGGGTTCACGCGGTCACCGCTCGGACGGTCTTTATTGGGGGTATCCAGTGTGTTATTGCCGTCTTTTTGCAGCCACATCGCATTTTTCAGATACAGGTTGTATGCCATCCATTCTTTAGGAGACATCATTTCGGGCAGGCCTACGGCGTTCTGGAAACCTAAGTATGATTCCCATTTAACGACAGGAGCACCTTTTTGAGCCTGTTTGGTCTCAATCAGGATTACACCGGCAGAACCGCGTGCACCATAGATAGAAGTGGCTGCCGCATCTTTCAATACTTGGATAGACGCTACATCGGACGGGTTCACATTGCTCATATTTTCGGTGATGACTCCATCCACTACAATGAGGGGATTGGAAGAACCGTTGATGGAGCTGACACCACGTACGGTAATTTGCATTTCTTCACCCGGAATACCACTGCTGGTCTGGGTTTGCACACCGGCCAGCTGACCGGAGAGGGCATCACTCAGATTGGTGACCGGACGTCCTTCAATGGCTTCGGAGGTCATCTTGGATACGGAAGTCGTCAGATTGCTTTTCTTCACGGAGCCGTAACCCACTACCACTACTTCATCCAATGACTGAGAATCTTCTTCTAATGTAACTTTCAGGTTTGTACTTCCGTTGAGAGCTACTGTTTTGTCTTTGTAGCCAATGAAAGAGACGGTTACTGTGGCCTTGTTGCTTTTCACATTTAAGGTAAAGTTTCCGTCGATGTCGCTGATCGTGCCGTTTCCCGGTACACCTTTTTCTACGATGTTAGCACCGATAATGGCTTCACCCGACGGGTCTGTTACAACGCCGGTAACTTTTACTTGTGCCCAAGTAAAACTACAGAAGCATAGAAGGAGTAAAGTCACCCAAAGTCGGGATTTTCCTTCCACACGTTTTGAGAGTGTGATTCTGTTTTCCATAAATTAAATTTTTTAGATACTATTAATTTCTTTAAATATGCATAAAGCAAGTTTGTTTTTCATTCGCAAAAGTAGCCGATGGGGTGGGAAGGGATATGGAAAATCGTTTCAAAACCTATAAAAAAGGTCTCAAACGACTGTTTTTCCCAACTTTGGTACGTTATTCCAATTTCCAGGTTTTTGTACCTTCTGGGGTGTGGAACAGAAGAACGTTACTATTGGCTTTTTGCTCCATATATTTGCTTTGAGATATGTATTCGGTATTCAGTTTTACAGGATTTCCGTTCAGTTTATACTGTCCGCTATAGGCTGTTTCGGGGGAAAAGAATGTCAGCTCCAGTGTGTTTCCCTGTAGGTTGGTATATGAAATTCCCGGAGTTTCACCCGTTTCATAGTCGCTGGAGCAGTTAAACTTTACCTTTTTGCGGATATCGTTGGCAAAATTCTCCAGTTCAGCTTTCATATCTCCCCGGGCATCTTTGTATTGTTCGGTGATTTCAGTCGTTTCCAGTACCCAGGAGCCTCTGCGACGCTTCTTGTCTTTCAGGATGAGAACATCGTGTGCTTTTATATCATATTTGCCGCCGGAAACCTCAAAAGTCCATTCTTCCGGAGTGGCAAAAGCGAACATCATGGAACCGGTGTGACACAATATCCATTGCAACCCGTTGATTTTCTTCACCATTCTCTTTTTTATGCCCTTGTGGCTGAATGGTACGTACATCTGATAGAAATGGGGGATATTCATATAGTTCTCTGCTACATTATATACGCCAATGGCACTTTTTTCGTATCCGAAGACACGGTGATAAGGATTCTCCCCATACCCCAGTTTGTTGGAGTGTGTCTGATAAATCTGAGGGCGTTCGGGGTTATCATGGCACACACTGAACACGGATGCTTCCGAATTATCCGATTGCCAGACAAGGTGTATGTTCTTAGTCTCTTTAAATGCGTAGGTGTATTGGAAATCTTTCAGTTTTTCAGGAAAAGCTTCCACTGTCTGGGTGGATAAACCGTAATTCGGACTTTGATAAGTGTAGCGGCAATAGTAATGCTTGCTGTCTATCCGTAAAGCTTTGAAATCATAAGGATAGCTTTTCGAGTTGTTCAGAGCTTGCAGAAAAGGGAGTGGTTTTACAGTGCGTTCGTAGGCCAGCCAGAAGTTGAAACAGCCGAAATTGTCTCTGTTTGCAGCTTCACGGAGGATGATACGTTCATCAGGGCTACCGTAGAATAGCCAGGTTAGCTGAACGATCTGTACACCGGTGCTCAAATTACCCGTATATAAATTTTTCCAACCTTTACAACGGGGAGGATTGGCACAATACAGGCCTTGATTCCAGGGTAACAGTAATTGTGCTATGATATGGTGGTAAGCTGCTAAAGCGCTTTTACGTATCTCCTCGTTTTTAGAGAATTCGGCAAGCATCCTGATATATTGAAGATTAGTTCCCAGATAGGTAAAAGCATCCGCTTCAGGACAGTTATGGGTGATGAATTGCTTTAATGTATGTACGATCCTGTCATGCAGGAATTCTTTTAGCTGGACGGAGGTTTTGCCGTCGGCATCTGTAAAGTCGGGCCATTCTTCGGCGCAGAGCAATCCGCTGGTCTGATGCATGAGTTTCATGTTCAGCGTACCGTTATCTCTGGTATATTTGCCTATTTTCATGAAGGCTTTAATCTTTCCTCGCAGCGAGTCCGGCATTTTTTCTTTGGTGAGCATGTAGCCGTGCATGGTGGCATGGGCAAAGAAATCCATATCTGAGCCGGAGTTATAGAACGCTTCCACATGGTCCAGTTGATATTGATACATTTTGGTTAGTTTTTCTATGGCTTTTTCCTTTTCACAGTCACGCCATAAGCGGGCGAAGTAGAAAGGCGACACATATTTTATGTTACCGTTGTCTACCGGTTGGGTCTGTAACATCTGGTCGATGAGTGAATGACCGCGTTCTTCATAAGTAGAACCGTGCATATAGGCTGTCTGGGCATTTACGGCACTTGCAAAAAGAAGTCCGGCCAACAGAAAAATAAAGTGGTGATAAGATAGAGTTTTCATGTATTTCCGTATTTGAGGGACAAATGTAAGCGCGAATCTTTTCCGGAGGTATGAAAATCGTATTCTATTTTAGTAAAATCATCTCTCAACCGGGACTTTAACACTCTCCGGCGGGCTTCATGGGTATTCATTTGCTTCTGCAATAGTTTTGTTCCCTCTTGCTATAATTTTGTTTGCTCTTTTAATAGTTGATTTTTTAGTGGGATAGATGATAGGGGGATGATATTGTATCCATATTTGTTTATTGTAACATCGTTTTACTGTTGCGTAGGGTTCACAGGGGTCAAGGTTCACTATGAACCCTATCTGTCAGTATGAAATTTCTGAAATTTTTGTTAATCATCAGATAGTGAGTATGTTAATTGCTTTTTGATTTTGTGGATAATATGTGTTTTTGGGGGTGTAGGTTCACTCCCATTTATTATGTAATGTACGAAAATAATACTGTATTGCAAATGTTCTGACTATACTCTGTCGGGATACGAAGATGAATGGGTGCGAAGATGGTCTATAAATAGTTCTTATTATATTACAAAAACAGCTTTTTTCCCACATAAATACGTGGCACGTAGGGTTCATAGTGAACCTTGAACCCAAATGAACCCGAATGAACCCCATTTTTTTTTATTATTGTATTTGATTGAAATTTATTTGCTTGATATATAGTGTATTAGTTGCTTTGCATAACTTCTTGTATAATCAAATAGGTGATATCTATTGAACCATAATAGCCGAAATTAGCATGATATACCTCTTGAAGAAATAACACTACAAATAATCTATTTCTCGTCTTCTTTTGTTTGCTTGCGGGAAAATGAGTACCTTTGCGCCCTGAAAATAAAGAAATAGGTATGACAGGACAAAAGGCACCCACAGCGTTGGGAACAGAAAAGATTGGAAAACTACTGATGCAATATGCAGTGCCGGCAATTATCGCCATGACGGCATCTTCCTTATATAATATGGTGGACAGCATTTTTATCGGTCACGGAGTGGGCACAATGGCTATTTCGGGACTGGCACTTACTTTTCCTCTGATGAATCTTGCAGCAGCGTTCGGTTCGTTGGTGGGAGTGGGCGCTTCTACGCTGGTTTCTGTAAAGTTAGGGCAGAAAGACTATGATACGGCTCAACGGATATTAGGTAATGTGCTTGTCCTGAATATAGTGCTGGGATTAGCATTTACGGTAGTGACGATGATATTTCTCGATCCCATCCTTTACTTTTTCGGCGGTAGTGATGAGACGGTGAAGTATGCCCGCGAATATATGCAGATCATTTTGCTTGGTAATGTGGTTACCCACCTTTATCTGGGCTTGAATGCTGTGTTGCGTTCTTCCGGACATCCGCAGAAAGCGATGTATGCCACTATTGCTACGGTTGTTATCAACACGATACTTGACCCTCTATTTATTTATGGTTTCGGTTGGGGTATCCGTGGAGCCGCTATTGCCACTATCATTGCCCAGGTCATTTCATTACTGTGGCAATTCAAGATATTCAGCAATAAAGATGAACTCTTACACTTTCACCGCGGCATTTTCCGCTTGCGTCGTAAGATTGTGATAGATTCGCTTGCTATCGGTATGTCTCCTTTCCTCATGAATCTGGCGGCATGTTTTATTGTGATTGTTATCAATCAAGGGCTGAAGCGCTATGGAGGAGATTTATCCATCGGTGCATTCGGTATTGTCAATCGACTGGTATTTATATTTGTGATGATTGTGATGGGACTGAATCAAGGTATGCAGCCCATTGCTGGATATAACTTTGGTGCCCAGCAATACGCGCGCGTTTCCCGGGTGTTGAAACTGACAATCATCTTTGCAACAGTTGTCACTACTTCCGGTTTTCTGATGGGAATGCTTATACCTGAGCTGGTAGTTTCTATATTTACTTCTGATGAGGAATTGATAGCAATCTCGGCACGTGGTTTGCGGGTCGTAGTGATGTTTTTCCCTATTATCGGTTTCCAGATGGTGACATCTAATTTCTTCCAGAGTATCGGAATGGCCAGTAAGGCTATTTTCCTTTCTCTTACGCGCCAGATGCTTTTCCTGCTTCCGGCATTGATAATCCTGCCCCGTTTTTTCGGTGCGGCAGGTGTGTGGTATAGTATGCCATTCTCCGATTTACTTGCCAGCCTGGTAGCGCTGGTAATGTTGGTAAGGCAGTTCCGTAAATTCAAGAGAGCGGAAGAATAGGGCGAAAAACGTGTGACTTTTTTTGTTTCTTTCCTATAAATCCTTACTTTTGCTATCAGTAAACCAATATTTAGATTGAAGCTATGAATAAGAAATTCGTTGTGAACATCGGTCGCCAATTGGGAAGCGGCGGAAAGGAGATAGGGGAGAAGTTGGCAGCCCGCTTGGGCATCGATTTCTATGATAAGGAGTTGATAACTCTGGCTTCCAAGGAGAGTGGCCTCTGTCGTGAATTTTTCGAGAAAGCTGATGAGCGTGCTTCGCAGGGAATCATCGGCGGACTTTTCGGTATGCGTTTCCCTTTTGTGGGAGATGGCGCTTTACCTACCCAAAATTGTCTTAGTAATGACGCGCTTTTCAAAGTGCAGAGTGATGTGATCCGTCAGCTGGCCTCTGAGAAGTCCTGTCTTTTTGTAGGCCGTTGTGCCGATTATATTCTCCGGGAGCATCCCCGTTGCGCCAATATTTTTATTTCTGCCTCGCATGAGGCACGTGTTGCCCGTCTTTGCGCTATGCATCACATTTCGGAAGAAGAGGCGGAAAATATGATGAGCAAGGCAGATAAAAAACGTTCGGAGTACTACAATTATTATAGTTACAAGACATGGGGAGCTGCGGCAACTTATCATCTCTGCATTGATTCTTCGGTGCTGGGAATTGAGAAGACAATAGATTTCGTGGAGGAGTTTGTGAAACTCAAAATCAAGTGAAGCGGAGTTGTTTATAATCTGGTGAAATTAAAAAAGAGAGGTCATGCGAACATGACCTCTCTTTTTGCTAAAATGCAACTTGTATTACATCATTGTCAGCAATATCATTTGTCCCGCCAGAATACGCAGGAACATTGTCAGCGGATAAACCGTAGAATAGCCTACTGCCGGAGCATCGTTACCGGATGCCTGGTTGGCATACGCTAGTGCAGGAGGGTCGGTATTACTACCTGCAATTAATCCCATTAAAGTGAAATAGTTCACTTTGCAATAGAAGCGGGCAATCATACCGATAATCAGCAAAGGAATTACGGTAATCAGGAAACCATAGCCTACATATGATAGTCCGGAACCTTCTACTACGGTCTGTACAAAGTGTTCACCGGCTTCGATGCCTACACTGGCAAGGAAAAGTACAATACCGATCTCGCGCAGCATCAGATTAGCACTCATGGTTGTATAAGTCACCAGCTTCAATTTATGTCCGAACCGTCCGATAAGAATAGCAACCACCAACGGACCACCGGCCAAACCGAGTTTTACCGGAGTAGGTATGCCCGGGAAAGCGATAGGAAGACTACCTAGCAGAATACCCAGGAAAATACCCACGAAAATAGTCACAATGTTCGGTGTATCCAGTCGCTTCAACTGGTTGCCCAATACACCGGCAACCCGTTCTACAGCATCTTGCTGACCCACGACCATAACGCGGTCACCTACCTGCAATATCAGATTCGGATCGGCAAACAAATCCATACCGGAACGGTTGATGCGGGTTACATTCACTCCATACATGCTACGAAAATGCAGGCTACCCAGTTTCTTACCGTTGATTTCGGACTTAGTCACCAATATGCGGCGTGAAACCATTGGCATATCTTGTTTTTCCCAGTCCACTTGAATTTCTTTACCGATAAAAGCGATTACCGCTTCGGCATCTTCCTCGGAGCATACGATGAATACCTGGTCTCCGATATGAAATTCCGTATCTTGGTTGGGGATGCTGACGTGTCCATCGTGGCGTATGCGTGAACATACAAAAGGACGTCCCATAAACTCTTTGATCTGGAGGAGCTTCTTTCCATCGATAGATTCATTGCGAACTTCCAGATGCAACATGTGCGGCATGTGCTTCATATCAGAAGTCTGTGTAGAGAGTTCGTCTTCTTCCTTTTTCAGGTTCACCCGGCAGATGTAGCGGATAGCAATAATAGAACCGATGATACCGACAACACCGAGCGGATAAGCGCAGGCGTATCCCAATGCGATGGGATCACCCGTGTAGTTCAGTTGATTCAATGCTTCCTGTGCGGCACCCAAACCCGGAGTATTGGTGACTGCACCGTAAAGGATACCTACTATCATGGGGAGGTCGATTCCTCCGTCGATGAAGTAAATGCCCAAAGCTACTGCAATATTCAGTACAACTATACCTACTGCAAGCATATTCAGTGTCATGCCTCCTTTCTTAAAGGAAGAGAAGAACGACGGTCCTACTTGCAGACCGATACAGAATACGAACAGAATTAATCCGAATTCGCGGATGAAGTGCAGAATGTGTGTCTCACCCGTAAAGCCGAAATGTCCCATCAGGATACCAGTGAAAAGTACAAATGTGACTCCCAGCGATATCCCGAAAATCTTGATCTTGCCCAAAAGCACGCCGACAGATATTACGAATGCATACAAGCATACGATATGGGCGACGGAGGCAGGGTCCCATAACAAACTCTCTAACCAATCCATAGTTACTTTTGTTTATCTTTTTTATTTGCTTATTAAATTTCGCGCAAAGGTAGGCATTAAAAGGGAGGTAGCAAAGGGTTTCCGGGAGTTTTTCTTTTGAGTACAGGCATGGGCAGAGGATAATTGAGTAGTATGCTTGAATATAAGTTTTTACTCTAAAATGTAAGGTGCACTTTGCAATCATGCATATACATACGGAAATCATGCTTCCAGAATGTCATATCTTCATGCGAATTTTACTTAAAAAACCTTGTGTTATTAAGTTATTGAGTATATTTGCAAGTCCTATTTTAGACAAATAGGCAAGTGAAGAGATTACTCATTATCTTTTTAATTATAAAATAAACTATGGCAGACAGTAAAGAAAAACTCTTCTCAGACTTTGCTCCCACCACCACCGAACAGTGGATGGACAAAGTTACAGCCGACCTGAAAGGCGCTGATTTTGAGAAGAAACTCGTTTGGAAAACAAACGAAGGATTCAAGGTGAAACCTTTCTATCGCATGGAAGACCTCGAAGGACTGAAAACGACGGATGCACTTCCCGGTGAATTCCCTTATCTCAGAGGCACCAAGAAAGACAACAACGAATGGCTGGTACGCCAGGAAATCAAGGTGGAATGCCCGAAGGAAGCTAACACAAAAGCGCTGGATATTCTGAATAAAGGCGTAGATTCACTGGCGTTCCGTGTGAAGGCGAAAGAACTCAATGCCGAATACATCGAGACATTGCTCGAAGGTATCTGCGCTGATTGTGTAGAGTTGAACTTCTACACGTGCCAGGGACATGTAGTGAAACTTGCGGAAATCCTGGTAGCTTACTTCCGGAAGAAAGAATATGACCTGACGAAATTGCAAGGTTCTATCGGCTATGATTTCTTCGACAAGATGCTGGCCAAAGGTAAAGAAAAGGGCGATATGCTGGCAACAGCCAAAGCCTTGATTGAAGCAACCGATGCTCTGCCGGAATACCGTGTACTGAATGTAACGGCTCTGACACTGAATAATGCCGGTTCTTATATCTATCAGGAATTGGGGTATGCTCTTGCCTGGGGTAATGAATATCTGAATCAACTGACCGAAGCCGGAGTTCCTGCTGCTGTAGTTGCCAGGAAGATTAAATTCAATTTCGGTATCAGTTCCAACTATTTCCTCGAAATAGCTAAGTTCCGTACTGCCCGTATGTTGTGGGCAAACATTGTGGCTTCTTATGATGCGGAGGCTAAATGTGCTGCTAAGATGCGTGTTCACGCTGAGACTTCTACATTCAACCTTACTTTGTTCGACGCTCATGTGAACTTGCTGCGTACGCAGACAGAAGCTATGAGTGCTGCTTTGGGCGGTGTGGACTCAATGACTGTGAGCCCGTTCGACAAAACGTATGCGGTTCCTGATGAATTCTCTGAACGTATGGCGCGCAATCAGCAGTTGTTGCTGAAAGAAGAGTCTCACTTTGATAAGGTGATTGACCCTGCTGCCGGTTCTTATTATATTGAAAACCTGACTGTATCCATCGCTAAACAAGCATGGGAACTCTTCCTTGCGGTAGAAGAAGAAGGCGGTTTTTATGCAGCAGTAAAAGCTGGTAAGGTGCAGGCTGCTGTGAACGAAAGTAACAAGACCCGTCATAAAGCTGTTGCCCAGCGTCGCGAAGTATTGTTGGGTACCAATCAGTTCCCGAACTTCAATGAGAAGGCAGGTGAGAAGAAACCGCTTGAAGCTACTTGCTGCTGCGGTGGTCATGACACTTGCGAAAAAGATGTTCAGACATTGAATTTCGACCGTGCTGCCAGTGAATTTGAAGCGTTGCGTCTCGAAACGGAAGCTTCCGGTAAGCGTCCGAAAGCATTTATGTTGACTATCGGTAACCTGGCTATGCGTCAGGCACGTGCTCAGTTCTCTTGCAACTTCCTGGCTTGTGCCGGATATGAGGTGGTTGACAACCTTGGTTTCCCCACAGTGGAAGCCGGTATAGAGGCCGCTATGGCTGCCAAAGCTGACATCGTGGTATTGTGTTCGAGTGACGATGAATATGCAGAATATGCTGTTCCTGCCTTCAAGGCTTTGGATGGCCGTGCCATATTTATCGTAGCCGGTGCTCCTGCCAACATGGAAGAACTGAAGGCTGTCGGTATCGAGAACTTTATCCATGTTCGCGTTAACGTGCTGGAAACATTAAAGGAATTCAACGCTAAACTTTTGAAGTAAGATGAGAAAAGATTTTAAAAACTTAGATATATATGCCGCTTTCCAGCCCGCCAATGGTGCTGAGTGGCAAAAGGCTAACGGCATTAAAGCCGACTGGAAGACTCCGGAACACATTGAAGTGAAGCCTGTTTACACCAAAGAAGACCTCGAAGGTATGGAACACCTCGACTATGCGGCAGGTATCCCGCCTTATCTGCGCGGTCCGTACTCTGTAATGTACACCTTGCGTCCGTGGACTATCCGCCAGTATGCAGGGTTCTCTACTGCCGAGGAGTCCAATGCTTTCTATCGCCGTAACCTGGCTTCCGGACAGAAAGGTCTGTCCGTAGCATTCGACCTGGCTACCCACCGCGGCTACGACCCCGACCACGAACGTGTGGTAGGCGACGTCGGTAAGGCAGGTGTGTCCATCTGTTCACTGGAAAACATGAAGGTGCTCTTCGATGGCATTCCCTTGAACAAGATGTCCGTATCCATGACCATGAACGGTGCGGTGCTTCCTATCATGGCATTCTACATCAATGCCGGTCTGGAGCAAGGCGCCAAGTTGGAAGAAATGGCTGGTACTATCCAGAACGATATCTTGAAGGAATTCA
>OFMC01000294.1_pt1 | contig 55495 bp, 39 predicted proteins | sample 1541271 | NCBI WGS metagenome assembly OFMC01 (sample SAMN04209252, study PRJEB22552) | human gut metagenome | biome: gut; material: feces | host: Homo sapiens | place: USA: Oklahoma | reverse complement strand
CTCACGACTTTTTTGCGTAAGCTTTGCTAAAGATACACCTTTTCTTTACTTTATTGGAACTTATTTTAACCTTAAATGAAAAACTTCAATTAAGTGTAACAAATATAACATATTTAAGACTCTGTAAATTTTTTTATGCCGAATGTAGCGTGCTCATGGATAAGAGTTTGACTGGGGGGGACATAGTGCTATAATTTCTGTTAAGAAGCTAGGTAATTTATAATGGTAAGTTTATTCATAATCATAAAAGAATGGTACATGTAAATAATTTAGTATTTATAAATCATCAATTTGAGTGATATAGTTTTTTGGAGAAAATTAAGAGAATGGAGCTGAATATAATGAACAAAAAGCTGATGGCAGCAGCTGTTATGTGCTCACTGATGAGCACAACGGCATTAGCTGCAAACCCCATACCTACCTTTGATAAGGAGGCTGTAACGACACATCCTTACAACAGAACAGGTCAACAGGAGCAACAGGTGGAAGGCATGCAAGGTGCAGGCGAGCTTTATAAGCCTGGCAATACAGGCACGGAGGCTCATCCGGCGTTTTTTGTTGCCAAGGTTAAGCTGACAGGCTTCACGCTGCCTGATAAGAACGGCAAGCTGGCAGCTATCTGCAAAGAGTATGAAGGACGCAGCCTGCAGATGGCAGAGCTGCAGCAGCTCATCAGCAGAATTAATGAATATGCGCGCATCTGCGGCTATACTGTAGCGCAGGCTATTGTGCCGCCGCAGGAGGTAAAGCAGGGCGAGCTGGAAATTGCAGTTTACGTTGCCAAGTACGATGATATTGAGATTATCAGAAATGAATCGGACGTAGCTGACAGAGTACTGGCCGGTTATATTCATAAGAATCTGCAAAGCGGTGCTTATATCATGGATAAGCCGCTGGAAATGACGATGAACAATATCAACGATTTGCCGGGTGTTGTTGCCAGAGCGATTTTAGCACCGGGCAGCAAGCCTGGCACCACGAAGGTGAAGGTGCAGGTGCTGCGTCGTCCCGTCTGGAATAACTACGTATTTACTGACAACGCCGGTGGCTATTACAGCGGCCGTTATCGTTATGGCTTTAATACCGAAATCAATAACCCCGGTCATCAGGGTGACAAAATCATTTTGAACGGCATGCTCACCAACCATGATACCAAAAACTATGGTGCGCGTTATGAAGCGCCTGTCGGACGCGATGGCACGCGCTGGGGCATTGGCTGGAGCCAGAGCAGCTACGACCTCAATACCAACAGCTTCTATAATTCTCTCGGTCAGTCGCGTGGCTTCAGCTTCTATGGACTGACTCCTGTATACCGCGACCGCATGAACCGTGTAACGGCGATTTATGGCTATGATCACCGTAAAATTAAGGATAGACTGCAGTTGAAGGCTGCAGGATTAGCCGGAAAAGAGTTGACCACTGAGAAAATGGCCAATGTTTACCATGCAGGCATCAGCGGCAGCCAGTATCTGCCGAACCGCTTCAGCCAGTATAGCCTGATTTACTGGTATGGTAATTTGAGTGGTGGTGGTAAATCCATAGATGGCGACTACCATAAGCTGACAAGTGACCTGCTGCACGTTATTTATGACGGCAAAACAAACTACCGCGTACAGCTTAGCGGCCAAATTGCCAACCGCAACCTGGATGGCAGCGAAATGTTCTACCTGGGCGGTATGAACGGCGTGCGTGCCTATGGTGCCAGTGAGGGCAGCGGCGATATTGGCTTTACTGCTACTGCCGAGGTTCGCCGTCAGACGGGAATCAAGGGATTGGAGGCTGCAGCCTTTATTGACACAGGCGCAGTAAAATCGCATAATGCTGCTCTTATCGAGCATCTTTCCGGTTGGGGCGTGGGCCTGCGCTATAATTTGGACAATTCCTGGCATGCTCAATTGGATTATGCCCGCAAAATCAATGCGCAAAAAGACAGGGTTGAACCGCGTGACCATAGCGGCCATATGTGGTTCCAGCTTTATAAAATGTTTTAAGTGATCTTGCCTGGTGCTTTTCCGTGCCTTAAAGTAGAAGGCACAGAAAAGCAGGCTCATAAAATAAATTGATAATTGAATATGCAGCTTATATGAAGGGAGAAAAAAATGAAACAAAAGGATAGTCTAAATAAACGTTTAAATACGCGTCTGGCCAGCCTTGTAATGCTTTCTGTGCTTTCAGTGCCCTGGGTTGCCAGCGCAGCAGGCAACAGCGTTGTTGCCAACAACATGCTTCCCAATAATGGGCAACAAGGTAACATAATTGCCGGTAAGATTGAAGGTGGTTTTAACGGCAACTGGGCACAGGGCAACCAGATGAATTTGCACCAGACTACGCAAAATGCCATTGTCACCTGGGACAGCTTTTCCATCGGTGCCAATGCTACCGTAACTATTCGTGGTAACCACGATAACTTTAATATGCTGAACTATGTTACCGGCAGCGAAAGCTCGCAGATTTACGGCAAACTGAATTCCTATGTCGGTGATAAGCAGGGCGGCAATATCTATCTTGTAAACCCCAATGGTGTGCAGATTGGCAACAGTGCGGAAATTAATGTTGGCAGCCTGCATATTGCCAACAAAAAAATAGATAGTTTCGATGGATGGACCGAAAATACTGATATCGCCAACGCGCTGAAGAACAAGGAGATGACCAACGCCGAGCTGATGAGCTTGGGCTATATTAACGCCAACAAGCTGGTCTTTGAGGGCGAGCGTGTAGTTATTGATATGGACCGCCTCAGCGGCCTTGATACCACCAAGACTGATGCCTTGACTATTGTTAGCAAGCCTTATGATGACAAGAGTTTTGGTGATAACCGCAAGTATGATGTTGTACTTGGCAGCAGTACGCCGGAAAACGCCAAAAAATGGGGCGAATATATTGAGTTTGCTGATAATGTTACCGGAAAGAGATGGCAAGGCAAGGTTCAAGCCGGCAATCCTGATGCACCGAACCAGTCCGTTACGGAATTTTTTACCTACCGTTGGATTAAGGACGGTAAGGAATTAGAAAAAATCGGCATAGAGTGGGGCATGGGGGACCATTATGCCCTGCGCTATTCCATTGACCTGACGGGCAGTGACCAGAATCCTATCGGCGCTACTGCGGGTAATGCCTTCAAGGGCAAGTTTGATGGCCTTGACAATTCTATCTTTGGCCTGAGAATTGATAACAGTGATAACAAAAAGGGCGATGCCACAGGCCTTTTTGGCTTTACTGACGGCGCCATCATGGGCAATGTAACGCTGATTGCCGGTGATGACGGCATATCTATACAGGGCGGCAATACTGATACCGGTGCCTTTATCGGTCATGCGGTGAATACCACGGTCAAGGGCGTCAACAGTACGCTGAAGGTCAGCGGTACAAACAATGTCGGTGGTATCATCGGTTATGCTGAGGGTAATCGTAAGCTTACCTATAATTTTGCTGATGCTGCTGGTTCTGTTCAACCGGACAGCCGCAGCAGCGAGCTGTCGAACCTGACTAATACCGGTAATGTCAGCGGTGTTAGCAACGTTGGCGGCCTGGTTGGCTATATGAACGGCGGCAAGCTGTCAAATGATGAGGAAAACCGTGTCCAGTACAAGGGCTCCTATAACCTTGGTAAAATTACCGGTATAGACAAAGACTCTAACAATATCGGCGGCATGATTGGTAGATCAGAAAATGCGACTGTTGGTGGCACGAAGAATACGCTGATTAACTATAATACTGTTGAGGGTGGCTATAATGTTGGCGGCATCGTCGGCAGTATTTCCAATACTACCGTTGCTAATGCCTCTAACGAAGGCGTTGTCAAAGCCAACGGCTATACTGTTGACAGCTATATTTATCATACAGATAATGACGGTTGGAAGAATAATGACGACAGTGCCCTTCCCGGCACTCATAAGGCTGAGGTATGTGCAGCCAACGTCGGCGGCATTGTTGGCAGCAGCAGTGCTGGCAGCGAGCTGCAGGATGTAACCAACAAAGCGGATGTAAGCTCCGCACTGGTAAAGCAAACTACTAATAGCAATAATGACCCTACCGGCTTCGACCATTATGCAGCAGGCAACGTAGGCGGTATTGTCGGCCGTGCTGAAGACAGCAATATCACCAATGCCAATAACGTAGAAAGCAATATCCGCGGTGCTATGAACGTAGGCGGTATTGCCGGCTATTTTGGTTCCACAGATGCAACCAATAAAAATAAAAAGGATTACCGCATTCTGAACGCTATTAACAACGGCGGCGATATTATGGCTACCGGCGGCATCAAAAAGGATGGTAGCTTTACGCAAGAAATCACACATAAGGAAACTTATATTACTGGTAATATTGGCGGCATAGCAGGCTATCTGTACGGTGTGCCGGTGCGTATTGAAGCCGGCGGCAACCGTGGCGATGTGCATACTGCGGCAGATACGTCGAAGCGGACGTCACAGGCTGTCAATGTTGGCGGCATCGTCGGTAAAATTGACATGCCGAAGAAAACGGATAGCGATGGGAACCGTCTGACTGATGATAATCGACTGGCAATCATCAAGGGTAATGCTACTGATGCTGCCGGTAAAAGCGGTTATGCCAGCGCGGCAGTTTCCAGCATCTATAATACAGGTAATGTTACTGGTTATACTAATATTGGCGGTATTGGCGGCTTTGCCTACAATGGCAGTATTGCTGCCTCCTATAATGTAGGCGATATTAAGACAACACGCCATGATGCGGCATCAACCGGTGTTACACCAATTAATATGGGCGGCATCCTGGGTGAAAGTACTGAAATGGCTATTGGACGTGTTATCATTTACGATACCTATAACAAGGGTACGATTGGCGACAGCAGCTACACCACGTATGGTCGCCATGTCGGCGGCATAGTCGGCCGTTTGAGCGGTATTGTTGAAAAAAGCTATAACAATGGCGATATTTACAATGGCTTCAATGTTGTCGGCGGCATTGCCGGCTATTGGTATAGTGGTTATCTGAAAAATGTCTTCAATACCGGTAATATTACGGTATATAACAAGAATAATGCGCCTAGCCAGGTAGGTGGTATTGTTGGCTCCGTAGACCTGAGCGGCGGCAATCTGAGCAGCGGTTCTAATGCTGCTTTAAGTATTAGCAATGCTTATAACCTTGGCTCTTTACGTTCCTTTATGGGTGGTGGCAAGTACAACGAAGTTGGCGGTATTTTGGGTGGTACTTTTAATTACAGTGGCACTAGCAACAGGTTGAAGATAAGTAACGCTTATACCATGGGCAATATTTATGTCGATAAATTGTATGCCGCAGGTGGGTTTGTAGGGGATATAGTAGGTGCGTTTGATCGTGGCACGAATAGATCCTTTGTTGATTTTGAAAATGTTTATTACATACGTCCGCAGGCTGACAATGGTTATTTTGATTTAGCATCAGCGCCTGATTCTGGGTACCTGCAAAAAAATGCCACGGTCATTGACTACGATAAGCTAAATGACCCGAACGCGTGGAGCAAATTTAGCTTTTCCAAACAGACGTATGGCAAAATAGAAGGAGCAACGGATGATAACTGGCGCATGAGCGATGGCAGCTTGCCGATACTGAACGCCTTCCTGTCAGGCTCGCATAATTACTTCAGCCAGGAAAGCAACTGGCAGGAGTTCATTAAGGATAATAAAGGTGCGAATGTGCAGTATGGCACGGCCTATGATCCGCTGCTGACGATTATCAACACCAAAAAGGATTTAAGCTTCAACTGGAGCGATATGGACCTGAAGAACAATGGCTTCCTGGCAGTTTTTGGCTTGCCTAATGCTGATAATACCCTTCGTTATACACCTGGTCTGACGCTGAACAATGTAGAAATTACCAACAGCACGCATATTTTTGGCGGCACAATTTACAGCGATGGCGTGCTGAAGCTCAACGCCAAGGATAACCTGCAGGGCGGCTTGCGCTTTGGTATGGACAGCATGCTTTACGGCAGTGATGTTGTGTTAAATACCAACAGCTCCTTGGAGCTGAGCGGCAGCGTTATATCTACCGGCAACCATAATGCGCTTTCCCATTTTAATCCGGATAAATCGCTTCAGCATGGCATTAACATCAACGCCGCTGATTTAACTGTCTATGGCAAGCTGATTACCTTGGGCAAAGAGGGAGAAAAAACCGATGTTATTGTTCCTGGTATTAACTATGGCTATGGTGATTCCCAGGCACCTGATAAAAATAATGTGTCAGACAAAAATAAGGCAATGACCTCTCAGGGCATGGCGCATGCTTATCGGCTGCAGACTGAAACTGCCAAAACCGGTAACATCACCATCAGCACCATGGAAAATACCTTTGATGATGGCACGCACATGAGCGGTAGCGCCAACCTGCTTTATGGTAACTATAAAAAGGGCAAGATTGAGACTAAGGGCAACCTGACTGTCAGCAGCAGCGGCGATATTTTGGTTGACAGTGACCTTAAAATCGCAGGCAGCATTAACCTGAGTGGTGCTGAGGCTCCTGATGGCTCTGGCGATGCCTATGTCAACGATATTACGTTGGACCTTTCCAATATCGGTGGCGAGCTGGAGGGAAATGACAAGGTGAAGGCGCTACATGCTTTTATTGATGCGCATACAACAGAAGCAACTGGCATTTATGGCAACACTGCTGGCAAGCGACCAATGAAAATCACCTTCAATCTTTGGGATGATAATTATACTGTTAATGACGTTAAAGGAAATCTGAACTTTGACAAGAATGACCTTACCGAAGATGGTACTACCATCAAAATGGCAGATAAACTGAAAAACCTTTATGTGAAATCAGCTGGTACGACTTATAACGGAAGAAATATTCGTGATATTATTTATACCTGGATAAGCAATGCTAAGGAGCTGAATTCCCTGCAGCGTGTGGCTGAAAAACTGAATGATAGAGATGCTTTAAGCTATAATTATATCCTGAAAAATGATATCGATGCCAGCGGCCTGGTGGATGCAGATGGCAATAGCACCTATAATACTATCGGCGGAGGTAAGAAAGCTTTTACAGGCACGTTTGATGGTGATGGTCACACAATTGTTGGCTTGCAGGCTGAAGGCGGTATTTTTGGCAAGCTGGACAGTGGCGCGGTAGTTAAAAACATCAACATTGCTTCTTCCGTATTCACCGGTAGTACTCGTGACAGTGTTGGCGCTGTAGCAGCAGAAAATAACGGCGGCAGCATCAGCGGCATTTCCGGCTATGGCAATACCATAAAAGGCAGCGGCGGTTCTATCGGTGGCCTTGTAGGCAAAAACTACGGCGGCATCAGCAACAGCAATGACCATAGCACCGTTATCGCCGGTGCAGATACTGTAGCAGGCGGTATTGCGGGCGTTAATGGTACAAATGCAGATAAAGATAAAGGTGGCACAATCGACAACGTCCAAAGCAACAGTGCTGTGACTACTGGTGTCCTAGCTAAAGATCAATATGCATCTCATCTGGGCGGTATCGTGGGCAAGAATGAGCTGTCGTTGAATAAATACAATATTAACAATGTTTCTGCTCATGGTGTTACCGGTAAAACCGGCAACACCAAAACATCCGGTGGTATTGTTGGTACAAATGAAGGCATAATCAGTAATGCTTATAATGAAAGTATTATTCATGGTTCAGCAAATATCGGCGGTGTTGCTGGCAAAAATGTAACGCAGGCGGCAAATTCGAATATGGCGAAGCTGAACGATGTTGCCAACGCTGCAGAGATTATTGGTGACGCAGGCAGCCAAAATATCGGTGGTCTGGTAGGTATGCAGGAACGTGCTACTACAAACCAGGGACGCAATACCGGCGCAATCACCGGCTGCACCTATGTCGGCGGCATGGTAGGCTATAATAAAGCAGACTCCTACTTCAAAAACCTGGAAAATTCTCCGCAGGCTACAATTACCGGTATTACTAATGTCGGCGGTATTGCCGGTGTCAATGAGGGCGTAATTTCCGCAGATAACCAGCTGAACCTGGTGAATAGCGGTAAAATCAACGGCTGGGAAAACGTCGGCGGTATTGCTGGTAAAAACAGCGGTACAATTGATAATGTCAACTCCAATATCAACCTGTATGTGATTGATGAAGCGACCAGAGATGCTTTAAAGGGGGGCACTGCGGGAATTGCAGCTAAAGCCCAGTTCTTCGGCGGCGTTACCGGTGAAAACGTGGGCATCATCACCAATGCGACCAACAGAGCCAGAGTGGATGCTGCGCAGGCTTCCTATGTAGGCGGCATTGTCGGCAGAAACACAGGCGAAGGCAAGCTCCTGGGCAGCAGCAATGAAGGCTTTGTTATCGGTAAGAACTATGTCGGCGGCGTTATCGGCAAAAATGAAGTAGCCATTGCCGGTACTGACAAAGAAAGCGTAGGTATTGTCAACTCCGGTACCGTTATTGCTTTAGCTGGTGGTGCTGGCGGCATCATCGGTGAAAACAATGCGGATATTACCTACGCCATCATGAAAAATGAGGGCGAAGTGCATGGCAATGCTTCTGATGATGGCAGCAAGGAGGAAAACGGTACCGGCGGTATTATCGGTGTAAATGACCGTGGCGCGACTATCAGCAAATCCTCCCTGATGAACAGAGTAAATGGTAATGTCAGCGGTGTAGTAAATGTCGGTGGCATCATCGGCATAAACTATGGTGTTATCACCGGTGGTCGCGATGATAACGACAATTATTACAAATACCAGATTTATAACAATGGTACGATTCAGGCAGGCTCCTATGATGAAAATAACGGTACTATTACAGCTACAGCGGTTCCAGAAGAAAACATTGGCGGTCTGCTTGGCAATAACAGCGGCACGCTGACGGCAGGCTATAACACTGGCGTAGTCAAGGCAGGACAAAGCAGCAACGTTGGCGGTATCGCCGGTACTAACAGCGGCAAGCTGGACCAGGTGTTCAACAGCGTAGTAACAGTAACTAAGACCGAAACAGACGCAACTGATGCTAATGGCAGAAAGCTTTCTAACTATACTTATACTGATGGCGGGGAAATCCGCGGCGCTAGCAATGTCGGCGGTATCGTTGGCAGTAATACGGTTGGAGGCCAACTGAGCAACGCTTATAGCACTACTGCGGTAGCAGGCAATAGCAAGGTAGCAAACATTGTGGGCAGCAATGCAGGCCAGGTAAGCAATATTTATGGCTATGCAGCAAATGGCAACACCAACGTTAATGGCGGCAATGTCAGCAACAGCTATATCATTAAGAAAGACGGTACGCTGGCAGAAAATGGCAATGATGCCAAGAAGCTGGACAGCTATACTTTTGATTATAATACAACCTGGAAGCTTTACGATAAACGCACTAACCCACTGCTGAAGGTGTTCCTGACCAAGGTTACGGTAGCAGATGACATGCCAAAAGGTTGGGTTTACGATGCGATAAATCATCTTGATATCCATGGTTGGATTAATAGCGGCAAGCTGACTACAGTTGATCCCAAAAATGATGCCTTTGCAGCTTATAATAACAACAGCAGCCTGCTGCAGGGCGAAGAGCTGAAGAACGTCGGCACCTACAGCAGCTGGCTGTGGTCCGGACAGATTGCCAGCGGTGGCGACGCAGGCCCCAACAATTTGGGCTATGACTTTACCGTGGGTGATATTCAGATTGCCAAAAAGGTGCTGAATGTTACCGGTAATACTGTTAACAGAACGTATGGCAGTTTGCTGAAAAAAGATGACTATGGATTGAGCATTAACTATGCATTGAGCATTAATGGATTTGACGGCTTCAACGACGCTATGAAGGCAGAGCTGGATGGCAAGGTGACTATCACTGATTCGCAGGATAAAATCCAAAATAGCCAGGATGAAGGTATTATTACTGCTGTGAATGAAAAGCGTACCAATAATAAGGGAGCTTATGAATGGCATGCAGGAGTTAAGCTTGATGACAGCCTTACAGGCAATTATGAATTCATAAATGATGGCGTAAGCAATACAACAACGACAGTTCATGGCGTATCTAATGTTTTGGCGCGCAAGGTTTACCTGAACAATATTAATGCTAATCTGACCTATGGTAGTAAGGATGCTATTAATAACCATATCAATGGCGTGGTAAGCATTAAGGATTTGGCAAATGCTATTGTTTATGGTGATAATGTCAAGCTGGCTGACGGTGCCGTCGTTAATGTGAAGGATGGCAGCAGATATGCGAAAAATAAGGGCGGGCGCAATACTGCGGACGCTGGCACATATGATAACAGCTTGAAGATTGATCATGCAGCACTTACCGGCGATGCAAATAAGTTGGGCAACTATGAGCTGGTAAATGACGCTACTGGCAGCATTACAGTTGACCCGGCAGAAATGCACGTTAAGCTGAACGGTGTTGAGCGCATCTATGGTAATACAGCGTTGATTAATGGTACAGCATATGGCGTTAACGGATTGACTGGTAATGTCAACGGCGATAATTATGCTGCTGGCGATGTAAATATTGGCACTGTTACCAGCGATGGCGCGCTGACTGGCGAGCGCACTGGCAAGGTAACCAATGATGCAGGAAATTATAAATGGAATGCCAATGTGGTTACAGCGAACGATAAGCTTAAACAAAACTACAAGCTGGTTGTTGATGGTGGTGCTTCCGTGGTTAAACAGGCAACCTTGCAGGTAAGCTTGAACGACGTAGTACGCACCTATGGTAATACAGCGATTACCAGCGGCGGTTACAGTGCAAGTAATATCACTGGTCTGGTAAACGGCGACAGCTATGATGCAAGCGCAATCACAGTAAACAAAACTAGTGACGGCGCTTTGACCGGCAATACCGAAGGACAAGTTACTAACGATTATGGTAATTACACCTGGAGCGGTGATTTAACAACAGACAATGCAGCACTGAAGAACAACTACAAGCTGGAATTGAAAGAAGATGGCGTTTCTAAAGTAGGCAAGGCAAAGCTGAATGTTGGCCTGAGTGACGTATACCGCACCTATGGCAATGCAAAGATTACCAGTGGAAGTTACAGCGCAGGCAACATCACCGGTCTGGTAAACGGCGATAACTATGATGCCAGTGACTTTAAGGTAACAGTTAATAGTGATGGCGTAATTGCTGGCGTAACAGGCGACAGAGTAACGAATGACTATGGCGAGTATACCTGGAACGGTACTATAGAAGCTGCAAATGCAGGCTTGAATAAGAACTACGATTTGGTAGTGAATGCAAATGGTAAGTCGTATGTAGACAAGGCACAGCTGAGCGTAAGCCTGAACGACGTAGTACGCACCTATGGCGATACCAGCTTCACTGAGGGCACGGGCTATGGCATCAAGGATCATGACGCACTTGTCAACGGTGATAAAGGTACTGTAAGCCTTAACAAAGATGCAATCACTGATGGTGGTCTTGTAGACAACAATAGCAAGACCAACAACAAAGGCGATTACAAGTGGAACGTAGGAGAAAACGGCATTGTTGCTGATGGTGTAACAAACTTCGCCAAGAACTACGATATCCAAGTAACCGCAGGTAACTCGAAGGTTAATGCGAAGAAGATTTACCTGAACAACATCAACGCCAGCACGACCTACGGCAGTAAGGAAGGTCTGAAAGCAGACGGCAATGTGAGCCTGAAGGAGAACAGCATCGTCTACGGCGATCAGGTAAGCCTGAAAGACGGTGCAAGCGTAAGCTACAAAGCTGACGGAGAGTATGCGTATAACAAGGGCGGGCGCGACACTGCGGACGCTGGCACATATGATAACAGCTTGAAGATTGATAATGCAGCACTTACCGGCGATGTAGATAAGTTGGGCAACTATGAGCTTGTTAATGACGCTACAGGCAGCATTACCGTTAAACAGGCAACCTTGAAGGTAAGCTTGAACGACGTAGTACGCACCTATGGTAATGCAGCAATTACCAGTGGTAACTACAGTGCAAGCGGTATCGAAGGTCTGGTAAACGGCGACAGCTATAAAGCCGGCGATGTTAAGGTAACAGTTACTGGCGATGGCGCTTTGACCGGCAAGACTGAAGGCAAGGTTACTAATAATGCCGGCGATTATACTTGGAGCGGTATAGCAACAACAGATAATGCAGGCTTGGGTAAGAACTATAATTTGGTAGTGAAAGGCAATGGCAAGTCCGACGTAACAAAGGCTAACCTCGTAGTAAATCTGAACGACATCACTCGCGTTTACGGTAATCTTGATGCTAAGGACTACAGCAACGCATTCACCTTTGGTAACAATGCAGGCTTAGTCAATGGCGATAACGGTCTGGTAATCAATGCTAACAAAGACGGTGCAATTGCCGGCGGTACTCTCACCAACGTAGAGAAGACCAACAACGTAGGCAGCTACGAGTGGAATGGTACTGCCAGCGGCGTAGATAACCTGAACACTAACTACGCTGTAACAGTTAACGCAGGTAAGTCTGACGTAACACCTGCTAAGCTGACCTTTGTAGTAGATGACAAAACCATTACCCAAGGCGTACCGGCAAAATACACCGGCAAAGCCAACGGCTTGACCAATGGCGACACCTTGGCTGGTATCGGCGTAGGCGGTTATGAGCTGGACAGCTCGGTAAATCCGTTAATCGTCGGCGTTTACGAAGACAAAATCGGCGTCCTGATTAATGCCAGCTTGCATCTGACAGGTGGCGACGGCCTGCTCAAAAACTACAAAGTGGAAATTGACCCGGGTACCCTGACCGTTTTGGCAAGCTTTAACCCGGCAGACGATTACTGGTTCGGCACTGCTCCCTGGGATAAGGAACGTAACCTGCGTGAGCGCAAGGCTGAATTCCATTATGTAGCTGGCGGTATGAGCCTCTAAGCAAAATTAAATATTGACGGTTAAAGCACTTTTATGGATTGTACAATCCTGATAGAAGCGCGCTAAAGCAAAGCCCCGGCATTTGCCGCATCGTCAACGATGCGTCTGTGCCGGGGCTTTTGTCAGGACGCTTTGCTGCAGCATTACCTGAAGTAAAGTAAAGCTTAATGTAGGCACTCTTTTTTTGCAAGTTAACCAGAAAAACACAGCTTTTTTCAAAAAAATGTGCTACAATATATTTACGAAAAACGAAAGGAGCGTTTCGTATGGCTGAAGTATCCCAAGAAACTATGATGTTCAAACGTGAGCCGGAAAAGCTGAACGTTGCCGAAACTATAAAAGAAGTATATGCTGCCCTGGAAAAGAAGGGCTATAACCCTGTGGACCAGTTGGCAGGCTACCTGCTGAGCGGTGACCCCACTTATATCACTAGCTTTGAGGACGCACGTACCAAGCTGCGCCGTCATGAGCGCTATGAGCTCATTGAAGAGCTGGTAAAAAATTATCTGCAGCAGATTAACAAGTAAAAGGAGAACGTAACTTAATGCGTAAAATGTCCCTTGATGTAGGAACAAGAACTATCGGTATCGCTGTGAGCGATTTGCTGGGCATGATTGCCAACGGCGTGGAAACTATTCATCGTACTACGGAGGAACGCGACTACGCCCGCATTGCCGAGCTGATTGCCGATCATGAGGTTGATACCTTGGTTGTAGGCTATCCCAAAAACATGAACGGCACTATCGGTGAACGCGCGCAGGCCTGTGAAGCAATGGCCGAAAAGCTCCGCACCATGTTCCCTAAGGTGCAGGTTGTGCTGTGGGATGAACGCCTGAGCACCGTAGCTGCCGAAAAGGTGCTGGTTGATGCGGATTTGCGCCGTAAAAAGCGTAAGAAGGTTATTGATATGATGGCGGCAGTCGTTATTCTGCAAAATTATCTGGACAGCAAGAGCTTTAAAATTTGACAGATTAGCGTCCCTATTATACAATATGTTTAGATTAAAATTGAGCTTTTTATTTATTGAGCTATGACGAAAGAGGTGCCTTTATGGAAAAAGACATTAGAGATGAAGAATTAGCAGCTATGCAGGCTGAAGGCGAAGAAGAAGTTATCTGCGTTGTTCTGACTGACGAGCAAGGCAGCGAGCACGAGTTCTATCAGGATATGGTTATCACTGTTGATGACAAACAATTCGCAGTACTGGTTCCGATGGAAGACTGCTGCTGCGAGGATGACGACTGCGATTGCCACGAGCATGACGAAGAAGAAGATACCTGCGTTATCGCACGCATGGACTTTGACGAAAACGGCGAAGCTGTTTACACCGCTCCGACTGACGAAGAATACGAAGCAGTTGCTGCTAAGTATGACGAAATGTTTGAGGACGAGGAGTAATTCACAGTCAGCAATTTTACCGGACTTCGGTCCGGTATTTTTATGCGATGTGACGATGTTTTCTGATGGATATAGAAAAGCTGAAAAAGCTGGTACGCGACAATCCGGTGCAGGCTGCAGCAGGTGCTTTGGCGGTGCTGCTGGTTGCCGGCGTGGTAGCATTTACGATTTATCTTAACGGACAGGGCAATAATAAGGGCTTTGCCGTAGAAGGCTCACGCCTTATTGTTGTCAAGGACGGCATGACTACGGCGGATATCGCTGAGCTGCTGCATGAAAAAAAGCTGGTAAAAAATCCCGCTGCCTTTAAAATGGAGGCGCGCTGGAAGGGATTGGCTACTAAGCTGCAGGCAGGTGCCTACCAGATTGACGGTGGCATGAGCAATCAGCAGATTGTTGATGTTATGGTTAAGGGACGCATCAAGCAGGTGCGCTTTACCGTACCGGAAGGCTATAGCGTGGCGAAAACTGCGAAGAAGCTGGAGGCCGAAGGGCTTGGCAGTGCTGACAAGTTTATGGCAGCGGCGAAGGATTATGCACCATATCCTTACATGCAGACTGATGACAGCAATGTGCTGTTTAAAGCTGAGGGCTTTATCTACCCGGCAACCTATGATTTCCCGGTGGGAATCAGCGAGCAGGAGATGCTCAAAATGATGGTTGCGCAGTTTGATAAGGAAATGCAGAGCAGCGGTATTGCCAAGACTGTGGCAGAACGTAATCTGCCCTTGCGTGATGTTGTCAATATGGCTTCGATGGTAGAGCTGGAGGCAGTTTTTGCCGAGGAGCAGCCGAAAATCGCCGGCGTTTTCCTCAAGCGTGTGGCTATCGGCATGCCGATTCAGTCAGATACGACGATTCAGTATCTTTTGGGAACGCAGAAGGAAGTAGTTACCTTTGCGGATACCAAGATACAGAGCCCGTATAATACCTACCAAAATCCCGGTTTGCCTCCGGGACCGATTGGCAGTCCGGGACTGACCGCAATTAAGGCGGTGCTGCAGCCGGAGCAGACAGATTATCTGTATTTTGTTGCAGAAAAGGACGGACACCATCGCTTTACCAAAACCTATGCCGAGCATCTGAAGGCGATTGAGGAAATAGGTTAACAACAGTTTATTACATATTTCTGCGCTGTCAGTGTGGCGGAGCAGAGAAGTGTTTTAAGGAGAATTAATGAGCAGAAACTTAGTTAAACCCGAATTACTGGCTCCTGCCGGTAATATGGAAAAAGGAAAAATGGCCCTGCTGTATGGTGCTGATGCTATTTATCTGGGCGGTAAGCTGTTCGGTCTGCGTGCCTTTGCCAACAATTTCTCTTTAGAGGAAATCGCGGAGATGGCAGAGTATGCACACAGCCTCGGCAAAAAGGTTTATGTAACGGTAAATATTTTTGCGCATAACGAGGATATCGACAGACTGCCGGATTATCTGCGCGGACTGCAGCAGGCCAAGGTTGACGCTTTGCTGATCAGTGATTTGGGCGTATGGAGCACTGCCCGTCAGGTTGTGCCTGATATGCCGCTGCACGTGAGCACGCAGGCTAATACCACCAACTATGCCACGGTGCAGGCGTGTGAGCAGCTGGGCGCTGAACGCGTGGTGCTGGCACGCGAGCTGTCCTTGGCGGAAATAAGCGAAATCAGCGAAAAAACCTCGGTAGAGCTGGAAACCTTCGTGCATGGCGCAATGTGTATTTCCTACAGCGGACGCTGCCTTTTGAGCGCCTATCTGACCGGGCGCGACGGCAACCGCGGTGCCTGCACTCAGGCCTGCCGCTGGGAATATAATATGTATAAGCTGGGTGAGCAAAAGCGCCCGGGCGAATACTTTGACCTCGAGGAGGACGAGCGCGGTACTTATGTGATGAACTCCAAGGACCTGTGCCTGATTGAATATCTGCCGGAGCTGATGCGCGCCGGTGTGTGTAGCCTGAAGATTGAAGGCCGCATGAAGAGCGTGCATTATGTAGCGACGGTAGTCAGCGTTTACCGCAAGGCTATCGACCAATGCTGGGCAGACATGGAGCATTACAGCGTGCCGGAAGCGTGGATTACCGAGCTGAACAAGGTTTCCCACCGCCAGTATACTACAGGCTTTGCTGTGGCCAAGCCTGACAGAAATGCGCAGGTTTACACCAGCTCGAAGTATGAGCAGACACATGATTTTGTCGGTATTGTTACAGGCTACGATGCCGGGAAAAAGCGCGCTTATTTTGAGCAGCGCAATAATGTAAAGGCAGGCGAGCCGTTGGAGCTTTTAATGCCCGATGGTAGCACCATGCCCTTTGTTTTGACAGAAATGCTGGATGAGGCAGGTACGCCGATTGACTGCGCACCGCATGCCCAGCAGAAATTTTCCGCAGCCAGCGACAAGCCGTTGCTGCAATTCAGCTTATTACGCAGAAAGGTTGTAAAAGAATGAGTGACAATGACCCCGGACCCCACAGTATGATCTACGCGCAGGTTGAGCCTGAGCGTATTGCAGATGTTAACTGGATTATGGAAGGCTATGAGCATCTGGCCATGGTGAGCACCGTAGACGGCACCAGCGGACTGATTAAGTTTTATGCTACGCCGGATACGTATTTTGATACACTGGATATTATTGAAAATATGCCGTTTAAGGTAGATGTAATCGATAATATGGAAAACGGAGTGTATCACAGACTTTGGCAGATTTAAACTGCAGGGAAAGGATTGCCGCAGGCAGCTTTCGTTTTTTCTACAATCGCATATAGTAAATAGTACAAGGCTGGGAGCGTTGCTCTCAGCCTTTTTTGTATGTTTACTGTTCCTTGCTTTTTTGATATAATGGTAACAAGAAGGCAGAATAATAATGCTATATTGTGAAAGGAGGGAGAAAAATGGAAGCTTTATATGATTACTTGTTGAAAAACTTTGAGCCCAATAAGCCTATATTCTTAAGTGATGTTAAGACTAGCGGTATCAATTATGCTAATATCAGAAAACAGATGAAGAATCTGGTTGATTCCGGAAAAATCAAACGGTTTGATAGTGGCATTTATTTTCTTACGACTAAGACTATTTTTAAGTCAGGTTCTGAGCTTTCTCCTGATGATGTTCTTGAATATAAATATCTTTTGAGTGACAATAAGCGCTGTGGTTATATTAGCGGCCTTATGTTTTTTAATCAGCTGGGCCTGTCGACGCAGCTGCCGATGGTTTATGAGGTGGTTTCCAACAAGGCTACAAAAGACCGCCGCGAGACTACTCTTGGAGGCTCAAAGGTTGTTGTTCGTCGCCCTAAGGTGGCTGTAACTGAGGGGAACTATAAGATTCTGCAGTTTTTGGATCTTATCAGAGACATTGATATGTATTCTGAGGTTACTGGCGCTTCTTTAAAGGAAAAGCTTTACCGGTACATGGATAAGTCTGGGCTGACTGTCAACGAAATGAAACCTTATTTTTCTTATTATCCCGATAAGCTGTATAAGAATCTTGTGGAAACGGGGGTTATCTTTAATGGTATATTTGCATGAGAATCGTGAACAATTTCTTCAGGCGCTCAGATTAACATATAAACAGACCAGGCAGATGATGCAGATTATAGAAAAAGATTATTATGTTACTGTATTGCTTAAACTGCTAGCCGAAAAAATTCCTTTTATTGTTTTCAAAGGAGGGACTTCACTCAGTAAATGTCATAAGGTAATTCGTAGATTTTCCGAGGATATAGATCTTACAATTGATGTTTCTTTATCTCAAGGACAGAAAAAGAAAGTCAAAAAAGCAATACTTGATTCAGCTGAAGAACTGGGAATGGTAATTGAAAATGTCGATGAAACCAGAAGCCGTCGTGATTATAATCGTTATGTTGTTGCGTATGATTCGGTTTTGGCTTCTTCCAGTTCCGTTGTGAAATCTGCGGTTTTATTGGAAACATCTTATACGGCAGTATCTTTCCCGACTGTTTTACTGCCTGTATATAGTTATGTTGGTGATATGATGCAGCATGAGGCTCCTGAATTTATTGATACTTTTGGCTTAGCTCCTTTTATGATGAAAGTCCAGGGAGTAGACCGTACTTTAGTTGACAAAGTTTTTGCTGTTTGTGATTATTATTTATCTGGAAAGGTTGCCAAGCATTCTCGTCATCTTTATGACATTTATAAATTATTACCATTGGTATCGCAAGATGATACGTTCAAAGATTTGATTAAGGAAGTACGCGAAGTTCGAGCACAATCCTCTATTTGTTTTTCTGCTTTGCCAGATGTTGATGTAAGTGGATTGCTTAAAGAAATAATTAAGGAAAATGTTTACAGGAATGATTATGAAAATCTGACAATACAGTTATTAGAAGAAAATATTTCGTATGATATGGCTATAGAATCATTAAAAAAATTGGCTGAAAGCAAGTTTTTTGATTCTTAGCTTTTCCAAAAAACTCAACACCGCCCGACAGTATTACCAAGTGATGCTGCCGGGCTTTTTTACGCCTGTTAAAATTTTTACCTAAATTTTACAGGCATTTTTCTGATTTGCGTATATAATTATAGCGAAAGAGTATTGATTGGTGGTGTTTTGCATGATTTTCTGCGTGGAGGATGAACAAAATATTTGCGAGCTGGAGGTTTATACCCTGCAGTCCGTTGGCATGGAGGCACAGGGCTGCGGCAGCGGCAGAGAGCTTTTCGCTTTGCTGGAAAAGCAGGTGCCGGAGCTGATTGTTTTGGATATTATGCTGCCGGATGAGGATGGCGTGAGCATATTAAGACGTTTGCGTGCTGATAAGCGCTATGCGAATATACCTGTGATTATGGCTACGGCCAAGGGCTCGGAGTTCGATAAGGTCAAGGGTCTGGACAGCGGTGCTGATGACTATATCGCCAAGCCCTTCGGTATGTTGGAGATGGTGGCGCGCATCAAGGCTGTGCTGCGCCGCTGCGCAGCACCACGCCCCAGTGAGGACGAGAAAGAAATCATCCGCATCGGTTGCCTGGAGGTCAACCAGCTGGAGCATAAGGTGAGCGTAGGCGGCAGTGAGGTTGTACTGACGCTGAAGGAATACGAGCTGCTGCGCAAGTTTTTGCAGCATCCAGGTATTGTCTTTTCGCGCGACAAGCTGCTTAACGATATCTGGGGCTATGAATTCAGCGGTGAAACACGTACCGTTGATGTGCATATCCGTACTCTGCGCCAGAAGCTGGGCGATGCCGGTGAGCTGATTGAAACTATCCGTGGCGTTGGCTACAGAATGGCGGCCGCAAAATGAAGCAGAGGCTTTTCCGCAGCATACTGCTGCTGACAGGGGCAGCGGTAGGCCTTGTTTTGCTGCTCTTCTTCTGGGTTTCCTGCCAATATATTACGCAGGACAGCTTCGCCAGCCTCAAACGTGAGGCTAATCTGCTGATTGTGGCGGACGGAGAGGGCAATGTGCCGGTGAGCGAGCTGCAGCGCTTGCAGCTTGCCGACCGCGTAACACTGATTGCACCAGACGGGCACGCCTTGTATGACAATTATGCTGACGCCGAATCTATGGAGAACCATCTGCAGCGCGAGGAGGTGCAGGAGGCACTGAAAGGCGGTGAGGGCCGCAGCCAGCGTGCATCCGAAACCTTGGGCAAAAACATTCTGTACTATGCCGTGCGCTTGCCGGACGGCAATGTGCTGCGCCTGTCGCGCACGAATGACGCTGTTTTTCAGCAGTATAAAATAATTCTTGGTTACTTTGTGCTGTTGGCGCTGGTAGTTTTGTGCGGTGCCTTTTGGGCAGCCAAAACAATTACCGCCAGAATACTGCGACCATTGGAAAACCTTAATCTGGAGCAGCCTGATTCAGAGGCGGCAGTTTACCCTGAGCTGAAGCCGATTGTGGAGTATTTTGAGCTGCAGCAGGAAAAGCTACAGAAGGAAATGCGCCGCTACAAAAATAAAAAACAGGAGCTGAAGGCCGTAACCAATAATATGGATGAAGGCCTGCTGTTCCTCAATCCGGTTTGGGAAATCGAATCGATTAATAAAAGTGCCGTAAAATTCTTCGGCAAGGAAAAGCAGGAGCTTTTGGGAACGAGCTTTTTTATGCTTGATGACAGTGACGAAATCCGTCAGCTTTTGCAAAAGATTGAGCAGGAAGGCAAGGGGCGCCTAGTAATCAACCGCGGCAGCAGCTATTATCAGCTCAACGGCAGCAGAATTACCGATAAGGGCTTTGTGCTGCTGATTATGGATGTGACGGCGCGTACTGCTTCGGAGAAAATCCGCCGTGAGTTTTCGGCTAACGTTTCGCATGAGCTGAAGACACCGCTGCAGTCGGTGCTGGGCTATTCGGAAATTATGCTCAGCGGCCTGGTGAAGCCGGAGGATACAAAGCGCTTCTTGCAGAAAATCAACGACGAGGCGCACGATCTGCTGCGTCTGATTGATGACATCATGCAGCTGTCGAAGCTCGATGAGCTGACGCACGATATGATGGAGGAATTTACGCTGCAGGATGTGGCACAGAGTGCGCTGGCACGCCTGAAGGACAAGGCAGGCAGATTGCAGGTCAGCCTGCAGCTTGTTGACAGCACCGGCGGCGACAGCAAGCTGCTGGGAATTTCTTCGCTGATGGAGGAAATTTTCTTTAACCTGTTGGATAACGGCCTGAAGTATAATCATCCTGGCGGTGAGGTTACGCTGCGCCTGAGCGAAGGAGAAAATAAGTATACGGTGAGCGTAGCTGATACCGGTATGGGCATTTCCGGCAGCGAACTGCCGCATATTTTCGAACGCTTTTACCGTGTCGACCGCAGCCGTCATAAGGCGATTGAGGGTACAGGTTTAGGCCTTTCCATCGTTAAGCACGGCGTAGGCTTCCATGGTGGCAGCATACGCGTGGTGAGCACTGTGGGGCAGGGGACGGAGTTCATCATGAAGTTCCCTAAGCCGAAGTATGAGGCGGAAAAATAAGCGCTTTATTTATGTATACAACACAGAGCTCCCAAGATGTGATACAATAGGAGCAGTACTATGAGTGCTGCTCTTAATTTATTTTGAAGGAGGACGCAGATATGCGAGTTGTTTTAACTATCGTAGGCAAGGATAAGGTAGGTATTACCGCTAAGGTGAGCAATGCTTTAGCAGAAATGAATATTAACATCATCAACATCAACCAAAATATTATGCAAGGCTTTTTTAATATGGTGCTGATTGCTGATATGGCAGAGGCTAACGTGCCTATTGCCGAAGCACGCGACAAAATGGCTGCTTTGGGCGAAGAAATCGGCGTAGAAATCCGTCTGCAGAGCGAAGAAATTTTCAGCGCAATGCATCGTATATAGGAGGCTGTCATGTTATTCAATACTGACGATATTTTAGAAACTACGCGCATGATTACCCAAAACAAGCTGGACGTGCGTACTATCACCATGGGCATCAGCCTGCGTGATTGCGGTCATCCGGATATCAAGGTAACAGCGCAAAAGATTTATGATAAAATTTGCCGCAAGGCAGAGCATCTGGTAAAAACCGGTGAAGATATTGAGGTTGAGCTGGGCGTGCCCATTATCAACAAGCGTATTTCCGTAACGCCGATTTCTATGGTGGGCGAAAGCTGTGACAGCAACGATTATGTACCGCTGGCACAGGCTTTGGATAACGCAGGCAAGCAGGTTGGCGTTAACTTCATCGGCGGCTTTTCCGCTCTCGTTGACAAGGGCTATACCAAGGGCGACCGCAATCTGATTGCGTCTATTCCGGAAGCATTGGCAGTTACCGACATTGTTTGCTCTTCCGTAAGCGTTGGCTCTACCAAATGCGGTATCAATATGGATGCTGTAAAACAAATGGGCGAGGTTGTGAAGGCTGCTGCCGAGCGTACTGCGGACCGCGATGCAATCGGCTGCGCTAAGCTGGTAGTATTCTGCAATGCTGTGCCCGATAACCCGTTCATGGCAGGTGCCTTCCACGGCGTAACTGAACCGGAAAGCGTTATCAATGTTGGCGTCAGCGGACCGGGCGTTGTTAAATACGCACTGGAGCAGGTGCGTGATGGTGATATCGGTATGGTAGCTGAAACGATTAAAAAGACTGCCTTCAAGATTACCCGTGTCGGTCAGCTGGTAGCACAGGAGGCTGCACGCCGCCTGAATACCCAGTTCGGCATTATCGACCTGTCCTTGGCTCCGACTCCGGCAATCGGCGACAGTGTTGCGCATATTCTGGAGGAAATCGGTCTGGAAAGCTGCGGCGGCCCCGGCACTACCGCTACCTTGGCTATGCTGAACGACGCAGTTAAAAAGGGCGGGCTGATGGCTTCCAGCTATGTTGGTGGCCTGAGCGGTGCCTTCATTCCTGTAAGTGAGGATGCAGGCATGATTGCTGCGGTAGAACGCGGCGCTCTGTCCTTGGAAAAACTGGAGGCTATGACCTGCGTATGCTCCGTTGGTCTTGATATGATTGCTATTCCTGGAGATACCACGGCAGCTACTATTTCCGCAATTATTGCCGATGAGGCTGCTATCGGCATGATTAATAATAAAACTACTGCAGTACGTCTGATTCCTGTTCCGGGCAAGGACGTAGGAGACCGCGTTGAATTTGGCGGTCTGCTGGGTTATGCACCTGTTCTTGGCGTGAAGAAGTTCAGCGCTGAAAAGTTCATCAACCGCGGCGGACGTATTCCTGCACCGGTAAGGAGCCTGACGAACTGATGCGCAAGGCTCAAAGAGAAGCTATTCTGGCCAAGCTGGAGGAAACCTACAAGGGCAGCAAGACGGCGCTGAATTATAATTCACCGTTTGAGCTTTTGGTAGCTGTAATTCTTTCGGCCCAATGTACGGATGAACGCGTAAATGTGATTACGGCGCGTATGTTTCCGCGTCTGAATACGCCGGAAAAAATGGGCGCTCTGACGCAGGAGGAAATGGAAGCGGAAATCCGCGACTGCGGTCTGTATCATGCTAAGGCCAAAAACCTGCTTGGCATGTGCCATATGCTGACGGAGCGCTTTAACAGCGTGATTCCGAATGATATCAAAACGCTGATGGAATTACCCGGCGTGGGGCAGAAAACGGCGAACGTTATCGCCAGCATTATCTATAACATTCCGGCACTGGCGGTAGATACGCATGTTTTCCGTGTGTCGCACCGTTTGGGATTGGCAAAGGGCAAGGACCCGCTGGCTACGGAAAAGGAGCTGGAAAAAATTATTCCGCGTGAAAAGTGGAGTGACGCGCATCACTGGTTTATCTGGCATGGGCGCAAAATCTGCAAGGCACGCAAGCCGTTGTGCCGCGGTTGTGTGGTTGTAGAGGAATGCCCGTTCAAAGAGAAAAACTTTGAGTAAGTCTGCCTGGTGCTAAACGCGTAAGCGTTTACAGGCGGTGCTTGCGGTAGAAGTGCTGACATAAGTTATAAGTAAAAAGCGAAGCAAAAAATTGGCCTGCAACCCATGAGGGTTGCAGGCCTTTTGGCATGCGTTGATTTACTTTCCTTGTGTCCGCGGAAGATGGACTTTTTCGAGCATTTTTGCGCTGTCTTTTTATGACGCACACGGTTAGCAATGGCTTCGCTGTGCTACAGGCTGAGTTCACATCTATGTCAAAAAAATGTCCTTTGTGACAAAAATCTTTCACATTTTCTTCTTTGTAATAATTATTAAAGTATAAAATATATAAAAGAGAAAATTCCAACAACTCTGATTAATGCGTAAAAGTAACGAATGAAAAATTGTGTATGAATATTTTATTATTCGATGTCTTTATGAAGAATACGAAAGTTTGACGCGTGGAGACGAAAAGAGTACAATTAAAGCAGGTAAAGGAAGCGGACTGCTAAATTTTCAAGGCCTTGAATTTTAGTACCACCTTATCTGAGTTATATTTGATTAGTGAAATGCTTTGTAACGAGGATTAAGCTTGCGTCATTGTGGCGCAGCGTGGAAAAGGGGGATTGAAAATGAAAAAGACTAGAAAGCAAACTGCTTTGGCAAAGTGCGTGCTGGCGACAATTATGGCGATGGGCATGATGGGTTACACTACTGTGTGGGCTGAAGATACTGTTACGCCGTCTCCGATTGATAAGTCTGTTGCTATGGATAAGAACGGTGCAGGACATATTTATGATGCTTCTCATAATTATGTTAAGGGCTATTTCTGGACGGATTTAGGACATGCACAGGTACAGATTGGCTCCGGCGAGAAGATTGAATTGTTTACACCGTTTATTTATCATACTCATAATGATCAATGGAAAAAGGGTGGAGCTGGCTGGAGTCCTGTACATGAGGGCGACAATTCCGAAATGGAGTGCAAAGAGTCCATGAGCAGAATTACTGTAGGCGAATTTGACAGAATTATCAAATCTCTCTATACCAATGATATCACCATGGCAAAGACCATTTACGGTGAAGCAGGTCAGGCAGGTCTGAAGGATAAGGTTATTAAAGAGGTAAGGGCGACTGCAGGTCAGGGCAAAACAGTCAATACCTATACATTAGTACGCGAAAATGGTACAGAGGTTGCAGTTGGTATTGTTGATACTGATACCAAAGTAGTTAATAATAAATTGACTTTTGCAGACGGCACGCTGACTTCCAAGATTACTGATAATGCCGGTGGAACCTTTGCAAGCTCTGTAAACGGCATCGCTTCCCAGGAGTGGGTAACCAACCAGCTGAATGGCATTGGCGATACTGATACGGTTACCACAGCAGAATCCGGTCATGCGATCATTATCGTTGATGATGCTTATGCTGATGATCCAACAACCAATAACAAACATCACCGGATCGGCATCAACGAGGATGCTTTGAAGGGATTTATTCAGGATGCAGCGGCAGCGCAGGATACCAACACAACTAACACCAGCATGGAAGGAAGCCTGGATGAATATGGCAAGCTGACGGTAAAGGTTAAGGATTCCGACCAGCACAGTGTGCAGGCAGAGGTAGAAGGCATTGCTTCCCGCAGCTGGGTAACCAATCAGTTGGAGGATATTGTTGATACTAATACCATTACTACCGTAGAGTCTGCAACCAATATCCTGAAAATTACAGATGAAGGCGTAGAAGGTAATCATGCTTATAAGATTGATATTAACGGCGAGCAGTTGGGCGATTTTGTTCAACAGTATGACACAAACACCATTACTACTGCACAGGATGATGGTAAGAATTATGTAACTGTTAACGGTGGTAAGGATGATAACGGTAACTATAATTATACTGTAGGCTTCAATGAAGATAAACTCATCGAAACCATTCAGGAAAATGATACTAATACTATCACTACCGCAGAATCCGGTCATGCTATCATTACTGTAAATGACAGCGTAGGCGGTGGCGATTTGGATGATAAGAATTATGTAATTGGTATTGATGAAGATGCTCTGAAGGGCTTTATTCAGGAAAACACCCAGGATACTAATACCGTTACTACCGTTGCTGTAAATACCAATATCCTGACGATTGAAGATAATGGTGAAGACGGCAACCATGCATATGAGCTTGGCATTAATAGCGAACAGCTGGGCGATTTTGTTAAGCAGTATGATACTAACACTATTACTACCGCGCAGGACGATGGCAATGGTTATGTAAATGTTGCTGAAGCTGTTGATGCAGACGGTAACTACAAATACACCGTAGGGTTTGATGAAGCTAAGCTCATTAACACCATCAAAGAAAACGACACCAACACCGTTACTACCGTAGCAGATGATGGCAAGGGTTATATTGGAGTAACCGACGCAATGGATGCTGACGGCAATCATAACTATACTGTAGCATTTGATGAAGGCAAGCTGATTCAGACCATTGAAGCGAAGGATAAGTTCGTTAACGGCGGCAGCATCGGTGCAGACGGCAAAATCACTCTTAAAGTAAGAAACGGCGAAGATGTTAAGCTGGAAGGCCAACTGAAGGATGCACAGCTGACTGATATTGAAAGAGATAAGGAAGCCGGAACTGCTACATTAGTAGTAAAGGATCGCTATAATCCTGAAGAAGTAAACAGACTGACGATTGACGATATCGCCAGCAAGACACAGAATGATAGAGAGCATGCCGAATTCAGAGAACATTTTAATGAACTCGATTATCGTGTTGACAATCTCGACAGCCGCGTTGACAAGGTTGGTGCCGGTGCTGCCGCTCTCGCAGCGCTGCACCCGATGGATTTCGATCCCGATGACAAGCTGACCTTTGCTGCAGGCTATGGCAACTACAAGGGCAAAAACGCTGCTGCGGTAGGCGCGTTCTACCGTCCGGATGAAAAGGTTATGCTGAGCGTAGGCGGAACCTTCGGCAACGGCGAGAACATGGTGAATGCAGGCATTTCCTTCTCCCTGGACCGTACCGCACGCGTAAGCAATTCCCGTACAGCGATGGCTAAGGAAATCGTAGACCTGAGAGCTAATGTAGCTAACCTCACCGCGCTTGTAGGTCAGCTGACCGCAGGAATGGGCGGCACGATTGAGATGGACAGAATGAAGCTCTTCCCGGATGTTCCCGAAAACCACTGGGCTTACGAATACATCGGCCGTCTGGCGGCAGCAGGCATCGTTGAGGGTTATCCTGACGGCATGTTCAACGGCAACCGTATGATGAGCCGCTACGAATTCGCAGCAATGCTGTACAGAGCGCTTGAAAAAGGCGTGAAGCTGGATCACAAGCTGGTTCGTGAATTTGAACCTGAAATGGGCCGCATCCATGTTGCCCGTATCTCCGGTGCGGATGGCGACAGAGGCAAGATTGAACGTGTACGCGTATACGGCGGCTACAATCGTGACCACTACGGCAGCAAGCTGAAATGAAAATGCAGACAGCTGCATACTCCAAACCTAAATAAACAAACACTCCCTTTTCTATAATTAAAAGAGGAGAACACCTAGTCCTTTACAGGATAAAAGGTGTTCTCCTCTTACTTTGTTTTACATAGTGTTTTGTTTAATCCCAGCGCTTGAGCATGTCCTCAATAATTTCCTTATTGGTTTTGCGGCGCTTCTTCTCGTAGTTACGGAAGTTGTTATCTCTGTGGTCGGTGGAGTAGTCGGCGTAGTCAAAGTCGTCGTCGCTGCGTTCGTAGCTGCGGTTGTAGTCGCCGTGGCCATCGTCCAGGGAGAGGGGGATTTGTTTTGTGTAGGTATAGGATTGTGTGTACATGATTGACCTCGAAAGATTAGGAAGTTATTTGCTTTTATTCAGCTTCTTTCATAACTGAAAGAAGCTGGCAAGAAAGGTTCGCGCTTTTTGTAAAGCGCGGCAAAACAAAAACTTTTTCGAGAAAAAGTTTTACCAAAAAGCTTTATAAATATGGTCGCTTTGCTGTTACTAGCGCCTGTTCGAAATTCTTGCGAATGTTCTTCGTAACCTATGAAGTGCTTTGTGGTTTGTCTAAGCCTTGTTTTCGGTGACTAAACTTCGCGTTAGTCTAAGCCTCAAAAAATCTTGCACATTCGTCAATTCGTTGTAATAGCCTTTCGCTTACTACGAACCAAGGAGAATATGGTAAAGCATTTTTTGCTAAGCTTTTTTGCGGGCGCATCCAAGAAGCAAGCTCGTAGAGCGATGCTGATTGGCTTATGCGCGCCATGCGATAGCGTCCCAAGAGGCGTAGCCGATTGGTTTGACGCGAACCGCTTAGTGCGAGCAAAAAAGCGACTGTTTCCCGCGCTTTCGCAAAGCGCGCCCCTTTCTTGTTACTTCTTTCGGGGACGAAAGAAGTAATACAGGAGCTTGATGCAACCACTCCTCATCTCTATTACATATAATTATGCTCTTTTACATGGTCGGAGTGCAGCAGCTCTTCTGCTTTTTCACTCAGCGGTTTTTCCAGGAAGTCCTTATAGAGCTCCTGTACATCCGGATTGTTGTGGGACTGGTGCAGAGGACGGTTGCTGTCGATGGTATAGAGCTTATTGCCGAGTATGTCGGCACGCTCTTCGCCGTCATGAATCGGCTGGCCGCCGCCGCCAACGCAGCCGCCGGGGCAGGCCATAACTTCCACAAAGTCATAATGAACCTTGCCTGCTTTGAGCTCGTCGAGCAGCTTGCCTGCATTACCCAGGCCGCTTACCGTGCAGGTGCGCAGTGTTGCACCGCCCAAAGTAAATTCGCGAACCTTGCGGCCTTCTGTGCCGCGAACGTCGGTGAAGGCATCTTCATGAGCTTCCTTGCCTTCGATTACATGGTAAGCAGTACGCAGTGCTGCTTCCATAACGCCGCCGCTGGCACCGAAGATAACTGCGGCGCCGGTGCTCTGGCCCAGCGGATTATCAAAGGGCAGTTCACCCAGCATTGCCGGGTTGATGTGCTCGGCACGCAGCAGGCGGATAAGCTCGCGCGTGGTGAGTACGATATCTACATCATGGGTGCCGCTGCTGCGCATAGAGAAGAGGGCAGCTTCGCGTTTTTTGGAAACGCAGGGCATGATGGAAATAGAGCAGATTTCCTTCGGCTTCAGGCCCTTCTTCTGTGCAAAATAGGATTTTGCCAGCGCACCGAAAATCTGTTGCGGAGATTTGGTGGTGGAAAGGTTAGGCACGAAGTACGGATGAGTTTTGTTGACATAGCTTACCCAGCCGGGGCAGCAGGAGGTGAACATCGGCCAGCTGTGGTCCTGCGGCTTTTGCAGATGCTCTAAAAGCTCGCTTGCTTCCTCCATGATGGTAACGTCGGCAGCATAGCAGGTGTCGAAGACATAATCGAAGCCAATCTTCTTCAGTGCTGCAACCATGCGGCCTTCGGTTGCCAGCTCGGGCGGCAGGTTGAAGGCTTCGGCCCAGGCTGTGCGTACTGCAGGTGCAACCTGTACTACGGTTACCTTATTGGGATCGGCCAATACGTCATAAATTTTGGGAACGTCATTACGCTCCTTCAGCGCGCCAACGGGGCAGTGGGTGATACACTGACCGCAGAGGCTGCAGTCACTGTCCTCAATGGAAACATTGCCGGCAACGTCTACGGTAGTACGGGCACCGGTATTCTGCACATCCCAGATATGCAGCTTTTGCACCTTGTCACAAATCTGGACGCAGCGCATGCATTTGATGCATTTTTTGGAATCGCGGATGAGCGGGAACTCCTGGTTCCAGGGAGTATCGACAACATCGCGCTCATAGGGAATATCGTAAATACCAAGGTCATTGGCCAAAGTCTGCAGGCTGCAGTTGCCGCTGCGTACGCAGGTTGCGCACATGCAGTCATGCTGGGATAAAATCAGCTCCACGTTGGTGCGGCGGATGCTGCGGGCCTTAGGGGAGTTGGTATAAACTACCAGACCTTCCTGTACCGGAGTGGTGCAGGCGGTAACAACACGGTTCTGTCCCTGAATTTCAACTACGCAGACCTTGCAGGCACTGATTTCGTTGATGCCTTTAAGATAACACAGGCGGGGAATTTCGATGCCGACAGTGGCAGCAGCCTGCATGATTGTTGTCCCCTGGGGAACGGAAACTTTTTGTCCGTCGATTGTCAGGTTTACCATTTTAAGGTTCTGCCTCCTTTCAGTGTGCTGAAGCCGAATTTGTCGCAGCGCAGGCAGCGTCCTGCTTCCTGGCAGGCCTCCTGCTTAGTCATGCCGCATTCAATAGGCTCAAAGGTATGCTTGCGTTCGCCTGCTTCAGTTTCGTGCATCTGGATACGGCCGCAGGGACGTTTATCGTCAATAGACGGGTCGGGGATAACTACATCACAGGAAATGGTGTGGTTATAGCCAAGATATTCATCAATATTAGCGGCAGCAACCTTACCGGCAGCAATAGCACGGATTACGGTTGCAGGACCGGTTACGCAGTCGCCGCCGGCGAAGACGCCTTCATTGTTGGCAAGCTCACTGCTGGAGAGTGCGGAAATAGTACCGCGTTTGATTTTGATGCCGGCCTCCTCAAACGGACGCAGCTCAATGCCTTGGCCGATAGCAACAACGATAACGTCGCAGGGAATGCGCTCCAGCTCTACGTCAGCGTGAATCGGACGTGCACGTCCCCAGGCATCGATAGGACCGATGATTTGCGGTTCTGCCCAGAGAGCGGACACATTACCTTCGGCATCTGCTTCAATGTGATGCGGAGCCTTCAGGCCGTACAGCTCAGCGCCCTCGGCAATAGCACCTTCGATTTCCTCGGGCAGCGCTGTCATGTCGTCCTGACGACGGCGGTAAGCAATAATAACCTTCTTGGCACCGAGACGGATAGAGCTGCGGGTGCAGTCCATAGCAACGTTGCCGCCGCCGATAACGACAACGGTTTTATCCTTAAAGTCAGGCATTTTTTCCTCGCCGATGTTGCGCAGCATTTCTACCGCACTGATAACACCGTGGGAATCCTCGCCTTCAATACCGATTTTCTTGTCGGTGTGAGCACCGATGGCAATATAAACTGCGTCAAATTCCTCACGCAGCTTTTCAAAGGGAATATCACCCTCCTCGTTGCCGATTCTGGTGTTGAGGTGTACTTCTACGCCGGTGGACAAAATGGCGTCCAAATCCTCCTGCAGACGTTCACGCGGGAAGCGGTAGGCAGGAATGCCGTAGCGCAGCATGCCGCCGAGCTTGCTCTTTTCTTCAAACACAACAGCATGATGTCCCATCAGCTCCAGATAGTAGGCTGCGGACATACCGCTGGGGCCGCCGCCGATGATGGCGATACGTTTGTTGGTAGCAGGCTGCTTTTCGGGCAGCGGCACGGTGTTGCTGGGTGCATTGTCGACAGCCATACGCTTCAGACCGCGGATATTGATAGGAGCATCAATCATGCTGCGGCGGCAGCGTGCTTCGCAGGGATGCTCGCAAATAAGACCGCAGGCAGTAGGGAAGGGGTTATCCTTGCGGATGAGCTTAACAGCGTCGGCATAACGGCCTGCGCCAACTAATGCAATGTAGCCGGGGATATCAACCTGTGCCGGGCACAAAGCAACGCAGGGGATAGAATGATGGACGTTGACAGAGCATTTGCCCTTCTTTATGTGGTTAATGTAATCTTCACGGAAGCCTTCCAGACCGGCCAAAACCATTTTGGCTGCTTCGAAGCCGATGGCGCAGTCAGCGCTGTTGGCAACGTTTTGCGCGGTACTTTCGATTAAATCCAGAGTGTGCATGTCAGCCTTGCCGGCGAGCACGTCTTCCATAAGATTCTGCAGCTGCGCGAGGCCTACACGGCAGGGTACGCATTTGCCACAGGTTTGTGCGTGGCAGACTTTGAGGAACGACAGCTGCAGATCAACAGGGCACAGTCCCGGGGGGCTGGCGATGATGTGTCGTTCCAGGTCCTTGTACAAGCGCTCGACCGTAAGCTGGGCCTGGTCGGGTGTTTCGATTCTTAAACGGCTCATAATTTTCCTCCAAAAAGCATACACTAAATATATAAAGGTATAAACTATATTATACAGAAAAAAGCTGAATTTCGCAATAATAAAGAAGATAGTTTTTGTGTAACAATCTGAGCAAAACAAGCTCGCAAGCGCTTTTTTCGTCTGCTGCCGCAGCAAAGCATTCTTGCGGGGACTATGCTTTTTTTGCCGTATTTTTTGTGTTATACTAATACTGAGCTTTTTAGCATTAATGCTGTCGGCAGAACGTTTGCATCCGGCAGCTTAAAATATTGGAGGGTTGGATATGCAGCTTACTGCTACACATTATATTAGCCTGGCTGTAACGCTTCTGGTGACGCTGCTGCCGGGGCTTTTGGCAGCCCGGAGGGTGAAGTCTGCTGATGATTATAACGTAGGCGGCCGCAGCTCGGGCGTAGGCCTTGTCGCGGGCACGATTATCGGTACGATTGTCGGCGGCGCTGCTACCGTTGGTACGGCGCAGCTTGGCTTCAAGCTGGGGCTGACGGCCTGGTGGTTTACGCTTGGCAGCGGCATTGCGCTTTTGCTGATGGCGGCGTTTTATGCTGTGCCATTGCGCCGCAGCTCGCTGACCACAGTAGCGGAGTATCTCGTTACGGATTACGGCAAGCCTGCGGGGTGGCTGGCAACCTTCAGCGCCTGCGCCGGCATTTTTTTCAGTATTGTAGCGAGCACGCTTACAGCGCTGCATCTGATTGCCGGCTTATTCGGCGTACCGCTTTTGGTTTCAGCAGCCATTGTTATCGCTGTTACTTCGCTTTTAGTATTTTTCGGCGGCCTCAGCAGCAGCGGTATGGCCGGCATTTTTAAGATTGTGCTGATTTTCGCCAGCATTTTCGTCGGCGGCTTTCTGGCCTATGCCGATATGGGACATTGGCAGGGCCTGACGCAGAGCTTTGCTGCGTATCCCTGGTTCAGCCTTTTCGGACGCGGCGTGGAGGACGGTCTTGTCAGCCTCGGCTCGATGATTGTGGGCGTTATTTCTACGCAGACCTATGTACAGGCACTGTTTTCGGCGTGCGATACCAAAACGGCAGCTGTCGGCTGCTGTGCTGCTGCGCTGATAGTAATTCCCGTGGGATTGCCGTCAGTAATGATCGGTATGTTCATGCATCTGCATCATCCGGAGATAAATTCTATTGACGCACTGCCGCTGTATCTCGTTACCTATCTGCCGCAATGGCTCGGAGGTATCGGCTTGGGCACCGTGCTGCTTTCGGCACTGGGCTCAATCGCCGGTCTGGCGCTGGGCGTAGGTACGATGATTTCCCGTGATATCGTCAGCAAAATCTGGCTTAAGGCTACGGCTGCAGGCCAGCTGTGGGCAAGCCGCCTGAGCGTGCTGGCCGTTTCTGTCGCTGCGATGGTGTTTGTCTTTATGCACCTTGATTCGTCGGTGCTGGAGTGGAATTATCTCTCCATGGCGCTGCGGGGCAGCGGTATCTTTCTGCCGCTGACGTTCTGCATTTTCTTCCCGGGCAGGGTACGCGCTTCAATGGGCGTGGCTGCTATGGGTGCAGGCATTTTTGCGGCGCTTTTCTGGAAGCATATCAGCCCGTGGGAGATCAACAGCCTGTTGCCGGCGCTCGTGTATAATCTGTTCTTTTTACTTATCGGTCTAGCGTGGGGTAAAAAAGGGGAATAGAAAAGAAAAAGCTGCTTTTGCAGCAAGCAGTTTGCTTGCAAAAAGCAGCGTAATATGCTATATTATAGACAAAGGACAACCGCCCACGTCGGTGGGTTGCCACAAGTTTTAACGCGGAAGAACCGCCCTATCACCTGGCAAAGTTTAAGGGCGGTTTTCCTATGTCTGGGTTATTTACTGAACTGAAAAATAAATGTCAGCAACGCCAGAATGAATACGCCAAAGGCCATCAGGTCCTTAAAGTCGTAGTTCTTCATAGGCATCACCTCCATTCTATTGGAGAATGATGGCAATGCCCACCCGTAAGCACGATTGTCCAAAGTCTGAATATATTGTAACATAGATAAAGAGAACATACAACGAACGAATTGTGAATTCACGGTTGTATGTTTTTTCAGTTTTAGGCAGGAAATTTATCTGTAATACTAGAATAGTTTTACATACATTTGCCGCGGATTTGCGCGGCAGCGGTCTTTTAATTTAAGGAGCAAGAGATGACAAAACGCTTTACTCATTTACATGTACATACGGAATACAGCCTACTGGACGGCGCTTCGAAAATCCCTGAGCTGGTGGCCTATGCCAAGGAGCTGGGCATGGATAGTCTGGCGATTACCGACCACGGCGCAATGTACGGCGCAGTGGAATTTTATCAGGAGTGTACCAAGGCAGGCATCAAGCCGATTATCGGCTGCGAGGTATATCTTGCGAAGGGCTCGCATCTGGAAAAAAATAACCGCGGCATGTACCATTTGATTCTGCTGGCGGAGAACGATACAGGCTACCATAACCTGATGAAAATCGTCAGCATCGGTCAGCTGGAGGGCTTTTATTATAAACCACGCGTAGACAAGGACGTGCTGCGAACGTATCACGAGGGCGTTATCTGCCTCAGTGCCTGCGTTGCCGGTGAAGTGCCGCAGATGATTCTGCAGGACAACCTGGAGGGAGCACGCCGTTGCATTCAGGAATATATTGATATTTTCGGCAAGGAAAATTATTTTTTGGAAATTCAGGACCATGATCTTGATGAGGAGCATAAGGTAAGTGCGGAGCTGAAGCAGCTGGCGCAGGAGTTCGGTCTTGGCTTAGTGGCGACAAACGATTTGCATTATGTGCAGCAAAAGGATGCCGCGGCACAGGATATTCTGCTGTGCATCCAGACAACGAGCACGGTTGATGAGCCTGATCGTATGCGCTTCAACAACGACAGCTATTATCTGAAAAGCTACGATGAGATGGAGGCACTGTTTGGTGATTGTCCGGAGGCTTTGAGCAATACCAATAAAATTGCCGATCGCTGCAACGTAAAGATGGAGTTCGGTCATCTGCTGCTGCCGGAGTTCCCTGTTCCCGAGGGCTTTGATGCCGTGAGCTATCTGCGTCACCTGTGCGAGGAGGCTTTGCCTAAGCGTTATGATGTTGTGGATGAGAAGGTGCGCAAGCGTCTGGACTTTGAGCTGGACATCATCAACACGATGGGCTATGCCTGCTACTTCCTCATAGTCTGGGACTTCATCAACTACTGCCGCAGCCATGATATTCCGGTCGGTCCGGGACGTGGCAGTGCCGCAGGCAGTATCGTGGCCTATCTGCTGCGCATAACTAATATCGAACCTTTGCGTTATCATCTGCTGTTCGAACGCTTCCTGAATCCGGAACGCGTCAGCATGCCTGATATTGATACCGACTTCTGCTATGTGAAGCGCAATCAGGTGCTGGATTACGTGGTGCGCCGTTACGGACAGGAGCGTGTGGCGCAGATTATTACCTTCGGCACACTGCAGGCGCGCGCGGCGGTGCGCGACGTGGGCAAGGCACTGGGCATGAGCTACGGCGAGGTGGACGAAATTGCCAAGCTGATTCCGCGTGAGCTGGGCATTACGTTGGAGAAAGCGCTGAACGGCAGCAAGGACTTCCGTCAGGCATATGATTCGCGCCCAGAGGTCAAGAAGCTGATTGATCTTGCGCAAAGCGTAGAGGGCCTGCCGCGTAACGCAGGCACGCATGCCGCCGGTGTTATTATCGCACCGCATAATATGAAAAATTACGTACCGCTGCAGCAGGGCAGTGAGGGTGGCGTCATCACCCAGTACGATAAAAATAAGGTAGAAGAGCTTGGCTTGCTGAAGATGGACTTTTTGGGTCTGCGCACGCTGACTGTTATCGGTGACTGCATTCGCTTTATCCGCGAAACTACGGGTGAAGAGGTTGATATTGATAACATTCCGCTGGCAGATGAGGCGACCTGCGCAATGCTGCGACGCGGTGAAACGGCCTGCGTTTTCCAGCTGGAGTCGGCAGGCATCACCAAGCTGGTTATGGATTTGGCTCCCGAAAGCTTTGAGGATCTGATTCCGTTGGTGGCTCTGTACCGTCCGGGTCCTTTGGGCACCGGTATGGCGGAGGACTTTATTGCCGGCCGTCACGGACAGCGCACGGCGAAGGTATTACATCCGCTGATGGAGCCTATTTTGAAGGATACCTATGGCGTTATTCTGTATCAGGAGCAGGTTATGCAGATAACCTCCGCATTGGCAGGCTTTACGCTCGGTCAGGCAGATATTCTGCGCCGTGCGATGGGCAAGAAGAAGGCCAAGGAGCTGGATTCTATGCGCCAGTCGTTTATCGACGGTGCTAAAAAGCTGCATGATATCCCCGAAGAGCTCAGCGACCAGATTTTCTCTCTCTTGCAGCACTTCGCCGGTTACGGCTTCAACAAATCCCACTCCGTAGCCTATGCGCTGGTAGCCTATGAAACCGCTTATCTGAAGGCGCACTGGCGTCCGCAGTTCTATGCGGCCTTCCTCAACAGCATTATCGGTGATGCGGATAAGGTGAGCTGGTATATCAACGTCTGCCGTAATGATAATGTCAAAATCCTGCCGCCGGATGTCAACGAGAGCGGTCACAACTTTACGGTACATCAGAATGCATCCATCCGCTTCGGCCTGGCAGGCATCAAAAATACCGGTGATGCCGCAGTCGATGCCATTATCAGCGCCCGCAACGAGGGCGGTCCGTTCAAGAGCCTGACGGATTTCTGCTGTCGTGTGAATATGCGCGTGGTCAACAAGCGCGTTATCGAAAATATGATTAAATGCGGCGCAATGGATTCCTTCGGCGCCAGACGCTCGCAGATGCTGGCTATTATGGACCAGGCGATTGATTTGGGTGCTGCCTGCCAGAGGGACAAGGCTAACGGCCAGCTGGGACTGTTCGGTGACGATAGCTTCGGCGTGACGGAAATCAAGCTGCCGCCGCTGCCGGAAATCCCCAAGCAGCTTATTCTGCAGAACGAAAAGGAAATCATCGGCTTTTACGTTACTGACCATCCGCTGAGCGATTATAAGCAGATGCTGCAGCGCTTCATGCCGCTGCACCAGTTCGGCGGCGAAACGCAGGTGCAGGACGGACAGTTTGTGCGTGTGGCCGGTATTATTACGGATTGTGTGATAAAAAATACCAAGCGCGGCGATACGATGGCTCTTCTGACGCTGGAGGATTTCAGCGGACGCTTCCCGGTTATCGTTTTCCCGCAGGCTTATCATACAAATGTCAAGGATATCTATGAAGACAGCATTGTGGCGATTGAAGGACGCTTCAGCGTTGATGAGCGCGAAAGCAAGATTATTGCCAACAGCGTGCGCGCCCTGCCATCTAAGCCGCCTACGGAAATTCGTCTGCGTATCGAGGCGCATCTGGAAAATCCGCTGGTGCAGCGTGAGCTGATGCAGCTGTTCCAAAAATATAAGGGCGATGATTGTGTATATCTGCAGCTGATGGGCTCGCGCAAGCTTATCAAGACAACGCCCAACTTCTGGGTGAACAGCGAAGCACCGGGCTTTGCCGAGGATGTGGTCAAAATACTTGGTGAAAACTGTGTGGTAAAGAAAAATTGATGTAATTATTTGAGCTGTTTTTCATAAACTTTCATGATATACTTGCAAGTTTAAGTACAAAAATGCTAAAATAAAGAGAAGAATGTAAAAAAGCCGGAGCAGCAGCTCCTGTAATAAGCTTAAGGAGGCAGCAAATGAATATTCTCGTTTGTTTAAAACAAGTGCCGGATACGGCAAAAGTAAAATTTAACCGCGAAACCAATACCTTAGACCGTACGGGTGTAGAAAATATTATGAACCCCTATGACCGTCAGGCATTGGAGGTAGCGCTGTGCCTGAAGGATAAGGAAGGCGCTAAGGTAACTGTACTGACCATGGGCCTGCCCCAGGCAACCGATATTCTGAAGGAAGCAATCGCTATGGGCGCTGATGACGGCGTTCTGCTGAGCGACCGCGTTCTGGGCGGCAGTGATACTCTGGCAACCAGCCTGGCTCTGGCTGCTGCTGTAAAACATCTGGGCGAGTTCGACCTCGTACTCTGCGGCAAGCAGGCAGTAGACGGCGATACCGCACAGGTTGGCCCGGAAATGGCAGAACATCTGGGAATTCCTCAGATTACCGGCGCTCTGAGCCTGAGCTATGAAGACGGTAAATTTGTTGTTGTCCGTGAAAACGAAAACTACCAGCTGACTCTGGCTTGTGCTGCACCGCTGCTGGTTACCGTAACCAAATCCGAAAAAGAGCCGCGTTTTGCCAGCATCAAAGGCAAAATGAAAGCTCGTAAGGCTCAGATTCCTACTCTGACCGTTGCTGACCTGGATATTGATCCTGCAACCGTAGGCCTGAAGGGCTCTCCAACTAAGGTTAAAAAAGCCTTCACCCCGACCCCGCCTGAAATCAACGGCGAAATCATTACCGAAGAAGATGCTGATGCAGCAGTAGATATGCTGTTTGAAAAGTTGGTTAAGGCAGAGGTTATTACCCGCTAAGGTGAACCATGCTGATAAAAGTAAACAGGCAGCTTTGCTGTGGCTGTGAGGAATGTGTGGCAGTCTGCCCAATGGGCGCTGCGACGCTGCGTGAGGGCAAGGCGCAGATTGATATGCAGCAGTGTGTCTGCTGCGGTGCCTGCATCCGCGAATGTCCCATGGAGGCTATAGCTATTGCCGAAACTGACGATACTGAAGATAACGAATAGGAGTGTGTAAATATGTGGGTTATTGCTGAACAGGAAAATGGTCAGCTGATGAATGTTACCTTTGAGCTGTTGGGCGCTGCCAAAGAGCTGTGTGCCAAGCTGGAGGAAAAATGCTGTGCGGTACTGGTGACCGCTGCTGCAGGCGAGCTGCCGCAGCAGCTGATTGCTGCCGGCGCTGATGTTGTTTATGTTGTTGAGGATGCTAAATACGCAGATTATGATACCGAGTTATATACCGATGCTATCTGCCAGCTGTCCAAGAAATATGATCCGGCTTCTATTATGTTCGGTGCTACCGATGACGGCCGTGACCTGGCTCCGCGTGTTGCAGCACGTCTGCATACCGGCCTGTGCGCTGACTGTACCGCTCTGGATGTAACCGATGATAAGCTCGTTGCCTGGACTCGTCCCGCACTGGGCGGCAATATCTGCGCTACCATCATCTGCGACGTTAACCGTCCGCAAATGGGTACCATTCGTCCTAAAGTATTCAAACCAGCTGAATTGGATAACACCCGCACCGGTGAGGTTATTGCCTTCACTCCGGAAGCAGGCGCTGTAAGCCGTGTTGAACTGGTCAAAAAAGAAGCTCTGAGCAGTGAAAACGCTGTGAAGATCGATGAAGCCGATATGATCGCGGCAGGCGGCCGTGGCTTCGGCAGCAAGGAGAAATTCGACGTGCTGGAACAGCTGGCTGCTCTCTTTGAAAATTCCGCAGTAGCAGGCACCCGTGCCGCTATCGACGAAGGCTGGCTGACTCATTCCCAACAGGTTGGCCAATCCGGTAAATCCGTTACTCCGCATATCTACTTTGCCTGCGGCATCAGCGGTGCTATCCAGCATCTGTCCGGCATGAAGGACAGCGATATCATCATCGCTATCAACAAGGATGCAGAGGCACCGATTTTCACCGTTGCTCATTATGGCATCGTAGGTGATGTAAACGTAATCCTGCCGAAGCTGATTGAAAAAATCAAAGCTTACAAGGCATAATCCAATTACCTGATTTACAGGAGGCATTCTAGTATGTGGAAAACAATTTATATTGCCCACACTGAGGAACAAGCCAAAAAAATAAAGCAAATGCTGACGGAAAACGGCTTTTTGGTACAGCTAAAAAGTGCCGGAGGCAAGCATAACAAGGCTTATGAAATCTGTCTGCCGGTTTCGGAGGCAGAGGATGCCTATGAGGTTTTGTGTGAGAATAAGTTTCAGTACTGAGGAGGCGCAGTCCTGATGAAGAAAACAAAGATTATCTGTACAGTAGGTCCCAGCACGGACAATGTAGAGCTGCTGCGTAAGATGATGCTCGCCGGCATGGACTTGGCACGCTTCAACTTTTCGCATGGTAATCATGAGGACCATGGCAAAAGGCTGCAGCTGGTGCGTCAGGCAGCAGAAGAGGCCGGTAAGGTAATCGCTACGATTGCCGATACCAAGGGCCCGGAAATGCGCCTGGGCATGTTTGCCGAAAGCAAAATCGAGCTGAACGAGGGCGATGATTTCTGCCTGACTACTGAAGAATACCTGGGCGACCGCCATATGGCACACGTTAATTATGCAGGTCTGCCGCAGGAGGTAGAAATCGGCAGCAATATTCTGCTGGCCGACGGACTGCTTTCCCTAAAGGTTGTACGCATTGACGGCTGTAGAATTTATACCAAGGTGGTCAATGGTGGCGAGCTGAGCTCGCGTAAGCGCGTGGCCTGCCCCGGCATTGAGCTGAAGCTACCATTCTTGTCGGAGCAGGACAGGGCAGATATTCTTTTTGCTGTAGAGCATGATATGGATTATATTGCGGCATCCTTCGTGCAGAAGGCCGATGATGTTATCGCTATCCGTAAAGTGCTTGAGGAAGCAGGCTCTTCCATCGGGATTATTTCCAAAATCGAGAATGAGGCCGGTGTACAGCATATCGATGAAATTATCGGCGTATCCGACGGCATTATGGTTGCCAGAGGCGACCTGGGCGTAGAGATTCCGACCGAGGATGTGCCTTTGGTACAGAAGGATATTATCGCGCGCTGCAACAAGGCGGGCAAGCCTGTTATCACGGCTACGCAGATGCTGGAAAGTATGATTAACAGCTACCGTGCAACCCGTGCCGAGGCCAGCGACGTTGCCAACTCTATTTTCGACGGCAGCGACGTTATTATGCTGAGCGGCGAAACTGCCAGCGGCAAATATCCGCTGGAGGCGGTGCAGACAATGGCCAAGATTGCCGTGCGCACGGAAAATGCGCTTGATTATGTGCATATCTTCCAAAAGAAGGGCATCAGCGAGCGCATACATTCTACCGACGCTATCAGCCATGCTACCGTACAGATTTCTCAGGAAATAAAGGCCGATACTATTCTTACGATTACCGAATCAGGCTTTACGGCGCGTATGATTGCCAAATATAAGCCTCAATGTACTGTTGTTGCTGTATCACGTCTGCCTGAGCGCGTGCGTGCGATGCAGCTTTATTGGGGTGTATTGCCGCTTTTGGGGCCATACTCCACAAATACTGATGAAATGATTGAGCTGTCTTTGCAGTGTGCTTTGCATCACTCCGTAATCAAGGACGGCGCATCTGTTGTTATAACTGCCGGCGTGCCTATCGGTACTCCGGGCAGTACAAATCTGATTAAGGTGGTTACAGTGGGCACCAAGCTGCTCAGCGGTACCGGTATCGGCAGCAAGACTGTCACCGGCCGTATCTGCGTAGGCAGAACTGCGGCAGACTTCAAGGACAAGCTCCAAAAGGGCGATATCCTTGTAGTTGATGTGCTGAATGACGAGTTTGTACCGCAGGCTGCTGCCAAGGCAGCAGCAATTATTGCTGAAGAGGGCGGCCTGACATCCTCCACTGCTATTGTTGGCGTAACCTGCGGCCTGCCTGTTATCGTAGGCGCGGAGAAAGCAACCTCTAAGCTGGCCGACGGCCTGCTGGTAACAGTGGATCCTGTTTCCGGTGATGTCTACGAAGGCGATATTAACCTGTAGAAATATGGTAACAGAACTTATTTTAGAAACATGTATTGCTCTGCGTGACGGCAGAGAACAAAACGCCTGCACAGCTTTTTCGGGTATTATTGCTGAAGCAGCAGATAATGAAGCATTACAAGCAATCAGCTGCTGTCTGCTGGTGGCCTTACGCCACCGGCAACGGCAGCTTTTTACGGCTTGGATGCAGGAAAGCAGGCCGCGTCTGGAGCAGCTGCTGGTCAATCCGCAGCTGGCACATCAGGGCGGCAGCGTTCTGTTGCGGCTGACGTTTGCCGTGTGCGACAGGCGTTTGGCTGAGGTACGTCCTATGCTCGCACTGCTGGTGCGACGCTGGCTGCGGACGCAAGCCGACAATACTGCAATGCTGCAGGAATTTATGGGCGAATGGCTCAGTTTAGCGGCGCGTATGGCACGCAGGCGGTGGCGCGAGGAAACCGTGTTCCTGTTGCGTGAGACCGGGCGTTGGCTTTTAATGCAGCAGGACCTGCAACGGTTGGCGTGGAGCCTGCAGCAGCTGCAGCTGCATTTTGTCGTGTACGCACGCTGGGATGGCTTTGACAAGGCCTGCAGAATTTACAGAGAGCTGACGCTTTTGTATCGCCTGCTGCTGCGGCGTGTGCCGAAGGCACCGCCTGAGCGGCAGACTGCGCTTCTGCAGCTGCTTTTGCGTCATCTGCGTGACGTTACTGCCAACGTATCGCGTTCGGCGATGCTGGATGATGCGGATATCTTCCGCCAATGGTACAGCTTTTTCTGGCAGCTGACTGCCGAGAACAAGAGCGCCAGGGAGGAGCTTCTGCGACTGCTGCAGCTTGCTATAACCTATTGGCAGCAGACCATGCCCAAAACTAGCCGTAAGCAGACAGCTTTCCTCAAGGATTTGCTGCAGCAGAATCTGATTGACGGGCAATATGCACTGTTATTACAAAAAATTATATAAATCCTGGTGGCAGCAGGCGTGCTAAAAGCAGCGCACGTCCGAAGCCGTAATAATCCTCAGGACAGGAGGTAGAAGATATGTCAAAAATTGTCGTAGTAGGTAGCTGTAATATTGATATTACCGTTGAATGTGACCGCTGGGTGCATCCCGGAGAAACTATTTTCGGCAACCGCCTGACCGTTTCTCCCGGCGGCAAGGGTGCCAACCAGGCTGTTGCTGCAGCCCGCCTGGGAGCAGATGTTATGATGGTCGGCTGCATCGGTGATGATGTATACGGCCAGCTGGTATTGAAGGCTTTAAAGGAAAACAACGTAGATTCCACCTATGTGAAGGTACTGCCGGGTGAAAACAGCGGTACCGCGCACATTACCGTAGCGGAGGACGATAACACGATTATTGTTATCAAGGCTGCCAATGACCTGGTATCCCCGTCGCTGATTGATGAAGCGTGGGAGGATATCAGTAAGGCAGACATGGTGCTCTTGCAGCACGAAATCCCTGCCGCTACCAATGCCTATATCATTGAAAAATGCGCAGCGCACGGTGTACCTGTGCTGCTGAACCCCGCACCTGTTGCTCCGGTGCCGCAGGCTCTGCTGGATAAGATTACTTACCTGACTCCCAACGAGCACGAGGCAGCAACACTGTTTGCCGGTAAGGGCAAGGCGGATATCCTTGACCAGAACCAGGGCAAGGTAATTATGACGTTGGGCAGCAAGGGTGTTGCCTATGCGGAAAAGGGCCAGGTTATTACTGTTCCCGGCTTTAAGGTAAAGCCGGTTGATACTACGGGTGCAGGTGACACCTTTAACGGTGCCTTTGCTGTTGTCCGTGCAAATGGCAAATCCATGCAGGAAAGCATCAGCTTTGCCAATGCTGCCGCAGCTCTTTCGGTACAAAAGCTGGGAGCACAGGGCGGTATGCCTTATTTACATGAAGTAGAGGAGATGCTTAAGTAATGCAAAAGGGTGGAATGTTAAACAGCTCTATTGCGAAGGTGCTGGCTGATTTGGGCCACACCGACACTATCGTTATCGGTGACTGCGGTCTGCCTGTGCCTGCAGGCGTGCAGAAAATCGACCTGGCTCTGAAGCCGGGAACTCCTTCCTTCCTGGAGGTTGTTGAGGAAGTAGCCAAGAATATGGTTATCGAAAAGGTAGAAATTGCAGCGGAAATGGAAGGCAGAAATCCTGCTGTCTACGGCGCTATGAAGCAGCTTTTCACTGAAGAGCAGTGGATTATCGATGCAGACCACGAAGCCTTCAAGGAGGCAACCAAGCATGCAAAATGCATTATCCGCACCGGCGAAATTACTCCTTTTGCCAATGTGATTCTGCACAGCAATGTTTTCTTTTAAAAATTAGCGTAAGGTAGGAATAAGGAAAAGTATGGAGATTGAATTAAGAAATATCCATAAGGCCTTTGGTTCTAATGAGGTGCTCAAGGGTGTTGACCTGAAGCTTAAAAGAGGTGAGGTACACGCTCTGATGGGTGAAAACGGTGCCGGCAAATCAACACTGATGAATATCCTGACGGGTATTCAGAAGCAGGATAAGGGACAGATTTTTGTCGACGGCAAGGAAATCAGCTTCAAAAATCCTCTGGAGGCAGAAGCTTACGGCATCGCCTTCATCCATCAGGAGCTGAATATCTGGCCGAACCTGAGCATTCTGGAAAACCTGTTTTTGATGCACAGCGTAACCAACGGCATGGGTATCCTGGATTTTAAGGCTATGCGTGCTATGGCAGAGCAGAAATGCCGTGAAATTGAAATTGAGCTGCCACTGGATATGGAAGCCGGCGAATGCTCGGTAGGACAGCAGCAGATGACGGAAATCGTCCGTAACCTTCTGCTGGATGCCAAGGTTGTTATTATGGACGAGCCTACGGCGGCGCTGACCGAAAGAGAAACAGAAAAGCTCTTTGAGGTTATGCGCTCCCTGAAAAAACGCGGTGTAGCAATGGTGTACATTTCGCACCGTATGGAAGAGGTTACGCAGAACTGCGACACGATTACCGTTATGCGTGACGGCGTATCCGTTGCAACCAAGTCTGTTAAGGAATACAGCATGGAGCAGATTGTCCGCGATATGGTTGGCCGCTCCATTACGGAATTTTATCCCGACCGCCGCAATAAGCCGAGCGAGGTGCTGCTGGAGGTTAAGCACTTTGAACAGCCGGGAGTTTTCCATGATATTAACTTTAATCTGCGCAAGGGCGAGATTTTGGGTTTTGCCGGCCTTATGGGCAGCGGCCGTACCGAAATCATGCGCGCCGTTTTCGGCGTTGATCCTCATGCAGGCGGCGAGCTGGTTTTCAAGGGCGAGCCTTTGAAGATTACCAAGCCTGAGGATGCTATTAAGGCAGGATTGGGCTTCGTAACCGAAAACCGCAAAACAGAGGGCCTGATTCTGGACTTCTCCATTTTGCGCAACATTGCTCTGCCGAGTGTTGACAGCTTTGCTAAAAGCGGTGTCATCAATTTTAATATTCTTAATGATTTTGCCGATAAAATGGCAAAAAAGCTGGGCGTAAAGACCAGCAGCCTGGACCTTGAGGCCGGTGCGTTGTCCGGCGGTAACCAGCAGAAGGTGGTTATTGCCAAATGGGTTGGCAGGCACCCGGAGGTCATTATTATGGATGAGCCTACCCGTGGTATCGACGTAGGTGCAAAACGCGATATATATGAGCTGATGAACGAGCTTACTGCAAGTGGCGTTTCGATTATTATGGTTTCTTCGGAGCTGCCGGAGGTATTGGGCATGAGCGACCGCATCGTCGTTGTCCACGAAGGCCGCATTGCCGGCGAGCTGCTGCACGATGAAGCAGACCAGGAAAAAATCATGACACTTGCAACGGGAGGGCAATAAAAATAATGGATGTAAAAGCAATCTTAAAAAAATCCGGTTCCATAATCGGACTCATTGTGTTGTTTGTGGTCATTTCCTGCCTTAACAGCAGCTTTATCGATCCCAGCAACCTGAAAAACCTGCTGCGTCAGGTTTCTATCAATGCCTTAATTTCCTTTGGCATGACCTTTGTTATCTTAACCGGCGGTATTGATTTGTCCGTCGGCAGTATTCTGGCGCTTTCCAGTGCACTCATGGGCAGCTTTATCAAGGGCGGTATGGATCCTGTATTCGGTATCGTGCTGGCCTGCCTCATCGGTGCTGTACTGGGCAGTGTCAACGGCCTGGTAATTACCTACGGCAAGGTGGCGCCCTTTATCGCAACCCTGGCGACCATGACCATTTTCCGTGGTCTGACTTTGGTATATACCAACGGCAACCCTATCAGCAGCCTGTCTGAGGATGACCGCTTCCTGGAATTTGGCCAGGGGTATGTTGCCGGTCTGCCGGTTCCTGCCATTATGATGCTGATTATGTTTTTCATTTTGTGGTTCATCCTGCACAAAACTCCGCTGGGACGCAAAACCTATGCTGTCGGCGGTAATGAGAAGGTTTCCTTCATTGCAGGTATCAAAATCAACCGCATTAAAATATTTGCTTATACCGTAACAGGTTTCCTTTGCGGTATGGCAGGCGCTATTCTTACCAGCCGTCTGAACAGTGCTCAGCCTACTGCCGGTACCGGCTATGAGCTGGATGCTATCGCAGCTGTAGTATTGGGCGGCACCAGTCTTTCCGGCGGTAAGGGCCGCATCTTCGGTACCATTATCGGTGCGCTGATTATCGGTACGCTGAACAATGGTCTGAATATCTTAAACGTATCCAGCTTTTACCAACAAGTTGTCAAAGGTATAGTAATTTTGCTGGCTGTGCTGATGGACAGAAAGAAAAACTAAGCGTGATGCGGACGTAAAGCACCATCCAGTGCTTTTCAGCCGCAGCCTGCTTAATTCAAGTTTTTGTCCGCATAGTAATTTCTAATTCCGGGAGGTATTTTCTCACATGAAAAAAATTTTATTGGTATTAACCTGCATTGTAGCAATGGCTATGATGATTGTCGGCTGCGGCGGCAGCGACAAGAAGGATGCTGCAAAAGGCAACGATAAGAAAATCACCGTTGGCTTCTCCGTATCCACTCAAAACAATCCGTTCTTCGTTTCCCTGGCTAAAGGCGTAGAAGCTAAGGCTAAGGAGCTGGGCGTAACCGTAAAGGTTGTTGACGCTCAGAACGACCCTGCAAAGCAGGCTAATGATATTGCTGACCTGCTGCAGCAAAACATCAGCGTTCTGCTGGTTAACCCTGTTGACTCTGATGCAATTTCTACATCCGTAAAGGCTGCCAACAAGGCTAACATCCCTGTTATCTGCCTCGACCGCAGTGCTAACCAGGGTGATGTAGCATGCCTGGTTGCTTCCGATAACGTAAAGGGCGGCGAAATGGCTGCTGATTACATTATCAAAAAGCTGGGCGAAAAGGTTAAGGTTGCTGAGCTGGAGGGTATCCCCGGTGCCAGCGCTTCCCGTGAACGCGGTGAAGGCTTCCACAAGCTGGCTGACAGCAAGCTGACCGTTGTTGCTAAACAGACTGCTGAATTTGACCGCAGCAAGGGCCTGACTGTAGCAGAAAACATGCTGCAGGCTAACCCGGATATCAAAGCTATTTTCGCTCAGAACGACGAAATGGCTTTGGGTGCAATCGAAGCTGCTAAGAGTGCTGGCAAGCAAATCTTCATCGTTGGCTTTGATGGTACTGCTGACGGCGTAAAGGCTGTAGAAAGCGGCGCTATGAGCGCTACTATCGCTCAACAGCCGGAAATCATGGGCCAGCAAGGTCTGGAAGTAGCTGTTAAGGCTGCTAAAGGCGAAAAAGTAGAAGCTAAGATTTCTGCTCCGCTGAAGCTCATCGAAAAGAAATAATAGCCGCTAAATTTATATTAACCTGACAACTTGAAGCAATAATGCCTCTGCGCGTTCGCGTGGGGGCATTTTGTTATGTTGAAAGCTAATAGTAACGATATATTTTTGTGAGTGGTATTTACAAAATTATTTGCCGCACTTGACAAACAGCGCTGCATTTTATATACTAACAGTTAAGCTAAGAAGAAGAGTAGTAATCTGCAACCACAGCGAGCCGTGACAGTGTAAGGCGGCAAATGCGGATGAAGGCGCTTTGGAGCTGTAATAGTATATTGATTGAGGCGGGCTGCAGTTATTGCAGTCAAGCAGGGTGGAACCGCGGAGTTTGAGCTGTATGCACTCCGTCCCTGTAACATTTAAGTTACGGGGACGCGGGTGCTTTTTGTTTTTTCGGACAAAGCTGCTGCCATTGCCGTCTTTGTAACAAATATAGGAGGTAAAACATGGATTTTCAGACAATTATTTTGAAGCTGCAAAAATTCTGGGCAGGCCAAAACTGCATTATGGCACAGCCCTATGACATCGAAAAAGGCGCAGGCACAATGAACCCGTCTACCTTTTTACGCGTACTCGGACCTGAGCCCTGGCGTGTGGCTTACGTAGAGCCTTCCCGTCGTCCGGCAGACGGCCGTTACGGTGATAACCCGAACCGTCTGTTCCAACATCATCAGTTCCAGGTTATCGTAAAGCCCTCTCCGGAAAACATTCAGGAGCTGTACCTGCAGAGCCTGGCTGAGCTCGGCATTCATCAGGAGGAGCATGATATCCGCTTTGTAGAGGATAACTGGGAATCTCCGACTCTGGGCGCTTGGGGCCTTGGCTGGGAGGTTTGGCTGGATGGTATGGAAATCACCCAGTTCACCTACTTCCAACAGGTAGGCAGCATCGACGTTAAGCCTGTTACCGTTGAAATTACGTACGGCCTGGAGCGTCTGGCTATGTACATCCAGGGCGTAGAAAACGTATTTGATATTCAATGGGTTGGCGACATCACCTACGGTGACGTTTTCCACACAAACGAGGTAGAGCAATCCTTCTACAACTTCCAGGTAGCAGACACCGCGCTGCTGTTTGACCTGTTTGACAAATATGAAGCAGAAGCTAAGCGCGTTATCGAGCTTGGTTATATCCGTCCTGCTTATGATTACGTTCTGAAATGCTCCCATGCATTCAACCTGCTGGATTCCCGCGGAGCAATCAGCGTAAGTGAACGTACTGCCTACATCGGCCGTGTACGTGCGATGGCCCGCCTGTGTGCAAAGGCTTATGTAGCACAACGTGAAGAAATGGGCTTCCCGCTGCTCAAGAAAGGGGAGAATAAATAATGGAAAAATTACTTTTTGAAATCGGTACAGAAGAGATTCCTGCGAAATTTATGCCTGCCATTCTGGCACAATTAAAGGATTTGGCAGAAAAGAAAATGACTGAGCTGCGCATTCCCTTCGAAGCAGTTAAAACCTATGGCACTCCCCGTCGTATGACCTTCATCGCCAGCGGTGTTGCTGAGGCTCAGGAGGACAGCACTGTTGAGGCTAAAGGTCCTTCCGCAAAAATCGCTTTCGTAAGCGGCGCTCCCTCCAAAGCAGCTATCGGCTTTGCTCGCGGCCAAGGCGTTGACGTAAAAGAGCTCGTTGTTCGCGATGATTATGTATATGCTGTTAAGCATCTGGCAGGCCAACCGGTTAAGGATTTGCTGCCGGGTCTGCTGTCTGATATCCTTACCAGCCTGAACTTCCCAAAAAACATGCGTTGGGCAGATCATGAATTCAAATTCGTCCGTCCGATTCGCTGGCTGGTTGCACTGTTCGGTGATGAAGTTATCCCTGTTGAAATTACCGGTGTAAAATCCGGCAAATTCAGCCGCGGTCACCGCTTCCTGCGTCCTTCCGCACTGGATAACGCTAAAGCTCATGAGTCCATCGGCGATGCTGCCAAGGCTCTGTTCGACACCGTAAAGAGCAAGGCTAAGAACGCTGTAGCTTCCGCTGCTATCGGCACCATCGGCGCTGTAGAAATCCCCGATGCTGATTCCTATGAAAAGGTTATGTATGACAACTATGTAATGGTTGACCAGGACGCTCGCCGTGAGCTGATTCGTCAACAGGTTACTGACCTGGCAATTGCCGAAGGCGGTCATGCCGAAATCAACGAGGACCTGCTGGAGGAAGTAAACTATCTGGTAGAATGGCCGACTGCTCTGTGCGGCAAATTCGAAGAAAAATTCCTCGCTCTGCCGAAGGAATGCATCATCACCCCGATGCGCGAGCATCAGCGTTACTTCCCGGTACTGGCAGAGGACGGCTCCCTGCTGAACAAGTTCATCACCGTCCGCAACGGCGGCAAGGAGCATTTGGAAATTGTTGCTCACGGTAACGAGCGCGTACTGCGTGCACGTCTGAGCGACGCTGAATTCTTCTTCAACGAAGACAGAAAACAAACTTTGGCTGACCGTCTGGAAAAACTCAAAACCGTTTCCTTCCAGGAAGGCCTGGGTAATATGAACGATAAGAGCAAACGTCTGGTACAGGCTGTTGATATGCTGGCTATGGCTATCAATGCCAAGGTTGATAAAGAAAAGCTGGAGCGCACCGCTCTGCTGTGCAAATGTGACCTGGTAACCGGTATGGTTATCGAATTCACCGAGCTGCAAGGCGTTATGGGCCGCGAATATGCTAAGCTCGACGGTGAAGCTCCTGAGGTTGCACTGGGCATTTACGAGCATTATCTGCCGCGCTTTGCCGGTGACGAGCTGCCGACTACTGATATCGGCCGTCTGACCGGTATTGCCGACAAGCTGGACAACATCTGCGCTACCTTCAGCCGCGGTCTGGCTCCGACCGGCTCTCAGGATCCGTATGCATTGCGCCGTCAGGCTCTGGGCATCATCAACATTCTTCTGGACGGCAACTACCATGTATCTCTGTACAAGGTTATCGCCGGTGCTTTGTACCTGCTGAACATTCCGGCAGAGGACACCAAAAAGCTCGTACCGCAGATTGCTGAGTTCATGAAACAGCGCCTGCGCAATATGCTAATGGATCAGGGCATCCGTTATGACGTAGTTGACGCAGTTCTGGCTGACCAGATGAACGACGATTTCACCGATCTTGTTGCCCGTGCTAAGGCTCTGAACAGCTTTGTTGCTTCCGCAGAGGCTCCGGCACTGATTCAGGCTGCAACCCGTGTTGCTAACCTGTGCAAGAAGATTGAAGAAGAATCTGCTATCAACCCGCAGCTCTTCGCTGTAGAGGCTGAAGGCGCTCTGCACAATGCTGCTATGGCAGCCAGCAAGGAAGTGCTGGTTGCGGCAACCAAGTATGACTATGCTGCAGTTATGGCTGAAGCAGTTAAGCTGGTTGACCCAATTAACAAATTCTTCGAAGACGTTATGGTTATGGACGAGGACGTTCGCGTGAAGAACAACCGTCTGGCACTCTTGGCAGCAGTTAAGGATATTACCCATGCTGTAGGTGACCTGAGCGTTATCGTACAATAATAAAAACTAAGGAGATTAGTCTAATGGAACAATTTAATGCAGAAGCAAAAGCACTTGTAGAAATGCAGAACGAATACGTTTTGCTCACCAGCAAAAACCCCAGCGAAATGTGCCACGATGATTTCATCCGCGCAGAAGAGTTGAACGTACAGATCAAAGACGCGACCAAGGTTATGGCTGCGTTGGCAATCGAATTTGCCGGCTACAAAAAAGACGAAAAAGGCCTGTGGGTAGAAAAATAATTCTCTCGCTGTGCTTTTTAACAGCCTTTGGGGCTTAAGACCATAAGCCTCGCGTGATTGTTTTTGTAATTTAACCGGTCTCTGATATGCTATTACATATAGCTGTCGGAGGCCGGTTTTATTTTTTAGCTTTTTGAGTAATAAAAAAGTATCGGAGCCCCTGACCGTTATCGGTCGGGACTCCGACACTGAGAAAAGAAGTGTTTTATGAATGTAAGGCGACAGATGTTACAGCTTTGCCGTCCACAATCCGTGCAGATTGCAATAAGCATAAGCGGCGAGCGGAGCTGCACCCTCGGCAAGGGCGAAAACAGCCTCCGGCTTGTCACCGGGCTTTAAGATATAGCGCTGGCCGCCATGAGTTGTCTGCAGATAAATCCATTGGATGTAGTGTTTTTCAATCATGGGATGCTCCACGCTGCCTACAGCTACGCGCACAGTGCTGCCATCAACAGTAATAACCGGCACATGCTTTTCCTGCGCTGCGTCCTCGGTGTTGGCAACAAGCTCCTGCATAGGCTTACCGCAGCAGACAAGCTCACCGCCGCCGTCCTGAATCAGGCCGACGATATTACCGCAAATACTGCATTTCAAAAATTTTACTGTCATTGTGCATCGCTCCTTTCGCAAAATAAAACCTTTATAGACCCGGAAACTCAATGTCCCTAACTTAATTATAGCTTATGTTATATGCAAAGTATATAGCTTTACAGAAAATGTTGCACACTTCTCACAATTACAGGAAAGATGCAAAGGGATATTTTGGCGTTATGTAGGCTGCGGAATTGATGTAAAGCATTATCTTAGCGTGCTGCTGTTTCTTTGCAGGCTGTTTTTGTGATATAATTAGATATATATACAATAAAATCGAAAAGGTCAGGTGGAAATATATGAAGCAGATAATTCCTGTAAAACAGGGTGATAATATTACGTTAACTGTCAATGGTCTCGGCAGCAGCGGCGAGGGTGTAGGCAAGTACGAGGGCTTTACGGTTTTCGTTAAGGGCGCACTGCCGGAGGAAGAGGTGCGCGTAACAATTACGCTGGTTAAGAAAAGCTATGCAGTTGGTGCGCTGGAGGAGATTGTCAAAGCATCTGCCGAGCGTGTGGAGCCTGCGTGTCCGGTGTATAAGGAATGCGGCGGCTGTCAGCTGCAGCATTTGAGCTACAAGGGACAGCTGGAGTGCAAGCGTCAGCAGGTGCAGGATGCGCTCACCAGAATCGGACATCTTAATTTAGAGGCATTGCCGGTGTTGGGGGCGGCGGAGCCGTGGAGCTACCGCAATAAGATGCAGTTCCCGGCGGCAGCGGCCGCTGAAGGCGTGCTGCATATAGGCTGTTATGCGACGGCAACGCACAGCGTTGTAGATACGGATGCCTGCATGATTTCCAAAGAGGCGAACAATGCAATTATGAAAACAGTGCGCACCTGGATGCAGCATTATAACATCAGTGCCTATGACGAAAAGACAGGCAAGGGACTCGTGCGCCATATTATGGGACGCGTGGGCGTGCACAGCGGCGAAGTGATGGCGGTTATCATTACCTCCGGCTATGACATTCCACACCGCGGCGTGCTGATTGAATGGCTGAAGCGTTATGTTCCGGGACTTGTGAGCGTGGTGCAGAACATCAATAAAAAGCAGACGAACGTAGTTATGGGTAGCAAAACTCGTGTGCTGTACGGACCGGAATCGATTAAGGACAGCCTGGGAAGCCTGAGCTTTCATATTTCCGCACAGGCCTTCTTCCAGGTAAACAGCGAGCAGGCAGAAAAGCTGTATAACAAGGCGTTGGAGTTTGCGGCGCTGAGCGGTAAGGAAACCGTAGTGGATGTTTACTGTGGTACCGGTACGATTTCTCTGTATCTTGCGCGCCACGCCAAACAGGTTTATGGTATCGAGATCGTGGCGCCTGCGATTGAAAATGCCAAGAAAAATGCAGAAGAGAATAAATGCGCTAATGCGGAATTTATCTGCGGTGATGCGGCTGTAGAACTGCCGAAGCTGTTGGCCGGCGGCGTGCGTCCTGACGTTGTTGTGGTGGATCCTCCGCGTGCAGGCTGCGAGCAGAAGGTGCTGGCGGCGATTGCTGAGGTGCAGCCTGAGCGCGTTGTTTATGTGTCCTGCAATCCTGCATCCTTGGCGCGTGATTTGGCGTTTATGGAGCAGCATGGGTATAAGGCGATTGTGGCGCAGCCGGTGGATATGTTCCCGATGACGAGCCATGTTGAGTGCGTCACCCTGCTCACAAGGAGCTGAGCGACGCGGTGAGCAGCTGGTGCGCGCCATGCGATAGCCGTCCAAGAATGCGAGCGTGAGCGAAGCGTGATTGGAGACGGTGAACCGCTGAAACTGTGGTGCTGCTAAATCGCATGAATACGGCATTTTAAGGGTTTTAAAAGGGTGAAAAACTGTAATTTGTGGCCCTCGTGTGGCCGAAAATTTTAGATGGCTACAATTTAATAGCAAAAAACAAAGCGCTCAGACAACAATCATTTGCCGTCTGGGCGTTTTTTATTAAGATAGACAGTTATTGTCACTTTCGTGCTATATAATGAATTTGATATAGTCATTCAATGAAAAAGCAACACTGAATTGCCGGTATATTTTGGAGATGATGAAAAAATGGCTTTTAGCGAAGTGAAAAGAATATTGGAAGAGATAAAAGTCGATATGAATTACTGCAGTAGCGAAGATTTTGGCATGTTGACTAAATGCGCAAAGTTTTTTCCGTGATTGTTTAAGAATAAAGGTCTATACTGAATATAGCAGATTAGATCATCATATTTGCTGAATACGTAAATAGGGCGATACGTGAAGAAGGAGGAACAGAACCGGAGCATAGTGTATTTTTTGGAGATCATGCAGTTAAAGCGATTTGGGATAAATTGTGTGAAGGAATTGTTCCGGAAAAAGGAGCGCGGGCTTGGTATTGATAAACATTTAAGATATTCGAGGATAGTGAATTACAGGAAGGTTCAGTTATTCGAAAATATCGGATAACTGATGCTGATGGAAAAAGCTATAGCACAAATCACTATTCTTTGAAGATGATAAGTACATGCTTGAATTGGAAGAGAAAGCAAAAAATAATAGCTAGTTTAAGTGCGAGATGATGAAATATGGCGAAGTGCTGAAAGTATGGTATTGTTAAACTATGTCCGAGGTGATATTTTATGAAGGTAAATAAAATTAGTTTTAAGCTGTCAACAGAAACTTTTGGGTGTGATAAAGAACCTACGAATGTAGTTGAAATCTATATTGACGGCAATAATCTGCGTAAAAATATTTCATGTGGATTACCATTGTGGCCGTCGGAACTATATACAAGTCTTATGAGAAGTTGGTTTTTGAAAGATGAACCGGTCAACATATTTGTATGTGATTGTGGATGTGTTGGCTGTGGAGACACCGAGGTTCATATTGATGAAACAGAGCGTTTTGTTATTTGGCATGATTTCATTCATGATTCTAAACCCGTAGATTTTAATCAGATATTTGTTTTTGATCGAGAGCAGTACTATTCTGAGGTAAACAAAATACTTGAATGGGTTGGAGATACAAGACTTGTTCATTATCTAGGAAATGTGTTTACTGTATGGTCTGATGAGCTGCGTTTAAGATATTTGGCAGATAATCTTAACTGTTCGTGTGCGCTAAGATATGATTTCAAGTCAGAAGCATATTTTGGGTGGGAAGAGGTATTGAAGGCGCTGAAGTTAGAGTTCGCAGAGGGTACATATAAACAAAAAGAAAATCAAAATTTTTTCTACAGAATAGGTGGCTTTCATGGAAGAACGAAAGCAAAAGGATATAGTAACAAATATCTGGAATTATATCATCACGAAAGTCCAACTGAAGCAGTTATGCATGTGTTTTATAATACTGATTCAGATGGAAAAATCAATGATATATTGCTCAGAAGAAATAAAGGACAGTGAATCAAAATGTTGCAAATGCAGAAAGAAAAAGAAACTGATGATATAGTCTATTATCATGCATACCCCAGTGGTAGTAAAATAGCCTATTATTTTTCTGTCAATAAAAAAACCGGAGAGATTAAACTGTTGGATGAGCCTGATGAGCTAAAAGAAAATTTTGGTTCAATGTATCGTGGCCACGGTGTTAGTATGCTTTATGAAATGTTTAGAAACAATAATTACCCGGATACTAAAACCCGCATCTGGTATTGACGAAGCGCTGAAGCAGTGATTTTGCTCTATTTTGAATAGGGCCGTTTTGCTGTTACTGACGCTTGTTCGAATTCCTGCAAAGGTTCTTCGTAACCCATGAAGTGCTTTGTAGTTTGTTTAAGTTTCTTTTCAGTGATTAAACTTTGCGTTAGTCTAAGCCTCAAAAAATGCTTACACAACCATTAATGTGTTTTAGTAGACTTTAGCTTATTACGAACCAAAGAGAATATGGTAAAGCATTTTTTGCTAAGCTTTTTTGTGCGAGCAAAAAAGCGATTGTTTCTCGCGCTTTGGCAAAGCGCGCCTCTTTCTTGTTACTTCTTTCGGGGACGAAAGAAGTAAACATAAAGAGCGAGGGTTAACCTTAACGGTTATGAAAGATAAAAGTTCGGTAGAAGCAGAGGTGCGTGAGCTAGCCTCCAAACTGACAGCATAAAAGCATAATAGCATAGCATTACAAGGCGTTCTACATGATTGCGGTAGAACGTCTTATTCTTTAAAAAAAGTTAGAGAATTTTCATACTATTCTTGACATTATCACAATTATCTGATAATATAAGACCGTAAGATTTTGCACGCCTGCCTGGAGTACGGTCGTCGCAGCGTCATTGAGAACGCCTTATG
>OFMC01000283.1_pt1 | contig 56007 bp, 61 predicted proteins | sample 1541271 | NCBI WGS metagenome assembly OFMC01 (sample SAMN04209252, study PRJEB22552) | human gut metagenome | biome: gut; material: feces | host: Homo sapiens | place: USA: Oklahoma | reverse complement strand
CTCTTTCTGAGTTTGCTGCTTATATGGGTCCTGACCAGTTTGCCCGCAGTCTTGGTAAATTTGAACAGTACACTGAAGATACTATTGATAAACTTCTTGATATGTCTGAAGCGGTTACTGAAAGAGAAACTAAGCAGGTTAAAACTTACGCAAAGACGGAATCTGTACTTTCTGAAGCCTTTGGTTCTAAGATATATATTACCAAGATTGCAAAAGATGTAGCAATATCTTTTGAAAAAATAGATAGACTTACTAAAGCAAAGTATTATTCTTACTATTCTACGGGTGAGAATCTTCCTGTTGTATTTTCATATAACGGTGATGTATATTTGAATGCTGCAGTAACTAAAAACTTTTCTTTGCCAAAAATTCAGCAATTGATATTCTCTACAATATATAATGATCAATTGTTCGCTAAAATAGGTAGTAACGATACTATCATGAATCTGCTTGAAAATTTGGTTAAGTCTTATAATATTGATTTGAGTAACGAAGTAAAGCATGATATAATGTTGAAGCAAGCATTATTTACTATGTTATTTGTTCAAGATAATACCATTGCTTCAAAAGCTTATATGTCTGCAAAAGATGAGTATGGAAAATTAATGTATAACTTGATACTTTCAGTAAAAGGCATTAGTAACGTTAATTCTATGCAAGTTGTAAGACAAGCTGAGAAAAACTATTATCGAACTGCTTTGAATAAAGTTTTTGAAAGCGAGCAATCTGAAGCTATTAAATCTTTGCAATTGGTTATCGAAGGTGCGCCTACATTTTTCAAATCAGATGAAGACATTGAAAATTTCATAATTAATAACAGAGATCCAAATGCATTCAATTATATGACATTCAAAGCCGACATTAATACTGACGCTGCAGATTTAGCAATGGCTATTGAATATTTTTCAAAACAGTTTGGATTTAATATTCCTAAAAACGCAAATATACTCACTATCAATAACCTTGCTCTTGCTTTATTTGATTCTAAAAACTATAACGATACAAGAGCTCTCGATCAGGCATTAAGTGCATATGATACTAATTTTTTTGAACAGATGAATTATTTCTTGGCAGATAATTTTGGTTTTGAGGTTCTTCCAGATAATACAATTGTTCATTTGCGTCAGATATCACAAATGATAAATGAGGATATACTCAGCGAGCGCATCAATACTTATGCCGCAGATTCATCTGCGCATCTGAATATCGACAAAGGTATTTTACTTAGTGAATGTCTTACCGATTATGGTAAAAAAATAATAGGACCTTCTTTGTTGGGAAATGATATTGTAATTTATCTACGTCCAGATAACGTCAAAGGTACAAATGGTAGTTTTCAAAGGTTCCTTAGGCCTAACAACGGTATTGCCGGTGTAATTATGATTGCTGCAAAAGCTAATCCGGATGTTAGTCTTGAACAGAATCAAAAGAATATGCTTCAGACAGCTGAGCATGAAATAAATCATAGTATCTGTGGTTTAACAAATACTGGAACAATGTCATTTACTGATCCTATTAAGAATTATTTTGAACAACAATTAAAATCTTTGAAAGGTGAAGAATTAGAAAATTATTTGGAAAAATTACAAGATGAAGTTTATGATTTTCTTTTTGCAGTGGAAGGTAAAGGTTTAGTTCAGTATACTGAAAAGGGTGTCTTATGGACAGATGTAGACACTGAAAACAATATGTCTGTGGCTTTATCGAATCTCGGTTTTACTGGAGATGAGCAGTATAAACCTATACTTGCAGAGCAACTTGCAAGAATGGTATATCAGTATTGTTTCATGAATGAACGTTATGCACAAGGTATGGCAAGTGCGAGCTATGCAGACACTGTGGTAGATTTTAATTCATTCAGATATGAAAACGCAGACCAGATAATTATTCGTACCCATTCTAAGTTAAAATTGCTCAAGCGTTTAGATGGTATAATTGCTCGGCGAGCTGATTTATCTGCGCCGAAAAATGTGCTTGATGTTTTGAATCAGTTTAGCAATAAAAAGATTACGAGTGATAACGCAATTAAACAATTGACTACAAATTATGAGTTTTATTCTGGAGAAGCTCAGCTAGGCGATTTAGAAGCCTTATTTCCTGTTAAGCCTACTAATGATAGTGATTATGTGTCTAAAGATTTTTGGATAAGTCAAATAAATGATATGCAGCTTAAACAAACTATCAGTGCAATGCCGCAACAAGACTTTATTAGATTTATTGCAAAACTTATTGGTAAAGAATTTAATGTACTTGCAAAAATTTATCAAGATGTTACCGAAGTAAATAGATTTATGAATATTCCTTTTGCTCCGGATAAATCTTATGCGGCAAGTTTGGCTAATGGTATTAAACCAAGAAATTTAATTGATTCCGCACAGGTCTATACTAAGTACGGTGATAAGATATCTGGTATCGCATTATATGATAGCACTTCAAAAAGTTGCACAGTTGATTTGACTAATACTGCAGTAAATACGAGTACAGCAAACTTGATAAATGATCTTATTGCAAATACTACTCCTGGAAATAGATTATTTATTGCCGGTAATAGATCATTTATAAACTTTAATGCTATACGTAAATATCTGAATGTAAAACCTCAACTTGCTAATTTAGACATATCTACTTCCACTCTTGCTAACTTTGAAACTGCATTTTCAGAACTTTCTAAAATGGGAATTGTTGGTAAGCAACAAGCATACCAGTATGATACTATCTTTGTTACAAATGACGGCCAGATTATAAATGTGAATTCTGAAGGCTCTATTGTTGCAAGACTTCAGCAGATTTGTAAAAATCTTAAAATATCTGAAGATATACTTGGTGAGTATACTGTCGCTCCAGATAGTGGTGATATTATCTTAAACAAAGAAGGCCTTACAAATCAACTCAGTAAGTTGTTTGATAGTAAACGCGTAGCAAGATTTAGAAGGATAAATAATACTTGGGTATCTGATAGCACTCTTAATATCCTTCAAGATAACTTTGCAAAAACTCTTGATGCAAATGTAAATCCTGCGGCTCAAGGTTATATTGAGTTGAAACGTAATGTTGCATTGGTGCAAGACCCTCAAACTCTTGAAGTGAAAATTGTACCTATGACGGACGGCAAATTTGAAGGAACAGAAGTTGCTTGGGCAAAGAATGTTTGGTATGAATCTATTTGTAATATATTAACAAAGTATCAAATAACTAACTTTAAGCAACTTGAGAATCTCGGTTTTAGCGAAGAATTTATCGATAAGCTTTCTAAGTACTCTGGTACTAAAACTGATAATCCTGGTATAACCAAATCATTCATACTGAGCTATATCAATGATGATACCAATACTACGTTTTCAAGAAATTTGCTTATTCGAAACTGTCCAGATTCTGCAAAAGATTCTCTTGACTGGAAGCGTAACGGTTATCTTACTTCAGTAAAAGATGTTCAAGATTATTACAATACATTCCAAGTATACTTTGTAGCAATGGAGTATGCAAGATTTTTACTTGAATCTGGAAAAGGTAATGCAGCAAAGCTTAAAGCAATGCTTTCAACTGTGTATGACAGTGAAATTGAGTTACACAACGCATTTGACGGATTTATTAGTGCGCATAGAAGCGACCCTGATTATGCAAGAATTCTTTCTGATATAACTGAGGGTAAGTATATACGCGAAGAAGGTAATGTTAAGAGAAAGGTTAAGAGCGGATTAGATGATAGACGTACTAATATTATTACCGATCTTTTGAATATCGATGCCCAAAAGCGACTTAACTATGCTAATGGTTTGAACTTAAGTTATAACAGTTTTGGATATGTGTATGGCTTAATTAGTAAAGATTGGGGTATGAATTATAACGTTATTAGCACAGACGTTGGAGCAAATTATAAAGATTCCGATGATGTTCTTAACTTGCTCGATACACTTGATGTTACTAAATCAAATGTACAGTCTGCAGATGTTTCTGAAGAAATTGCTAAAATAAATGACGCAATCAAATTTGCTGCTGAGCAGGCTACAAATGACGCAAAACTTAAAGCGTATGAGAAAGTTCTTACTTTACTTGATACTGTATCTAATGCAGATATATACGGTGATATAAATACCGATGCATATGCAAATTTAGTACTTGATCAGATGGATAAATTATCTGGAGTTAACTTAGATGTTAGTAAAGTTGCGTCAGACTATATCCAAAATATCAAAACTAATCTTGAATCTGTTAAAGACAAAACAGGTATCGAAAAAGAACGTATTAATGCTGAGATTGAAACCGAATTCCATAGATTTTCAAATGAGCGTGTAAGAAATACTTATAAGTATGGATATGAAGGTTACAGACAAATACGAAAGCTTTATGATAGCTATGGTGCGTCTCAAAGATTCAATACCTCAAGCAAAATAAGCAAGCGTGTAAAGAATTTTAAGGATACCGTTCAAACTGCGTTAAAGAGTAATCAGATAACTCAAGAACGCGCCGATAAACTTAATAGGTCTATTGATACATTACGCAATATATACACTGATATATTATCAGTTGCAGTAGATTTTGAGTATAATGGAATGACTCGTAGTAAGGCTACTTCGGAAATTATTAAACTGATAGACAATTTTACAAGCGGTAAACCTGTAGCACAACAGTTGCAAACAATTACAGATTTTATTGATACGGCAATAATAAGTTCTGAAATAACTTATGACGAGAAAGCTAAAACGGCATACTCGAATCTTTATAAGTTTAACGCTGAACAAAGAAAGTTTTTGTATCTTTTGCGTACAGCTACAAATGAACAAAAATTAAATATCTTTTTACAGTACCTTGACGATCCTAATGTCGAAACTGAACTTGGAAGAGCGTTAGTTACTTATATGGAAAATCAAGTGAAAGAATTAAGTTCTACTACAAATACTGTATCGTTTGTAGAAGAAGCTATCGACTTTTCTAAGCTTGGTCAGATTGCAAAGAAAGCCGGTGTTGCAGCAGATGAAGAATTTAAGCGGTTGAATCCTGATAAAAAGATTAATAGACGAATAACAAATGAAGAGAGAACTGCTTTGCAAGCTTCTCGAGTTACTACAAGAACTCTTTCTACTCAAAAACGGCATCTTGATTTACTTGCCAATAGTAAACCTGTAAGTGACGTTGATATGCAGAATGCAGTTAAAGAAGTTTATGCTACTCTTGAAAAGTTTAAGTTTAAAACTCAAAGCGATCAACTTCGTAAAGAAGCGAGAAAGTGGTATAAGATTAATTATCCTAATGAAACTATTACAATTGCAAAAGGTATATCTGATGGAATAACCTCTACAGATATCGAATCAGCAAGACAACACCGCGAACAAACTATTGCAAACTATATTGATAACCGCGCAAAGGAATATGGACAGCGCTACGTTACTCGCGAACTTACTTTATTCGAGCTCATTAAAGAAATGAATGAAGAAAAGTATATTAAGAAATGGGATAAAGCCAATAACCGCTGGAAATTAATAAAAGTGATTGCGCCTAATCCTATGGTATTCAAAGTAATTAATGGTTTGAATATTGCGTATCAAAGATTTATTTATGGTCCCAAAACTAAAGCTAATATTGAACAGTTTCATGCTGAAGTTCAGTATGTACTTTCTGAGCGTAAAATTAATAGCGTAATTCCTGGAACCAAAGAATTGGTTTCTTTGGATAGTAACTATATTGATTATGAAGCAGTTTTAGAAATGTTCAAACGGGGTGAGTATACCGACCATTCTAATGTATTTGATGAAACTTTTGGTAAAGTAACTTCTGAAATGGAAGCAGCTCAAGATACTATTGACTACGTTACTAATAAGAAAGTATATACTAATCCAATTGAATCTATCAATAATGCTCTTAAAGAGACTGAAGCAAAGATTGCATTGCTGAATGAAGAACTGCGAACTAAACAATTTACTTCTCAGCAGGAAGCTGGTAAGCGCCGAGCTCTTGAAAATGCTCAAAATAAACTTAAACGTATACAAGCATTAAAAGAAGGTACTGCAGAAATTTTGAATAGACAAATTGAAAATGGTCCTAATACAGAAACTGTTGATACAGATGCTATTATAGATTTATTTGTAGATGATACTGTTGAGACTACAGAACCTGCAGAAGCTACGAATACTGAAAATATTCCAGATGATTTATTTGTAGATGAAGTTATGACAGATAATGATTCTGAAATAATGCCTCCATCAATGGCTGAACAGTCTATAAATCTCGAAGAATTGTTTGGTGAAGGTAGTGCTAAAGAAATGCAGAATCTTTTTAATATTACTTCTAAGAAAAATGCTGAAAAAGTACCTCGTACTGATGAGCAAAAGTATGCACCTAAAAATCCTGAACGTAGTAAGTTTACTCCGACTATTAATTCAAAACTTCTTAATAGACAGGGTATTGATGTTCGCAAACTTCTTGATTATATTCCTAGCAAAACTAAAGATGTTGAAATTGCTGGAGAAACCATTACTGAAAATGTATTCAGCACAAATGAATATCTAAAAGAAAATGGTGAGTTGCTAAGAGAATTTGTTCATAATGAAGATGCAGTGAAAGACTTCCTTAACTGGTATTCTTCTACGAACAATATGACTGAAGCTGAAAGAACAAATGCGGCAGTGTTACTTAACCAGATAGCTTCCAATCTGAATATTTCAAAAGAACTTAGAATTGAAGCAACAAAAGCATTTTCTAAAATTAAGCGTACCGCAGGTCAACAGTTGTCTGTTGCGAGAAGTTTTGGACTGACACCACTCGATGAACTCAATGCTATTGCTGAACAACAGTTATCACTTTCTGACGATGAAATTAAGTCTTTGGCAAACCTTGCCGATATCCAAAAGAAAGCTATTGAAACTGGTGACTATGCAGCTTCTGATAAAGCAATGGATGATGCTCTTGCAATTCTTGCAAAACACTCTAACGAACTCGATTCCAGTATTAATCCTTGGAAAAAGGGATTGACTCTTGACGAAAAAGCTGTAAGATGGCACAATCTTACGCAAAGAATTACTTCTTGGAGATATTTTGCAATGCTGTCTGCTCCAGCGACATTCTTCTCGAGAAACGTTGCAGGCAATGCTTTAATTACAGTAATGGATAAAGCTTCTGTAGGTATAGGCAATCTTATTGGTAAGATTAGAGACAGATTTAGCAAGACTAAAAATAATGGTGTCTATTATAAACGTACTAACGAGAAAGTCAATGCCGAGGCAACAGCTGCTGTTAAGAAACATTTACTTGACACTGGATTACTTGACTCCATTCTTAAAGGTACCGTTTCAAAATATGATACTGGTTATACTCCTCGTAAGACGAAACTTAGCGAGCTTGCATTCAATAACAAAAACGCGGTTGAAGATATTGATGCTGCTGATGCTATAGTTTTAGGCGATACGCTTAAAGAAGGTACTCCATTTGGTACCAGTAAAGTTGGTGGTGTATTTAACAAAATGTACAATTTCATATTTGGAGTAATGGATTCGCAAGATAAGAAATCTATGAAAAAGTATATGAAGCGTACAGTTGAGCAAATAGTATCTGATAATTTTACTGCAGATGATTATACTAAACTTGAAGCTGGTGATTTGAGTACAAAACAGAAATTCCAAGATATTATTGCATTTGCTCAAGAAGAATCTCTAAAAACCTACTTCCGTTATCAAGGTCCTGCTTATACCACAATGATGAGACTTCTTGCTAAATATCCTGCGGCTCAAGCTGTGTTTGCAACGATATTCCCGTTCCCGAGAATGCTGTTAAATACGATGAATACGGCTTTGAATTATTCGCCGATAGGGTTTGTTAAAGCTGTCTGGACAGCTAAACATGATCAAACGGTATTCAAAGATTTGAAAGTAAATAAGCAGTTGGGTCAAGCGGCAATAGGTACAGTTAGTATGGCAATAGGCGCTTTGCTTACTGCACTTGGTATGATCAAATTTGAAGATGATGATAAATATGGTGGTCCTCAAATTAACTTGTTTGGTTACTTTAGAATTAGTCTTGAAGACCTCGCTCCTGCAGCGATTCCGTTCTGTATCGGTGCTTCCTTTACTGATGGACTCACATCAGGTTTCTGGAATGCAATAACTAACTCTGGTTCTGCATTGCTTGATACTACTATAATTGGTGAGCTTATAAATGTATTCGGTGGGAATAAAAATGCTCTTGATGTTGTGAGTAATACATTCTCAACTTATATAAATCAGTTCATGCCAGCAGTAGTGCGGCATGTTTCAAGAATTACAGATCCAAATAAGAAAAAGTATAGCTCAAACAGCGCTTTGAAAATCTTGCAAAAGATTGCGGCACAGATTCCTGGATTAAGCTATATTGTTCCAAATCAAGTTGATCCCTATAGTGGTGATAATGTGACATATTATGCTGATAATAACAATCCTTATTTGGCAGCATTGATGTCTGCTCTAAATGCAGTGCTTCCTGCAAAAGTGGCCTATTCAAAAGATAACTATCTTGAACAAGAATCCAAAGCAGTTGATGCTGGTACTACTGGCCCTGCAAGTTCATTTACAATTGATGGCGTACAATACAAAATATCTGATAAAAAATACCGCGAATATCAAAAACTTCGTGCTAAATTATATAAAGAATATGCAGATAAGATAATTGTAGCGGACGCTTACAAGCGTATGACAAACGAGCAGAAAAAGAAACAACTTAAGAAATTGCAATCTAAAGCTACTGAAGAAGCTCGTAAACAACTTAATATTAAATGATTACGAAATTCAAAAATTTTATAAAGTCTATACTCCGACAGCTAAAGAATAAAGTGAATATCATAATATTTGTAATAGTATTGATCATAACTTATTCACCAGTTTGGCTTGTCGGAGGATTGGGCTTTATATTTCAGAACAAAGCGATGCTTGCAATCGCGACAGCTTATGCGTTATTTTGGGCAGGTCCATTTACACCATACTTTCCACTTTGTATAGGATTAACATTCATTATAAGAAAAATCTACGATAAAATAAAACGCCATAATTGGCGTCGTTGGTTGTAGATTGAAAATTGTAAAAGAAAACCCGAGCAGAGATGCTCGGGTTGATTTATTATATGAGTTGTTTCATTTCGACAGCATTCTTTTTAGCAGCTCTGATATACCAATCATAGTCGATATCTATAAGATTAGTTTTATCAGTTACTGCGTCATTGTATAATGTACAATTATCGGGAATACTTGCAATCTTATCATGCTTAATTATCTTGCCATCTTGTACTTTATACTTGTACAATGTACCTCTACTTCTATTGACTGTTGCGTATACTCTGTTTATATTTGTAGTATCGATCTCACCATTCTCACTCGCATACAATACACCATCATATGTAGGACCTTTCATAGTAGTCATCATAAAGTCTAAAGATTTCATGCGCTTACGAACGGTATCTTCGATTGGAATATTTTTACAGTAATAATCAATAATACTATCATTAATAACAGGTGCATTGAGTGGCGTAAGAGGAACGTCCGAACCAGACTTTTTTGCCCATCTGCCTTTAAGTTTAGGTTTTGCATTAGGTTCAGAAAGAAGAATATAGTTGTTAACATTCTTTTGAAATACTGCATATTCTTCATCAATATCAAGAGGTATTTCAATATACTCACTAAATTCTTGTAATGCTCGATAGCAATCTTGCAGTTTATTTCTTTTAATTCTAAATAAAATACCATCGGTATTTGTTTGAATAACCAATGCTCCAAGATCAAATACAATCTTCGCCATACATGTTGTGAGCAATTGACCTGTCATACATAAAGCAATGATATTTTGAGGATCATACAAAGGACTATGTTCTTGTCTCATTGCACCAGTAGAAGCATTCAAAATAAGCTTGATTGAATCTCTTAATCCAAAAGCTTCTTTATACTCGTCAGTATTTGATAAACCTTGTTTTCGCATTTCTTTCAGATGTTTCTTTAGTCTTCTACATTCACTCAATAAAAATTGAAAGCGTTCTTTGCCTTCTTCGGGTATACCAGACGCATAATAATTATAAACAACTAATAGCGAGGGATATAGATTTTCAAAGTCAGCATTGACTAAAATATAGTCGCCATCTGATATTGAATATAATGAATCTTCGTAAGTGCTATGAATACCGCCTGCTCCATAAACAAAGTTATTTTTCAAATATCTAACTTCATATGAAAAGTCATTTGATAATTCAGTGCCTTCAAACTGAGCGATTATAGTAGGATGAATTTTACTTTTGAATAATCGCTTAAGTTTTTCAGGTATCTCATAGTACGGATCATTAAGATTTTCTTTTTGCTTTGCATGAAGCATCTTTGCACACACTTTAGCAGCTGTATTCTTGATACATTCAGCCTCATTCAAATCAGACAATCTCGAGCAATTAGCTTTTGCATTAAGATAGCCCCAGCGAGCTCCGACTAATTTATTAGTTGCAAATACATCATGTTTGCAATATTCAATAATCTCTTTTTTATCTTCCTCAGAAAGATTTTCTTTACCAAATGGAATATCGGACTCTTTAATAAGTAATCCAGTATTAGACTCGAATTGTTTCAATGAACCCATAGTTTTGAGGTCATCAAACAAATCTGAAAATTCATACTTTCTCCAAAAAGATAAGTCCTTCCATTTGCCATCATTACTATTGATTATTTTCTGGTTGTGCATATATAATTCTTCTGGTGTATATCCCATACATGCAAAGTTGAATATCTGCATGTCATATCCTTTAATATTGAATCCAACTAAGTAACCGAGTTTTGAGATTCTTCTTAACTCGGTTACATAGTTCTCATCATCAGAAGTGATTACTCCAAATTCGATATTGTCGGTTCCATTGTAAATGTTGTATACCATACAATTCCAATGTGGAAATACTTCCCAGTCGAATACAACTATATCTTTAGTCATCTTCTAATTCCTCAATATTAGTATCAGCTTCAGCAGGTTTCGTCGCAAAATTATTAAGGTCATTAAATCTTTCAATCTGTATTTTAAGTTCAGTGATTGCTGCAAAATAACCAGTGTCATAATTCATACCCATTTGCGAGTTATTTGTGGCATCGCTGCCAAGCATAAATAACTTAGTATATTGTAAATCGGTCAAATAATTTAATAGAGTTTTGCGGCTTACTGGGGTATCTTCAATATCATTAACAGGTATCATGCATTCTCCTTTATATCAATTCTGATAATAATACCACATTTATAGATAACAATACGGACTTCACTATTTTCAATAACAGTTTTGTTATACTTACCGGCTTTAATATCTTCATAAGCAATGTTGATTTGTTCGAAATATTTAGTAATCATACAATATGTCCTCCATGTTTCATTTCACGTACTCTGTTGTAATTAAGTTTTTCGGATATAACGTTAGTGAGTCTTAAATCAGAATTATTAACTATAGCATCACTGCTTTCAATAAAGCTTTCAATAAGATTTATAAAGTTAGAAAATACATTTTCAATACATTTGAACGCAATCTTTTCGGCATGCTCATCAATAAGCTCTTGGTTAGCAATTTCATAGTACTGTCCAAGAACTACATGTGCTTTACAAATAAACTCACAAAAATCTTCTCTTGTCCATTCATCTTCAACTTTCAAACCGTGTAAGGTATATCCTTTATAACCGCAGAAGCTCAACGTTCTAATTACAGCATCTGCAAGTTCAACATAAATACCTTCAGGCTTAAATTCGAAATCTGCATACCAGGTTGCCTCTTCTTTAATATCTCTTGTATTCCAATCATGAAATGCTTCACAGAGTTCCTCGTGAATTGCAGCAATATAAGCAACATCGTCTATATCTTCAGTATAGAAACCTTTGCTCTTTGCACTCGCATAGCAATAATCTTTTAATCTTTCAATAGTTTCAGTAGTCATTTTTATACCTCAGCATCAAAATTAAATTCAAGATATTTTCTACTTGCTAAATAGTCACACATATGTACATATCTTTCCCAAGTAGATTTAGGTTTGGGGAGTATTTCTTTTTTAGTCTTCCAATCTTTATTCCATTGACCCATATGAGACATAATCAAAGAACTAAGTAAAGCACCAGTTTCAGATAAACCTATCTTACTGAAATACTCATCGTAAGTTACTGCAGCAATAAACGGGTGATCCGCTCTCGCATACTTTTCATGAGTCTTGCCATGCTTAAATGTGTCATGAAGTATCAAGGCTGCAATAATAAAATCTTTTTGGTCATCAGTATAATTTGTCAAAGGAAACAAACCATATGCAATTCTGACAGCAGCTTGAGTATGTCTGACCAAACCACCTTCACCGAGTGCATAACTCGGATGATACTTACCAGTACTGCTTGCAGGTACTTCGAAGAAATAATCAGGTACTACATTTTCGATACAATCTTTGATTTCGTTTCTGAACTCTTCATTTTTAATATATCCGAGTTCAGTTTTGAATATGGATGCTTTTTCCATTTTAGGTAACCTCTTTTTATTTTAATAATTTTAATTTTTAATTTGAGTTTAGGCTGCTCTAAGATCATGCCTATTATATTTTATATAAAGGCCCTTATTATTTATATATAAAATTTTAATAGGCCTTAAACGCGATCATAACTCTTCCTCATTTTTTATAAATTTACCTTTCCGAACTGACAGATTAAATTCGGCGCATATATTATCGGTAAAGGTTTCAAATGATTGTCTTGATTTCCCATAATCAGAACACCAGCCAAGATATTCATGGTACTTTGAAATGAGACTTCTTCCAATAAAATCCTCTGCACAATCTAGTTCAGTTGCTTTGACCGACATATCAGAAGTTTTATTTGCTTTAACAAAACTTAAAAGAGTTGAAGATTGAGTTCTAAACTTTTCAAGTGCTTCTTGACAGCATATTGTATCAATTAATCTATCATTTATAAGAGCCGAGTTGATTGCAAGAAATGCCTTCCAGAATAAGTATTGCATATCCTCATGAGTAAATTCCTCAATAAGATTTGAGTTACGTTTGTCAGGTGCAACTCTATTTGTAATCTCAAGAATTTCAAGTCTTCGATAAAGACCATCAGTCTTATCTTTGAACATAGGCATTTTATTACAAGAGAAAATAAACTTTGCTTCATTGACCATTTGATAAGGTTTTTCATATTTTTGTTGAACCATAATAGGTAATGTACCGCAAAGTATTTTGATTGTCGCACCATCGAGAAGAGTATTCATTGAAATATCATCACCAATATTTACCAGCTTATCTTTTAATTGCGCTGGCATGAATGGACTCTCCAAGTCTTGCATGCTGAGTGCTGCACAGTTTCCAGCACCAAGCAATCTTCTAACTAACTCACAGAATGTAGACTTACCAGTAGCACCGGGACCTAATAAGAAAAATATTTTTTGAAATTTATTTCTTGATACAAAACAGTATCCAATAAATTCAAAAAGCTTATTCTTCTTTTCAACTGCAGATTGCTGTTCATTATCTGGACGGCCCTCAGTATATCCAGATAAGCCATTAATAAAGTTCTCTATTCTATCAGACCTTGCACAAGATGGAATAAACTCTATATCAATGTACCTTGTTGTAACATAATCAGGATTAAAATCAGATAACTCACCAGTAAGCAGATTGAGTACACCATTTCTGACTGTTATCTTTCGCCAGTCACTATTTACATTTTCTGCTGCAGTATAAGTTTTAAGTTTGATAAATTCAATAACCTCATTTCTCTTTTGCTCACCAAACTCAGCGTACCTTGCATGAATGTATCTGGCTAGTTGGAAGTCATCACAGTTTTCATAAAACTTACCATTGAACATATACATACCTTGATTGGTAGTAACGATTTTTAATTCTTGCAATAATTCAATAGCAATAGTATTAGGACTTATTTTTGTTACATCTGTACCTCTTTCAAGATTTTTGTCAGAGAGTACAGTTTTCTCTAATTCCTTTTGAGAAAGCGGTTCATCTAAAATGTATCTATTACAAAGAGTAACCGCTTCTTTGATTTGCTCAATAGTAACATTTTTGACAAACTTGAGTTTTGTCATCAACTCAAACAATGCGCCATTCCTACCACCTTGCTGTATTGCATTCATTTCAGGGCAATCCATTTTCTCAGGCAATAAATATTGAGGCAAATCTGGAATAGAGTTTGCAGTAGTTACAACACGTCTATCAGGGTCATTGTAGGGAAGTACAATATAACCCGAAGCATTGGATCTGGTATCAATTTTTATACCTAATCGGCAAAAGCAATTTTGTGTTTGGAATACACCTGCAATAGATTTGAAAAAGAAATGGCAGCCATGTTCCGTTTCAAATATTATTGTATCAATACCTTCACCCATTAAAAGCATTTGAACTTTCTTTGCAACAGGTTTATTATCAATATCAATTATTGTATATCCATCAGGTACTATCCAACCTACTCTATTTTGAGAGTCTTTGATTTGTGAATAAGTATAGATACTATTATTAATAGGTGCTTTATGACTAATACCAGCTTTCAGTGCTCTTGGGTCATCTTTGAGAAATACTTCCTTATATTGTGAATTTGGAAATAATTTTTCAATTATATCAATCATTGATATCACCTAAGCCTACCATTAATTCTTTAAATAATGTATCAACATTATAATTGTTTTTAACACTTTGCCATATTTTAACCTCATATGTTCCAGCATTAATCAATGCATAAACTGTACAATTTGATTTCTGCCCACTTCTGTATACTCTACCGACAGTTTGAGTATAATCTAAGTAAGAGAAATTGAAGGTATACAATATTATGCAGCTTGTAAATTCCTGTAAGTTAACACCGATAGCTTTCTGCTCTTGTAATAGTAAGACTTGTTTCGAACAAAACTCATCGAATTTATCGGTATGACTTATCTTCGCATTGTCGAGCATTTTGACAAGACATTCATAATCATACTGATAAAGAAATACAAGTATAAGTTTTTCACGCTCTTCTAATTCAGACAATATCAAATCTTCACAATCTTTCAATTTAATATTTTCTTTGAATACAACTGCCTTTTTGGTAGCGTCATATACAAATCCATTAGATAACTGATGCAACTTTTGAATACAAGCAAGTTTATTAACAGTTTCTTGATGGTCATCTGCATAAGTAATAATACCTTTTGTAGCGTCAATAAACTGCTTAGTAACCATACCAGGAATTTTAATTTCTTTAACCGTGAGTTCTGGTAATTCAAGACAGTCTTTTGATCTAAGTACACTTGCATGGTCACCAATCCTTCTAACAAGAATATCCAATGCACCAGGCTTTAATTTATCTGGCTGATAAATAAACTTGCCAAATACCATACAAACAACTTTACAATCATAAAAAGTGTGCATAAAACTATCATAGCTCTCTTTGAATTCATTTATATTCAAAGCATTAAATATACCCCAAACATCAAGAAAGCTTGTTGCATATGGAGTTCCAGTTAAACCCCAAGCATATTTACAGTTATGGGGTTTTGTCAGATTTTTTACAACACGAGTGATGTTAGATTTTCTGCTTTTAAGCTTATGGCATTCATCGCAGATAATATAATCATAGCGGTTAGTTTTATAGAATTCTCTGTGCCTGCTCAAATATTCATAAGACTTTAAGTCAACATCATGGTTAATAGGTAAGTCGCTATACTTCTCCCACATATGCCTCATAACATATGCAGGAGATAATATTAACAATTTACCTCTCGGTAAAGAATTAACTGCAGCAATGACGGTATTTGTTTTGCCAGTACCTACTTCCCAAAACAAACATGAGTGTCTATTTGCTAACAGATAATTCTTACCGGTTTCTTGGTGAGGAAATAATTTTTCAATCATCTTCAGGCACCCCGATTTGAGAATTATCAAGTAGTATTTTTAAGTAATTCATAAATGAATTAGCAGAGAATTTATTATTAACGGCTTCTTCATGCGCCATGATTACCTGCAGCAATGCTACAAGAGCATAAGTCATCTCTTCACCAGTAGTGCCTTGACTAATAGATACTCTATAATCTTTCTTATCTGCTAATACATTGAGTTCCTCTGTATCGCATGTAACCTTAAAAATAGTTTTGTTTTTTCTTTTCATGTTTTAATTTCCTCGCAAATTCATTGAATTGCTCTACAAAATCTTCATAAGACCAAACAATCCAGTACTCGCCGCCAGCTTCTCGTATATTTTTACAAGTAACCTTTTGAGCATCAGATTGTATGCCGTCTTCTTGCTTAACCTCAATACCTACAAAACGGCCTTTTATGCAGCAAATGATGTCAGGTATTCCTACCTTCATAGCAGCACTTGCTGCATGCTTAAAGAACCAACAATTGATACCTAAGCTTGTCAAAACCGTTTTAATCTTATTTTCTATTACTTTTTCACGCATCTCAATGTCCGGAAGTCCCAATCAAGAAGCTCATGTACTGTATCAAAACCCACAGGACAACCGCAAGAATATTTACCTTCTTGGCAAGGTCTCTCAACACAAGTAGGCATGAAGAATTTATCGAGTAAACCAGTTTTCTCAATAACTTTTTCAACCATAAGTCCTACAACATACCTGGTTTCATTAGTATTTCTTCTGCAGAGTCTTTGATTTGCAATAAACATGAGTTCTTCAAGGTTGACTTTAATTAAAATATTGTTACGTACACACATAGGCATTACATACCCAGCAGCGTCAGTATCAATACTATTGCTTACCAAACTTGCGTACATCTCAAGAGACTGTTTACAATGTTCAATGTAAGCATCCTTTATAGTATTATCATGATTGCAAAGTATGTCATAAGGCACCACAAACATTTCTCTTGAAGGAATTACATTTTTAGTGAGGTTTGCATATTGAATGCTACCAGACATAATATCACACCCGATATGATGCGTAATAATTTGGGATAAAAATCGCCGTGATGCACCAGTAATGATAAACTTAAATTCTGTAAATCTTGCGATTTTAGAATGCGGGAGTTCAAGCATCTTATTGATTTTTGTCATATCCCATTTTTCCTTTTTAGCAATATCCGCAGGATTATCAAATTTACCCATACTTCTGGTCATTTGACAAGCTGATTGGACATCGCTGAGTGTATCTGCACTGATTAACTGAACTTTAATTTTATCCATTGATTGACCTCACAAAATCACGCGTTTTAAGCGCTTTCTCTTTTTCTTCGGGAGTAAGCGGTCTAATTGCTTTCATGACAATTTTTGAATAAACAATATTAGTTTTGTTCTGCGCTTTTTCGAGAGTAAAAGAAGTGAGAACATCATTCAAAAATATACCTTTGGTAAATAACTTAGTTGCATAAGCATTAAGTACACCAGTAGAACTTACGGGAAGAAGCAAGCTATAAGGAAGCATTTCGCCAGACAATTGAATAAACAGCTGATGTTTTTCTTTGCAAGCTTTACCACCATTCTTACCAGATCCAAATTCAGCATAAGGACAACCTTCGCAAAGTACAGGTTCATATGCAATATCATCGCCTGCGCCATTATCTATTCTTCTCATACCATTTATACCATCTTTAGAGAAGCAATCAGGCGGCTGACTGGAACCATCAAAATCTCCGGCAAAATACACATTCATAGGACCATGATCAACAATAACACCGATGAGTTCTTTATAAGGTTCTTCATCGATATCAAAGTATATATTGCCGCCAGAAGGTATCTTGAGCTGCGGACATTGCAACTGAATACCATTTAAGTTTTGCATAGCATCTTCGGTAAAAGATACAAGGTTAAAGTTTTCTTTAGTTACGAGTTCATTTGACATTTGATTGCCTCCAATAAATTGTTATATAATTTCTGCAATGATCAGATATTTCAGCTATATATCCATTCTTTTTAAGTTCAGTAATAACCCTATCTGTAAGGTCAGAATTCTCACACTCAAAAGTTACTTGAAACTCACCATCTTTTACTGCTTCTTGAATGAGTTCATCAAGATCCTTGAGTAAAGCTGCATACCGCGATTGCAAATATTGTCTAGCTTGCTTATCAGCTTCTACTGCACTTATCATTATCTACCTCCATCAACTGTAATAGTCGGCATAAAGCAATTCAAGCTCACCGCGCAATTTTTTACTCATTTTATAGTTACCGTCGAGAATTTTTTCAAGAACCTTCTTTGTTTCACTATAAGATTTATCGTTCCATTGCGAAACAGGCTCTCTCGGCTGTTGAATTTCGGGACGCATGGCGCCCTGTCGATACGTAATAACGAATACATTATCTCCAACGTTATTTTTGAGTTCGTCAAGATCAACACTTCCGTCCTCTACAAAAATAAATGTCTTAATCATTATCTACCTCCATTTAACTTATTGTTGAAATATTTTCTGCAGTAATCTTACCATTACTTGAAACAACATAACTTTCCGTATATTCTTTATAAGTAAAATATGCAGCACGCATTACACTCATATCCCAAGTAATATATAAAGTAAACTCATACAAACTTATACAAAGATAACCTTTTTCTTCAAGACAATTGCGTACGCCATCTCTAATTTCTGTACTTTGAAAATCTTCTTGAATATGTGTTTTACCAACTTTACTCACTTCTTCAATGTGTTTCAAAGTACATTCAAATACTATATTTATAGTTCTTTTAAGTTCAGAATTGGTGTTGTTAAAAGTTTCTATAGCTTTCATTTCTTTTTGCTCCTTACCACTACGTGGGTTTCATCGTACGGCTTTACCAGATTAAAATATTCTTTTGGTAATTCACCATCATTTGCTTCGACAATATTTTGCATGTAGCTTGTTAAAGCTGCTGCAGAGATACTAAATAAATCAAACGCTTCATTCCTAAGTTTCTCGACAAGTCTATCCTTATTTTCAACGACAGGAGACCATCTTGTTTTAGTTTCAAGTCTAAAGCTTAATCCAGAAACGTTATCTTGAGATGCAATTTCAAATTTAAGTACTTCACTTGCTACCATCTCATTACAGAGTTGCCGTCTCAATTGTTCATATATTTTTTTCTTTTCATCAGCTTCGGCTTGCGCAATTTCATAATCAAGTTTTGCAATTCTGAGCTTCTGAGCAGTCAATGCATACTTATCCATTTATTTACCTTTTCAAGTTATTGATATCAAAGTCTTCTACTTGAGGTTCCGCTTCAGAGGGTTCAGTAGGTTCTTGAGCAGTCTGAGACATATCATTTCTAACAGAGAATTTACCACCGTCATACTGTACAGGACAGACCTTCATAATACAATCTTGACAAATATCAAGTTCTTGCATTATAATACCTAAACCATTCTGATCCATAACAAGAATTGGGGTAGTAATTCTGTTGGTGTCTGCGATTTTCTCACAAATGTCACAAGTGTGTTGAATTTTAACCATTTTAATCATCTCCTTTGAATTCTTCAAAACATTTATCACTGCAAAAGTCATACCATTTGTCGCCTAATTTGCGAGCAAGCCAACCTTTGTCTTTCAACTTAGCTTGACTGCCTTTATAATCAGGCTTTGCTTTGAATTTGAAATCTACTTTCTTTTCGCATAAATCACATTTACAGTGAAGTATGCCACCGGTTCCAAATTCAGGGTTCCAAGTTACTTCTTTCATTTAATACCTCCATAGAAATTTATAAAATCTTCAATAAGGTCTGTCTTATTGAGATTTGACTTGTGAATAATCTGGTCAACTGTACCCTGTGCAATCAAATAATAATATGTACAGAAGTGATTTTGACCTGTTCTGTATATTCTGCGCTTTGCTTGATCCATATCACCCCAGTTATGGGTTTCTGAATAGAATATACATTTATGCGCTTTAATCAAAGTAATACCAAGAGATGCTGTTTGTAAATTACCAACAAATATCTTGATTTTGGGATTATTCTCGAATTCTTGTACCTTATCAAAACGGTCTTTTACTGAACCATTTATACCTGTGCAAATATCTTTATATTTATTAATAAAATACTCATACTCTTTTGTATACTTAACGAATAATACAACCTTCTCGCCGTTATCAAGAATATCTGAAATTAATTGTTCACAATCATTACGTTTGGGAGAAGCATATTCTACGCTTCCTGTTATCTGTTGAGCTTCACAAATTCTTTCAAGTGCTTTCTTGTCTGACGCATATACTCCATCGAGTTGTATCAATTGACTCACATCTGGATGAACAGGAATTACAATATCTTCCCATTCAGGCATATCAATAAAGTCTGTTATTTTACCAAAGATAGTATATGGAGAGATGAGCTGCATTAATTCATATGTTCTACCTGTACCGCCATTTGTTATATATCTTGCTTTGAACTGTGCTGCGGTAAGACCATTCCAAATTTGAGGACCTGTGCAAGTAAGTATTCCAAATAAATCCATCAAATCACGCGTTATAGGTGTACCAGTTAAGCAAAGAGTGCGTGTTGTTTTAACATATTTGGATATGCATTTATGCGTTTTACTGCTGCAATTTTTGATTTTATGCGCCTCATCAAGTATCACTAAATCAAAGTTTGATACACTTTTTATGCTTAAAAACTGTTCATAATTTTTAATGCAAACAGCAGTCATAATATTCTCAGATACGAGCATGTCAAGATCTTCATATCTTGTGTATGAAATATGAAATACTCTTGACAATTCGTATTCCCACATTGAGATCAAAGACTTAGGACAGACTATCAAAAGTCTTTTTGGTGAGAGTTCTTTTGCAATGTACAAAGCAGTAATTGTTTTTCCTAAGCCCATATCAAGAAACAAATTTGCTTTTGGGTGAAAGATTTCTGGAGTATTTTTATAATAGTCGATTATCTTTTTTACCCATGTTTTTTGGTAGTCATAAAGTTCCATTTAATTTTCCTCACATAATATATAATGCGTATTATGCAAAAATTTATGCTTTATTTTTAATATTTTCGAAATTTTTAAGCACAAAAAGTAAATTTTTATGCATTAAGCGCGGGCGCTAACGTGCTAACACTTCCCGTTACACGATCGTGCGTTATCTAACCGGAAAAGGCCCGTGAAAACTACGTGAAAATACATAAAACAATTACGAGCGATCGTGTATCGGGTTGTGTTATTGTGCACAACGCTTGCCCAGGTGCGCACGTAAGGCATTATAAACTTAGCATAAAACATTCAATATTTGCTTTGAATAGAATGCTTAAACCTGTATCATCTTTGTACTGGTCAATAAACCAAAATTGTTTGATATTTGCTTTTGCATTAACAATTAAAGCTGCACAAGTAGGACACGGAGAACTTGTACAAATCATAATTTTTGGTTTATCAAAATTCTCATTTTTAACTAAGCAATTTTGCTCTGCATGCGCACAACCAAATTTCGATACTTTCTCACACAAACAATTCTCTTGCTCAATAGGTCCTCCGTTAATTCCAATGGAGTATATTTGAGTAAAATCTTCCGATACTAAAATCGCTGCTACTTTATCCTTTTTGCATTTACTCAATTTCTGTAAATCAAGTAAATAATTCACTGTTGCCAATTCCTTTTCACTCAGATGCTTTACAACAAAATTTAATTCTGTATTATCTGTCCACATTTATTGTTTACCTCTAAACATTATTTTATACGTGCGTATAAATATATTAATTAAAACGCGTTTAGGCTATCCTAAGATCGCGCCTATTGCGTTTTATATACAGGGCCCTTATATTTTATTACGTTTTATATAAAGGCCCTTAAACGCGATCTAAATGCTTCTATATATTATCGCACATATCCTTATAGAAACACCAGTTACACCACTTTTTTCTTTTAGGAAATTCGCCTGAAAGAATCTTTTGTTTGGTTTCTTGTACTCTATTCCATTCAACTTCACAATCATGCATACTTGGATTATACTGCACTTTGTTTACAATTCTTGAGTCAAAGAAAGGTTTGATATTGATATATGCAACATCTACATTCTTTGGATCAATATTGTTTTCAGTACAATAAATATACTTGTAAATCAAAAGCTGTCCTTCTTCAAAAATAGAGTCTACTGTTTTAGGTTTCTTAGTGACTTTATAGTCTGCAATGATAATTTTACCTTTATCTTCAAATTCATCTTGCATTAATAAGTCAATATATCCTATAAAGTCATCTTTTTTGATTTCAAGTTCTTGACCAAGTATAGTATTGATACCTTTTATTTTATCAATATTGATTATAAGTCTTTCAAAGTACATTTTACCGAGCCTTTCTGAAATGTAATTTTGAGCTTCACACAAATATTTATGCGTTAAAAGTTTATAATTATACGTTTCTTCAGATACATTTTGGAAGTCTTTTGTCATATTGTAATACTCATCATAGGAATTAGATAAATCAATGAACTCGTCATATTCATTCCAAAGCTCTAAGACTTTATGAATAGCACTTCCTAAATCTAAATTTGGATTAGATGGTTCTTTAATACCATCAATATATCTAAATTTGTACTTCATAGGACAGTCATTATATAGTCTGTTCTGTGAAAAGCTGTAATTGAATTCTTTATCATTTATTTTCATTTTACTATCTCCATTATATTTAACCTAAGTGTACCATAATTTGAATTGCAATGTACACAAATGCTATTAATGCAATTATCATTGAAACAACACCCAATGCAGTTATCTCACAAGAAAATCCAACAATCATAAGTACCATAAATACTATGTAAACTATTACTGCGATAATTGTAAATAACTTGCTCTTATCGGGCATTTCAATTTTTCTAAATCTCTTTCTCATTACTATATGCCTCCACATAATTTATTCTATATACAAACAAATATCTTGCAAAGAATTTCATCCACTTCGCATAAAGTCTTTTGACTTTTGCAAGCGCTCTGGCATTACACTCGAACTCATCTTCTGTATCAAAATGGCATCTACTAAGAGGTCTATCAAAATACAAGATTATTACTGGAAAAGATATAAGTTTTGTTACAAAGTCATGTATATCAACATCATTATATTTAGAACATTTTCTATATACTGGTCCATAACAAATTTCACTTATGAATGACCTGTCAAGGATAACATCTTGACCTTGTAAATGTAAATCTATTGCCTTTTGTAACTGAATCTTACAATTAGTATCTTTATCAGCATGTAATATTGCGGCAGTCTTAAACCTGCTTGCAAAATTACTTTTACCAGATTTATCTAAGCCTTCTAAAATGTAAATCATTTATTTTCCTCCCAACAATACATGTAATTTATAACTTGCTCGGCTCTTTTAGCGGTTAATGCTGGCATATACATATCCTTGATATATTTTTCAAATCGCTTTTTAGTATAACATTTATGCTTATTTACATGCATACAAAAGTTACAATCAAAAAGCAAATCTATTGGAATATGCGAACTTATTTGTTCGTTTTCTAATAAAGTGTATATTCCTTGACAACAAATATACATATACTTTTTAGTTTTTAAGAAATATTTTTCAGTATTTCTATTTACATATTCATAGACAATTTTGCGTCTACAGTCCACAAATAAATCATTGTTTATTTTGAAATAAAGTTTATCAAATGTTTGGCGCATAAAAGACTTTAGTCTTTGCATAATTATAAACTTTTCTGTCTTAGCGTCGTGTCTTTTTGTCATAATAAATCTCCAAATTTGTTTATTAAACGTCTTTTTACTGAACGTTTTATTTCATATAGCCTACTCATTCCAATATTGAGTGCTATGGCAATAGCATCATCGGTCAAACCTTTGATTTTATATCTTGCATACAATCCCATATTTTGCTCAGTCACTTTATCACTATCTATGAGTTGCTCAATATAATCGAGTATTGCTTTGCATGTTGCAAGACTTTCTATTTCATATGTTTCACAAATTTTAGCATCTTCTGGAATATAGTCAGTCAAATCCTCTAACCTTGTATATGCTTTATATCTACGGATTATATAGAAACAGTTCTTTCTTGCAATTGACCACCATATTCTTGCGTTATCGTCAAATGATTTATCTTTTGCATAATTACCATGTTCTTTATAAATTCGCAATAATATGTAAAACAATTCTGAAGCTATATCGATGTAATTATAGTTTGAGAATTGATTTGCCATTTTATTACTTATCTTTACAAATAAGAATGCATAAGCATCATCTTTTGATAGTTCTTCTGAGTTCTCATTTTCAAGTAAAATGTTTTGATAGTTTTCGTCAGCACATTCAATTATCTTACCGTTCTGCAGCTTTATATATTTCATTTTCATCACCATGCAAATATATCAAAACATTCTTAAGCGAAGACTTTTTGATTAGACAACTGCCAAAAGCATGGATAGTCATATTTTCTAAATCTGCAATTATAACATTTTTGAAAAAGAACTCATCCCCTAAGTTTGTACCTTTTGATATAAATAACGGATTATATGACATAAAATTCTTTTGATATGCCATCGCAGTATTTAACCAATATGCTTCAAACTTTTCTGTCCATTCTTCAGGAATAGCTGAACTTAAATGCCAGTCTTCAATATCAAATGGGTCATTAAATAGCATTGAGCAATTAATATAAGTATATTCATCAGCTCTTTTCTTTTTATTCTTAGCTTCCTGATTTCTGTATTTTCTATCAGGATTAATAAAGATACTGAGCATATCAAATTTCTTATATTCCCTTATCATTACAGGTATTTCAAAAGTATTTTGATCTTCGGTTTCCATTTCCATACTTTGTCCATATTTATCTACATACATCAGTTTCATTTTCTTTTACTCCTTTTGTCAATTTCTTTCCAATACGTTATTAATAATGTCAAATATGCTATAGACATAATTATGCCGAGTACCATATTTATTGTAGTATAAGTGTTACTATCATTTATAAATTGTACCACCGAATATCCAGTTAATGCAGGAATTGTAACAGAAAGTACAATGATCGATGTTATAAGTATTTTATACTTCATTTTCTGAATCTTCCAGTTTTTCAACAAGTATTTCTCTTATCAAATCTGAAATAGATTTCTGTTCTTTTTCAGCAAGAGAATTGAGTTTAATTGCAATAGACATCTCAACATAAGATGAGACTCGAATACTTCTGGCATCTTTGTTCATTTTGTTTACTCCTTAATAAAATTTTTATTTCGAAAATTAATTTATCGATTTATAATGCGTTTAGGCAGACCTAAGATCGCGCCTATCGAAAATTTTATGCGACCTCGATAATTTATATAGGCCATATATAAAACGCGATAGAGGCGATCATATGCGTTCTTAATATTTTAAGCGTCACTTATATCTTTATCAATAGTATCTCTAAATCGTACAAACACTGGAAACTGCAAAGATGCTAAACCTGTTTCTTTATTGTTAGTTATATCTTTATACTTTACTTCAACAAGTTTGTGCAAAAAGGCTTCTTGCATTTCCCATATTTCATATCTTTGCTCATCAGTAAAGCCTGAACCTACATATACTTGGTTAAATCCCATTTTGCATATCAATGCACCAAGAACTCCCTCGTACTTTCCTGTACCTTCTTGAAATCCAATAACTTCGAGGTCAATGGTATTGAATTTCTTATACTTGAGTAATTCAGAAGTCCTCTTGAATTGATACATACTATCACGGTTTATCATAATACCTTCCATCGAGTATTCATAGGCAAAATTTGAACAAACCTCAATTTGGCCAATATCATATCCTGCATAAAATACTGGTACTTCTTCCACACAGTTATACTTGTTCCATGGAATATTGTGCATTCTTTTAAGTCTTTCTCGATACTTTATATCACAAGAGTCATTTGCCCACCACTTTGCAGGTATTATATCAAAAATAATGAAACCAATCTTTTGTTTTTGACTAAAATCATTTTGAGATGTAACTATTCCATTACCTATTCTGAATGCTTCATTATCAGTTAGTCCATTTATTTCTTTTAACCGTAATTCGCCATCAAATGCATAGGTTTCTCCCATATATTTATTGATGTCACACAATTCCTCAATTATATGGTCTAATCCCAAGAATTCATGCCCAGTTCGTGAAATCAAATGACCAGCAAAATACGTTGCTCTTGTACCATTTATTTTCTGACTTATACTAAACCACTCACCGTCTTTTATCATGCCGGGCTTATAGGTTTTTGCAAGTTGTACATTCCAATCATCAAACAACTTTGTGTCCATTCTGACCCTCCAATTCAAATACGTTATATACTTTATGATACCTATAAATACTTTCTTCAGAAAACCACATCATGTAATCACAAAGTTGATATTCAATATTAATATCTTCATTTATTATGAGTGCTTCAATCCAAACAGTATCATAATGTCTTTTTGTTATAGATTTAACCAGTATATAACGATTGTTAAATCTGTCATCTGGGTACTTAGAAGTCATTTTGAGTAAGTCACCGATATGAATATCTTTTGCTGTCAACATAATTTTACTCCTTATGAGTTCTGACATAATCTTCAAAATTGAGAATATTGTCGGCTGGTATATTGTCAGTTGGTGCATATGTTTCTTCTTCATATTTTGCGGCATCTGCCATATTTTGACAAAATACTGATAACGGTGTTTTACCGCCAATTTGATTATCAATCTGTTTTACAATATCCTCGAGTATGCTATATATTTCTGAAAATACAAGCAATGGATCACTTAATTCTTCATTGGTAAGTTTAACCTCAACAAAGTGTCCTTTTGGCTCAGCATATGCTTTGATCATTAGTTTCTCTCCTTATGTTCAAATTGAAAGCTTCCATCTGACATTATAAGATAATCACAATCTTTTTCATCAACTATCTTTACTTTAATATCTGGATTAAAACCCATACTTGGACCATATTCAAGTAATTCTTTACAACCGTTGCATATGCAAACAGTTTTAGCTCGGTCTTTCTTCATGTCTGTTTTCATTTTTTCGTCTCCAATTCAGCATATACCGCTACAACCTTTGCAACATCAAGTATAAATTCACCGTAATCAATAGTTACTACACTATTTGATTCTTTGAGTGCCTCTGTCATATAGTCTGCAGCAGACATTACCATAATTGCCATATCTGCAACCACATCAGTATAGTTAGTATTATCAGTATTTACGACCGCACCATCTTTGTTTACTTTTATTTCTAGCATATTTTCTCCTTGTAGCTTCGCCACCTTTAATGTGTTTTAATTTATTATGTTGTTCTAATCGAGTTCTTACTGCAAGAAACAGGTCATAGTCAATGTCTCTCAATTTCATAAGATTGAAATGTACATTTGTTTTACTAAAACCTGTTTTATTTGCAATTTCTCTAATCGTCATGTCTCGCGATACGACAAGCATTCCTAATTCTCTAATGGCTTCCGTCGTCATGTTTATTGTCCTCACTAAAAGTAAGATCTTCAATTTTAATGAGCCGTAAGTGTAATCTGATAGCATTCAAAAGTTCTACTACTGATACAACTTTTATAACAGACTCATTGTTATATTTGAAGTCATATACTGACCAGTCGATACGTTCTATTGTATAGTTATTATATTTACAAGTTTCATCGCGTTTAAGCTTCAATGCTTGCAAACAAAAGTCGTCAAATGAATTATTGTTTTTAAGTTTCTTAAGTGACATTATTTGCTCCTTTAGTCCAGACTGGACTACTCAAAGATTTTAATGTTAACCCAGACTATTTTGCAACAATCTGGGTTAACACTACAAAGGAAAACTTATGTGTTTTAGATGGTCAAATTTTAGAAAGTACCGTTATCCTCAACAGACTCGCTATCAAGTCCATCGGTAACATCAATGTCGGTGGTATCTTCATCGAGGTCTTCAATGATAGCTTGTTTCTTGGTTTTGCGAGGCTTAGCTTCTTCGAGATAGGTTTTACCTTCAGCTGCAGCTTTCTCGAGAGCTTCCATCTCAGCAAGCAACTTTGCTTTCTTTTCCTCGATAGTCATTTTCTTGCCAGTTGCTTTCTTAGGTTTGTTAGCCTCAGCCTCATCAGCTTGTCTCTTAGCTTCTGCATCAGCTTTAGCTTTGAGTTCATCAAACACAGTCTTATCCTCATCAGACAAAAAGTCTTTGATGTTACCAAGAGTAACCAGTCGAGAGACTCTCGGCGTAACTGTTCTGTGAGCGGTTTCATCGATCTCAACTTCAAACTCTTCACCTTCATAGTCATTGAAATTGACCGTGTGCCACATTTTGGGCGTACCAAGAGGTTTGAGGTTAATCCAATACGTCCCGGGTTTCACCGACTCTTTGTTGACTTTCTGGCAGTTAACTTTATAGATCGTGCCATTAAACTCAACTGTGCCTTTTTCCTGCTCTTTGTTCACTACTACTGTAATCATTGTTTAGTCCTCCTGACTAATAGTTTATTTCAGTCTTCCGACTGTTGGTGTGAGAAATAAGAGTTGCACTCATTCTAAGCAGCTGTGTCTCACATATGCCTTAGCAAATAAAGTAGTAGTCATTTATTTGCTAAGGACTAATCCGAAGGTGTATAAGCGTTGTTTAACTGACTACATAATATATAATGCAGGTTTTTCGATACGTTTGTGCTTTTATTTTACTTTTATTTTTGTGGCTGTTCAGGACTCATTTTCTATTTTTATAAATATTATAAGTTGGAAAGGTATCAATAATACGAAGTGAAATGGTTAGTCATTTCCAATGTCTCCTATCAATGAATTTATTGTATTTAACTGGCGAGAGCACATGCCGAGATTTGCACCTGAGGAGTCACATGCTATATACGCACATACGAGGTTTATGGACTTCTTGATTATTGTTAAGGTATTCTCGATCTGCGCCGTTGTCTGGTATATTGTTAGGTTAATACCTATTATGTCTTCGCAAAGATCTGTTATAGTTTCTTGCGTAAGCTCATGGTTTTTGGCGGATTTTATTTTGTCGGTCAAGTCATCGAATTGATCTGTTAAGTCGTAGAGATTATTGAGATAAGTGGTTAATTGTTTATTGGGCTTTGGTGTGAGTTTGGTTTGCATATTAAAAGTCCTCTCTAAGGTCGATATCTTCATCTCCTGCTCTATACGGCTCTATTGAATACAGAATGCGCTGTGCAAAGTCATGGGATTCAATGAAATGTTCTAAATGTCTTGCATCCGCATCAAGAATATCGCGAGCTTTGATTATATCAATGAAACGTTCAAGAGAATAACCGGATTCGTCAAGATATTTTGCATAGTATTTTACTGTGAATTTTTGTAATTTCATGTTATAGATATCTCCTGTTGGTTTTATGGGTTTATGGATTTATGGATTTATCCTTTGCAAATATAATTTTTATTAGATGGTTTATATACGAAAATATTTTAAACGGAGTGGCAATATGATTAAGTATGGCTTTGACGTATTTAGGGTGCAGTGCAGACAATGCAACAGTGCTTAAACTGGAGACAAATGGATCAAATAGCCTTACGTGTGCGCACCGAGCAAATATACAATAACACAACCAGCTACACGATCGCTCGTAATTGTTTTATGTTTTTCGAAAAAAAAAATTTTGAGTTTTTCGTCAACAAAACGGGCGATGGTGTATCGGGTTGTGTTATCTTGATACTGCGCGGCCGACTTCAATAATATAGAGTGCAACAACACGCTAACATAGACAAGGGTCGTTAGCGAGGGTTACCGCGTGATTGTGTCCGTGCATAAAGGCAATTGCCCTTTTTGAGGCCGTTAGAAGGCATTATGCCCTAAAATTTTCCGTGTGCTTACTGGAGTAGCCGTGCGAGCTGCCATCGCAGTGTTACCGCGTGAAGGAGCGCGCGTATAAAGGCAATTGACGTCGTTCGTATTACTGCTACAGAGTAAAATAAAAGCGTTGTTGCTTTGACTCTGCACTTGCATAGGATCATTGCAACAACGCTTACTTAGTTAATCGTTATTAAGTTTTGCAATGTAAACATTGTACATTTCGTAGAGCAGTTCTTTGATTTCGTTTTCATTGAGTTCTTCAAATTCATAGACAGATTTTGCAAATGCTATTGGATTAGTCTTTTGCATTTGATCAATTGCCAGCGCTTTCCAGTTATCGAGTATTAAGTCAAATCGTTTAATCGTATTTTGTTTTGTCAAGTACTCATCATAAAGTATTCTTGCAACATCATCGTCATATTGAAACTTTTGTTTCAAATATTCCATGATATGATTAATATTGTGCAATGCAATTATGCAAGCATCATCGCGCATTTCATCGTTAGCCTCATTCTTGTAATAGTCAATTTGATCTACTGCTTGTTTGAGGTTACTGAGAACACTGTTAAGTATAAGTGTACGATCTTTGTAAGCATTGATCTCGTCTTCATTGCGCCATTCGTCAGGCTTGCCAGGATATGAAGCAACGTAGATTACGAAGCGATCGTTGATCTCTGCAGCTATGCGTGTGTAGTCAACATACTTGTCATATTCGATCTTAAAAGTTAAATTGTAGTTTTGTTTCATGTTACTGAAACCTCCGTTAATTTTATTTAATCATCGTAAATTGATATATTTATATAATTTACAATTGATTATTTAATTATAAAAAATATTATTTGGTTATAACAAGATTAACGAACAATTATGCGATTATTCATCGTTAGCGCCGTTTTCGTTTATGCATTTACTCATCGTTACTTTCGTTTCTATTTATGCATTTATTCGCCGTTAATTCCGTTAGCATCGCGACGTTGTTAGTCTCGTTTGCGTAGTTCGTTGCGACGTTTTCGTTCTCGTTCAAAAAATAAAAAATTGAGGGAGCTTTCGCTCCCTCGTTTCTTAGAACAAATCTGCAATTGCATTCAGGTCGATTTTGCTTCGGCTGTTAGACTTCGTAAGTTCTTCGCAAACTTCGTTTAATCTGCCTCCGTGAATTTTCTTCCAGTCCGCAACTCTCGTCCACCACTCGTTGCCGGCACCTTCTTTCGGCTCGACCTTCCATTTATGCTCGAGCGTTCTCGGTGCCTTCGTTTTCAATTCTTCCAGTTCAGGATATTTCGCCGTATTCAGCTTGTTCGTGAACACATAGTACTCATGGTATTTGTAGACACCGTTGAGTGTGCGTGCATGCCAGCTGCCGGTGGCTTCGTATTCCTTGCCGGTTTCGTTGTTGATGATTTTGCAATGAGTTCCATCGATAATTTTAACTTGATACATATAACACCTCGTGTTGGATTAGTCGGTGGCATCGTTTTCGTCGCATATTGCTACTTGACTACTTGACGACATCGCATTATTAAGTTGTTAATATAATTTAATATTATTCAGCGACAGCTGACGAAATTTTATTATATTAATTTCAAAAATATTAAATTATTTATTATTTATTATTTATTTAATTTTTATAATTAAATAAATAAAAATAGTTGGCCCCGTCTCGTGAACGTTCCCTTTAGGGCTATATATGGATGACTGTGTGAGCGTCGTCGCATCGCTACACCACTATTAATTTCAATACAGCATTACCACACTATTACACTAATTAATACCGCACCATTGCACCGTTCTCAAGCTATCACTTACCAAAATAAAACGCCTATAGCCCGGGTCTCTCGAAAGTATCTTTGCTCAAATAAAATTTTTGTAAAACAAAGCGCAAAAACGCTCGAGAGGGCGCATTATATATTATGAGCGGTCGTGATTATTAAATCTTCCGATTTGTATCTTTGCTTTCGTCCCGAGCAGAGTTTGAATAGTTTATTTTGCATACAACCGACCGCTCCTTATTTACATTTCAACAAGCTCTCGCAGCTTGACTAAAATAAATACTTTGCTTACTACCCAGGGCCTAACGGCTCAAAGGAGGTTCACCATGAATTACAATGAAGTTACACAAACAACGCAGAGAGCTATCAAGAAAAATACTCAAAGGAGCATCTTTGCTAACAACTGGGAACTCTCAGCTAAACTGATTGGCGGCATAAGTATACCAGTAGATGTTATAAAACATTTGAAAGGTGGGCCTGAAACATTCTTAGAGCAGTCGAATCTATTTCCAGTAATAGTCGACCAGCTTGATATAGATGAGCTCTCGCTCGAGGATTGGATGATGATATCGCACTTTGCTAATGGCATTGAGAATGCAAATACGCAGTCCGCGTCATTTGTTCGTGATACTGGCGGCGGTAAACCAGTGGACAAGAAAGAGATCAAGAATGACAACAATATTGCTCAGCTGACAGACGAGCAGTTAGATTATCTCTTGGATAATGCTGAGGTGCTGGATGAAGAGTAACATATTACCTCCCGGCATAAGGGATGATTCTCAAGAAAGCATCATTGATACTCCTAAGATTCAGTTAACTAAGGCGCAGTATGAGGCAGTCAAGGCCGACAAGGCGCGCAGAGATACTATTAACTCCTATTATAGGTATGTCTTGAAGTGCAGACCCGACCTTAAACCGACACACCTGCATGAGGTGCTCAGTACCAGAATACAGGACTTCTTAGAAAGACCTGGAAGGATAGACGGTACTGAGTTTTTGCTTATATCACTGCCGTTTCAGACTGGTAAGACTACTTGGGGCGCACAGTCCATACCAAGCTGGTATATGTTCAAGCATCCTGGAAGCAATTGCATTGTCATATCGTATTCAAGCAACTTTGCTATGAAGGCCTCGGCTGAGAACAAGCGTAAGATTGAGTGGAACATTGACATGTGGCCAGGTGCCAAGATCGGTAATAAGTGGACCAACGAGGAATTTGAGGTAATCTTTGATGAAAAGAAAAACATCAAAAGCACTTGTCTTTCTGCTACTATGTCTACTGTTAACGGTAATCCCGCTGATGTGATTATAATTGACGACACTTGCCATGACAGTACTGAGGCAAATTCGGATACATTTAATACTACTCTTGAAGACAATTGGTTGTCAGTCGTGCGGTCGCGTGTCAAGGTTGGTGGAAAAGTAATCTTGATGCAAACCAGATGGAATATGAGAGATATCTTTGAAGTTATCAAAGGTGTTGAGGATCCGGTGGCTATTGAGATATTGAATATACCGTGTGAGTGTGTTGACGCTACGAATGATCCACTTGGCCGCGAGTTAGGTGACGGTCCATGCCCTGAGATAGGCAAAGGTAGAACGTGGGTACAGGCATTCAAGAAAGCGTACATACGCAAAGGCAATTTGCTAACTTGGGAGAACAACTATCAAGGTAACCCGACAATTGGGTCAGGCAACTTATTTACTGATAAGATGTTCAGATCCTGTGAATGGGGTAAGATAACCGACAAAGGACTTTTGCATCCGGATGGCAAGACTACAGTGTGGCCGGTCATAGCATTGAGCATTGACGCAGCGCTCAAACATGAAGAAGATAATGACTTCAACGCACTTCAGGTATGGGCTAAATTGGAAGATGACTATTTTTTGTTACATGCAGAGAAAGGTCACTACTCATTTCCTCAGTTGCTTGAGAGGATAAACGCACTGGGTAGCAGATTCAGATTAAATTACCACTACATTGAGGAAGCTGCAAATGGTGTTGCTGCCATAGATATGCTGAACGTGGCACAAGTCAAAGGTGTCATACCTGTTAAGCCTGAAGGTGGTAAATATTCCAGAGCGATGGCAGTTACTTGGCTATTCCACAGTGGCAAAGTTTATTTTGATAAGACGGCAGACTATTATAATGAGTATGAAGCATCGTTGAAAGCCTTCCCCAAAGGTGCACATGATGATGACGTCGACGCAACTTCGCAAGCACTCAACCGGATGACTATGATATTAGCAGCTGAGTCGGTACCTAAAGAAGTTATTGCTAAAAGTAGGAACTGGACAGAGGACATGGTTGAGGATTATTTATCGGGTAGTGAGCAGGATAAAATAGCAATGCGGCAAGCTTGGGGTAATCCGCCGTTTGATATAGGAAATTCAGAAGGTTTTGACCTAATGGGTATAGAGGCTTCTTGAGGTGGAATATGACATTTGATGAAATTGTAACTAAATATACTATGAGTAAAAGTTCTGCTGATATCGAGATTGCTAAGATACCTCGCAGACAGTCACTCTACAAGGGCGAGGGTAAGATTAAGAATAAAAAGACTGGTGTCGAGGTTCAGGCAGAGTGTCATCAAAATATTACTTTTGAACTCATTGAATCTCAGATCAGTAATACTGTACCCGAACCCATAGTAACTCCGTTGATGGCTGAGGATGCTCAACGAGCACTACAAGCTACTTACTATTTAAGCCAGGCTATGAAAATGCAAGACGGCATTGCTATCAATGATAAAGCAGAGCGTGGTGTCTTGAAAAATGGTTATGGTTGGTATTTGATAGAATGGGACCAGTCGAAAGCAAGTAATTCAGGTTTTGGTGGACTCAAGCTTACTTATTATCCTGCCGGTAGTGTATACGTGCAACCTGGTATAACTGATTTCAAGGATGCCGAGTATGTTTTCTTAAAGAATATTGCTACTTGTGCCTCCATCAAACGACTGTATGGAGTAGATATACCGCCAGACGGCGATGGTGTGGATGTTTGTACTATAATTACTTGCTACTATTTGAACGAAGATGGCGACTTGGCAAGAACGATATTTTCCGAAAATAGTATGGCTTTGATTTCTCAAGATAATTACTTTGAACTTCGCCGCGTTGTCAGATGTAACGAGTGTGGAGAGGTAATTGTCAATCTCGATCAGCCGTGTCCGACATGTAATAGCGACGTCTTTGAATGGGCAATAATGGATGAGGAAATTGCTACTCAGGATATATATGAAGGCAATATGGAAGAGAACGCTCGGTTGAGGGCGGAAGCTCGAGCTAAGGGTGAACCCGATAATCCATATGCTGGTCTTGAGAAAATCGTGTCAAAAGGCGATAGGCTTCCTTCGTATCACATACGTGAGCTACCAGTTGTAATGCGTGTAAGCATATCTGCAGATGATTCTATATATGGTATATCAGACATTGATATGATTGCTCAGAATCAAGATACCCTTAATAGGATTACGACAAAAGAACAAGAAAATATCTTGAAAGCTGGGTCGTTTGTAACCTATCCTCAAGGTACTAAAATTCCTTCTGATGACAGTACTTTGAAATTGGTACCAATACAAGATCCTCGGATGATTCAAGCATTTTCTGTGCAAACAATACAAGCAAATATGCAGCAAGATGATATATTTGCAACAAGAATGTATCAGTACGGTAGAGCAACTCTTGGTATAACTGAGAGTTATCAAGGTAAAAAGGATACAACAGCAACGTCAGGTAAAGCAAAGCAACTTGCAGCGGCGCAATCTGCCGGTAGGCTTGAGAGTAAACAGCGTATGAAGGTTCAAGCCTACTCTGAAATCTATCGGAAACAGTTTAAGTTTCTTCTTGCTTATGCAGATAAAACTCAGCATTATGTTAAGTTTTCTGATGAAGGTGATATCTTGCAGATGCAGTTCAATAGGTATTTATTTTTGAAAAAGAATAAAGAAACTAATCAACTGTATTGGGATGATAACTTCGTTATCGAAGCTGACAATGCATCGCTGTTTGGAAATAAGCAAGAGATGTGGGAAACTCTGACTGCTCAGTTCATGTCTGGTTCTATTGGCAATCCAGCAGATCCGAACGTTTTGAAATTATACTGGTCTATTATGAAGCAATTACAGTTCCCATTTGCTGCTGCAATAAATCAGAATATTACAGAACGTGAGCAAGATCTAGATCCTGCGGTTAAAGCATTTTTGTTCAATCATCCAGATATTTTGGATAGAGTTGCTCAGATGATGGCGGCAGAGCAATCTGATCAAAGACAAGGGCAGACTCCAAATGCACCGTCTCAGGCAAGTCAGATAACTGCTGGTAAAGCTAAGACTGGCCAGAATGCTAACGAGAAACCTGAACCTGCTAATCCTATTCCACCTGCTGCGCGTACTGAATTGGAGGTGAACGATGCTCAGAGTGAAGAATAATGATATTTATTTTGCAAGAGGTGAGACTTCAACACTAAAGTTTGAATTTTGGACAAAGGAAGGTACTCCATATATACTCCCGGCTAACCAGAAAACCGGCAGTCTTGCCTCTTATGCAGATGTATTTACTGATGGTGATTATGCGAAAGTAGAATATGAACCGAGTAAATCTGAACCAGCATACCGACTTGGTAAAAATAATGCAATAGATTTTAGAAATGGCATTTCACAATACAATATTGAGCGAATAAGATTAAAATTTTGTTCAAGCGTAGTTTGTAATATTACAATAGCTATTCATGGTTTATCTAATGCATTATCAGATAGTATAACTCCAGGTGCATCTACTAAATCATATCTTCTTAATGGTTTAGCTGATAGTGGTAAGTTAATAACTTCTATTGATATTTCTATAACTCCATTAGATGTAAGTGTTCCAATACTTTGCTGGTTGTATGGTATAGAATTGGTATATAAGCAGGATGATACTTTTGGCGTGCCATTAGTTTTGAATGCATATAAATCGGGTACAATCGGTAAAGATTTACAAAAAGCTACAGAATTTCCTACTATTGCATTTACTGTTAGATCTGGTAGTTATGATTCAATTGTACTTGAAAAATATTTGAATCTAAAAGCTCCTCCTATGTATGGAGGTGACAGTGATTATGCTGCTGGCGGATATAATAAATTTACTACTGATCAAATAATGGAAACCAATTCTACTTCGGTATCAGATTCACAGGTTATAAGTGATGTAAACCGTGGAATTTATAGAGTATATCATAGTGTAGATTCTTATGGTAAAGATATTTATCAGCAAGTAATTTTGCTAGCAAATGGGTATAAAGTTGTACCATATGTATTTAATGTAGTTGTAGTTTTGAATTTTAAAGATACTGAAATGCTTGAAGCAAAAACTTATATTTATGATATTATTGCATATGAAGGCATTACAAAAGGCCCTCAAGTATTTCAAAGTTCATTCAAAGGGTTTCCTTATAGTAGCGTATCGTGGAAAAAAGAGCTAATCCAGCCTCATAAACTTGTTATAGAGGATACAAATAATGCTTAATCCTTTGACAACCATATTGTTAGATCAAATGGCTCAAGAGGAAGCCTTAGTAGGATTAGCAAGTTCTGATGACACTGTTGTTACTGGATTAGCCAGTTCAGAAGAAGTTACTATATCCGCTCTTGTTAAATTGGATGCAACAGTATTTCTTGATGTGGATTGTTGCTCTCATAAAAAACAAGATAGTTATGATCCGCGAATAAACTTATCAGATAAAACCGTTGTAGGTGCAATAAATCAGTTGGTTGGTATAACCAATCTATTAGACCAAACTATTACAAATTTATCTGCTGAGTTAAAAGCTGAAATAAATAAGAAACTAGATAAACGTACAACAGACGGCCGAACAACTGCTTATGCTGTAGAAGGTGAAAATCAGATACTGATTATGGTTGAAATATCTGAAGAACCTAATACCATAGTTAAACGGAATGAGTTAGGCCAGATATTTACAGCAAACCCTACTCAATATAGGCACGCTGCAAATAAAGGTTATGTAGATAACGTTGCAATTCAAGTTTTAGAGGATGCAAAAAATTATACTGATAATATGATAATTGAGCATACAGGTATTCAGTACGAAATTTTGGAGGAACAAAAAAATGGCTGATGTAGTAACAAAATCAGTAAGGTTAATGGATAAAGAAGTTAGGCTTTATCCGAGAGTAAAATTAGAAGATATAGTTAAATCTGTAACTGCAGATGGAACTGAAACAGTAGTAAAATTAGTAGAACAGAGTAATAATGAAAATATTGTATATGGTACTAAAGTTACTGGCGGATTACTGCAGCAAGCTACCATTACTTATTCCGAATCATTAAAAGGCAGTACTATTCCAGTACGTACTGCTGGCGGTATGCTACTGGTAGAAAATCCGTCTTCCGATACACCGCAAGCTGCCGTGAATTTATTATACGCTAATACTACTTATGGCCGTCTTGGCGCAGGCAATAGTTGGACTGGTTTGAATAGATTTGGAGCAGAAAAAATTTCTGTGCATGCTACAGATAACTCCATTTATATGAAACTTGCAGAACAAGGTTTCTTTATTAAAACAGGTCCATCCAGTGAAGAATATTTTGTAAAATTGCCAGACTTAGCCGGTACACTTACTACAGAAGCAGCATTGAATTCATCTGCGGCATCTACGTTATCTTCTGCAAAATCTTATACCGATATACAGATTAACGCAAAGCTTTCTTCTGCATTGAAATATAAAGGTTCTAAAGATACTTATGCAGACCTTCCTAAAACTGGAAATCAAGTAGGTGATGTTTGGAACGTTGTAGCTGCATATGGTAATGCACATGCAGGTACCAACTGGGCATGGAACGGTACTGTTTGGGACCCTCTTGGTGGTACTATTGATCTTACCAATTATGTTACAATGGCTAATGCGGCAACAACTTCAACGGGTATAGTTACTGCTCCAGCTATTACGGGCTCAAGACAAATTGTAGTATCTACCTATACTATATCGCCGAGTTTACCTCTTTCTAGTAGTACTACTATAGTACCTACATCAAATGTTATAAAAATTTATGTTGACAATAAGCTTTCAGGAAGTATCTGGGATTCTACCACAGTAGTGTATGCTAAGACAAGTGATACCAATACTTCTTGGGCAGTCACTACTCCTCATATATTGGTTAGCGAGACAGACGACTCTGGTCATATACTGGCACGTGAAGGATATATGATAGATAATGAAAATTTATCTATGACTAATGATCATATACCGACGTCTAAAGTAGTTTCTGATGCTATCGATGGTTCAATTGGTGTTTTGCAAAGTAGTAAATTGGATAAGAAAACTACTGCTGGTACATTTGCATATGCTCATGTTGGAGGTGCTCAAACTGAATTTCCAGTAACTCCTGAAACAGCTGTAAGTTCTATAGTTTATAGAGACTCTGCGGGTAGAACAAAAGCAATTGGTCCCATTGCAACTTTGTCTACAGCTACTGCCACAAATGTCGGTGTTGTAATATCGGATGCTGATAGAGATTATGTTACCACGGGATCTATACTTCAATCTTTAGTAACTCGCATCAATTCGTCTCTCGGTTTAATTAATAATTCATTGATTACTTATGAAGAAGTAAGTGCATAAAGCCTATTGAATAAAAATAGTTGAAAATTTAATAAAATTCTTGTAAAATTTAGCATAAACGCCTCACATAAATGCATTATATATTATGTGAGGTGTAAATTATGGCAGATAAATGGGTAAGATTAAAATCGAATGGAAACATATTATATCCAAGGACGCAGTCTACGCTTCTTCAGTGGGGTGGACCAAATATTGCGAGAAGTGTTTCGCCGTTAGACGCTGCATTGTCTGATGAATTATCTGCAAACCGGTTCGCTGAAATGCCCAATGAAAATTTTGTATTCGAGCGTTCATCTGATGCTGGAAATACTTGGACAACTTATGCAGCACATGGCTATAACTTAGTTACTTCTAGTACGAATGTCAGTAATAGTAATGTCGTAGGTAGCCAGTCAGTTAATAACTGGCACAGATTCACTATTGATGTACGACCCGGTTCGAGTAATACCTTTTATGGCGAAATTCGTAAATTTTTGTTTCAGATTAACACAAATGGCGCTACTGATTGTAAAGTAAAAATAGACGGCTCTACTTTTGCCAATCCGGATACTTTTGTAGAAATTGTTGAAGCTCCCATTGCTGGTTGGAGTGGTTGGAACGTTATCAATGTAAATATTACGGCCGGTTTAGGAAATAATACCTTTTATAAAAAATTAAGATTTACTTTTTCACAAACTGGTGTAGATGCATCTTATAATTCCAATTTAATCGTAAGTAAAATGCGAGTTTATTGTGCAAATTGTTGGTCTGCTCCCGGGAGTTTTGCATTACAAAATAGACCGTATTATATAGTTAATGGTGAACAGGTACAACAGTATTCGATACGATTTGTGGCTGGTAGAAAATTATATGGTATTGCTTCGAATGCTGATTTAGCTAATAATTCATTGAAGTTAAATGACAAAGCAGATACCTATTATTTGAATTATCAGAATCTTACAAATAAGCCTACTTTGAAATTAGTTGCTTGTCCATATGATGCCGGAGTATCAAATGGTGCTACCGCTAATCCTTACATAAATACTGTTTTTGATGGAGCAGTTTCGAGCAGCATTCAGTTATATAGTAGTGGATTAACTGTACAATCAGATTCAGCAGGTAAAGTTACAATTGAACCAAGTATGGCTCCAAGTATATTTGCTGCAGATACTACCACTGCAACAGTTCCGGGATTTTCGACTAATCCATATTTAAGAGTATACTATGGTGGAAAATATCATACTGGTCCAAGATTAAAAAGTGGTAACGGTATTCAGTTACAAGCAGATAACTCTAATAATATTACAATAGTGTCTACAATACCAGATGCAACTTCAAGCACTACGGGTTTAATGACTAGTACATATGTTCAGCGTTTGAGTGCTTTATGGAACGTAGTTGGTTTGAATAATTTTAAGAGTGTAACCGGAATATTTACAGGGCTTTCTGGAACCATTTATTATTCCGTATCTGCTTATGATGATAGATATAATGATATTACAAAAGTACGCGGTATGCTAAAAATTACATACACTACAACTAGCGAGGGTTACAAATATAGAACTATCAACTTATCTGATATTAGAGATAATCTTGGAACTACATTTAGCAATTTGACACAAGCTAATTTTTTAGATGGTTATTGGTGGGGCGATGTTCTTGAAAGTTCTAGTTTAGATATGTTTGGATATGGTACAGCTATTGTGAAGAATGATTCTGCAAATTTTTTAAGTATGGGGCGTTATTATACTACTTCTTTCGATTATGGGAGTTGGGCTCAAGATACTCTTAAGAATGCTATGCGAAATAGCTGTGTATTTTTTGAAATGTGGTTTGCAAAACCTTAATTAAATTGGAGGAAAAAATTAAATGGCTTATCCAAATTATGGTTATAACAATTATGGGTATATACCTGGTTATGCTCCAGGATATACACAGCCGCAATATGCGACTAATCCATATCAAAATATGCAGCCAGTTCAAACACAAGCTGTTCCAAATACTGTAATTCCTCCGACTACTAATAAGAGACTCTGCATTAGTCAAGAAGATGCGATGAGTAGACAAGTTGAGAATAATAGCAGCTATGTTTACTTTGACCAAAATAAAGACATAATGTATGAAGTGAATACTGATGCTTGGGGTAAGAAAACTTGTAATGTATACAGTTTGGCTGTATATAAAAATCCTGAAGTTGCAGAAGTGCCTAAAGAATCTTTTGAAGATTTATCTAAACGGATAAGTCAACTTGAAGATAAAATTAAATCTATGGAGGTAAATACAAATGCCCAGTATGATGGCCAGCGGAATGCCGATGCCGGTAAACCCGCAAATGCAGCAAATAATGAATCAAGTGCAGCAAGCCAAAACAAACCCGCAGGCGTTCATAAATCAACTGTCCCAGCAAAATCCGCAGATAGCTCAGCAAATTAATTCTTTGCTTCAAAGTGGAGGAAATCCTCAAAGTATAGCCATGCAAATGTTACAGCAGAGAGGAATAAATCCAAGCCAGCTTATGCAAATGCTGGGACCTAATCATTGATATTAATTCTTAGAGCGTACGGCTAAGTATTGATATAAAATAAATTTAAGGAGATGTCACTATGGGTGATGGATTCGCAGAAGGCTTGGCAGTAGGTCAGAATAATGGCAACAACGCTAATGCTTGGGGAGGACAATGGATTTGGATCATTGTCCTTTTTGCTTTATTTGGATGGGGCGGAAACGGCTATGGTAACCAAGGTAGAGGCCAAGTAGGAGGTCAGGAAGTGGGATATGAACTCGGTAAATTGGCTACGACCAATGATGTTGCAAGCGGCTTTGCTAGTAATGCTATGATTGGTGGACTGAACGACATTAAACTTGGTCAGGCAGGTATCCAGCAGACTCTTTGCCAGGGATTTAGTGGTGTAAATACTACCATTCTTCAAGGCGATAATGCTACTCAGAGAGAAATTGCTAATATTGGTTTCCAACTTCAGAATTGCTGTTGCCAGACACAGCGCGCAATTGATGCAGTAAACTATAATATGGCAACTAATACTTGTAATATTCAGCAGTCTATTTGCAATAGTACTCGTGATATTATTGATGGCCAGCGTGAAAGCACGAATGCAATTCTTGGATTCCTTACGAATGAAAAGATTTCTTCGTTGCAGGCTCAGAATGCTCAGCTTACGGCCCAGCTTTCTCAGAATGCTCAGACGCAGACTCTTATTAATACGCTTCGTCCTGTTGCTTCTCCTGCATATATTACCTGCTCGCCTTATGAGAGTGCTTATGGCACTCGTAACGGCGGGTGTGGCTGTGGATGTGGCTGCTAATTAAAAATATAAGGCTCAGTGAGGCACAAATTAGTTGTGCCTCACTTGATAAAGGAGGTTAAATATGTCGTGTAATACTCGTTGTAATATTTGCGAACGGATAGTTTTTAGCAATAGTATTACGGTCGCAGGCAGAACTTTGGTAATCAATATAGCTAATGGTAGTTATGCAGATTGTCAGAAGTTCTGCCTTATTTTAATTCAGAATATTCCTGATACTGCTACTATTAACATGCCGGTCGGAATTACTATTGGTACTGATACTACGGTATATCCAATGGTTCGTTGTGATTGTACTCAGGTGACTGCTTGTGCACTCAGAACTCGTACTCGTTATCCGATGAAAGTAGCTACTACAGCAACTTCTGCAGTCTTCAAAGTACTTAGAAATCTTTCTTGTGCATCCGATAATAGACTTGCAGCAGTACCTGTACCGGCTACTCCGGCACCTACAGCTTAATAGGAGGAATTAGAAATGCGTAATGCTATAGTTGATCAAATTCTTATGGAAAGAATGAACCGTCGCGGAGGTTATGATGGACGCGACTATGCGAGAGGCGATTATGGTCGTGGTGGATATGACGGACGTAGAGGTCGTGATTACGGACGGGATTATGCTCGTGGCGGAAGAGACGGACGTGATGGAAATTACGATGAAGAACGCTTTGAAGATGAGGATGAGAAATACCTCATGGAAATGCAAGATGGTAGACGTGGAGTAAAAGGCACAGGTAGAGGCAGACACAGAGGTCGTCGGAGAGATTATGGAGAAACATTATCTTTGACTAAATCAGATATAATGAATTGGAAACATAATCTTGAAAATGCTGATGGTACCAGAGGTCCTCATTTTAATATGGAACAAGTTATGGAAGCAGCAAAAGCTGTCGGAATCAGGTTTGAAGACTTTGACGAAAGAGAACTTTGTATGACTGTGAACATGCTTTATTCCGATTATTGTGAGGTGAATAAACCGTATGTATCTCCTGAAAGAGAATGCCACTATTACGTAGAATTGGCTAAAGCCTTTCTTGAAGATGAAGACGGCCCTGAACCTTCTGAAAAACTTGCGCTTTACTATTATTGTATCGCGGAAAATGAGTAACTACAGGTACTATAACAGAAATCCAGCAAATAATCACATTAATGATTGTGTCTGTAGAGCAATAAGTAATTGTACCGGTTTATCATATGGCGCAGTTGATAGATTGCTTGCCACTACGGCCAAGGATAATGAGTGTGAAAAACTCTGTGTTTGCTGTTATGATAAATTACTTAAACGATTGGGCTACAAGAAACGTTACTGTAATAATGATGAGACTGTCGCAGATATTTCAATGAAGTACAAAAATTATAGAGTCATAATTAGAATAAAAGCTCATTTGACTTCTTCAATTTATGGTAAGATTGAGGATACTTGGGATTGTTCAGATTATTTTGTTGATTGTTTTTGGATAGTTGAATAAATCGTTATACAGGCTGAAAGGCCTGTATAATTTTTATAAAAATTCTTGTAAAAATTAGCATAATATGTATTTTTTCGCGCATTATATTTATTAGAGGGCTGCAAATGAGACTCCACTCAAACTCGCCCCCAAAAGGAGATTTATTTATGTTAAAAGAACAAGGCGAAAACACTGAAGAAACAGTGGCTGTGCCGCCGGCAGCAACGGAAGAAACTATTACTAAAATTGTGTCCAAGCGTTTGAGTGAAGACCGAGCTAAATTGGCCAAAGCTTTAGGTTATGATTCGTGGGAAGCTGCGATGAACTCTGGTATGGACAAAAAGTTACTTGATGCAGGTATTGAACCTGAAACAGCAAAGCCTATCATTGAAACGATGGTTGAAAAGCATCCAAAAGTACTTGAAGCGGAAGAACTTATCGCAAGAGAGCAGAAAAAACGTCAGGAAGCTGAGTTGGCTCTTTTGAACACGAAGTATGGAATTAATATTAATTCATTAGAAGCTTTGGATGCTGAAACTAAAGACCTCGTAAGTAAAGGTGTTTCTCTTGATAAGGCATATGCAGCAATTCATGCCGAAGAAATTCTTGCAAGTAAAACTGTAGCGACTGCTACAAAAGCTAATAGTACTTCCTTAAACCATATGACAAGCTTACCTGGTGGAAGCGCTACGCCACCAGTAAACGCTATCAGTATCAGCCAAGAAGAAATCAAGGCTGTTAAGCAATATCTTCCGAATGCAACTGAAGAAGATATTAAAAAATTTTATGCAGCGCATCCAGAATTAAAAAAATAAAAGGAGTAAATTATGGCAGCTATTTATGGATATGAGCGTTTTAATTATCCTACTACCAAATTTGTTCATTTGAAGTCTGCTGTAACTGGTGGTATTGGTGCTACTAATAACCCCGGTTATACGACTACTGGTGGACTTGGTGCTAAGGATGTTGGTGCTATTATTGATGTTACTAACTCGACTGGAGCTGGTGCAGTACTTGCTGATAAATCGAAAGTTGCTTGGGCAGCAGGTCATACGTACTATCTTGTTGCAGAAATTCCTCTTCCTGCGGATGCAACAGATTATGGTTTTGTTGGTGTTATTTTGAGAGATCAGGGTATGGTTGATAACCTTGTTCCCAGACGTCCTCAGCAGGATTGGGCTAAACAGTTTTATGATCTTAAGACTGGAGGTGTTAAGTAATGGCTATTATATTTAATATTTCTGAAGCAATTAAAGATTCGTCGTTCAATGTTCTTGGACTTCAAATTCCTATGCTTCTTGAAAATCAGGTTGAAGAATTCCAGAAAGGAAGTAAAATTTCTGATGTATTTGTGAACAAAACTCTTGATGGTTATTCTACAAGTTATCATACGACTGTTTCTCATGGGGGTTTCCGTCCTTCTGAAGATATGGAAATTGCTAAGTTGCACGATTGGGAAGATTCCTATGGCAAGACTTTCATAGCCCAGACTTGGAAAGATTCCTTTGCAATTTCTGAAGAAGCACGTGAAGATAACAGAAGTCTTGAGATTGCTGGTAAGGTTAGAGATTTTTCTACGAACTATGCAAGAACTCGTGAACAATATTGTGCAGCGACTGTGTCTGGTGCTCTTACGGCAAGTTTCAAATACGGTGGAAAGAAATTTCCGCTTTCTGCAATCGATAGTACAAATGCTGAGATTGATGGTCCCAAACAACTTTATTTTCATCGCTATCACTATACGTCTGTTAAGGTTGTAGATGAAGCTGATTTCATTGAAATGAATGGCCGCGAACCTTGGACCAATGCTGGTACTGCTGACACGACTGCTCCTGGAAATACAGCACCAGCTGGTAAGTATGCTACGCCTCCTCAGAGTAATAAGTTCCTAGTATATGGCGGTAAACTTGATAAAGATGGACATCCTATGGATAAAGGTCTTAATCTTCTTAAAGTTAACCCTGATACGGGTGATACTGCTGACAATATGGCTGTATATGATCAGATTAGATTTGTTCTTGATGCCATCAGAGAGTATGGTATGAATCATAGAGATTATGACGGACGCCTTGTTCCTCTTAATTATTCTAAGATTGTTATGCCGTCTAATTCGATGTTTAACAAATCTCTTCGTGCAGCTCTTGGCGCGAGCCTTACGGAAGGTCCTCTTGAAGGTCCTTTGCAGGGTGACAAATTCAGTATCACTGAATGGGCGTATCTGAATGATCTTCCTGGTTTCAAGAAGAAAGAACTTGGTATGCTTATCGTGGACCCTACCAGAAACTCCACCGAACTTGGCTTCATTCTTTGGGATAGAAAACCTTTGACGGTTACCAGTTATCTTCAGGATGGAAACAATACGATGGTTTGGTATGGTCGTGCAAGATTCCGTACGGATACTTGTGACCCTTATGCTTGTGTGTATGTTGCATTTGGTGATCTTGAAAATCTTACTGCTCAAGCATATTCGGGTACTGAGTCTACAAAGTATACGAAAGGTTCTGCAGCTACGAAGACTATTACTGATTCCAATGCTACATTTATCGATTTGTCCACATTTGAAATGACGAATAATCCTACGGTTTACACTGGTGTAACCGCTGGGGCGTAAATATTGAGGCTTTGATGCCCGTTGGCAGAGATGCGACGGGCATCAAATTTTAAGGAGTATACTATGATTTATTCTGAAATAAAACAACGTATTTATGATATTTTGTGTATGCCTTTTGAAGAAGCAGAGCGACTTCATTATACTGATAAAATTCCAAGAGCTATAAATGAAGCTTTGTTCAGGATAGCTCACAGCGTACTTCCAAATCTTAGAGAATACGTAGTGGTTTTGACGAAAGATATTTTGCCTGCAAAGCTTACTATGCCTCCTGATTTTATATCTTTTGCTGATGAACAAAATGCTTATTTGAATGGTAAACAATTTGTACTTGAGAATTTCGTCGGCGAAAATGGTGTTATACTAACTGGCAATGAAACTGAGAATTTATATAGTTATGGAAAATTTGAAATAGCAAATAAGAATGAATATCATATCTTTTATAATGCACTTTATCCGAAACTTGTAGACAGCGGAATGTATTTTAATAAAGTTACTTTTGCCGAAATGAATATTCCAGTAAACAATGACAACTATACTATTGAACAAATACCTGCCGAATCTTCTCGCTTAAATAATACAAGTATATACGAAATTCCTGATATTGCTGCAATGTTGATTCCCCATTATGTTGCTGGTCAGTTGTTAGTATTGGATGATAAGGTGCGTTCTATTGAAGAAATGAACGAGTTTGAAACGCTTCTTGCAACAATTAATACTAATAGAAACGAAAGACCTCGTTCTTATCATTCATCTAAGGGGTGGTATTGATGGCAAATAATATTTATAGGCGACAACCAGTTCAACATAAATTACCAACAGATTATGCAAGTATTGATAACGTGAAATACTTCAATATTAATAATGTTTCTGGTTTACAGGTTTATGACAATCCGCTAGTAGCTGAACAAAACTCTACTTATAATTGCAAGAATGTTTATCGCGATGAGCTTGGTAATTTAACAGTTAGACCGGCAGTTCATTACAGTATGTCTGATACAAATACTATACTAACTACCTCGTATCTTACTTGGTATAAAGAAACGAGACTTGGCATAATATATATTTATAAGTGGGGCGGATCTAATACGAGCACGGCATATGATTCAGTTAATATACTACCAAAAGGCTCATCTAGCATTTGGCAGAAATTGATACTGCATGGCGAAAGCATTTCTGTAGAAGAAACTGAAGACGGCGTTTATATTTTGTTAAATGTATATGATGCTTCAAATTTGCCTGCAAAGACTAGACTTGAATTTTGGAAAGTAAATAATGATGGTACAGTTGAACAAGTAACCGGTGAAATACAATTAAATAATGTATTAAAACCAGATTTATCTTTGTATAATATTTTGAATGATAAAATATATACTGACCAAACAATTATAAATTCCGATGACTCTAAAAATAAATATGAGGTCATAGCGTCTATATTAGCTGAAGTAAATGCTCAGCCATTTGATATTATAAAAATACTTAAGTATAAGTTTGGTGTTGCTATATTTTATTATGAAGGCAATATATTAAAAGCTTTATTATTAAAAGAATCAGGATTGATAACAAATATTGAAATTGGAACATATCAAAAATATACATCTGATTGGAGAATTTTTGATCCATTTTGCATAAAAGAATATCCAGACGGAGAATACTTTGATTTGACATTCATGTATTCAAAAAGTACAAATACCTATATTACTGAAGTATCTGTAGGATTTTCTGGTAAGGTTACTACTATATCTGATGAAAAAGCAATAGGTAGTACGGTTGCTAATGCAAATGGAACGTCGTATACATTGCTAGATGCTCAACCTGCATATGATGGTTATTATATTGGTATAGCCCAAATGACTACGGTAGATTCATCAATTCAGCATTATAATATGCGGATGATGCTTGTAAAACAAGGCTCCGTAGCAAAACTTTTTTCATTATCTAATACTTACGCTTCTATTAGAAATTATCCATGTTATAATATATTTTGTTCGGATAAATTTGTGATGTTTGGGCAAATTCCATATGATTACCAATCGTATTCGGCATATAGTTGTAGGTATGAAGCAGTAGAATATAAAACCGATTACAGACCTGCTAAAAGCGGTTTATTTGGAGCTCAGCATAAATACGATTTAGCTCATTTTAAGCAGTTATCATTGCCAAGCGCAATAGTTGTATCTAATTTAAGGTATTCAGATAGCTCTGGAAGTTTTCAAGGAAGCCCGCAATATACTGCCGCTGAATATTATGCGCCACGTGAAAATGTAGCATTTGATAGTCATTTAATATCTCCATTAAATTCTGCAAGTACAATTGTAGTAAATCCATTATATATTACTTCTGATTCTAGTAATATTTATATCTGGCGAAATTATAACAAAACTAGACTGACAAATCAGGTAGCAGTAATAGATATTTTAACTAGTAAAGTTCTACAGGAATATTATAAAGCAAGTGAATCTACTGCAACAATGCTTGTATTTGGTGATTGGGTATTTGAAATTGAAAATAATGTTATAAGATACTATAAACGACAAATTCAGGGTAGCTATATTGCTGTAAATAGACCAACAGAGAGTATACCAGTACTGTCACAATTTTCTGAGGATATTATAACAAGTTTCTTTCTTGATGGGTATTACTGGTTTATTACTGAAAATCATATTTTTGGTACGGGCGCTGCTAATGGTAAAATAACAATTGAGTATTTTGATCCAATGAAATACTTTGCTGTTACAGAAAAATTAACTGCAGCTGTTCGTGTATCAGATACAAGTTTTTGGGTATTTCATAATAATGGTGCATATCTTATTTATAAATCCGCGATGTCTACTGAAAATGGTACACAATACGTTTGGATGTGTACAAATACTGCTAAATCGAAAGGTTGCGATTTTAAGAATGCTATTGTAACATTGCCAGTTACAAGTGCTGTATCAGTGGTCACAGCAGAAGATATTTGTAGCGTTGAAATGAAGGAAAATATTCAATCAGATGATAGAACACTTGTACCTATGACGCTTAGTTTCAGGCAAATGGTGCGTGATTTACTTGAAACCACAGAAAGTATAAAAATTGTGACATATCATTATTTAACAATTTTCTTTTTGAATCAGAATAAAAAAGATTTGACTATGCCCGCAGTGGTTTACGATAGTACTATTGATAGCTGGTGGTATTGGGAATTTCCTTTTGTTCAAGTATTTAATACTTATCAAACTGAAACAAATGTGAAAGTATATGCTGAATATGGATCGGGAAGTCGTCATGCAGTCTTTAATTTTTCTGAAGATACATTTGTGCATACAGTAGGTGCTATTGATTATGTACTTTATGCTGACAAGTTTTTTAATTGGTCTACCGGTTTATATGAACTTGTGCAAATCGACTGGGAATGGGAGAGTGCAATTCTTATATTTGATACTGTAGATTTTAGAAAACAATTACTGTTTACAACATTTGTTTTTGATGACTACAATATTCCAGATGATAAATATGCAAATCATTCAGTAATAAATTTTGAATATTACTTTAATATTTATTCGAGAAAATATGCAAATACTTCTCCACAAGCAACATCAACTACTGTATACCGAGTTACGAACAATGCTTGTAGAACTATGGTAGCTAACTTCAATTACCTTCAGCTAATACTTAGAAATAGAAAATCGACAGATGATAGAGAAGGCTATGACGCAATGAACAAACCTAAAATTTGTAGTATATCTTTGAAATATAGAATTTTGAGAGGTGCGATAACATGATTGAAAATACAAATATTACTCCAAGAACCAAGTATATGGTAAAAAGTTCTGAGGTAGAGTATCAAAATGTTCATTTAGAAGATATAAGAAAAACCACCGAAATTTTAGATTTTGAGTTTGAGCGGAGAGGCGAGAATGTATCTGTTGACTGGATATTAAAAGTTGCTGAAGCTCTAAACTATTATGAACTACTCACTGGTGAAAAGTACGTTAAAAAAATTAAGGAGAATACAATAATATGAATTTACTTGTTGCTATTGCAGATTTTCAGTTGCCAGAATGGCTTACCGTAGGTACGCTCGGTACAGTTCTTGCCTCATTTGTTACAATGATAGTTTCTTTAATTAGAACTGGTGTAACAAATAAAATTAATAAAGCTGCTACTGAAGGAACTACTGGGATACTCGGTAATATTGTTGATAAACTTACAGAAACTAAAAATACTACTCTTGAAGTTATCGATAAAGTAAAAGAAGCATTGACTAAAATAGATGATGCTCTTGCAAATTTCAAAGATAGTATTAATAACCAAACAAATTCTAATATGAATCTTGCAAAATTTGTTTGTGAATGCTTTAATCAGTCTAATTTAAGCGATGAGAAAAAATCTAAACTTCAGCTCATGTGTGATCAAATCTTTTATACTGATAATACTACCTTGATTGAATCTCTCAGAGCCGCTAAACAGCAACTTGAACAGCAGTTATATGAAAATCAAAAACAGATGGCTGAATTGAATGCTGAGCTTGAAATTGAAAAAGCAAAGTTAGAAGAACAGCAGGCGCCAGTTAAAAAGTCTCGGAGGATTCAGTAATGAGTAAACTTTCAGAATTTCGTAAAACTGTAAACGAAGGTTCTGAAAAACAAAAGGCTAAAGCTGCAAAGTTAAAAGAAAAAGTAGATAAAGTTGCAAGTAAAGCTAAAAGCTTTAATAAAAATACTTGGTGGGAAATTAGTGCATATATTGTTAGAACAATAAGCGTTGGTGTACCAGCTTGTGTAATAATGACTCTTGAAAATTCTTGGGTAAAATCTGGAATAGGTTTACTTGCGACATTCCTTTTAATTGCTTTGGCAATTATTTATAAAGAGCCTATAAAAAAGGCTGCAGGATTTGCGCCTGGTGTATTTCCATTTTTGATATTTGTAATAATTGCATTATTCTTTAATACTACAGCAAATGCTCTTTTGACAATTGGACTTTCAGGTCTTGGTGGAAGCATTGTTGCAATACCGCTTCATTACAAATATCTTCAATCTAAAAAGCCACCTGAAGAAGATCCTCAGCTTACAGTGTTAAAAGATATTGCAAATAAACTTAGCAATTTAGATAATACAAATAAGCAATAAACTTTATGCTGGCTTTATTTGGCCAGCATAATTTTGTTTATTTTAGCGCAAAATTAAATTTTTCCTGCATTATATATTATAGAAACTGTTTTAGAGGTATATCATGAAAAAATGGAAGACATTATTATTAAACCTTTTAGGTTTAGTAACTACCGCTGGAACTATTGCAGTTATCTATTTTGTACTATACTTACAAGGTTCAATAAAACATCTCGGACAGGATACTATTATTGAATTTGCAGTAATGATAATTTTATCTAGTAGTACAAAATTCTTTTGGTATATGAGTACAGAAAGTTCAATAAGAAATTCTGAAAAGTACGTTAAAAGAAAAGACTTAGCAATAGACGCTATCAATGATATTGTTAAAGATCAGCAAGACTTTGATAATTTCATTGATGTTCAAAATTTAGTAAACTATAATACGTATGTTTCTAATCGATGTAAAGGCTTAACCGAAAAGAATTATAAAATCACTTTTCGACATAAGCTCATTAATTTTATGCGTCGTTTGGCACACCTAAGACCGCGCACACAACGCGATTTTTTGAATGCCTATGTATTACGCGTCGAACGTAAGGCCTCAAAAATACACAAACTTAGCGCTTCAAATATTGTTAATTTAAGTGATGATGAAGATGGATTAATCGATGATAGAAATAAAGCAGCTAAAGCAAAAATGAAGTATCTAGTGATGGGTACATTGTTTTCTATTATAAGTATGTTTGCTACAGCAATGATAGGTTTTGCTCCAAATCCGAATGTTGATATGAAAGCTGCGACTGTCAAAATGGTTATGTATTCGGCAAATATTTTAATGGCTATTTTGCAAACAGTATTTAAGGCGTATTTATCAGTATCGACAAATGATACAATATATTTTAGAAAGATTGTCAATATTCTTGAAAAGTATGAGTCGTATAAAACTAATCCAGTAAAGATAGAGAAAGTAAGTTATTTTGTAGAGGAGGTACAAGATGCCATTAGTAACGAGCCCGTCGTTGAGAAATCTCAAGAGTCAGACAACTATTTTGGACGAGACGATACAATCGACCACACAGAAAGTATTCGATACGACCAAGACTGTGCTGGGTGATACAATTGATGCAAGTGAAGAATCTACAAGAAAATATCTTGAGTTACTTGGAGTAACTGAACTTGATAAACAGTTCAACGCAGCAGTGCAAGCTTATAATACTCAGTTTAAGTTACAAGCCGAACAGATGTTTATTGAAACGAATGTCGCTACTGTAGCTGCATCGAACTTAATGGCAGATAACTCAAAAAATCTTGGTACAGGCGCAGTTGCCGTGCAAGGTGAAGTTTTTAATCAATCTGTCACTGCTCAAGGCGAAGCTCTTCAATCTCAATTAGCGCAATCTCAGGCAGATGTTCTTGAAAGCATTACTAAAAGCTATGAGTCTGCATTGACGACTGTTTTAGGTAAGCAAGACGCTCAAGGTAACTTTGAAAACATTTTGAAATATCAAGAAAATGCACAGCTAGCTTTGGATGCACTATTACAAAAACTTGCTGCGGATATGAATGGTAATGGAGATGTTTTTAAGAATATTGCAGGCGAAACTCCAGAAGGATATAATTATGAATCTTACCTTTTAGAAAGAGGATATTTGAAAGCTACTGCAACACCTGGTGAATATGAAATAACTGATTTGGCAATCCATGAATTTGACAAAATGTTAAATTCTCCACTTGAACCTGGTCAAGCTGCTCAATTACTTGAAGATCTTGCTACTAATATGGCCGCGTCTGAATATGGTACAAGATGGGAATCCATGACGCCGAATGCTCAAGCTAAAGCTGTTGCAGAATATAAAGAATGGTTTTATGATAATCAAATGGGATTGTATCATACTACTTTTGGTTTATCAAGTTATGACGAAAAAGGTAATATTGTTCTTGATACCATTTATGAAGCGCCATCTACTTCTGATATTTATAGTATGTTCGGTGTGGCTGTAACCGATACATATATAAGTGCAAAAAACGCATCTCCTACTGATTTTGGCGATTATCTTGGTAGTGGTAAAGGTGGTAAGCAAGATTCTTACGCGCAGCAAATAATCGATAATGCAAATAATGGTATGTATGAAGACGGCGCTATTGTTAGTTTCAATTATGGTAAAGGTACAAAAGATTACTGGGTTTATTATGATGGCGGATTTTATAAGACAGAATATAGCGATGAAAATAAACCGCCAATTTTAACTGCAGAAAGCGTTAGTGCCGATCTACCAGATTTAGCCAGTGCACTGCGTGCTGGTAAATTTGACAATGGTACTGAAATTATAGACTTTATTTATTACAATGGCAAATTATATAACAAAAATCAATACTTTTATCAGTATGGTAAATTATATAAAGCTTCTACTAAATTTAAGGAACGTGATATGGGTAAAGAAGCTAAAGTTACTTTTCAAAGATTTGGTGATCTTTTACTTTCACCTGTTAGCGGTATTTGGACAGGTAAAGATCCATTCAATAATGTTAATGATGCAATAAATGATTTCTTTGGTGCAGGTGATGATGTTCAAGCTGAAATTGATGAATATAATTATCAACTGCGTAAAAATGCTATGGAGGTTAAATAATGGCTAATCCTATTTATAAAAGCCGTAATAAAGGAATAACTAATAGCTGGACAGCTATTCGAAATCAAGCAATAATGTCTGGTATATATGAAGCAGATGTATATACGCAACTTGCTCAGGATAATGATCCATCGAAAGCACAAGGTTATCTTGCGATGCTTGCTGCAAATGGTAAAGCATTGAAAGATAAACTTCCAGCTGAATATTCTAATTATTCTACTACTACAAAGTATTCTTTGCTTTCAGGATTGAGTAGTATTATTGCTTATGAAAATGATAAGAATAATATTGATTATGCTGTTAAAAACGAAGAGTACGGTAAAAAATCTGATAAGTCGTGGGTAGATAAATTAGTAAACGAAAAGTTCGCTGGAGATTATGAAGCATTCAATAAGCAATACTCTGGTGAGGAAGGAAAGAATAAACTGTACGAAGAAGGTTATTTTGTAGACACTGATTTGACAGACGAACAGATTTCATATGGTTTAACCAATTTTTCGAAGAGTTATTCTGAATTCAGTCAAGAGTATGAAGCTAAACCGTATATGAGTTATTCTGAACTACTTAAGAATATCGCTATAATGGATGAACAAGTGAAGACTTATGAGGCTTGGGAAAATACAAGTTCTATGACTAAGTTTTGGTCTACTATCGGTAGTTTTGCTGCTGAGATCTTATTGACTCCTCTTGAAATGGTTGAAGGATTGACTGATGCAATACTTACGATAGGTAGTTTTGCCGCTAATTCTTTTGGCTATGCAGATGTAGCAAATGATATACTTGATTATGCAAAAGAAGATTTTATTCCAACACAAGACTGGGTAGTAAAATGGTTACCAAATGCATATTCAACTAATCCATATTCTACTCAAAACTGGGCAAAATTGGGTTTAGGTATGTCCCAGTCCATCTCAAGAATACTTGTTATGTCTGGTCTGAACTATTTGCTTCCTGGTTCAGGTACGTTGTTGTATTACGGTTCCGCTGCAGGTGAGAACGCTGTTGAGTATGCTACAGCTAATCCCGAAAAAAGTATTAACAATGTAATGGCATACTCGGCAATGAAAACCGCAATTAGCTACGCAGTTGAGGGTATGTCTGAAACGGCATTTTTCAAACAGCAAGGCTGGATTAAGGCCTGGGAAAATTTTGGCAGCAAGAATGTAACAACAAAAATGCTTCATGATTTTATTGGTGAAGGTTTTGAAGAAGTTGTTGAAGAAATTATTGATGCGGGTCTCGATTATGCTTTTACTGGAAATACAGATATTAGCTTTAAGTCGCTTTGGGAATCTTTTATTTCTGGTGCATTAGTCGGCGGTATTATGGCTGGAGGGCATGCTGCCGTACAGAAAATTATAACTACAAAGACTGCCGTAAGCCTCACAAGTACTAAGATAGATAAAAAGACTGGTAAGCCTATAAATTCTGGCGGTATTCAATTGTCACCAGCTAAGACTGCATTATTGCTTAATTACAAAGATACTCTTGAACAAAAAGTTAAATCTGGTAAGAAATTATCTACACGAATGCAGCAAAGATATGATAGACTTCAAAATCTTGCACTGCTTGCTGTAGATGACGCTGGAAACACTATTGCTACTATATCTAATTTTGGTGACCCTACTAAAAATGATACAATAACTGTAGATAAAAATAGTAAAGATCCTAAAGCAAAGAAATTATCTATAAATGAAGATCTACTTAAGAAAAAGCTTGAAGAATTCCAGACTGAAGGAATTGAAATAGATCTTGCTTCACTAGATTTGACCGATGCGGATATTGCTTCTGAAGCTCAAAATATGCAGCAGAATCTTTTCTTAACTCTTTCTGAGTTTGCTGCTTATATGGGTCCTGACCAGTTTGCCCGCAGTCTTGG
>OFMC01000281.1_pt1 | contig 56534 bp, 71 predicted proteins | sample 1541271 | NCBI WGS metagenome assembly OFMC01 (sample SAMN04209252, study PRJEB22552) | human gut metagenome | biome: gut; material: feces | host: Homo sapiens | place: USA: Oklahoma | reverse complement strand
CTCGAACTCATCACCTCGACACTGCCAGTGTCGCGCTCTAGCCAGATGAGCTAACCCCCCGCGGCTGCAAAGGTGAGAAAAATATCCGAAATGCGCAAGTACTTCTACCTAAAAGTAACTATAAATACCGAATTTTACAGGAGTTAGGGCGTTTTGTTGGATAGGGGGTTAGCATATATAGGAATTTTTTCAGTGTACTTATCGCTACTTTTAGCTATATTTGCCTTGAAAAAGTTTCTATATAATTTCACGCTGATGGCCACTTTTAAAATCGAGATACAAAATAAGAGAGCAGACGGAACGTATAATCTGCGTATTCGCGTTACTCATAATACCGTCGTTCGACGCATTTCTACTAACCTATATGTAACTGATGAAGAGCTAACCAGGTCGAAAAAACTGAAAGAGGGCAAAACGTCGCTGTTGGCGGAAGACCTTATAAAGAAGTGTCGCGAAACTTGTAATAGTATGGGTATGGAAATCCAGAACATGCCCATAGACACATTAGTAGATAGGTTGAAATCCGCGTTGAAAGGCGGGGAGACCTTTCAGTTGGATTTTATAAAGTTCGCCGAAGAAAAGATACTAAACCTATCTTCTGGTACAGCCATGATCTACAGAACAGCGATAAATACGTTGCGCCGTTTCATCATGCGCGACGAACTGGACGTATCAGAAATAAACGTATCTTTCCTTCGCTCATTTGAGCGCTTTATAGAGGCGGAGCCATCGAAAAGGGGAAGTAACCGTAAAGCCATGACCGAAAAAGCGAAGGAAGGCAAAGGAGGCCGCGCCGTGTCTTTGTATATGTCGTGTATCCGTTCTCTTTATAATCAGGCTAAGGACGAGTATAACGACGAGGACCGGGGGATAATAAATATACCCTATTCCCCTTTCAGTCACTACAAGGTAAAAGCACAACCTAGAACGAAGAAAAGGGCTATTCCCGTGGAAATGATACAGAAGATAATAAGCCTTCCGTATAAGAAGGAAAGGCCGGACGGTAGACAGTCGGCGTATAACATTGCAAAAGACTGTTTCCTATTATCTTTTATGTTTATCGGGATGAACAGCGCAGATATGTACTACCTGATGCCGCCAAAAAACGGAATATTAGTATATAATCGTAAGAAAACGGCAAGCCGTCGCGCTGATCTGGCCGAAATGCGGGTTAGGGTGGAACCTTGTGCCGCCTTTTTACTGGATAAGTATAAAGGTAATAAAACCCTATTTAACTTTGCGTCACTTTATGCCACTTGTAAGAGTTTCAACCGCGTAATAAACGACGGATTAAAAGAAATAGGTTCAGATATTGGGGTGGAGGGGCTTACATTGTACGCCGCCCGTCATTCTTGGGCCACTATCGCCAGATCGTCGGCCGTTGGAATAGATAAAGCTACCGTACATGAGGCGTTAAATCATGTCGATAAAGAAATGAAAGTGACGGATATCTATATAGATCGGGATTGGTCGGTAATTTGGGAAGCTAATAAAAAGGTATTGGATTTATTCGACTGGTCCGACTTGGAACTATTGTATTTGTTGTAAACGAAAAACGCTACCCTAGTTATTACCGAAGGTAGCGTTTTTCGTTTATGTCGGAGTGTTATATACTTCTGAGTAATCAGTGAAATACTTTCCGATTCTCTCTATTTGCACCTTGGTTATATTCCTAAACACCATTGTACTTTTTAGTTTTTGTAGTCCAAATTCAGACATGATCTTACCGAAAGAAGTATTCATAAACATGGTTGGCATACCTCTAACCCCTTCCATGTTTACGTATATCCTATCGCTACTTTGAATAGCCTCCTTAAGAATATCGTAAAATTCGCTACCTGCATCCGGGTAGGTTTTACCTTGCAAAACATTGTTTAAAATAATCTCTTTCATATCTCAAAATGTAAATTCATCATTGACCTCTGTTCGTCCAAAACTGGATATAGGTAGATCGAAATATATTAGGCTCCCTTTAAAGGGAAACGGAAATGTCCTACTAATTGTTTCGACTTCTCCCTCTTTTTTAGATAACATAAGAAAAGCGTTATTACTTATTATTCTTAACTTCGCTCCATTTTCGAGGCAAGAAATAACATTGTCCAATCCGAAACCCGCATTATGGCCTTTGGTTTTTGCGGATACCCCTTTTTCCAAAGATTTCGCGAGTGCTGCCGCATCGTCTTTAAGGTCTGGAAAAGCCTGCCTCATTGTATTGGCTATTCCTTTTCCAAAGTCACATATAGCGATATGTATGATATCGTTATCATCACAATGGATATAGGAAAAAGATACGCCGTTAGCTTCTGCGTGGTCAAAGATATTAAAATATAATTCGCTTAAACAACTATTTAACATAAAAAAGTCCGTTCCGGGGTATGTCTTAGAGAAATAACGGTCTATGCTCATCCTGTATTCTTCGTCCCTTCCTTCAACAGTACGCCATAGATTTAATCTTGATGGGTCCGGGGAGTCGATATGATCTGCTTTGGGGCCTCGCCAATACTCGGTGATACTCATGTCCTCATGAATAAAGCTACGCAGTTTTGAATTTTTTATCAAAAGTCTTACTAAGTACCCTCTTTGCTTTACCATCTCAATAAAACAAGATAAAAGAACAATGTGAAAAGGCGTAAAGTTCTTTAAAGATATATCTTCGTTTAAGATGATATTTACCACATCAGAAACGGCTGTTTTCTTGGGTTCTACCCTTTTGATGATTTTTTCCTCTCTACATATTTTTCGTAACCAGTCGATACGTTTCGCGGTTTCGAACTGGATAAACCTTACATCTCTATATGCCATTTATTTTTGTATTAGTCCCGTCCTTATATTGCCGAGGGGCGGGCGTTATGGTTAAAAGTATTTTGTATACTTTTTTGATTATCCGATTTTATTTGATTTTTCAAGATTACATTTTTGGCAAAGTAATTGTAAATTCTCAATGCTTGTGTCCCCGCCTTTTGAGAAAGGAATAATATGGTCTAAGTGTAAATTTTCATTCGATCCACAATAAACGCATTTTCCCCCATCTCTATTCCAAACAGCGTCTATAACATCTTTTGGTATTGGGGGACGTTTGTTCGCTTCTGGAAAAAGCTCGCCCTCATCTATAAGCTCTTGAAGAGCCAATTTTTCTATTTCTCTTTTCTTTTTCTTTTCTAGCAATTTAGCTTTTACCTTGTCTTTCTCGATCTGTTCTTTATTTCTTTCGTATCGAAGTTGTGTATTAGCTTCTTGCAACTCTTTTAATAAATTTTTGCTTTCAAGTCGACTCATAAAGAGTTCTGATTGGCTTTCATTATATTTTTCTCGGAAATATCTAATTTCCGATTGAGCTTTACCTAAGGAGCCTAAATATTTCTTATTGTCTTCATTCTCTTTAAATATGGTATTATATTTGTTTAATAATTCAGTAAATTCAATCTTTAGCTTTCTATATCTGTTATAGTTATAGAAACTTTGCCATATTAGAAAAACCAATAAAGCTAATAATATTAGCAGTGTTATCATTGTTTTATCTCCTTCTAGGTCTGACTGATTCAATTACATTAAAAATCTGTTTCACTTCACATAAATCAATAACTCGATCCGGGTACATATCGTTTAAAGAGTGGATAGTGATCGTATGATTTTCTACGTTGTGATCTACGATACGCTTAACTATTATGCCATCGGTATGCACTATAACGAAATCCCATTTTCGGAGGTGTAACTTTGAATTGGCCCATAAGTGTGGTTGTATTTCACGACAATAGAGTCTATCACCTTCTAAATAGCTCTCCTCGGTTCCATCGTTCATACTATCGCCCTTGACCTCAAAAGCTATATAATTTCCGTGTCCTTCACGATCTACAATAAAAGGAATTTTCGGAAGCTGATCTAAATAGGTACAATCTGAATACCCATCAAGATAACCCGCATATGCGAATTGGTTTACGAGAGGAATATACACTACGTCTTGTTGAGTAGGTACCGCCTCACTATATTTTGGTGCAGGATTCGCATTATTGAGCATTTCGCCATCCCCGGTAAGAAGCCACGTAGGATTAACACTCGATAATTTAGATGTAATTTTATCAATAACGCTTCTCCCTATCCCTCTTCTTCCGCTTACCCAGCCGCTTGTAGTAGCTGGCTTTTCTCCCATGAATTCAGCAAACTCGATATTACTATCATTGAAAAAATGTTTTCTGATTTCCTTTATTCTATCAAATACTTCCATATAAGTGTAAATGCTATTTTATTAGATTAATAATAAGCAAAAATGTTAATAAATGCTTTTAATAAGCATATTTGCTAATGATATGTTTGCAAAATAAGCAGAATTGCGTATTTTTGCACCATACAAACGTACAACGATACAAATATATAAAAAATTAAATAACATGCGTATGAACGATGAAAGAATAAACGTAAGAGGTTCCATTAACTCTTTGAGGGTTAAAGGAAAATTAGAGCTTCCCAAAGCTGGTCTTAAGCCTAGTTATGTACGTAACGCGGCTTCTTCTGTTGCAAGCGATACTGGTAAAAAGTTCTCGGTATCGGTGGTAGGAGAAACGATAGTGGTAACCCGTAAATCCTAACGCTATGGACCTATTTACACTTAAGCAGCAAATAACCGAAGCGGCCGAATTATCGGCCTTGGCTATTGCAAAGCAGATGTTTCCTGCGTACGATAATGTGAAGTATGAAGAAGCCGTAAAAATCGCGGGTAGTGAGCACTGGTTGAGATACCATATCAAGAAAGGACATATCACGCCAATACACCGCGGACCGGCTAAAAATTCCCCTATCTTTTATAGTAGGCTGGAAATCGCGGCCACAATGAAAGCGGAAAAAGAAATTGCAAAACTGGTATGAGACGAAAGTATTATCGCTTGGATGCCGAAGCGGCATTACGCGAAAGATGTTTGCGCCTAGTTGTCGATATAATGCGAATAATGCCCTGCAATACGTACAGCCCCATGAAGACGGCCGACGATATGTATAGGTGGGTGATGGATTATTATAGGGAGAACTTGGAGAAGCTAACGTTAGACCCCTGCGAAGCGATGCGGCAGCAGTACGCACCTAAAAAAGAAGAGAACTACGATTACTTGGCATTATGAAAAAGTTAGGATTTTACGTATCGGTTAGTCTCCTACCGCTTTTCGCGGACGTATCAGCCCTTCCGAACTGGGCCTTTATCACGTACTACGTGGTATTCCTTTTGAATTTAGCAAACGCCGTAAGGCTAGTAAATAACCATTTAAAAATTTAAAATCATGTTTGAAGTAAAAGTAACATTTGAAGCGGGCGAAACACTTAAAGCCCTGATGTCTGGTTTTATGCAACCAGTAGTGATCGAAAAGCCTGTAGCTGTTGAAAAAACTGTAGTAGCTGAAAAACCTGCAGCAGTTGAAAAACCCGTAACAACGCAGAAAGCCGTAGTTGAAAAGCCCGCCCCGAAGGGCAAACCCTCATTCGAGGAGTTGGACGACGCCGCCAAGTTAGAGGCCATTAAAGCCGAAGTAACCAAGCAGACCAAAAACAAGAAAGGCGCAGACATTAAATTCATGTTGGCGCAATTCGATGCTAACCGCGCGTCTGAACTTGCTCCTGAACACTATAACGATTTCTACGCTGCCATTCTGCGTTATGGTAAGGGCGAGGCCGTTACTGACATTTTCCCGGAGGATTTAAACTAAAAGTTATGCCAGGAACGCACGCAATACTAAGCCCGTCGTCGGCGTACAGGTGGTTAGCCTGTACACCCTCGGCCCGCTTTGAAGAGCAGATACCGGAGGAGGAAAGCATATACGCCGCCGAAGGTACATTGGCGCATGAGCTTGCGGCACGTCTGTTAAGTGCTCAACCGTATGGGGACCTCACCGATTACAGCGCTGAAATGCTAGAGCATTGCCAGGCTTACGCAAACTATGTACGCGAATTATCGTCAGACGAGCACGTGTATGTAGAGAAGGAATACGATATGTCGGCTTACATACCATTGCAACACGGTACATGTGACGCCTCTTTCATTAAACGTAAGACCCTTTTTGTGATTGACTTCAAATATGGCGCAGGCGTGAAGGTGGCGGCTACTGCCAACAAACAAATGATGTGCTACGCATTGGGCGCGTATGATTGCCATTCCAAAGGCAGGGAGATCGAAAGTGTATGCCTGAGCATTTACCAGCCACGCGCCGGGGGCGTATCAAGTTGGGAGCTTTCCGTTGACGACCTACTAAAATGGGCCGAAGAAGAAGCGCGACCTAAAGGGCTGTTAGCCATAGCCGGACAAGGCGATTTTGTACCGGGTACACATTGCCAGTTCTGCAAGGCACGTACATCCTGTAAAGCCTATTACGATCGTTTCGCTGATGTTAAGGCGATCAAAGATAAAAGGGTTATGACCGATACCGATATAGCCACCGTACTAACGTATGGGCCTTTGGTTGCCTCATGGGTGGGAAAAGTTCAGGAGGATGTAATCAAACGTATGGAGGGCGGCAAACCTCTGAAAGGTTACAAGTTGGTAGCTGGAAGGGGGAAAAGGGCTTTTAAGAATGAGGACGACGTAGTAGATATCCTAATGGGTGAGGGGCTGGATGACGAAATTTTCGACAGCTCATTGAAATCTCTTACGGCTATCGAAAAGATGGTAGGGCCCAAAAAGTTTAAAACGCTGTTTGCGGATCAGATTATAACCATACCTGGAAAGCCGCAGATAGCTACTATAGACGACGATCGCCCAGCTATCGGAGCTTCCGCAGCGGACGAATACGACGATTTAGTGTAAAATAGGTATGAAACTAAAGAATTTAGAGCCCTTACAGACTTTTGAACTGGATGGCCAAAAGTATGAATGCATAGAGGTTTACCCTGGTGGCCGTATAGCCGCCTGTTATGAACTTGACGAAAACGGTAATTATATACCGTCTGGGGATTCTTATAAAATACGCCTGGTATCAGACATCCGTTTTGATCGCCAACACGAGACGGAAGAAGACCGGGTATTAGAGGCGATATTATGAAAACGGCTACGTATCATTACATATTAAGCAATTACCGGGGTGGTTATACCAATCACTCGGTTAAAGTCGAAATAATCGGCGAGAGCGAGAAAAGTTATCAGGTCAGATATTTAGAGCCTGGAACCTTCGGACAGCATGTAGATACTGTGAAATGGGTACGTAAGCGTAATGTAAAAGACATTAAGGGAATGGCGGTAGACGTACGGACGACGCCACGACCGGAAGAAATTAGATTGCCGTACAAAGATTAATAGAAATATGAAAACTAAAGAAAAAAATCCGCTTAAGGTAGTTTTAAGTACGCACCGCGTAAGTTACGTACATGTTAAGGAGCCTTCCAGTTTCGAGGAAGACGGGGAAAAGAAGTACGATACTACGTTTCTGATAAAGAAAGATCACCCCGATGTGGAAAAGATCAAAGCCGCGATTAAGTCCGCTTATACGGCGAACAAAGAAAGTATGTTTAAGGGGCTACCCTTAACCAGTCCAAAGATGTGGAACCCTCTCAGAGACGGCGACGAATGGTTAGAGGAACACCCCGAAGCAACCGAATACGAAGGCTGTTACTTCTTAAAGGCCGCTTCAAAAAGTCAGCCTAAAGTATTTGATGTAGACAAACAGGAAATACTAGACCTTGACGAAGTGTATAGCGGCTGTTATTGTCGTGGCGTGATCGTGTGTTATCCATTCAATAACAAGTCTAAGGGATTCGGTTTCTACCTTAACAGTCTTATGAAAACGAACGACGGCGAACGTTTAGGTGGTTTTGAAGCTGACCCGGACGATTACGACGAAGAAGAAGACTTATTATAAACCTACCGGGCGGCAATACGACCGCCCTTTTTAATCTTTATCGAAATGACAGAATTTGAATGTAAGATAAAGTACGAAAAGGTACACGATAACGGCCAGACAAAGAAAGTGACCGAAACGTATGTAGTGAAAGGCATCAGCTTCACCGAAGCCGAATACCGCATAGTAGACGAAATGACGCCTTTTATTTCGGGTGAGTTTACTGTAGCGAATATCAAGAGAGCAAAGTATACAGAGATGTTTCCCAGCGATGAAGAAGCGGCAGACCGTTGGTTTAAGTGCAAACTATCTTTTATTACTTTGAATGAAAGAAGTGGCGCTGAGAAAAGAACTACTTCCCTAATGTTGGTTCAAGCGGCCGATCTTCGCGATGCCGTTAAAAAGCTGGACGAAGGGATGAAAGGGACGATGGCCGACTATCAGATAGTATCTGTTTCCGAAACTCCTATAATGGATATTTACCAATGACCCATCTACACATAGACATAGAGACGTATTGCGATCTGGACGTAGGGGACGTAGGCGTACACCGTTACGCCGAAGACCCTACTTTCAGCATCCTACTTTTCGCTTATAGCTGGGACGACGGCCCGGCTATCGCGTTAGATACATCGGCTGATACGTTCCCTGGCGAAAGTATACCCGCCGATGTCTGGCTGGCACTGACTGACCCGAAGGTACTAAAGATCGCGCATAACGCTAACTTTGAGTTTGTGTGTATCAGTACTTATTACGGGGTTGCGTTGGATATCCGGCAATGGTTTTGCACGATGGTGGGCGCGGCTTATCTGGGCTTGCCGTTAGGTCTGGATAAGATAGGCCAGGTGTTAGGTTTGAGCGAGCAGAAAGACGCTAGGGGTAAGGCCCTTATTACGTATTTCTGTAAACCGTGTAAGCCGACAAAGAAGAACGGCGGGCGTACCCGAAACCTGCCGGAACACGACCCTGAAAAGTGGGCTGCATTTATGGAATATAACGCTCAGGATGTACGTACGGAGAAAGAGATATACGACTATATATCACGTTTCCCCGGTCTCCCTGATCGAGAACGGGAATACTGGGTACTGGATCAGATCATAAATGCTACTGGCATCACTATAGATCGGGAATTTATCGAGGCGGCTATTGATGCAAATACACAGTTTACTAAGGAAGTGCATAACGAACTGGTAAATATCACAGGTGTAGATAACCCCAATAGCCTGCACCAGTTAAAAGCGTGGTTGTTTCAGGAGCTAGGGCACCAGGTACACAGCCTGGGCAAAGACTATTTAGCTGACGCGCTGGATGGCGAATTATTACCTAAACATGTGGAACGCGTCTTCCGTCTTCGTCAGCTTGGTTCCAAGACATCCATTAGTAAGTATGATACCTTTCTAGCCTACGCCTGTAAAGACGGCCGTATACATGATCTTTTGCAGTTCTACGGGGCTAACCGGACAGGGCGTTTTTCCGGTCGCGGGCCTCAGATACAGAATTTAAAGAAGACGCTAAAGAGTGGCATCGATACCGCACGCGAAGCCGTACGTAAAGGCCTGGCCGATCTACTGTATGACGATGTACCGGATATTATTAGCCGTCTTACACGTACGGCGCTTGTAGCGCGCGAAGGGTATAGCCTGATAGTATCGGACTTTTCCGCTATCGAAGCGCGCGTACTTGCATGGGAAGCTGGTGAAGACTGGGTATTGGATGTATTTCACACTCACGGCAAAATTTACGAAGCTACCGCGGCTAACATGTTTAATGTTCCCCTTTCAATGGTGACCAAAGGAAGCGATTTACGGGCGAAGGGTAAAATAGCTACGCTCGCTTTGGGGTATCAGGGCGGCGCGGGCGCTCTTATCGCTATGGGGGCTTTGCGTGAAGGGTTGGACGAAGCCGAATTACCCGCAATCGTTAAGGCGTGGCGGTCGGCTAATCCAGGTATAGTAAAACTATGGCGCGAAGTGGAGAACGCAGCTAAACATGTAATTAAGAACAAGACCAGTTATATACTTCGGAAGAAGTACTGCGGCCTTAAGTTTTTGTATGATAGCGGCTACCTGTTCATCGAATTGCCCAGCGGTCGCCGCCTAGCTTATTACGGTGTCGGTTTGGATAAAGGAAAGCTATCGTATTGGGGTATAGATCAGACAAAAAAGATATGGGTCAAGACCGATACATACGGCGGTTCGCTAGTGGAGAATATAACGCAGGCCATTGCAAGGGACTGCCTTTGCGATGCAATGTACAGAATGTATTATGACGCGGGGCTACCTATCCTCATGCACATACATGACGAGGTAGTAAGCGAGGCCCCGGATAATGAAGCACCCGACGCCCTTAAAGCAATGTACGATATTATGGCTGTCGGCCCTTCCTGGGCTGGCGGGTTACCGCTTAAAGGCGATGGGTTCATAAGTAAGTATTATAAAAAAGACTAGTTATGGTATCACTGAAAAAGGAAATAAAATCTATTGTAGATAGCGCCAAGCCCGTATATAAAAACGAATATGCGCTAAAGCGAGTTAATGAATACGGATATACTTGCGAATATCACTTTACGGAAGATATGCGTAAAGAATTGATTAAGCGTGCTGGTAGGCCAACCGTAAAAAGTAGGATGATACACCATGAAATCAAAAGACAAAAAGGCCTTCTTTTCTTAAAAGAAAATAGAGAGACGATAGAGCATTTATATCGTATTGCTGAAACGGTAACGTCGTGCGCATGCACCGCTCAGGAAGCCAGCCGAATACTCTTTAAGAAAGGACCTTTGCCGCCGGGTTTTTGCCGGAAGGGTAGCTACTATTATATAAAAGGAGGTTCACTTGGAGAATGTAATATAGAGCACTTTATTAATCTGTTACCAATACTTCCGAAAGCGTGGCTAAAAGAAATTGGAGTTTAACGTAAAACTAATCAGAAAGGAACCAATATGCGCGAAGATATAATGTACGTTATCGTTTATCCTAGTGGCCTTATTGCAATAAATACGCAGAAATATTTCAAAAGTTTCTGCATTAAAGAATGGTGTAAGGGGTATTCCCGTACATGGAAGCAATGGTATAAGAGAGGCTATCGCTGTAAAAAAGTAAAAGTTACATTTGAAATAATCGATTAACATAATAAATGAAAACGGTATTATGGCAAAAGTAAGAATCGTATCGGCAACGCCCGGTTATTACGAGGTGGAAGTTAAGCGCGCATGGTATTTGCCATGGGCAACTATGTATGACGGTTGCCTCCCGTGGAGAGGCACGCTTAAACAAGCGAAAGAGTTGAAAATGAAATTATTAGAACTCTATTCATAGACGCAGTTATGGGAAAGAAAATAAGCATAGAATTTGATGCTAACGACGCATTATCAGAGATTGAAATAAAAGAAGCATTAGAGTACTACGGCTGGAAAGATGTATTGAACGAGATACACCGTCAAGTTGGAGCGTATGACATTATCGAAGAAATGGGAGAAGATGAAGCGATTGACTTCCTCATTGACAATGGTTATAAAGTAGAGAAGGAATAATTAGAAAATAGTATCTAACAAATGAAGAAGCTACCGAAGTTCTATTATAGTCGATACATGGGCGGGTACAATGTTTACCAACGCGAAGAGCCTGTTAACAATGTAACGACCGCAAAGAAGATTGATCGAAAACAGAGCGAAGAAGAAGCAAAGAAGTTAGTATATAAACTTAATGGTTGGAAGTATGAAAAATAAATATGTGATCTTAACAGTAACCCTTTTTGCGGTTTTTCTTGTGTTGAAACTGATGGGTGTTATCGCCTGGTCGTGGTGGTGGATTACCGCGCCGATCTGGATACCGTTTTTAATCGCGGTTATCCTGGTTATAGCCTTCTTCGTGTTGTTGCGTAAATATAACGGCGTATGAAGGTAGTTAGTTTGTTCGACGGTATTAGTTGCGGTCGGGTGGCTTTGGAACGTGCAGGGCTACCCGTATCGCGCTACGTTGCGTATGAAATAGACGTAGACGCCGTAAATTGTAGTAAATGGAATTGGCCCGATATAGAACACTTCGGCGACGTAGAGTTAGCCGAATTTTCAGACTTTAAAGGTTATGATCTGGTAATAGGAGGCTTCCCGTGTACCGATCTGTCTATAGGTAAAAATAACCGTGAAGGGCTTAACGGGAAACATAGCCGCCTGTTTTGGGAACTTGTACGGGCGATAAAGGAAATAAACCCGCGGTATTTCTTAGTAGAAAATAATTACCGTATGCCAAAGAAAGACGAAGCGATTATTACCGAAGTGTTGGGCGTGGCCCCTATCCACATTAACAGCGCCTTAGTTTCAGCGCAAAACCGCGACCGTCTTTACTGGACGAATATACCTAACGTAGAACAACCCGTAGACCGTGGTATATACTTATCCGATATATTAGAAGCCAAAGTACCATTAAAATATTACCATACGGACGGCGCAATAAATTATTTAATGCGCGCCGATATGAACACGCGATTTATACAAGACGCGACGCGTGATAAAAGCCGCTGTATCGTGGCTAATTTCAGTAAGGGCGTACCCTATAACGTTTTGGCTATTCCTTACGGTATAGCTTTCCGAACACGTAACACACCCGACGGCCGGTACAAGAAACCCGAAATACGCACAGACGGCAAAAGTAACGCCCTCACTACGGTTACGACCGATAGTATGGTAATTCTACCTGATAAGACCGTACCGACTTATACGGTTTCGGCCGGCCGCCTATTGTACCGCGGGCGTGAAGTTCCCGTACAAATACCCGACGGCGAATACGCTATACGCAAACTTACGCCCTTAGAGTGTGAACGGCTACAGACTTTACCCGACGGTTATACCGAAATGTTAAGCGATACGCAGCGCTATAAGGCTTTGGGTAACGGTTGGAACGCCGATACGATAGCCCATATTTTTAACTACATAAATGTAGATATGCTGATATGATAAGTTTAAAACATAATATCACCCTGGATATAGCCACCGCCAACACCCGAAGGGCGGCGAAGTGGCAGAACAAGCGTGCGACCTGGCAGGATATAGTTAATACCCTGTCGGAAACAGAGCGTACGACGGAGACTATTAAACAGTATTTCAGCTATACCAAAGACCGCCAAGACGATATAAAGGATGTAGGCGGTTTCGTTGGCGGGTATCTCCGTGAAGGCAGACGAAAGAAAGGCTATGTGGATTACCGTCAGATCGTTTGTCTCGATGTGGATTTCGGTACACTGGACCTTTGGATAGACTTCGGGCTGATGGAGTATGCAGGTTGTATGTACACGACGCATAAACACCGCCCGGAAGACCCGAGGTTCAGGATTGTATTCCCGCTTAACCGCAAAGTTGGCCCGGACGAGTACGAAGCGATTGCGCGCGTCGTGGCTAGCTGGCTGGGCATAGACGCGTTCGACGATACGACCTACCAGCCTACACGGTTGATGTATTACCCATCCACGTCTAGAGATGGTGAGTTCGTGTTTCATTACGTGGACGGCCCTATCATGGACGCGGACGCGGTACTAGCCGAGTTGCCGGACTGGAAGGACCCGACTACATGGCCCGTGTCTTCGCGCGTGAAGGATGCTATAAAGCCCGGTAAGGCCGATAAGGTGGAAGACCCCGAGGATAAGGGCGGGATAGTCGGCGCATTCTGTAGGGCTTACAGCATGTACGAAGCTATCGGCGAATTCCTAGAGGACGTGTACGAACCTTGTGAAGAGTTAGGCGCGGACCGCTACAGTCTTATAGGCGCGTCTACGTCCGGCGGCTTGATCGTCTATGATAACAAACTGGCTTTTTCGCACCACGCCACCGACGTAACCAGCGGTAAACTGTGCAATGCGTTCGACCTGGTACGGCTGCATAAGTTCGCCGATCTGGACGATAAGGTGAAAGACGACACCGAAGTAACGAAGTTACCTAGCTATAAGGCTATGGCGGACTTTGCCAGCAAGTTAGCCCCGGTTAAAAAAGAGATCGTACGCATGAGGCGGGAACTGACGGCCGACGATTACGACGAAGCGGAAGGCCCGGCACGCGAAAAGACCAATAACGACGACTGGGTAGCTGAATTAGAGACGGAAGGTAAGAGCGGTAAGATTAAGAATACGATCAATAATGTAGTACTGATATTATCTAATGACGAGAATTTAAAAGGCTGCTTCGGCTTTAATGAGTTTGAACAACGTGAAACCGTTACAAAGGCGTTGCCGTGGGATAGGCCAGGTCTTAAATACCCGCGGCCGCTTTGCGACGCCGACGACGCACAGATAAGATTATATTTAGAAAGATGCTACGATATAACAGGAAAAGAAAAAATAACGGATGGGCTTACCATTATCACCCGTAACAACGCCTATCATCCGGTACGTGACTATCTGGACTCGTTAAGTTGGGATGGCGTAGGCCGTTTAGATACTCTTTTTATTGATCTTTTCGGCGCGCCCGATACTGAGTATACACGTGCGGTTACGCGTAAGGCATTCGCCGCGGCCGTGTCTCGTATCTATACACCCGGGTGTAAATATGACTACGTGTTGGTACTTGTGGGAGAGCAGGGAATAGGAAAAAGTACGGTGTTTGCAAGGATGGGGGGCGACTGGTTTAGCGACAGTATGCCCGAACTGAAAGACCAAAAGGCCCTAGAAGCGGTCCAAGGAAGTTGGATCATCGAATTAGGTGAACTGGATGGATTACGCCGGGTAGATGTCAACTCAGTAAAACACTTCGTCAGCAAGCGCGAGGATCGATTTCGCGTTGCGTACGGCAAGCGGGTAGAGCATTTTCCGCGACGTTGCGTATTCTTCGGCACGACGAACGAAGAAGACTTTTTGCGAGACGTTACAGGCAACCGCCGCTTTTGGGTGGTGAACTGTAAAGGCGCTAAAGGGACCGTATTAGTATGGGAATACTTAACGCCCGCAACTGTGGCACAGCTATGGGCCGAGGCTAAAGAACGTTTTACCCAGGGCGAACCCTTGTATCTGGCCGAGGACGGACTAGAGGAAGAGGCCCGCATTATTCAGGATAAGCATTTAGAGAAAGACGAGCGCAGCGGTCTTGTCAGTGAATACCTGGAAAGGTTATTGCCGACGAACTGGGACGACCTAGATACGTACCAACGGCGTAACTGGCTAGCAGACGAAAAGAACGTAGGAACGGAAGAACGGAAGAGTGTGTGTATCCTGGAGATATGGGCGGAATGTCTAGGCAAGGACCCCAACAGTATAACGCGAAGGGATAGTATAGAATTAGGGCGGATAATGAAGACGGTGAAGAGATGGGAAGTACATAAGTGCACGCTAAAGTTTAAGCACTACGGATATCAAAAGGCGTATATAAAAAGATAGTTTGGTATGTCGTGTTAGTATGTTTGGTTACATACCTAACATACTAAACAAACGATTGTAAAAGAGCCTTTAGTATGTTGGTAATTGATTATAATACAACGGAATAGTTATCAAAACATACCAAACATACCAAAAAAAATATATAAAGTGAAAACGGTGAAAAATAGATAAAATAGGCGTAAAACGCACAATTCGCGCAATTTATACGCGGATATATATATTATAGGATTTTTTGGTTTTTTGGTTTGTATAGTATGTTTAGTATGGAGAAAATAGTAGAGAGATATTTAGTAAACGAGATAGAACGGTTAGGCGGTCTTTGCGTGAAATTCCCGCCTTTGTTCTTCCGCGGTTTCCCTGACAGAATAGTATTGTTACCCGGCGCGGTGATCGCTTTTGTCGAGACGAAGGACACAGGCAAAAAGCCCCGCCCCATTCAGGAGAGGGTACACGCGAAACTCAGAAAGCTAGGCTTTCGCGTAGAAGTGATAGACAGTAAAGAAGGGGTAGACAATTTTATAATGACGTTATGATACCATCAGAATTATACAATAAGCGTAAGGGCGAGTATTACCGCACGGACCCACACCAGGTAGAAGCGTATGAGCACCTGATAAATAACCCGCGTGCGGCTTTGTTTCTCGGCATGAGCCTGAGTAAGACTGTAATTTCTCTTTCGTATCTGTACGATATGATCTACACGGAGGCGGCTATCCTTAAGACGCTGGTAGTAGCACCCGATAAGGTGGCCCGCATTACATGGCCCGACGAGTTAGAGACGTGGGGACACTTGGAAGGGGTTAATTATAGCGTCGTGGCCGGAACGGCAAAGCAACGGAAGAAGGCGTTAGAGGCCGAAGCCGAGATATACATTGTGGGCGTGGATAACCTTACCTGGCTTATCGATCAGTACATCACAAAGAAAAACGGCAAGTACGTGGGCAAGCTACCTTATGATTGTATTGTTCTGGACGAGTTAAGCCTTTTCAAGTCCAGGGATAGCCAGCGTTTTAAAGCGTTGAGACGTGCGATCAAGACAGTAGACTACCGCATAGGAATGACCGGAACGCCCAGCCCTAACGGTTACGTTGACCTTTGGGCTGAGATTGTGTTGCTGGATGACGGCGAACGTTTAGGCGATACTTTCGGCAAGTTCGTAGACAAGTATTTCACCACGCGTGGCAATGGAATGATAGTTTACGAATACATTCCCCGCCCGGGCGCTCCGAAGGTAATGGCGCATAAGCTACGGGATATCGCGTTAACGATGCAAACGCGCGATTACCTGGTACTGCCCGAACTGCACACTGATGATATAGAATTAGAATTGGACCCGTTCGACCGCGAGATATACGACACCTTGGAGGAAGAATACGTATTGGAATTTTTAGACGAACAAGCTGTTACGGCAAAGACCGCCGCCGATCTTACGAACAAGCTGTTACAGATAAGTAGCGGCGCTATCTATGAGGAACAACAATATGATGACAAGGGTAAGAAATTACCGAGGGTATGGCATGAAGTCAACTCGGTTAAGATTGACGCGCTACGCGATCTACTAGAGACTTACCCGGAAGAAAACGTTATCGTAGTCTACCAGTTCAAACATGAGGTAGAACGGATATACAAGGCCTTTCCGTTCGCCAGGGAATTACGGAAAGGTGCAAAGACAGTCGAAGACTTTAGGGACTGGAACGAAGGTAAGATAAGGCTTTTGCTCATACATCCGGCGGGCGCAGGGCATGGCCTTAACCTGCAATTCGGAGGCCGTCGTATGGTATGGTTCACTACTACCTGGAATTTAGAGCACTACCAACAAACGGTAGCACGGTTATTACGCCGCGGCCAGTTGAAAGAAATCTATATACACAGGTTTATAATCAAAGGGACACGTGATATACGTGTACGCAGCCGTCTGGCTTCCAAGGACAGTAACCAGACGTTTTTACTAAATGAGATTAAAGATTTAAGAGCCAAATATTATGAAAAGAGTTAGGTTTATAGATATCGCGCATGCAATGAACGTGCATGTTTTTATTATATGGGAGTTTATACGCCGACACGGGCACGAACGCGGCGTCTGTAAGGACAAGTACGGCCGGGGCGATGTAAGTGTCGTAGCGTGTCGGAAATGGATAAATAAGCTATATGTGTACATACGCGAACAGGACTTCACGTATAAGCAAGGTATCAACAAACGGAAATACTTGTTTAGGGATGCGAAGAAGTACGCCGAAGAGAAGCAGAACGAACGGGACGTACCGAGGGAGTATTCGATAGATAAAGACGGTAATATCATCCGTTATTCTTGGATGGGCGCGTCAAGAACCTTCGGGCAAGTTTGGAGATGGAACACGGAAACGGGCGGTTGGGAATATGTCGAAACGACGCTACTACGGAGATAACTCGTTCAGATTTCAGGTTACGATTTTGGGGGTGTAATTTTGTGTCGTTCGCGCGTACCATAGTCAAGACCGCGCGCGCATTTGACCCTAAAACGTAATATATGGCAGGAAGAAAGAAAACCGCAACATCCGACACGAAGGCGGGTATAAAGAAAGGCCAAGCTACGGGCGTGGCGCCTAAACCCAAAAAGAAGACCAGCGAATGTAACGAGTTGTACGAGGTGATACAGACCCGGGGCGTTCGCGGGGCCACGCTTAACAGCATAGACGAGTGCATCAACTACGTGGCCGAGTATATGCAGTTCTGTAAGGATAACCCGTACTTCACCTACGAAGTTATCAAAGGCGGCGCGATGGCCGGCAGCAAGATACCTATAGAGAAGAAGCGTTCGCCGTCTATCGGCGCTTTCTGCCTGTTCATAGGATGGAGTATCAAGGACTTTAACAAGAACCTCGACAAGTTAGGCAAGCTGGCCGAAGACGGTAACGCCGAAGCCGAGAACCTGTTACTCGGCTACTCTCTCATAAAGGAGCTTATCACTACGGATATGGACGAAAGTGCATTGGCCGGACTGGTGGATGCTACGTACATGGCTAAGCTACGCGGATTGCGCGAGCTTAAGGATGTTACGAGCAACGGTAAGGAGGCAGGAACGAAAGCCATGCAGATAAACGTATTATCCCCTGAGGCTGTAGAAAATCTTAAAAAGTTGGAGGGTATCTGATGAACGTAACTTTCACGTTTGAAAAGCTGTTGGACGCTTTCGTTAACCCGCGTATCCGTGGCATAGCGAGCAAAGGCGGTACGCGTTCCGGCAAGACGTGGGCGGTGCTGCAACTTCTACACCTGCTATGTAAGAGCAACGAAAAGCCGCTTATCGTGTCCTGTGTAGGCGCAACGCTGCCCGCAGTCAAACGTGGGATGCTGCGAGACTTTAAAGCTATGTTACTGTCTGAAAACGAATGGGACGAAGAGGCGTTTAACAAGTCTGAGGGTTCATACACCTACCCTAGTGGCGGCATGATAGAGTTTTTCGGTGTGGATAACGCGAGTAAGGTACACGGGCCCGCACGTGATATCCTGTTTGTGAACGAAGCGCAGAACATACCGCGCGAGATATTCCGGCAGCTTGACGTTCGTACACGTAAGAAAGTTATTATTGACTTTAATCCCGTACGTAAGTTCTGGGGCGAGACTGAGTTCGTTGGCGACCGTTACGTAACGATCCACTCGACTTATAAGGATAACCCGTACCTGAGCAAAGAACAGGTGGGCGCCATCGAGAAAAACAAAAGTGATGCTAACTGGTGGCGGGTGTACGGTGAAGGGGAGACGGGCGGTGTCGAAGGTAATGTATACCCGACTTACGAGGTTATCGAGGATATGCCGGAGACGTTTACCGGGCGGTGTCTAGGCCTCGACTTCGGGTTCGTGAACGACCCGACCGCCATCGTTGACTTGCGGTTCCATGGATGGGACTTGTACGTTGATCTACTTTGTTATGAGACGGGTTTACTGAACGCCAACATTGCGGACTATCTGAACGAGAATATGCTTAACAAGCTGATAACCGTATGTGATAACGCTGAGCAAAAGTCTATTGTGGAATTGCAGCAAAGACGTATCAAGGCTATCCCGTGCGTAAAAGGGCGTGGTTCGGTTGCAGGCGGTATCGCGCAGGTTAAACAGTTCCGGCTGCACGTCACTAAACGCTCAGTCAAGCTATTGGATGAGTTGGATAATTATAAGTGGATCAAGGACGAGACAACGGACACGTACACCAACGAGGCCATAGACGCGTGGAACCACGCGCTAGATGCAATGCGATACGGAGTCGATTTTTTAATTAGAAAATATAGACCGAAATGATAAAGAGACTGAAACGTTGTTTGTTGAAGTTCAATATGTTGCGTAACCGTGCGGTACTTCTGCGTATCGCTAATCTACCGCCTACGGGCAACGTGATGATGACGGGGGATGAGGAAAAGCTACTTTCCCTAATGGTTGAACTGGTAACGCCATCGCAGGTAGTCACCCGTAACGGGAAGGCCATATACCGTATCAAGTCGCTGGACGAGATGGGGCTATGGGACGTACTGGAAACGAGGCGTGCCGAGGACGCCATCGGGCGTATCGAGGCATGGACGGCTGAGGAGTATTCACCGAAGACCATTATAGACGCGATCAAACTGGATAAATTCATTGCTCAGCAACTGGAATATGCCGATAACCTAGAAAACGTCCTGTTTCAGCAGATGACGAAAAGCGAGAACAACACGTTCACGGGTTCGGATGAGGTTCGCAAGGCAAAGAACCTGTTAGGTCTCATACAGGTAACGGCCGAGCTTTTTCACTGTTCCTTTGAGGAGGCTAAAAAGATGAACTACTCAGATGCCATCCTAGCCATTGCCAAGAGACATGACGAGGTGGAAAAAGAAAAACGTGATGCCAAAAAGCGTCAAAACAAATTATAACTATGAACTTGGAAACCATACTTAATACAGCTAATACGAGGGCTACCCAATTGGGTTTGCCTTTGGTTTTCGGAGACGCGGCCGTTCAGAATGTGGCCGCTAACGACATCGCAGGTGATTTCTTTACGCTTGACGTTAGACGTGGATCATACAGGGACACGGACGTACCTAATAGCGTGTATTACACGATTGCCGTACGTTGTATGGGAACGTCCGCCTACATGCGCGATGATGCCATAGAGATAGCTACACTGATCCGTACGGAGATGCTATTGCGTGACTTCCTTCACCCGTTCATCTGCGGTTATGAGGTTGGCGGTGTCTCCATCGGGAAGTTGCAAAACGAGTATGATAGCATAAAGTCCGGTTGGGAGGCCGTGCTTGATGTTTACAAGTATGGAGCTTAACTGGTAGAGAAATGAACGCAGAAGTCACTAAATACGTACACGCCATACGGGACGAGATCGTAGCACACTATTACGCCATGAAGCTGAACGCTTCGGGTGAGTTCGACAGAGGCACGCAGGTGGAAGAATACCCGGGCGGTATAAAGATAGTGAGTCCGCAGCATATCTATCAGATGGAAGACGGACGCAGGGCAGGCACGATGCCGCCCGTTAGTGCGATACGCCAATGGATAAGGGATAAGAACGCCAATGCAGGTACCGACATCCCGGAAGAGGCAGCGTTCGCCATTGCCTATGTGATCAAGCGGGACGGTATCAAGGTTCCCAACCGATACAATGAGGGAGGAGTAGCAAGTAAGATATTAACGCCCGAACTTGTTAACCGAATAGTTGTAGAAATAAACCGGATAGTCCGGGCGGAGATATTAACAATTTTAACTAAATGACATGGTAGTACGCAATCTATTAACTAATACAACAGTAACGGCTGGTGGCACGATGGTTATCGGTGGTATCGGTGCCGGGATATATCGCCCTATACGGCTAGAAGAAGTTACCAACGTGACGTCTATCAGTCTTGTGTACTACCGCAACGGTACATCTGTCGGGCAGTTTTCAAACATTGTACCCTATGAAAACTCAGTTGTAGACCTATCAGCGATGGCGGCAGCAGCGAAATCAGCTATCGAGGTTACTAAGGATATAACCACGGGGGCGGATGCCATAGACACGCTTACAATGACGTATGTCGAAAGCGGGACAAGCAAGACTATCACGTTAAGAGTCTTAAATGCTTCGGTGGCCAACTCGTTTACGGATGTAAGCACAGGGACGGATAATCTAACCGACTACGGAGATGGAAAGTTCAATTATCTGGACTTTATCGTAACGAAGTCGTCACCGTTGACGGGCGAGCCGTTTAATCATAAGATATTCTATACGCAGACACTTGCAGTCGGTAGTAGCGTATGCGGTGAGCGCCCGGTTGCAGGCGGAACCACAGTATTGACACCGAACGGGTGGTCACGCAATATAGCTAGCACGTCGGATAAGGTAATACTTAACGCCCCAAACCGCACAGGCATTATCGGCTACGTCCGCTACGCAAAGAAGTACCCATATTGTGCAGACCGTACGAAACGTGTCACACTTAAGTGGCTTAACTCGAAAGGTTTGTACGATACTATGCACTTCGACTCATTCCGCGTACAGCCAACGTATCAAACGAGCAGCAGGGGCGGAAACAGAATACTGTCTTATGAGGTGACAGTGAACACAGTCGTAACATCAGATAATGAGAAGCCTCTATATTGGCTATCACGTTCGGCGGATGTACAGGGCGTGTTTCCGATAGATATTAACCAATGGGCACGAGTGACCATAACCAACCCGAACGCCTTCAACACGCAAGGCGGATCATTAGGAAGGACAGTGAGTTATAAATGCAAGTTTGAAATTGTAGAACCCTAAAAAGCATGGATGTATCAATCAGAATAGACGGTGTGTTGTTAGATGGGCTTTCTGAAAGTTCAGTGAAATTGAATATCAATAATTCCGATCCTTTTACCCTATCTGATCCAACGGTAAGCTACACCGCAAGCATAGAAGTACCACGGTCAGAAAACAACGACCGTGTATTCCGTTCGGATAGGTGGCCGTGGCTGTATAATCGTACGCAACCCTATACGGCCGACTTGATATTCGGGGGTATGGCAGCGCCTAGAGGACTGAACGCCTACCGGGCGCAGGTAGTTGTTAACGAGAACAGCTATACGGTTACACTAGTTGAAAGCTTTACGAAGCTATCAGACATACAGGCGCCAGTAATAGCAAAGCCGTACGATGAGAACGCTTTATTGTATTGGACGAACAACTACGACTCGGCACTAGCCTATGCGTATAATAGCAATATAGACAGGCCGTCTTTATTCAACTTCGGCAATGTGTTTGTCTATCCCGTGTACGTTGCCGAGAAAAAGGAAACCCTAGCAAGCGATATAATTGACTCAGCTAGCCAATGCGTTTACCGCACAGGTCACAACTACCTTTTAGGCGCCCGATACCCGTCTAGCGATATGATCATACTAGACAGTGCTACGGCATGTGCTTTGGAACGTATGACAGGCTCGACATTCACGTTATCATTTACGCAGGATTGCTTTGTATGGCTTCCGGCAGGAACGCCCGCAACGGTTTATCTAGGCAGTAACAGGTCTACCGGGTATATAGCATTAACACGTTCTACCATCTTGGTGAACGGAAATTACAAATATCGGATTCAGTTATCATCTAGCCTCGTGATACAGCCCGTTGATGGCAATTCGACATTGTTCCATATACGTACAACAACGGCTACCGCTTCGACCAAGTTAACACCTGCTACCAATATGCCGACCGGGGAAGGTTACTTTTTCAGCTTTACCGTGATTGCGGCTGGGACAGGCGCATATAGCAAGCAGTTGGGGACGGACACCGGGTTCACCTCGGCTTTTGATCTTGTACAGGCTTATTGCAAAGCGTTCTTTTGGACGTATGACTTTACGCCTCTACCGTTCCGTATTACTTTGCGTCCGCTAGTAAACACGTCTACTACAGATATATATCGGCAGAATTGGACGGGGAAGATAGAAATGTCTTCGATTAAAATATCAGAGCCGGAAGGACTTGCAAGAACGTATAAATGTGTGGCGGGTGATGCTTCCTGTACAACGGGCGGATCAGTTAGAGCCATGCGCACGCAGGGGCAGGGTATTGAAAGTTCTTTGCCTATAGGCTTTGGCGAACCGCCATTCGCCACGATGGTACATCTCACGTCCGGTTCACCGTACAAAGATTCCTTCTTTTTGAGCGCTTCCGGCTATAGGGCTATGGCAGATGCTCATTACGAACGATTCTCACCAGGGTGGCAGGTTACAGCGAAGATGCGCCTATCGTACTTCGATATAAAGTCCATGGTGTCAGACGGGCTTTATTACTTGGACGAGATGCACAGTTGGTTTTACCTACGAAGTATTCAGAATTGGAACGCAGGTGATTCGACGGCAAACGTGATACTTATTGCAGTAAATAATTAAGTATTAGAAGATTATGGCAAACGAAAAAGTTACATTATTAGACTTAACATTCAATACGTCCGAAGGCTTGGACGGCTTGGACGCCCTTATTGCGAAGTCTCTAGAGTTGGCGGAAACAAAGAAACAGTTAACCACCACTTTGAAGGACGAGCAAAAGCAGGTAGAAGCTGCCGGAAAAGCTTTCAAGGCAGGCGCCATATCGCAGGATGACTACAAGAAGACCGTTGAGAACTCAACAAAGGTGCAAGTAGAACTGACTAAACAGATCAACGTTGTTAACCGTTCAATCACGGATAATAATCAAGAGATCAAAGCCAATACTACATTGATGTTGAGTCAAGAAGACAGTGTAGACGCTTTACGTGCTCAACTTGCAAAGAACACAAAAGAACTGAACGCCATGAGCGCGGAAACCCGTAACAATTCGGCTGAGGGGCAGAAACTCGTAACTGTAACTAAGGAAATCTCCGATAGACTTAAGGAGATGGAAAAGGCGGTAGGAGATAACCGAAGGAACGTTGGTAACTATGCGGACAGCGTTCAGGAGGCTTTAGAAAATACCAAAGGGTTATCCGGTGCCACGGGAACATTAGCGTCAGCAATGAGCACAGGAACGGCAGGCGTGAAAGCGTTTTCAGCCGCTCTAAAAGCTAATCCATTGGTTGCGGTAGTGTCGGTAGTCCTTTTGTTGGTTTCTTCAATAGAGAAGCTTATAAAGCGGAATAGCGAGGCGGCTACATCTCTAAAAGCAGCGTTCGCACCGTTTCAAGTGATCTTTACTCGAATATTAGACGATCTGACCGGCATGTTATCCGGGGTAGCGAAGGCTTTTGAGTGGATAACTACGAAGGTAGTGGGACTTTTAGACTCAATCGGTCTTATATCGGATGAAACTACGAAGGCAGCTAACGCGGCAAGAGAGCTGACAAAGCAGGAACAAGCGATCTACGAGATGGAAACCGATTCGCTGGTTACATTAGCCGATATGTCGCGCGAACTTGCGGCCCAAAAGAATATATTATCAGACCAAACGAAGTCTGTTAAGGAAAGAAATGCCGCTGCCAATCAGGGTTTATCCGTTTTGAAGCAGATGGAAAACATTGAGGTAGGTATTCTTCAAAAACAGTACGATCAGATCAAAGCTAAAAATCAACTGCGTAAGGCCACTAAAGAGGAAGAACGTGCCGAGAATGAGGCTTTAGCCGCATTGAAAGCTAAACAGGCCGAATATACGGATAAGGCTAACGAATTTATATCCCAAAGAAGTTCTTTTGAGGCGGAGGAAATAGCTAAAAACTCGGCCGCTGCGCAAGCTGCCGAACAAGCAAAGGCAAACGCCGCCATCAAGGCCGCGCAAGAGGCCGAGAAAGCTAAACGCGAGCTACAAGCCGCCACGATTAAACAGATGGAGGTTGCTCTTACGAAACTTAACCTGTCCATCCAGGAAAAAGAGGTTACGGACGATGGCGGCAAACAGCGTATTCGCAACGCTGAGTTGATCGCCAAAGAAGAGCTAGACATCGAAAAGGAAATGCTCAAACAGGGGCTGATCACCCAGCAGGAATATAATGCGCGGGAACAGGAGATCAGAGCGCAGCAGCTTCAAGTTCAGAGAGACGAAACGGACAGGTTCAATGCTGAGCGTATCGCTAACTTTGAGGCAGTTGCCAACAAAGAATTGGAGATTCAGCACTACAAATTGCAACAGGGTTTAATCAGCCGGGAAGAGTACGAAAATGCCGAGACACAGTTACGCATAGAGGCAATCGAGTTACGTGCCAAGATGGAAGAGGAACAGGACGCCCTAGACCGTGAACGAAGGGCTATGGACGAAGCGAACCGTAAAGAGCTAGAAATGGCAAACATATCTAGCCAATACGAGCTACGGCAAGTTCAATTGGATGCTCAATATCAGCAGGAGATAGCCGCAGCGGAAAAGATAGGCGCTGATACCACGTTGGTACAACAGAAGTACGAGCAGGCAAAGGAGAAGCTAACCAAAGAACGGGTTAACTCTGAGCTAACTATGGCCGCAGGACTGGCCGGGCAGATGTCCGACCTGTTAGGCGAAGAGAGTGCGGCAGGTAAAGCCTTCGGAGTTGTACAGGCAACCATTAACACATATCTCGGTGCTACCAAGGCTCTAGCTCAAGGAGGTATCGCGGGTATCGCACAGGCCGCTATCGTAATCGCCTTCGGTATGAAGCAGGTTATGAGTATTGCGAAGCAGAAGGACCCCGACACGAAAGTTAGCACAAACGTTAAAAAGTACGCAAAAGGTGGTACAATAGTTGGCAAGTCTCATGCGCAGGGAGGCGTTAAATTTGTCGGTGATAACGGGCAGGCTTTTGAAGCCGAAGGCGGGGAAAACATATACATCTTGAAAAAGACAGCATCAGACGAGATCAATGCCTTATCGGATGTTAACGTTGAGCATGGCGGGAAGTCCTTCCGGGCGAATAGTGCACCCGTGAAAACTTCCGGTAAGCAGTTCGGCAACGGTGGATCAATGAACAGAGATATGATCGTTAGTCTGATCACGCCAAAGTACGACAAAAGCAAGACGGTTGAGAGGGTCTTATCTATGCCGAGCATTAATAAGTTCAACACAACCAACAACACGTTCAGCCGGACGAACCAAAAGTTTGCTAACGGCGGTAAGGTGAACAACTACTCGTATAAGAGTGGTGATTCTTTCAGCAACGTTTACATGCCGAGATATTCGCAAGGCGGACGAGTGTCTAGTGTTTGGAATACCAACGAATACAAAGCTCTGAATACCATATCAAACGTGGACGTATTCTCAACGGTCAGCAACACTCATAACTACATGTCGTCATCTGGACTTTACAAGTTCGCAGATGGTGGTATGGTATCGAGCATATCGGAAGCCAACCGCGTGCAGAGACAGGTAGATAACGTACAACTGTCAAAGGAGAGCATCTCACAACTTGCGGCCGTTGTTATTGAAGCGGTATCATCGTTGCCTAATCCTATCGTGTCGGTACATGATATTGATTCAGCGCAGAATGAGGTAAGTGTAGTACGATCATTCGCAACTTATTAAGTTAACTCATGCAGATATGGCGGAATTAGTAATACCCCATATTTTTGCATGAGTTACAACCAAAAAACACCTTTTATGAAATTTGAAAAATTAAGGATCATCCAAGCGGGGGTTACCACAAATTCGGGCGTATGGGGAGATGATAACATCTCTTATCCGCTATTCATTACGGAAGAGGCGGTAAGAAGTGTTGTAACATTAGGTAATGAAAAGCCGATCCATTGCAGGCGTACCCATTCGGGTTTGGATATGCTAGACGGCTATTTAGGCAAGTTCGTTAACTTTGTGTATGAGGACGGTGTCGCTTACGCGGATTTGGAAATGTCCGAAGCGTTAGAGGCGGCTTATCCTAATGAAGCTACTTTTATTGCCGCAATGATCTCAAAAGAACCGGAAATGCTAGGCGTATCTGTTTTAGGCCTGGACGAGAGAGAGCTAAACGGATCAGTGATAGATGTTACGAAGTTTGTTGAATTATATTCATGTGATATAGTAGGTTTGCCCGCAGCTACATCTAGTCTATTCAGTAATAACAATCAAAATAAGAAAACAATGAGTAAATTTTTCAGTGCTTTTGCGGCTATGCTTAAAAAGAGTAGTTTCGCAACGGAAACCGTTGAGACAGTAAGCGGTTCAAAAATCACCATCGAGGCCGCAGGTGAAGTTATGGCCATTGGCGACAAGGTATTTGACAGCGAAGGTAATGTACATCCGGACGGTGAGGTACGTATCAAAGTTGACGATGCAATTTTGGTGCTCGTAATCGAGAATGGCGTTATCAAGGAGGTAAAACCTTCCGAAGACCCGAAAGACGAGCAGGAGGACGAAATCAGAGACGAAAGAGAAATCGGAAGAGAAACACGCTCTGAAAGAATACCCGAAGAGTTTGCAACTCGTATGCAGGCTATGGAGGCTTCTATCGCTGCTCTTTCTACATCAATTGCAGCAATGGCTGCACAGTTCAGCCGTGTTTCCGGAAAACCCGCTGTTCCGGTTGTGAATACCCCATCGGGTAAAACCAAGATGAGCAAAGAGGCAGTTGCCGAGGTCGCTAAACGCTTTTACAAGAAATAAACATCTAAAAATCAGAAAACTATGGCTTTTACTTTTACAGATTTGAATAAACTTAACCTCAACAGTTTGAATGAGGTAATTTCGCTCACCGTTGGTTTGGCGGGTGAAATTTCAAAAGGCATAACCGTGTTGAACGGTATCGAAAACAACACGCCTGTAGTGTCTCTTACTGCCGCTGATAAGGCATTGCGACTTTCCGCAGGTTGTGATGGTACGTATTTCTACGACTCCATTTCAGACAAGACAAAGTACTACACGCACGCACCTATCGAACTCCCTATCGAGATTTGTTTGCAAAACCTGTGGGGCAAAATGGTTGCTCGTGGTATCAACTTGGACGACAATTTCTCCGACACCGAGTTGGCGGGATTCATTCAGTCCGAAGTATTAAAAGTTCTCGAAGCTGACTTGCTTCGCCTTGCTTGGTTGGACGGTGACGTTACAAGTTCCGCTACTGGCTACGGAATTTTCAAACGCGGCGGTATCATCAAACAGTTTGACGATTCAACGGAAACCGCAGGTGCTTTAACACTGACTACAGAAGGTGTATTAACCGCTTTGCGTGCTTGTGTTGACAACCAAAGACCCGACACGCTGGACGACTCAGAGTTCTTTGTATCTTCAAACGTTATGCGTTTGTATAAGAACCTGTTGCAAGACCGTGATAACAGCGCTGCCCAAAGTGATATCGTGGACGGTCGTCCGGTTTACTTCTTTGAAGGCTACCGTATCACTGAATTGCGTCACGTTTCCAATGCGGCTTTGGCAGACGGAAACAATACGGCATTTATCGCTTTCACTCCGAAAGACAATATTCAACTTGCTTTGGAAAGTACAGCGACCGTTATCGCACCGTTTATTCAAGACGCAAAGTCTCGTAAGTATTACTCACAGACTGTTTTTGCGGCTGACGCTATGTTGGTGGCACCGGAGAAAATGCGGTTGTATCTAACTGCACGTGCATAAATATAATAGGGGCGGGCTAGTCCCGCCTTTTTTTATTAATACCTTAATAAGAAAATATATGGCAAAAGGTTGTTTAGATAGGCTGACGGGTAATGTATTGGTCACTTGTGAAATAGCGCCTGTCGGAGTTTCGGACTTGTATCTCATATACCCGGAAGACGTTACATTCACTTTCCGATTCAAACAGGCAAATTTCCGCAGTTTCGTTCGTTTCGGGGGCAAAATCCTACCGGATTGAAGGGTATAAACAGAATATACAGATAACAACAGCACTCCGAACCTTGGATGCTTCCGCAAAATACGATGTATCTGTGATGTTTAAAATCCCCGAAAGTAATCCTTTTTTGGGTGCTCGATTGATGAACGGAAAATTTTATGTGCTAGAAATTCCCAATATAATCGGGGGGTCAGCGTTTACTATTTGGGGGGTAAATTCCCCGTTGGAATGTACGAATATTGATTACGATTCTAATGCAATCGGAAAACTCATAACGGTAACTTTATCCGCCCCCGAAGGTTCGGCAGGAAATAACCGAATTACCTGTTTCGCAGCAGTAAAAGATTCTATAATCGCAAAATCAGTTTAACTATGGCATGTTTAACAAAAGTACAATCCGCGATTACGTATGATTGCGATGGCGGAAATACCGGATTACTCTCAGCATTGCTCATCAACAAAGATGATATAAATACTATCGTTTTTGACTCAGAAAACTCAGCGCTTGTAACAGCCATCACGCTAAAAACAGGTGCCTCGGCGTACAAGATTGATACGGTAAAACGTACACTTGTGACTACCGAGTCTTTGAAGGTTAACGAGGGCGCGCCTAATGCGTTCACTCATTCCGCAACGATTGTAGTTACCGAGGCCATGACGGCGGTTTTGTTCCGAAACTTGATCAATCCTATGGCAAACGGTAGTTTCGTTATTCTGACACAGGCTCTAAAGTCTCCAAGTTCTTCAGAATCAACTAACATTGTTAGAGCATTTGGACTATACTACGGTATGTCCGTAACCTCAATCGAACGCAGTTCTCACGAAAATGGCGGTTGGTTCACTATCACGATGGCAACACCCGAGCGGGTTATTGGAGAAGATGCCTTGCGGTGTTCATCCGCGCTATATAGTACTCTGTACGATGCGGCTATCGGTTAATTAACAATTAAAAAAAAGAAAGGAAAAAGAATATGGCATGTCTTATTAATCTTACGACTAGTCAGTTGCTTGGTTGCGGGCCGACTACCGCTCTTTTAGGCCGTCCGGTTTCAGCCAAGGTAATTAATGCTAATACCATTGAAAGCTTTACTGTTTCATCCGGAGTTGCAACTATCACTAGAGCGGCAGGAACGCCCGCAGCCGCTTCGTTGGAATGTGCAAATGGGGCCACTAAAATCACAATAGGAGTTAAGGGCGGAGAGGTAGCACCGCAGGCGGCTGACGTTACGGTTGAAACTAAGATGTTCAATACAGGTGCTAGATCATCTTATGGTGGTGGTTTGGCTTTTGCTACCGCAGGAGCGAACGCACGAGTAGTTATTGCGGTAAATCATGGCAATGCGGCATATAGGGTTTACGGTCTTGGTTATCCGCTTGAATGTCTAAGCGTCGAAGGCGATTCCGAAGGTGACGGGTTCCTCACTGCGACGTTTGGCGTTGAAGACTGGCAACCCGGCACAACCATATATGCGATGTCCGGAGAAGACTATGTAGCATTATCTAACGCAGTACCGGGTGGCACCACCTAATACTTGACGAAAATACAATAACTTACTAAATGATTATATAATGGCAACAAAGAAATCAACGGTGCGGTCCCAAAGCGAGACTGCATCCGAGCAGGAAGTGAGCACGGGTGTTTTAAATGAAACTACAGCCGTTCCCGAACTCACCACTCAGCAAGAGAAAATAGACAAGTACTTTGAGTACACTGGTTTGAAACTCGATCCCAACTGCCACATGGATATGGAATTTTTGGAGTTGTGGTATCGTACAAAGTATCTCACCGGGGTAGTATCTAAGTGGGCTATGAAGCCCGGCGCTCGTATCGTTCACTACAAGGATGGGATTATCTATAAAGCCGCTAATATGACGGACGAGATAGCCGAACGGCTTATCTCTGAAAATCCGGCCTATGCGGAACAGTTTATTCAACTTAACTAAAGTGGAGGTTTAATATATGGCATGTTTTAGTCGTTTTGCATTGATTGTTGAGCGGGCGTTGAAGCTGACAGCCAACACAGGGGATAAGATCATTAGCTACGGAGAGAATAACTTATATCCGCAGGAGATTGCAGAGCTTATATACGCATCTAAAACAGCGAGCGCAGCAGTCGAAAAAATGACCGAGAATATCATTTGTGAGGGCTTCAAAAACAAGGCGTTTGCAGAGAAAACCAATCAAAACGGCTTGAATATGAACGATATTCTCGAGGCTACCGCCAATGACATCTCACGGTTCAAAGGTTGGGCTTGGATTGTACAATATGGGATAACGCCCGCAGGCTATACTCCTGTAGACGTTTATCCCGTCCCCTTCGATTACGTACGTGCGGAACTGAACGATAACTATCTGAATGACCCGCACGTTAAGAGATGGCGCGTGTTCAATAACTGGGACAGGCAGTCCGTCAAAGCTACGAGCGCGTCGCAAAACTCGACATCCTATCCTACTTTTGATCCGGATAACTTTGCATCGGAAGTTGAAGAGTGTGGCGGTATCGAAAATCACAAAGGGCAGCTTTTGTATGTGAACCTAGGAACAACCCGGCCATATCCGTTAAGCTTGTTTCACGCAGTACGTAACGAGATGGGCGCAGAAGACAAAAACGGGCGTTACGTTAATCGTACGTTGGGTAGAGGGTTTCACATGTGTTCAATTGTTTCCCACGGGGATTTTGAAACAGAGGCCGCACAAAACGAGTTTCGCAAGACTTTAGGGGAAATGATGGGCAGCGAAAATGCGGGTTCAGTTCTTACCGTAAGAGATGAGAACGTAGCCACCGACAAACCTTTTATCAAAGTAGATCAGCTAGGCACGGCCATTGATAAGGACTTGTACCGGGCTTATGTCGAACCGTTACGAAAGGATATTGCGATAGCTGCATATAACATACCGTTACCGCTTATTGACAGTTCGTTGCTGACCTTTTCTAATGCATCCGGTGAAGTTATCAAAGAGTTGCAAAAAGTCTACAGAAACAGCCTACTGAAGGTTAGAGAGCGTATATCCCGAGAATTATCCCAATTGTTTAATATTGACCCATCCTTAACGGTGATCAGAAACAAATTTGACGAAGATGGCGTACCCGATGGCGATGTTCCGGCAGTTATTTGAGATAGCTGCGGACGTAAAAGATAATAAGATTGAAAAGGCCTTTTTTGAGGCCGATTTGCTCGACATACTGCCCCAATCGGGTAGTATGTATGAGGCAATACCTTCGCAGTATATATCCGATGGCGTGAACTATGCGGGTGCCGAGAAAGTGATATGTTACTACGCTTTCGCCCGGTACCTTCAAATTGCAGATCAAAACAGTACGACTACAGGTATTAAGATTCAGACCTACGGAAATTCTATTGTAGTTCCCGACACGAGCAAAGTTAAACGGGTTGAAGCAGAACGGGCTAAAGCCGATTTATTTTTCCAACCCCTTATCTGCAAGATGAGAGAGGACGGATTCATAAAGACGTGTACGGTTGTCAACACCCGTATAGGCTTAATCAAATGATATATGAACTTAAATGATTGGGTAATATTGATTTCCGCTTTGGGTGGAATAGAAGGTGTCAAGCAGCTTATAAAGTTTTGGATGAGCCGTAAAACAAATGCCCGCATAGAGGATGCCCGTGCGGATGTTGAGGAATTCAAAGCTTTGCGAGAATACAATGAATTTCTGCAAAAGCAACTGTCAGAAAAGGAAGAACGCTTTGTAGAACAGACAGGCCGTTTAAGGACTGTTCAGGATGAACTATTTTCTCTCAAAGAAGAGAATTCTAATTTAAAATTGGAGTTGGCGATGAAGCGTTGTGAGAAAAGGAAATGTGGTGATCGCATTCCGCAGAATGGATATTAACGCGGAAAAGAAACCCTATTTACGAATATTTTTTATATTATGAAGTATTTTACAATTGCTGAACTCTGTAAATCGGAGACGGCAGACCGTTTAGGTATCGATAACCGCTGTAATAAGGAGAATGTAGCCAATATGACCGCATTGGTAAATAACGTACTTGATCCACTTCGTGAAGCGTATGGCAAGCCCATTCATGTGAATAGTGGTTTCCGTTGTCCGGCATTGAATAGGGCCGTGAAAGGTTCTGCTACGAGCGACCACATGACCGGACGGGCGGCAGACATAACCGGTGGAAGCCCGAAGGAAAACAAGAGGTTATTCTATCTGATCCAGGAGCTTGGTCTTCCCTTCGATCAGTTGATTGATGAGAAACATTTCTCATGGGTACATGTCAGTTATCGGGAAGGGACAAACCGTAAACAGGTGCTTGCATTATGAAGAAGCTGCCTTGGATATTAGTTATATTGCTGGCGGTGGCTTGTGTGGTTGCCTGGTTCCATCCGCATGAGCCTTTGCCGGCAGAAATACGTACCGAGACAAAGGTAAAGACTGTTGTAGAGGTTGAAACATTGCTTATATCGCCACCTATGGCGCCTCTGTTGATTTTCCGGTTAACAGATACTATGCGTATCGGTGACACTGTTGTACATCGTGAGCAGGCTTATTACGAGGATAGTCTTTACCGAGCATGGGTGAGTGGTTATCGTCCAAAGCTGGATAGCTTGCAGATATTTCCGAGAACCATATATCAAACAGTGACGAATGATGTCTATCATACTATTGCATCTAAGAAGAAGCGTTGGGGGTTGGGTTTGCAGGTCGGGTATGGTTATCCGAGTGGTGTATATGCTGGCGTAGGCATTAGCTACAGTTTTTTTCAATGGTAGTATTTAATAAGAAATAGAAGAATAATACCAAAATTGCTATAAAATTGCTATGATAACTATATTAAAGATAAAAATAGATAGATATTTTATTGATAGGTAGTTATTTACATTTTAATAGAAAACAGCCAGATGAGCTAACCCCCCTTTTTTGATCCTTCGCTAACGTTTGCGAGGTTTCTCTCTTTTTGGTGGCGCAAATATAATGCATTATTCTGAAATAATTGCTATGTTTGCGAAACAAAGTGAAAGAAAAAATATGCTGATTTATAATACAACCTATCAAGTAGAAGAAGGACAGGAAGATAACTTCCTAATCTGGATCAAAGAATTCTATTTACCCGAAGTAGAAAAGGCTGGTGCATTGCATACACCGCGCATTGTTCGTGTACTCAGTCACCGTGAAGAGGGCAGTACCTGTTATTCCCTTCAGTTTGAAGTGGAAAATTCCGGTGTTTTGCATCGCTGGCATCTGGAACAGGGAACAAAGTTGAACGAAGAGCTGGTTAAGATATTCCAGGATAAAGTGGTAGGGTTTCCTACACTGATGGAGGTGATAGAGTGATACAGCCTGTCAAGGAAAAGATAATTCTGGGCATTGACCCCGGTACGACCATTATGGGATACGGAGTTTTGCGTGTACAGGGAACAAAACCTGAGATGATAGCTATGGGCATTATTGATTTGCGTAAAATGGGTGACCATTACTTGAAATTACGTCATATACACGAACGGGTGTTGAGTCTTATCGAGAGCTATCTGCCTGATGAACTTGCCATTGAAGCGCCCTTTTTCGGGAAGAATGTACAGTCTATGCTGAAGTTGGGGCGTGCACAAGGTGTTGCCATGGCGGCCGCTCTCAGTCGGGATATACCGATCACGGAATATGCTCCTTTAAAAATTAAAATGGCTATCACCGGAAACGGTCAGGCTTCCAAGGAGCAGGTAGCAGATATGTTGCAACGTATGTTGCATTTTGCAAAGGAGGATATGCCTACATTTATGGATGCCACGGACGGTCTTGCTGCCGCTTATTGTCATTTCCTGCAAATGGGACGCCCTACAGTAGAGAAAGGATATCATGGCTGGAAAGATTTCATAGCCAAGAATCCCGACAAAGTAAAGCGATAATATCTCGTATCTAATACTTAATGCTTGATACTCAATAATTAATACATGACATTTAATACTTAAAATAACGACCATGAAACTGAATGAACTTGCCTTGATTGGAGTGGCTGCTGCTACGATTGTCAGCTGTTCTCCGGCGAAAAAAGAGTACGCGTCTTATGAGCTGTATCCTGTTCGCTCGGGTGACCTGGCAGAGATGGAGTATACTCCTGAAGTTACAAATTTTACTTTGTGGGCACCCACTGCCGATGAAGTGCGTCTGATGTTGTTTGATACCGGTGACAGTGGTCATGCTTATGAAACCGTTTCAATGGTGGCCGATAAGGAAGGAACCTGGACAGCAAAGGTGGAAAAAGACCTGATTGGGAAATTCTATACATTCAATGTAAAGATTAAGGATAAATGGATGGGAGATACTCCGGGCATCAACGCCAAAGCCGTAGGAGTAAATGGAAAGCGTGCCGCAATTATAGATATGAATGCGACTGATCCCGAAGGTTGGGCAGCTGATAAACGCCCTGCGTTGGCTTCTCCGGCAGATGCGATTATTTATGAAATGCATCACCGTGATTTTTCTATCGATCCTTCTTCCGGTATTCAGCACAAAGGTAAATTCCTGGCATTGACAGAAGAAGGTACGTTGAGTCCCGAACAATTGGCAACCGGTATTGATCACTTGAAAGAACTGGGTGTGACGCACGTGCATCTTCTTCCATCTTATGACTATGCTTCCGTAGACGAGACCAGATTGGATGAAAACAAATACAATTGGGGATATGATCCTCAGAACTACAATGTGCCTGATGGTTCATATTCTACCGATCCTTATGATCCTTCTGTTCGTATTAAAGAGTTCAAACAGATGGTGCAAGCATTGCATAAAGCAGGAATTCGTATAGTGTTGGACGTGGTGTATAATCATACATTCAATACGGCTGAAAGCAACTTTGAACGTACAGTGCCGGGATATTTTTATCGCCAGATGCCGGATGGTAGCTTTGCTGACGCTTCCGCTTGTGGCAATGAAACGGCAAGTAACCGTCCTATGATGCGGAAATATATGATAGAATCCGTGTTGCATTGGATTAATGAATATCACCTTGACGGTTTTCGCTTTGATCTGATGGGCATTCATGATATAGCAACGATGAATGAAATTCGTAAGGCAGCTACGGCAGTTGACCCGAGTATCATTATTTATGGTGAAGGTTGGGCGGCTAAAGCTCCCCAGATGCCGGAAGACTCGTTGGCTATGAAAGCAAATACTTACCGGATGCCGGGTATCGCTGCATTCTCTGATGAAATGCGCGATGGATTGCGTGGCCCGTTCAATGACAATCATCAAGGTGCTTTTCTTGCCGGAGTTCCGGGAGGAGAGGAGAGTATCAAGTTCGGTATTGTCGGTGCTGTCAAGCATCCGCAAGTGGACAATGATTTGGTGAATTATAGTAAGGCTTTCTGGGCTGAACAGCCGACACAAATGGTCAGTTATGTTTCTTGCCATGATGATATGTGCTTGGTTGACAGACTGAATGCAAGTGTTCCGGGTATTACGCCACAGGAGTTGATAAAATTGGATAAATTGGCTCAAACGGCTGTATTTACTTCACAAGGCATACCGTTTATTTATGCCGGTGAAGAGGTGATGCGTGATAAGAAGGGCGTGCATAACAGTTACCAAAGTCCTGACTCTATAAATGCTATTGACTGGAAACGTAAAGCAGAACATGCAGATGTTTTCGCTTATTATAAAGGTTTGATACAGTTACGCAAGAATCACCCTGCTTTCCGCATGGGAGATGCGGATCTGGTACGTAAGCATTTGGAATTCCTTCCTGTAGAGGGCAGTAACTTGATAGCCTACCGTTTGAAGGAACATGCCAACAGTGATGCATGGGAAGATATTATAGTGGCGTTGAACTCACGTAAAGAACCTGCTAAACTGACTGTTCCCGAAGGTAAGTATACGGTTGTTTGCAAGGATGGTTTCATCAGTGAAAAAGGATTGGGTACACTTTACGGATCAGAAGTGATCGTTCCTGCACAGTCTGCGTTGATTATTTATAAATAAGAATAGCGTATATATAATAAAATATCGCCCCTACGAGTTGTGTTACTTGTAGGGGCGCATCTGTATTCGCCCGGATACATAAAAATTGAGAGTTTGGGCATTATATTATAGTTTGTGTTATTCTTTAGCGATATCCGTTTTCCAGGTAATTCCGCTTATATCCATTAATTCAAGTTTATATATTCCAGTTGGTATATCGCTAGTGTTTTTTTCAATATTAATTTCTGCTTTAGCCCCTAATGGAATAACGAGACTATGTTCCCCGGGTTTTACTTTTGCAACATATTTATTACGTATATTGCTCACCGGAAAAGAACTAATCTTCGCCAGAATGCAGAAAAATAAGTCCATCCGACTACCAGGCGGAGAGCCAGCGAAAACATACCGGAAAGGTCATAGGTCTGGCCTGACGGGCGTTCTGGTGTTGGTTCTTTCTCCATAGACTCCTGTATTATTTATTTTGATTGTTCTTTTTTATGATATTTGGCTGCAAAATGTTCCCTAATAGGCCACCCATGGCAGTTCCCCACAATGTGCTGTTTAGTGGAGATGAGGTAATTGGACAAGTACCCGTGCTACAGCCGACATACCTCCAATATAGATAGCCGCCAATAGCCCCGACTATTGCACCTACGATTGTAGGCCAATATCTTTTAGCGAATGTTTTTTCCATCCTTTTTAATACTTTTGATACATGTCTTTTAAAGAAACAGATTTCCTAGGGAAATTGTTTCCCAATATATGGATTATTTTTCATATTAGTTGCTTAAAAAAGGAAGAATTGATTAAACTGCTCTCATTTTGAGCATTTAAAAGGAAAACTTGGTATCTTTGTGGCATCACTAAACAAAATACGTCTGAAATAATGCAACCATATACTATATGTTTGACGGGTGGTGTGGCTCGTAATCCACTTGTGCGATTAGCTGCACCTGCTTCCGCATCTTTTCCGGCAGATGAACACATTGCCATTGTCGGACCTAACGGTTCTGGAAAAAGCCTTTTGGTAGATATGCTTATCGGAAAATACCCTTTGAAGGAAGGAACAATAACCTATGACTTTTCTCCTTCAACGTCAAAAACAGTCTATGAGAATATCAAATATATTGCTTTTCGCGATACGTATGGGTCGGCGGATGCCAATTACTATTATCAGCAGCGTTGGAACACCCATGATCATGATGATGTTCCGTTAGTCAGGGATATGTTGGGAGAAGTCAGGGATGAGAAACTGAAACAAGAACTTTTTGAATTATTCCGTATTGAACCTATGCTGGATAAGCCGATGATTCTTCTTTCCAGTGGTGAGTTGCGTAAATTTCAGTTAGTGAAAGTACTGCTTACAGCTCCCCGTGTTCTTATTATGGATAATCCTTTCATTGGACTGGATGCCCAGACCCGTGAATTGTTGAATACTTTGTTGGCAGGACTAGCCAAACGCTCTGCCGTACAACTTATCCTGATACTTTCTATGATGGATGATATTCCCTCATATATTAATCAAGTGCTGCCGATAGCTAATCGTACGGTAGGGCAAATGATGCAACGTGATCAATATCTTACCATATTCCGGAATGCAGATATACTTGTACCCGAAGATTTACAGCAGCGTATTATTGACCTTCCCTATGATAATACCAATTATGTATCCGATGAAGTGGTCCGATTGAATAAAGTCAGTATTCGCTATGGTGACCGTACTATTTTGAAAGAACTGGACTGGACAGTGATGCGCGGACAGAAGTGGGCGTTGAGTGGTGAGAATGGAGCGGGAAAGTCTACTCTACTTAGTCTTGTGTGTGCCGATAATCCTCAATCATACGCTTGCGATATCAGTCTGTTCGGGAGAAAGAGAGGGACGGGGGAGAGCATTTGGGAAATAAAGAAACATATTGGTTATGTCAGCCCTGAAATGCACCGTGCTTATTTGAAGAATCTACCGGCGATTGAAATAGTTGCCTCCGGCCTGCACGACAGTATAGGACTATACAAGCGCCCGAAAGCGGAACAGATGTCTGTTTGTGAATGGTGGATGGATATTTTCGGTATTGCTGCCTTAAAGGACAAACCTTTCTTGCAATTATCCAGCGGTGAGCAACGTCTGGCACTTCTGGCACGTGCTTTTGTAAAAGATCCGGAATTATTGATACTGGATGAGCCTTTGCATGGTCTGGATACATACAATCGTCGGCGGGTAAAGAAGATAATCGAAGCATTTTGCCGCCGGCAGGACAAAACCATGATTATGGTTACCCATTATGAAAGGGAGTTGCCTGCTACTATTACAGATCGCATAGCTTTAAAGCGTAATCGGTAATCAGTCAAAATTATGAAGAAACTGTTATTCCTGTTTTTGATACTTTTTTTCTTCTTTTCTTGTGGGAGAGGGAAGGCACCGATAAGTGAAAGTTCCCGGATAATACCCGACTCTTTCGCAATCGGTTTGAATTTGTATAATAAAGGAAGAGCAGTTTATCATCATTCCAATAACATGGACAGCATGTTATTCTATATGCAATTGGCTGAAGGTTTCTTCATACGTGATGGGCATAAAGCGCAGGTGAACCGTTACATTGCTTCTGTCTATTCGGCAAGAGGAGAATCGGATGAGGCTATCCGTTATTTTCTGAGGGCCAGTCGTACGGCAGAAGAATGGCAGTATAGTTTTATCTGTCAGGGAATAGCTGATGCCTATACTGCTGCCGGGCGCTTCCGGGAGGGGGTATCTGGATTAGATTCTATACGGAAGAATATGGATAACAGGCAGATGGTACCTTATTATCATTTAGCTAAAGGAAATCTTTGGGCCGGTATCAACGAATATGATTCTGCTTCTACCTATTATCGTATTGCGTCGATGTCCTTGAACCGTTGGGTTGCAGCCGAGGCATCCCGGAGGTTGAAGTTACTATACTCTTCGCTGGGGAAAGACAGCTGCTCTTTCTATTCAGCACTTGCTGCTAATGAACATCTTGTAAATGAACTGAGAAGAGAGGAAGGAGTTGAAAGCCGGACGAAGTATGAAAAGGCTAAACTGGAAAATGAACTGAACCGGTTGAAAATAGATAAGCAGAGGCGGGAAATCTGGCTGTTAAGTCTGGGACTTTGTTTTGTTGTGGCATTCGCTGCGAGTTATATTGTTTGGCAACGTCGCAAACGCCAGATGTATAAGCAGCTTTGGCGTGAGCAATCCCTGAGACTGAGTCAGACGGAACAATTGTTACAGCAGTCGGAAGAGTTGAGTATATTGCGCGAAAAAGAGAGTCAGCTTCGTGAATCGCTTTTTCGACGGATGAAGTCGTTTCATAAAATTCCCTCTTTGGAAAAAGAAGAAGAGAGTGCTGAAGAGGAAAATGATAATCAAAATCGACGTATAGCCTTGTCTAGTGAAGAATGGGAGGATATACGCCAAACGGTGGATGGAAGTTATGATAAATTTTCAGTGCGATTACTGGAAGCTTTTCCGGGATTGAGCATGAAGGATGTGTATTTTTGTTGCCTGGTGAAAATAAACGTTAGTATTAAAGATCTATCTGACATTTACTGTATCAGTCGTACCTCGATAAGTCGTAAGAAACAGCGGATGAAACGAGATAAGTTGGGATTGACGGAGAATAATGAGACTTTGGATGATTTTTTGCGCCGTTTTTGAGCTTTTGTCTATACTTATTGCGATTGATTAATTTGTATATAGCTTATAATCATGTGTTTATATGATTGGTAACTTATACCTTTTGTCTATAAGATAATTTGTATTTCCTTCCTTGTCCAGCTATCTTTGCCTCATTGTTTCATGTAAAAAATAAAAATATGAAAAGCAAACAATGGAAAAGTGCAGGACTGATATGCCTGGTGTTTATTGGAGGGTTGAGTTCTTGTACAAATGGTGGACAAGGATCAAAAGGTGATGCATTAGACGCACAACCGATAGTTGGTTCGGTGGAGATTTTAAATGGAGATTCTGTATGGGTTTGCAACCAATCGGCACTGAAAGATACATTAGTACTTCCATTGAGTTATTTTGCAGATGAATTGCAGATTGTGAAGTTGGATAACCGGGATGAAGCATTGGTGCCTGTGCGGAATGTGATTGTTTCTGACAATTATATATTGGTATGGGGCAAAGACCAAACTCCTTTTAAGCTTTTCGATAAATCTGGTAAGTTTCTTGGCAATGTGGGGGCTTTTGGACAAGGTCCCGGTGAGTATCAGTTGATCTATGATGCTCAGATAGACGAGGCTGGTGGGCGTATATATTTGCTTCCGTGGAATGCAAGATCTCTGCTGGCCTATGATTTGAAAGGACAGTCTGTCCAGAACATTTCACTACCCGGTTTGGTGCCGAAAGGTGTCTTCAAGGCAAATACAAAGGATTCTCTTTTGTCTGTATTCCTTCTGCCTTTTGATTATTTGCCGTATGTGGCATGGACTCAGAAGTTCAGTGGAGAAATACAAGATACGATACGTTCACGCCATTTGGCCTTAAAACCAGATTTCAGCAATGAGGTACATAGTAATAAGAATGGTGCTGATTTTGATGTATCTCTTTCTCCATTCTGGGAACGCCGTCCGGATAGCCTTTATCATTATGCCAACGGACGTTTGAATCCTCGTTTCACTATGAATTTTGCAAAGAAAGAAATCCCTATTCATGATTACAAAGAATTTCCACATCATTTCTTGGGAAGTATATCCATAGAAAAACAATTGGATGAAAACAATTTCACGACGGAGGCTCCTGCTGATTTTATTATAGATAAACAGACTTTAAAAGGTGCTTTCTATAAAGTGGAGAATGACTATCTGGGCAATTTGCCTATTTCCTGGTTTTCGTACAGTTGCTCAAACGGATATTATACGGCCAACATGGAGCCTGTAACTCTGAAAGAAACATTGGAAAAATATCTGGTAGACGTTAAAGACATTTCTGCTGCCGACCGGGAACGTATACAAAAGCTGGCAGATAGCATTCATGAGAATGACAATAACTATATTCTGTACGCTAAGTTGAAATAATAAATGAAACACTTACTTTACATTATATTGCTGTCTCTATCGTTTCTCTCTGCCTGCAAGCCGCGGGCAGAGCAGAAACATCGGGAGGCGAACGACACGATTATTGCAGAAACCCCATCTGGTACCTTCCAGTGTATCTACTCCCGATACGTATGTATATGAAACCAGCACTATGCAACTGTTTGAAACCGATACGACAGGTGTCTTGAAACCTTTACCCTTTACTTTTAAGTCAGAAAAAGGTTCTTCTTATTCTGACCGGCAGATATGTGTAGTTTCCCGGGATACTTTCTATTATGCTGATAATGTATCAGGAGGAAAAGCCATTATTCGTGCTGTTTATCAAGGGGACAGTTTGCATACAGAGCAGATATATAATCTTGCATTTAGTAAAAAACATCCTGACTTATAGCGGACGTACTCCACTTCAGGTATCACGTGAAAACGGTAAAAGTGACGGATATATCTTTGTGGAGCAATATGATTGGGGCGGTAATCCGGTAGCACGTTATAAACTTGGCCATTGGGGCAGGGTTGTATCAGATGGGAAGCGATTGTATCAGGTATGTTATATGTATGACGATCCGCTCTTTTTGTATACATTACCCGGAAAAGAATAAAAGAGGTTTGCAAGATAAAAGGCTAAAATGATTCATCTCTAAAAAATACTTTTTATATTTGCAGCCGTTATGGCGAAGTATATACTTTTATTTTGCATATTATTAGGTGTATTTCTTGTATCGGGATTCGAATCTGTATCCGGCGATATGAAGGAGTATAAGGAACTTCGTGTAACAGGCTTGCAGCAGGGTAAGACGGAATGTAATATATCTGAGGTAGGTGCAGAGCAATGTAGAAAAGTGGTCTATGGCGGAGAATATGCGAGTAAGGCTATTGGTAATATAGCAACATCCGTTTCGCGCAGTAATATTCCTTCTTCACAAGTTCTAAGATTTAATGCCCTTTCAGTTGTAGCAAAGATCGTCAAATCCATAAAGGTGCGACTTCCGGAAGAAAAAAGAATGTCTTTTCCGTATCAACTCTCTCTTACTCACTATTCCAGTAGATACTATATCTATGCGTTAAGACATATTATTATTTAATCTTTCCCTCTTTTTTATAAGGCATTCTGTATGTCTTAGCTTTCCTTATTACTTCAATTCATATATATTCCTTTCATAGAGAATAACTGAAAAATTATGTCTCTGTCGTGGAATATGTATATACCTATATGTTAATACTCAATAGATAATGGAATTTATATTAGATTTTATTCTTCACATTGATCAATATATGATAAACATTGTGCAGGAATATCATGCCTGGACTTATATAATATTGTTCATAATCATTTTTTGTGAAACGGGATTGGTTGTTACTCCTTTTCTTCCGGGAGATTCATTACTCTTTGTGACGGGAGCTATTGCCTCGTTACCCGGGACGCCTCTTGAGGTAAATATTCTTGTTTTGATCTTGTTTTTCGCCGCAGTTTTGGGAGATTCTTGTAATTATATGATAGGGCATCTCTTCGGGCGCAAATTGTTCAATAATCCCAATTCCAGAATATTCAAACAAAGTCATTTGGATAAAACACATGAATTTTATAAAAAGTATGGAGGCAAGACCATAATTATAGCCAGGTTTGTCCCTATTGTGCGCACTTTTGCTCCGTTTGTAGCAGGAATGGGTAAAATGCATTACTATTATTTCATGGTATACAATCTGATAGGAGGTGCAGCTTGGGTGGCACTTTTCTGCTATGCCGGATATTTCTTCGGAGACCTTCCGATTGTGCAGGAAAATCTTAAATTGTTGATTGTGGCAATTATAGTTATATCCATATTACCTGCCATTATAGAGGTGATACGGGCAAAAATGAAATCAAAAAAAACAGAAATAATTTGATATTTTTATTCTTATGAAAAATTCTTTTTTTAGCAGGTTTACTCCCAAAGAACCTAAGTTCTTTCCTCTGTTGAAACAATTGTCTGAGATTTTGTCTGCATCATCCACTCTTTTGGTAGAAAGTTTACAACATGATAAACCGGAGGAGAGAGCAGATTATTATAAAAGAATAAAAGACCTGGAACGTGAGGGGGATAAATTAACTCATTTAATCCTTGATGAGCTTGGAACTACTTTTATTACTCCTTTTGACCGTGAAGATATTCATGCGTTGGCTTCAACCATGGATGACGTTATAGACGGGATAAACAGTTGTGCCAAACGTATTAATATCTATAATCCTCGTCCGATTTCCGATAGCGGAAAAGAATTGAGTCGCCTGATTCAACAGGAAGCTGTATATATTGGCAAGGCGATGGATGAACTTGAAACTTTCCGTCAGAAACCGGCCGCATTGCGTGGATACTGTAATAAGTTGCATGATATAGAAAATCAGGCAGATGATGTATATGAACACTTTATCACGAAGCTTTTTGAAGAAGAAAAGGACTGCATTGAACTTATCAAGATTAAAGAGATCATGCATGAATTGGAAAAAACGACCGATGTGGCAGAGCAGGTAGGCAAGATACTAAAGAATTTGATTATAAAATACGCATAGAAGAAGTTGAGAACATGGAATTGTTAGTAATAATTATTGTACTGGCTCTGATATTCGACTATATCAATGGCTTCCACGATGCGGCGAATTCAATAGCCACTATTGTATCGACCAAAGTTCTTACTCCCTTTCAGGCAGTAATATGGGCGGCTTTCTTTAACTTTGTTGCATTTTTTATTGCCAAATATTTAATCGGTGGTTTCGGTATAGCCAATACTGTGTCCAAGACTGTGATGGAACAGTTTATTACACTGCCGATTATATTATCCGGAGTGATTGCTGCCATAGCATGGAATCTGTTTACTTGGTGGAGAGGTATTCCTTCATCTTCTTCCCATACCCTTATTGGCGGATTTGCAGGAGCCGCCATTATGGCTCATGGTTTCGATGCTATTCAACTCAATATCATTCTGAAGATTGCGGCTTTCATATTTCTTGCTCCTTTGATAGGAATGATTGTTGCCTTCGGATTCACATTGTTGGTTCTTTATGCTTGCCGGCGTGCACATCCCCATACAGCTGAAGTCTGGTTTAAGAAATTGCAACTTGTTTCTTCGGCTATGTTCAGTATAGGGCATGGTTTGAATGACTCGCAAAAGGTAATGGGTATTATAGCGGCGGCCATGATAGCAGCCCATTCGGAAGGCTTGGGAATGGGAATAAACAGTATTGAGGATTTACCGGATTGGGTGGCATTTTCGTGTTTTACAGCCATTTCTCTTGGTACAATGTCCGGTGGGTGGAAGATTGTGAAAACGATGGGTACCAGGATTACCAAAGTAACCCCTTTGGAAGGTGTTGTTGCGGAAACGGCCGGTGCTTTTACTTTATATCTTACGGAGTTCTTGAAAATTCCGGTGAGTACTACACATACAATTACCGGAGCTATTATTGGAGTCGGTGCTACTAAAAGACTCTCCGCTGTACGTTGGGGAGTAACAAGAAGTCTGATGACTGCTTGGGTACTGACTATTCCGGTGAGTGGGCTCTTGGCAGCCGGAGTTTATTGGGTTATTACCCTTCTTTCCTAAATCAAAAACAAGTAGCAATTAGTTAATAATGAGGTTATGAATTGGAATTCACATCAATTTGAAATGATAAGAGGCTACAAATCAGTTCATCTGGTATTCTAATGCTTTTTTTGAATGATTTTGTTATTATTGGAAAGTGTGAAATAAATATTAATTTCTTGATAAAAATGTATTCATATTAAAGATAATTACTACGTTTGCACCCGTTATGATGAAGTATATCTTTTGCATATTGTTTGGTTCACTTTTAATGTTAGGATTTCACTATACTCCTGATGAAAAAGTGCAAGAGGCTCAACCCAATGCCGGGGTTGTTGCCATGGATGTGCAATCCGATACCAGATTGGCACAGAAGATTTCTGTGACTGTTGCCGGACAATCATATGGAGGAAGTCACGCTTTCGATAGCGAAGCATCCGATTATACAATTAGTGACGGGTTGTTAGGTGGTTTGTTTTCTTTCAGAAATACCACAACACCTTCTAAAGTCTTGAGATTTTGTTCTGCTACAATCGTGCAGATGCTTTGTCTTTCAGATACTCAACTTCCGGAAAATAAATGGAGAGGACTTTCTCCGGATACCAATTATATTAAATATTCTAACGGATACTATGTCTATACATTAGGACATATTCTTATTTAATTCACATTTCTTTTCTAACTTGTTGATAGGGTGAGGAGCAACAGCTTCTTTTCTGCAGGCTCTATCTATTGCTTCATTTATCTTTATTATTTCTTATTTAATTTCATGCTGACATGGAAAACAAAAAATGTATTTCCTATGGCTTGGAGCATGAGGCGGGTGTCATCATATCGCGCTGCTATCAGTGCGGTAAATGTACGGCAGGGTGTGTCTTAGCGGAAGAAATGGATTTTCCTCCCAGTTTCTTGGTACGTTTGCTTCAGACAAGAACCCCTGAAAATGACAATCGTGTGCTTGGTTCCAATGCTATCTGGATTTGTTTGAATTGTGAGAATTGTATTGCACGGTGTCCTAAAGAAATTGATATTCCTAAAATCATGGATTATCTACGGGAGCAGTCCCGCCACCGGAACTGTATAAATAAACAATCCCGGCCTGTGGTTGCTTTCCACAGTGCTTTCCTACAATCAGTGAGATATACCGGAAGGTTGTATGAGATAGGTTTAGTTGCCGGATTTAAGATGCGTACCTTTCACATGCTACAGGATGTAAACCTGGTTCCCGGTATGTTGAAGAAAGGAAAATTGAACCTTTTGCCGGAATGTATCGAGAGCAGGCAAAAGATAAAGAAGATATTTTCCCAAACTATTGACAAAAAAGAAAAGTAGAAAAGTATGAGAATAGGTTTCTATCCGGGATGTTCGCTGAATGGTACTTCCCGTGAATACAATGAGTCGGTTAAGGCAATAGGAAAGGCTTTGGGGATTGATTGGGTAGAGTTGAAAGATTGGAATTGTTGCGGTGCTACTGCGGCACATTCCATGAATAAAGAATTGTCTTTAGCACTGCCTACTCGTATATTGGCATTGGCCGAGAAACAAGGCTTTCAGGAAATAGTGGTTCCTTGTGCTTCCTGCTATAATCGTCTGAGTGTGGTGCAATATGAATTGGAAAATAATGAAAAGTTGAAGGATGATGTGCTGACGGTGGTAGGTTTGCCTTATCTGGGAACAGTAAAAGTCTTGAATGTCCTTCAATTTATAGAAAAATATATATTGGATATATTGCCGGAGAAGATTGTACGGTCATTTGCTCATCAGGTGGCTTGTTATTATGGCTGTTTATTACTTCGTCCGCATAAAGTTTTAAAGTTTGATCGTTTGGAGGATCCGCAAAGTATGGATAAGATTATGTCAATATTGGGGGCTAATCCTATAGACTGGGCATTTAAGACTGAATGTTGCGGGGCGGGCTTGTCCGTATCGCGCACAGATTTGGTTGGGCGTCTTTCTGGAAATATCTTGAAAGATGCCAGCGACAGAGGAGCGGAAGCTGTCATTGTGGCTTGTCCGATGTGTCATTCCAATTTGGATATGCGTCGTTCTACTATCAACAGGCATTTGATGGAACCGATAACAATACCTGTGCTATATGTAACTCAAGTGTTAGGATTGGCTATCGGACTTTCAGCTAAAGACTTAGGGTTGAAGCGTCATTTTGTGGGTGTAAACTTAAAGGAGGCTGAGTTATGTCAAGAATAGGTGTCTTTATATGCCATTGCGGAGAAAATATCGGTGCTACTGTTGATTGTATAAAAGTTGCTGAGTTGGCTGCGAATATGGAAGGCGTGGCATACGCTGTTGATTATAAATATATGTGTTCGGATCCGGGGCAGACACTCATAAAGAATGCAATTAAAGAATATGATTTGGATGGTGTGGTGGTAGGTGCATGTTCTCCCCGTATGCATGAACCGACTTTTCGTCGGGCATGTGCCGAAGCAGGCTTAAATCCTTATTTGTGTGAAATTGCCAATATTCGTGAACATTGTTCTTGGGTGCATGATAAAGGAGAAGCAACTACACGTAAGGCTGTTGACATTGTGAGAAGTTTGGTTGAGAAGGTAAAGCGGAATCGTCCACTGAATCCGATACAGGTTCCTATTACTAAAAAAGCTTTGGTGATAGGTGGCGGAATAGCTGGTATCCAAGCAAGTCTGGATATTGCCAATTGTGGATATCAGGTGATTTTGATAGAGAAAGATCCTTCTATAGGCGGGCATATGTCACAGTTGTCAGAAACATTCCCGACTTTAGACTGCTCTCAATGTATCTTGACTCCACGTATGGTTGAGGTGGCTCAGCATCCTAATATTACGCTTTATACCTATGCAGAATTGGAAAGTCTGGAAGGATTTATAGGTAATTTCAAAGCAAGTATTCGCTTAAAGGCAAAGAGTATTGACGAAAAGCTATGTACCGGTTGTGGACTTTGCACAACGAAATGTCCCACAAAGAAGATTCCGAGCGAATTTAATGCAGGTTTGGGAATGCGGACTGCAATTTATGTTCCGTTTCCTCAGGCTGTTCCTAATAAGCCGGTAATCGATAGAGTACATTGCACTCATTTTCGGACAGGAAGATGCGGTGTTTGTGAAAAGGTGTGTCCAACCGGAGCTATTCGTTTTGATCAAGAGGACCGTATTATATCAGAAAATGTCGGAGCTATTGTGGTTACTACCGGATTTAATGTACTGAATACAGACTTTTTCCCGGAATATGGCTATGGAAAATATAAAGATATTATTACCGGGATTCAGTTTGAACGGTTGGCTTCTGCGTCCGGACCTACTTTAGGAGAAATCCGTCGTCCTTCAGATGGTAAAATCCCTCAAAAAATTGTGTTTGTTGCATGTGCCGGTTCACGCGATCCGGCAAAAGGTATTCCTTACTGTTCCAAAATATGCTGTATGTATACTGCCAAACATGCTATGCTTTATCAGCATAAAGTACACAATGGTGAATCTTATGTCTTTTATATGGATATTCGTGCAGGTGGTAAGAATTATGAAGAATTTGTGCGTAGAGCGATTGAAGAAGATGGGGTGAACTATATACGGGGACGTGTTGCACGGATTTATGAAAAAAATGGCAAGTTGATTGTAAAGGGAGTAGATACTTTGCTCGGTGCTTCTCCTGTTGAGATAGAAGCGGATATGGTGGTACTGGCTACAGCAGGAGTAGCAAATAAAGGTGCAGAAGACTTGGCTCAGAAGATGCATATTTCCTATGATCCATATCAGTTTTTTGCAGAAGCGCATCCTAAGTTGAAGCCGGTAGAAACGAACACTGCCGGTATCTTTCTGGCGGGGGCCTGTCAGGCTCCAAAAGATATTCCCGAGACAGTGGGGATGGCATCCGGTGCAGCTGTGAAAGTAGCAAGCTTATTTTCACAAGCCAACTTGGTGCGTGAGCCTATGATTGCTGTTGTCAACCGGACTGCACCTCCCTTGTTCAGTACTTGTGTAGGGTGTTTTATGTGCCAGACCGCTTGTCCTTATCAGGCTATTGAGCGTGAAGAGATAAAAGATCGGACAGGCAAAGTTTTGAAAACAGTAGCTAAAGTTAATCCGGGGCTTTGCCAGGGTTGCGGAACATGTGTTGCTTTTTGCCGCTCTAAATCAATTGACATACAGGGATATTCCAATGAGCAGGTATATGCTGAAGTAATGGCTCTGTTGAACAATTAAAAGGAAGTTAGATATGAATGAGAATAAATCTGAATTTGAACCGAAGATTGTTGCTTTCGTCTGTAACTGGTGTACCTATGCCGGGGCCGATCTAACCGGAACAAGTCGTTTGAAATATGCCACCAATGTGGAAATTGTACGTTTTCCATGTACGGGTAGGATTGATTTTATGTTATTGCTGAAAGCCTTTGCTGGTGGAGCCGATGGTATTATAGTATCTGGTTGCCATCCGAATGATTGCCACTATACATCCGGAAACTTTCATGCCCGCCGGCGTTGGATTGTCTTTCGCGGACTACTTGATTTCCTGGGCATTGATGTTCGGAGAATCTGTTATTCTTGGGTATCGGCAGCCGAAGGAGCCAAATGGGCAGAGTTAGTCAATCAGACAGTTGCCGCTATTCGAGAGTTAGGACCTTACGAAGAATACAAGAAGGTAGCTGCATATTTAGAACAGGAGGTGGCTTATGAATAAATTGGCCGAAAAAGTAAAGTCACTTTTCACTGAGGATCTCGTGAAATTGGTTATTGGCTTTGAGAAGGGGAGTCACGGAGTACGTCCATTTTTTTGTAGAAATATAGAGGAGGCAGATAAACTGGTTTGGGATGACTTTTGTACAAATAATATTGCAGTTTATTTGACTAAAACAGAATTATTCGGTACAGATAAAACAGCCTTGTTTGCTAATCTCCCTGCACTGCGTACTATTCTGCAACTAGCGTCAGAAAATCAATTGAAGCAGGAGCAATGGATTATTCTCACATTGAATGCTCAGGAAGAAGTTATTCAGTTCGACAACTTTGAAGATATTTATGCTTATATGGCTGACTATCCGATGCTGGCGAGTGAAGAAGACCGTCAACTGATAGAGAAGATACAAAACATGACTCGTGAAGACAGGTGGCAATATTGGATTCATGAAATGTCAAAATGCATTAAGTGTTATGCCTGTCGTGCAGCTTGCCCATTGTGTTATTGCAATCGATGCATTGTTGAAGTGAACTGTCCTCAGTGGATACAGGCATGGTCGGCTCCGCTGACTAATATGGAGTGGCAGGTAAACCGGGTCATGCATATGGCTGGGCGTTGTGTAGAATGTGGAGCGTGTGCAAAAGCTTGTCCTGTAGGTATTCCTCTTCATTTGCTGACACAGAATATGATGGAAACTATCCGGCATGAGTTTGGAAAACAACCGGGTAATCTGGGGAATAAGGGAAATGTACTTGCCACTTTTAGAGTGGAAGATAAAGAAGACTTCATACATTAATGGAAACAATGACTAATTTACATATCAGCCAGCATGCTTTGGAGCAATGGCTTTATCAGATGGTAAACAGTAAGATAGAAGTGTTTGCCCCTGTACATGATGGAGAAAAAACAGATTTCCGGTTATTGGCTTTCGGTGATAAAGTTGCTGATGATTATGTACAGACTACCCAATCCGCGAAGCGTTTTGCCTTTCCAAAGGCAGAAAAGTTATTCTCATACAGAAAAGAAGGGAAAGACGTAACCTTACAGGAAAGGGATCTGAATGATTTTCCGGAAATTGTGCTTTGGAAGGTGCGTCCTTGTGATGCGGCTGGTTTTGCTCCACTTACCGGTATTTTTAACTGGGATTATAAAGACGATATATATAATGCGCGGAGGGATAAAATAACTTTAGTTAGTTTCAGTTGTACCCGATGTGATGAATATTGTTTTTGTACTTCTGTCCATGGTGGTCCGGGAAACACGGAAGGCAGCGATATACAAGTAACAGAATTACCGGATCGGAGTGCTTTGGTGGAGATATTGACTCCGAAAGGTAAATCGTTGATAGAACGTTTTGTACAGGAAACTACACCAGCGGACGGAATAGATAAAGAGACATATTTGGCTTCTGTTCCGGTTCGTTTCAAGTTAGAACAGCTCCGTGAAAAACTGGAAGGAGCTTTTGATAGCCCTATTTGGAAACAACAATCCGAGCGTTGTTTGGGGTGTGGCGCTTGCGCATTTGTTTGTCCCACTTGTGCTTGTTTTGATATTCAGGAAGATGCTCGGGGAAGTTCCGGCAGTCGGATTCGTTGCTGGGATTCCTGTGGCTTTTCTTTATTTACTCAACATACGTCCGGACATAATCCCCGGCCTACTCAAAGTACCCGCTGGAGACAGCGTATTCTACATAAGTTTTCATACATGCCGGATCGTATTGATGAAACGGGATGCACCGGATGCGGACGTTGTTCCCGTGCCTGTCCGGTCGATATGAATATCGTTGAACATTTAATGTCAATAGAAAATCATGGATAAACAGAAAGATTCCCTTTATCTTCCATATCGGATGATAATTGAAAAAATAACAGATGAAGCTCCCGGAGTCCGGACATTCCGCCTGAAATTCAAGGAAGAACGGGAAGGTGAGGATTTTCATTTCAAGGCCGGACAGTTTGGTGAATATTCTGCATTCGGTGAGGGGGAGTCTACTTTTTGTATAGCCTCTTCTCCTACGCGCAAAGGATATATAGAATGTACTTTCCGACAAGCCGGAAGAGTGACAACAGGCTTATCCAGATTGGAAACGGGCGCCACAATCGGTTTTCGCGGACCATTCGGCAATACGTTTCCTTTGGATGAATGGAAAGGAAAGAATCTTTTGTTCATAGCCGGCGGAATAGCACTTCCACCTATGCGATGCGTAATCTGGAATGCCTTGGATTTGCGTGAAAATTTCAATGATGTCACGATTATCTATGGAGCGAAGTCTGTGGCTGATCTGGTTTATAAAGAAGAATTGAGGGAGTGGGATAATCGTCCGGATGTCCGTTTGGTTACTACGGTTGATCCGGGTGGAGAAACACCGGATTGGAAAGGGCAGGTGGGCTTTGTTCCTTCTGTGCTGGAGGCTGTTGCTCCCGACAGTGATAACACTGTTGCCATTGTTTGTGGCCCTCCGGTAATGATTAAGTTTACTTTTCCTGTATTGGAAAAGTTAGGTTTTAAGGACGAAGACATTTACACAACTTTAGAGAACCGGATGAAATGCGGTGTTGGAAAGTGTGGTAGATGTAATGTCGGGAAGTTGTATGTCTGTAAAGACGGGCCTGTGTTTACAAAAGCGCAGTTGAACAACATGCCCTCTGAATATTGAATCCATAATTATAATATATGCTTTCCGTTGTGAAACGGGAAAAGCTGTATAGAAGTAAAATACATACCGAAGTGATTTCAGGCAAACTGTATTTACTTATTGCTTCTATATGGGATGAGGAAAGCCCAATGGGAATAGTTTTCATGTGTGTGTCTAATAATGGTTTCTCCATTGGGCTCTTTTCCTCTTTATCAAGATAAAACGGTATAAACTGAAAACATTTAACTTAACTATCTGTTTCTAATTATATATGCCTCATTTCTTGAGGTTTCATTTTATGTAACATTCTATTTTTAATCATAATAAACAGTTTATACCATGAAGTTTTTTATTGACACTGCAAATTTAGATCAAATCCGGGAAGCCTATGATATGGGCGTTCTTGACGGAGTGACAACTAATCCTTCGCTCATGGCGAAAGAAGGTATCAAAGGAGTAGATAACCAGCGGAAACATTATGTAGAAATCTGCAACATCGTGCAAGGCGATGTCAGTGCCGAAGTAATTGCTACGGATTATGAAGGTATGATTAAGGAAGGTGAAGAACTTGCCGCACTCAATCCGCATATCGTAGTAAAAGTTCCCTGTATTGCCGACGGTATCAAGGCTGTCAAATATTTCACTTCCAAAGGGATTCGTACCAATTGCACATTAGTATTTTCCGTAGGACAAGCATTGCTGGCTGCCAAGGCAGGAGCTACTTATGTTTCTCCGTTTGTAGGGCGTCTGGATGACATCTGTGAAGACGGTATTGCACTGGTAGGCAAGATTGTAGAAATGTATCGATATTACGGTTATACTACACAGGTACTTGCAGCTTCCATTCGTCATACAGCGCACATCATGCAATGTATTGAAGTAGGGGCTGATGTAGCAACCTGTCCGTTGTCTGCCATCAAAGGTCTACTTAATCATCCGTTGACGGATTCCGGGTTGAAAAAGTTCCTTGAAGACTATAAACGTGTAAACGGATAATAAAAAATACTCTATAAGCCTATCTTTCACGGTTTTCTTGGACAATATTGGCGTAAAATAGAATAAAAAAACTATTTTTGCGCTCAATATAAATATAAAAAGAGAAAAAGCTGATGAAAGAAAGGCTTATTGGATTGATAAAGACGTACATTCTCTTCGTCTGTATCTTTATACTACAGAAACCGTTATTTATACTCTACTACAGTTCTTTGTATGCAGGAACTTCCTGGACAGACCCTTTCAAGATTATCTGGAATGGTTTACCGCTCGACCTCTCGCTTGCCGGATATTTAACGGCTATTCCCGGACTATTCTTCATAGCGTCCGCCTGGACACTTTCCAAGGCACTCCGCCGTATCTGGAACGGCTATTACTTCTTCATCGCTATTTTGCTCGCTGTCATTTTCATTGTTGATATAGGTTTATATGAGTATTGGGGCTTCCGCCTGGATGCTACACCGCTCTTTTATTTTTTCTCTTCTCCCAAAGATGCGCTGGCAAGTATCAGTATATGGCAGGTGCTGGGAGGGATAGTAGCTATGATCCTGTATGCATCATTGCTTTACGTTCTTTTTCTTTGGATACAGAAAGGCATCTGGAAAAGGATGAAACTGCCTTATCGCCGATTGTCGGTGTCAGGTGTAATGCTGTTACTGACCGGTTTGCTTTTTATTCCTATTCGTGGTGGTTTTACTGTTTCTACAATGAACACCGGCAAAGTTTATTTCAGTTCCAACCAACGCTTGAACCATGCAGCTATCAATCCGGCATTCAGCCTGATGGAATCTCTATCCAAGCAAAAAGATTTCGGCAAGCAATATCGTTTTATGGAAGCGGCACAGGCGGATGAGCTGATAAAGAATCTGGTAGATCCGTCAGTGCTGGACAGTACTGCAATGGTTCCCGATACTTTACGTACGACTTTATTCAAGACAGAACGCCCCAATGTTATCTTTGTTATATTGGAGAGCTTCTCATCCAGATTGATGACAACTTTGGGCGGTGAGCCGGATGTTGCCGTACAGATGGACAGTCTGGCAAAGGAGGGAGTACTCTTTACAAACTTTTATGCCAACAGTTTCCGCACAGACCGTGGACTGGTGGCTATTCTGAGTGGCTATCCCGCACAGCCTACCACGAGTATCATGAAGTATCCCCGTAAGACACAGAATCTTCCTGCCATTGCAGGTAGTCTGCGTGATGCCGGATACCGTACTAAATATTATTATGGAGGTGATGCCGACTTTACGAATATGCGTTCCTATCTGATGTCTTCCGGTTTCGAGAATATTATTTCCGATCAGGACTTTCCCGTATCAGAGCGCTTGAGTAAATGGGGAGCGCATGACCATCTTGTTTTCAACCGTCTGCTGGAAGATATGAAAGCTGAGGCGGCAGACACAGCTTCGGCAGAAAATGCCCGTCCTTTTTTCCAGGTATTGCAAACCTCCAGCAGTCATGAACCCTTTGAAGTTCCGTATCGCCGGCTGGCGAATGATCGTTTAAACGCTTTTGCTTATACCGATAGTTGTGTAGGCGACTTTGTGAAGCGTTTCCGCGAATTGCCGCAATGGAAGAATACAGTGTTGGTATTGGTTCCCGACCATCTGGGTGCATATCCTGAACATCTGAATAATCTATCGGTAGATCGTTACCAAATTCCCCTGTTATTGATAGGAGGTGCGGTTAGCGAACCAAGACGCATTGATATATATGGTTCCCAACATGATATTGCAGCTACTTTATTGGCACAATTATCATTGCCACATCAGGATTTTGTGTTCAGTAAAGATATGCTGAATCCGGCTTCTCCACATTTTGCATTCTTTGCCGTGCCGGATGCTTTTGGGATGGTGACACCGGACAATCAGTTGATATTTAATTGCGAAGCTAATGCCGTGGCGGTAGATGAAGGCAGTACGAAAGGAAAGAACTTGCTACCGGGCAAGGCCTATTTGCAGAAATTGTATGATGACATTGCTAAAAGATAAAACAAGATGATGCTATTAGAACTTTTGAATGAGGTTGTTGACATTGATACTGACATATTCCTCTCCCTCAACCGGATGCACAGTCCGTTCTTTGATTATTTCATGAGTACCTACAGTGGTAAATGGATTTGGATACCCATGTATGCTGCCATTTGGTACGTGATGCTACGCAATTTCCATTGGAAAGTGACTTTGTTCTGCATGGTCGGCCTGGCACTCGTAATTACTATTGCCGACCAGACGGGGGCGACATTGATACGTCCGTATGTGGAACGTCTCCGCCCTTCCAATCTGGAAAATCCTATATCCGATATGGTACATATTGTAAACGGACGTCGAGGAGGGCGTTATGGTTTTCCGTCTTGCCATGCTGCCAATACTTTCGGCCTGGCATTCTTTGTCTGGTTTCTTTTCCGTAAGCGATGGCTCACCGTATTTATGATGGGCTGGGCGTTGCTGACTTGCTATTCGCGTATCTACCTGGGAGTACATTATCCGGGCGATCTCATAGTGGGAACACTGATCGGATTATTGGCCGCATATATTGTATACCGCCTTTTCTTGAAAGTCAGCGGGTATAAGACCATGAAGAAAGTTCCCCATATTTATGCTCCTATATTGGTGGGCGGATTGACGATAGTGGGGATACTGATATATTCCACGGTGATGATCTTATAGATTCAGAACTGATAATTGACTGTCACCATTGCTTCCCTTGGACGTATATTTAGTCGTGAAGTGTAACTTTGCGTGGCGGAATACGTTGTGTAAGCATACTCTTTTTTGTTGAAGAGATTGTTAAGGGTTGCTTCCAATCTCCATTTTTTTCTTTTATAGATAAGGGATGCATCTGCGAACAC
>OFMC01000272.1_pt1 | contig 57469 bp, 40 predicted proteins | sample 1541271 | NCBI WGS metagenome assembly OFMC01 (sample SAMN04209252, study PRJEB22552) | human gut metagenome | biome: gut; material: feces | host: Homo sapiens | place: USA: Oklahoma | reverse complement strand
GGAGAGAGGGATGACGCTTATGAAGCTCGAACTGAACTTTAGCGATTTGTGCCAGTTGGCACTTGTTGTTATAACGAAATACTTTGTTTTAATCGATACGCACAACCGAAACATAAGTAACAGTTGTGCGTATACATTAGAACAAAATATGGTGGGCGCTAACGGACTTGAACCGCTGACCCCCTGCACGTCAAGCAGGTGCTCTAGCCAGCTGAGCTAAGCGCCCAATTTTCTGTTGCTCGATTATTATATAGCAAGTCCCCGAAAAATGCAAGTCTTTTTTGCGAAAAAGTTAAAATTAATTTTCCTTTCGTGAATATCACGAAAAAGTGCGTAAAATTTGGTGCACTGTTCGCAGAAATTTAAGGTTTCTTACAAAACTCATAAGAATTGCACATTTCTATTGTTTATTCCTTTTCCATGCCGTATAATGAAAATACTGAAAACTGTGAATAGAATGTGAATGAAAGCGAATGGCGGTTGCGCATTGCGCTTTGAATACGGAGATTTAGACAGAAGCGGAAATCTGAAAACGGACGATGACGTTGGTCCTGCACCAAGGCCAGAAAAGGAGAAACCATGAAAACACTGTCATATGTGAACTTTATCATTTCTATTTTATTTATGGCTTGCTACGCGTACCAGGCGGTCTACCTTGTGGCGGCGCTTTTAAAAAAGCAGAAAGTCTTCAAAGCGAAGAAGCTGCACCGCTACGGCGTGCTGATTGCCGCGCGCAATGAGGAAGCCGTCGTTGCGCAGCTCATCCGCAGTGTGCGCGCACAGAAGTATCCCGAGGAGCTTATCGATATTTTTGTTGTGGCGGATAACTGCACGGACAACACCGCGCAGGCGGCGCGTGAAGCCGGAGCGGTCGTTTACGAGCGCCACAATACGTATGCCGTGGGCAAGGGCTATGCGCTGCGTTTCTTATTAGAAAACATTTTTAAGAATTTCGGCGAATATGCCTACGACGGTTTTTTCGTCTTTGACGCGGACAATATTCTGGATGAGAATTTTATCTCCGAGATGAATAACGTTTTTGACAACGGCTACAAGGTTGTCACGTCCTACCGCAACTCGAAAAACTTTGGCGATAACTGGATCAGCGCGGGCTACTCCATTTTCTTCCTGCGCGAAGCGACGCAGCTCAATCGCGCCCGTGTGATGTTCGGTACCAGCAGCTGCGTTTCCGGCACCGGCTTTTTGTTCAGCAGCGAGATTGCACGCGAAAACGGTGGTTGGAAGCATTTCCTGCTGACGGAGGACTTTGAGTTCACCGTGGACCGCATTTTAAAGGACGACACGGTCGGTTACTGCGAAAACGCCATTATTTATGACGAGCAGCCCACGCGGCTTGGGCAGTCCTTTACGCAACGTGCCCGCTGGATTAAGGGCTATTTGCAGGTTTTCAGCCGATACGGCTTCAAAATGCTGAAAAAAACCGTTGTGGATGGCAGTTTTGCCTGCTTCGATATGATTATGAACAACATTCCGTGCCTTGTCTTGACCTGCGTTTCAATCGTGTTTAACGCGATTATGGTCGCGGCGGGCGTTGTGACGCGCACGCCGGATATGGGCGTTTGTGTGCTTTCTGTGTGCAGCGGCATTTTCGGTTCTATACTGACGCTGTGGTTCGTCGGCGGCATCACGTGCATCACGCAGAGAAAGCGCATCCGTGCATCGAAAAAAGCGATGTTTTTCGGTTGGCTGTTGTTCCCGCTGTTTATTTTCACCTATGCGATTGCAATGGTTTACGCGGTGTTTACGAACATTGAATGGAAGCCCATTCAGCACAAAGTGGCGCTTAGTGTGGAAGACCTGAACGACACTACCAAAAAATAGCACAAAATTGCACTCGAAAACAGGGCGTGATTTGCTATAATCTATATTTGCTTATAAACGGCACCTGTGATAAAATAGTAAGAGATTACTTTGTCACAAGTGCCGTTTTTTGCGGCAGTACAAATCCTGATTTTTCCCCAGAAGAAAGGAATGGTCACAAACATGGTCACACGCGTATTTGTGGAGAAAAGAAAGGGATTCGATGTTGAAGCACGCCACATGATGGCGGATCTTCGTCAGAATCTCGGCCTCAAGGCTATTGAGGACCTGCGTATTTTGAACCGCTATGATGTTTCCGGTCTTTCCGGCGAGGAGTTCGAGGCGGCAGCCCGCACGATCCTTTCCGAGCCGAATGTGGACAACGTGTACGACGAAAACTACAAGATCAGCAGCGAATATCACGTCTTCGCAACGGAGTTTTTGCCCGGTCAGTACGACCAGCGTGCGGATTCCGCTTCCCAGTGCGTACAGCTCTTGACGCAGGGCGAGCGCCCGCAGGTCGCTTATGCAAAAGTGATCGCCGTTAAGGGCGACCTTTCCGAAGAGGAAATGGAGAAGATTAAGAACTACATCGTGAACCCGGTCGAATCCCGTTTGGCATCGATGGAAAAGCCGGAGACGCTTGACATGAAGATCGATGTGCCGGCAGACGTTAAGCGCGTCACGGGCATGATCTCCTGGAGCGACGAGGAGCTTAGAGAATATTACGGCACCATGGGCTTTGCCATGACGTTTGAAGACCTCGCGTTCTGCCGCGATTATTTCCGCGACGAAGAGCACCGTGACCCGAGCGTGACGGAGCTGCGCGTGATTGATACCTACTGGAGCGACCACTGCCGCCACACCACATTCCTTACGCGTCTCAACAACATCGAGATCGAAAAGGGCAAGCTGAGCGGCGCCATCGAAAAGGCACTCGGCGAGTATTTTGCAGCCCGCGAAGAGCTGTATAAGGGCAAGGACAAGCCCGTTTCTCTCATGGACATGGCGGTCATCGGCGCGAAATACCTCAAAAAGCACGGCATGGTAGACGATCTGGACGAAAGCGACGAGATCAACGCCTGTTCCATTGAAGTGCCGGTCACGATCGACGGCAAGACCGAGCAGTGGCTCGTGCAGTTCAAGAATGAGACCCACAACCACCCGACGGAGATTGAGCCGTTCGGCGGCGCGGCAACATGCCTTGGCGGCGCGATTCGCGACCCGCTCTCCGGCAGAGCGTATGTTTATCAGGCGATGCGCGTTACCGGCAGCGGCGACCCGACTGTTCCATTTAAGGATACGATGAAGGGTAAGCTGCCCACAAGAAAGATTACCACCGGCGCTGCGGCGGGCTATTCCTCCTACGGCAACCAGATCGGCCTTGCGACCGGTCAGGTCACGGAGCTTTATGACCCCGGTTATGTTGCAAAGCGCATGGAGATCGGCGCGGTCATCGGCGCATCTCCGAAGGCGAATGTCAAACGCTTCGAGCCGAAGCCCGGCGATATCATTGTGCTGCTCGGCGGCGCAACGGGCCGTGACGGCTGCGGCGGCGCAACGGGTTCCTCCAAGGCGCATACGCTCGAGTCCATCGAGGTTTGCGGCGCAGAGGTGCAGAAGGGCAACCCGCCGACCGAACGCAAAATTCAGCGTCTGTTCCGTGACCCGGAGGTTTCCACGCTCATCAAGCGCTGCAACGACTTCGGCGCGGGCGGCGTGTGCGTCGCCATCGGCGAGCTTGCACCGGGCCTTGAGATTGATTTGAACAAAGTCCCGAAGAAGTACGAGGGCCTCGACGGCACCGAGCTTGCGATTTCCGAATCGCAGGAGCGTATGGCGGTCGTGCTCGACCCGAAGGATGTGGAGAAATTCCGCGCCAAGGCGCAGGAGGAAAACCTCGACGCGCAGGTCGTGGCCATCGTCACCGAAGAGCCGAGACTCAAGATGGAGTGGCGCGGCGACCGCGTAGTCGACCTGAGCCGTGCATTCCTCGATACGAACGGTGTGACGCAGAACGCAGACGCGTTCATCAGCGCACCGGATGAAACGAAAAACTACCGCAACGCCGTACCGGCTTGCCTTGAAAACAAATCGCTGGACAAGGCGTTCGCAGAGAACCTCTCCCGCCTCGAGGTCTGCGGCCAGAAGGGCCTTTCCGAGCGTTTCGATGCTTCCATCGGCGCCGGCACCGTTTTGATGCCGTTTGCCGGTAAGTATCAGCTGACGCCGGAAGACGCCATGGTTGCGAAGATTCCGCTGCTCACGGGTGAGACCGATGACGCCACCGCTATGGCTTACGGCTATATTCCGGGTATTGCGCGCTTCTCGCCGTTCCATGGCGCAGCGTACGCTGTTGTGGAGAGCCTCTCGAAGCTCGCAGCTGTCGGCGCAGATCCGATGAAGTCCCGCTTGACGTTCCAGGAGTACTTCGAGCGCCTGCACGATAAGCCGGAGCGCTGGGGCAAGCCTGCCGCAGCTCTGCTCGGCGCACTCACCGCGCAGCTGAACCTCGGTCTGCCGTCCATCGGCGGCAAGGACAGTATGTCCGGCTCCTTTGAAGACCTCGATGTCCCGCCGACGCTTGTCAGCTTTGCGGTGACGATGACGAAGGCCAGCAAGACGATCTCCGGCGCGTTCAAGAACGCCGGCAGCTACGCTGTGCTGCTGCCGATTCCGGAGGACAAGGAAACCGAGCTCCCGAACTGGGAAGCTTTGAAGGCATACTACAAGAACGTGCTCGCAAAAATCGCGGACGGCTCTGTTCTTTCCGCACACGTCGTCAAGGAAGGCGGCGCGGCTGCTGCCGTTGCAAAGATGGCGTTCGGCAACAAGCTCGGCTTCAAGTTCGAGAAGACTGCCGAAAACGCAGAGCTGCTTTTTGCCCCGAAGGCCGGCGCACTCGTCGTGGAAGTTCCGGCAGATGCGCTTGAGAGCGTCAAGAATACATTCGACGCTGTTGTGCTCGGCACCGTTACCGATACGGCAAAGATTGAGCTGAACGGCAAAGCGCTCGACTTGGACGACCTCATTGAGACCTGGAACGGCAAACTCGAAAAAATCTTCGCGAATAAAGCGGAGACCGTCGCCGTAGAATATGATGTGCCGCTCGATAACCACAAGTACACCGGCTCCCCGGTCATCCGCGTCGCAAAGCCGAAGGTATTTATCCCGGTATTCCCGGGCACCAACTGCGAGATCGACACGAAGCGTGCGTTTGAAAAGGCGGGCGCAGAGACCGAGATCCTTGTTGTGCAGAACCTCTGTGCAAAGGACATCGAATACACCATCGACCGCATGGAAAAGGCAATCCGCTCCTCCCAGATCATCATGATCCCGGGCGGCTTCTCCGGCGGCGACGAGCCGGAGGGCTCCGGCAAGTTCATCGCGACAACGTTCCGCAATCCGAAAATCGCACAGGCGGTCACGGACTTGCTCGACACGCGCGACGGTCTTGTGCTCGGCATCTGCAACGGCTTCCAGGCGCTCATCAAGCTCGGCCTTGTCACCTACGGCAAGATCGTGGACCTCAAGGACGACGACCCGACCTTGACGTTTAACACGCTCGGCCGCCACGTTTCCCGCATGGTCTACACGCGCGTGACAAACACGAAGTCTCCGTGGCTCTCCGGCGTCAACGCAGGTGATGTCTTCGCCATCCCGGTTTCCCACGGTGAGGGTCGCTTTGTAGCGGATGACGCAGCGCTGAAAAAGCTCATCGAAAACGGCCAGATCGCCACGCAGTACACCACGCCGTGCGGCAAGGTGAGCGGCGACATCACATGGAACCCGAACGGCTCCGTGTGCGGCATTGAGGGCATCACAAGCCCGGACGGCCGCGTCTTCGGCAAGATGGGCCACAGCGAACGCAAGGGCGAAAACCTCTACTTTAACGTGCCGGGCGAAAAGGATCAGCAGATCTTTGAGAGCGGCGTGCGTTACTTCAAGTAATAAAAGGCAGAAACGCCTTATAAAATTCCGGTATGCGCGGGCAAAATGCTGCCCGCGCAGCCGCGTATAAGGACAATTTGGTTATGGACATTTTACAGAAAAGAACATGGGCGCAGATCGACCTCGACGCGGCGGCGCACAATTTTAAGGAAATTCGCCGCTATGTCGGCAACCGGTCGATGGTCTGCTGTGTGATTAAGGCAGATGCCTACGGGCATGGCGCGGTGCGTATGGCAGAGGAATACGAAGCCCTCGGCGCAGACTGGCTGGCGCTTTCCAACATTGAGGAAGCCTTGCAGGTGCGTCGTGCGGGCATCAAGCTGCCGCTGCTCGTGCTGGGCTATACCCCGGCGGAAGCCGCAGACGTGCTTGCCGAAAACGACATTGCGCAGTGCGCGTATTCTGCAGAATACTGCGCGGCGCTCTCCGAAAACGCCGTAAAAAGCGGCGTTAAGGTGAAGATTCACGTCAAGGTCGATACCGGCATGAGCCGCCTCGGGTTCTATTTTCAGGACATTGAGCGCGACAAAGAGGCCGTAAGCGTTGTGGCAGAAGCGTGCCGCCGCCCGGGGCTTATCCCGGAGGGCATCTTCACGCATTTTGCCGTGGCAGATGGCGGCGAGAATGGCAAGGCATTTACCTTGAAGCAGTTCTCGTGCTTTATGGCGCTCATCGCGGAGCTTGAAAAGCAGGGCATCACGTTTAAAATTCACCACTGCGCGAACAGCGGTGCAATCCTCGATTACCCCGAGATGCACCTCGATATGGTGCGTGCGGGCGTGATTTTATACGGCATGGAACCGTCGCTCAGCGTGGAGCATCACGCGGATTTCCGCCCGGTGCTCAGCCTGCACTCCGTCATTTCGCACGTGAAGGAGATTGAGCCCGGATCGGACATCAGTTACGACCGCACATTCACCGCAAAGGAACGCATGCGCGTCGCGACCATTCCGGTCGGCTACGCGGACGGCTACTCCCGTAGGCTTTCGAACCGCGGCAGTGTGCTCATTCACGGTACGCGCTGCCCGATTTTAGGTAAAGTCTGCATGGACCAGTGCATGGTGGATGTTTCCGCCGTGCCGCAGGCGAAGGTAGGGGACACCGTAACGCTCATCGGCCGCGACGGCGAGGATGAGATCACCGCGGCGGAAATTGCCGGCATCATGGAGACAATCCACTATGAAGTGGTGTGCGACATCTCAAAGCGTGTCACACGCGTTTACCTGAAAAACGGCAAAGAAGTCAGTGTGCTGGACTGTATTTTGGACAAATATTGATTGTAAAGCAGCGGCTTTTGGCTCCGTTCAGCCGAGTCGCTGCTTTAAATTTATAGTGATTTGGAAGGGTGAAAGTGATGGAAAAACTTTTAAAGCTGCGCGATGAAATGAAAGAGGATTTGCTGCACGGTTCTATTTTCCCGTTCTGGGAGCAATATACCATCGATCACGAAAACGGCGGCTTTTACGGCGCCGTGACGGTTGATAAGGTTATTCACAAGGACGCGTCCAAGGGCCTCGTGCTGAATGCACGTTTGCTGTGGACATTTGCGGGCGCGTACCGCATTTTCGGCGACGAGAAGTATAAGGAGCTCGCCGACCGCGCGTTTAACTACATCGTTAAGCGCTTCTGGGACCACAAAAACGGCGGCGGTTTCTGGATGCTGCATGCAGACGGCTCTGTGGAAGACGACACGAAAATGACCTACGGCCAGGGCTTTTTGCTGTATGCGTTCTCCGAGTACGTCCGCGCAACGGGCAGCGAGGAAGCACGCAGATATGCCGATATGACGTATGATTACATCGAAAACGAGTGCAAAGAGGGCAACTATTACCTTGAAAACGCACGCGGCACGGGCAGCAGCAACGGCGCCATTACAGAGGCGGGCAACCTTTCCATGAACACGCATATCCACATTCTGGAGCCGATGACGTGCTACTTCCGTATTCGCCACGATGCCTGCGTGGAGGAGAGCCTTGTGAACCTCATCGAGATCACCGCACGCAGAATTTACGACACCGAGCACCACCATTTTGTCATGTTTTTCAACGATAAAATGGAGCCGCTGCCGAGCGAGGTTTCGTTCGGCCATGACATTGAGGGCTCCTGGCTGTTGACGGAAGCTGCCGAAGTGCTCGAAAAGTACGGCGCAGATAAAGTCCGTGCGGAAAAGCTCCTTGAGGAAGCGAAGGAGGTCGCCATCAACATGGTGAACTTCACGCTGAGCCACGGCATGGATACGGACGGAGGTCTGTTTGACGAGGGTCACGAAGAAGGCGGCATCGCTGTGCCGAATAAGGTCTGGTGGGTGCAGGCGGAAGCCGTTGTCGGCAGCGTGAACGCATGGCAGATTACGGGCGACGAGAAGTATCTCGATTCCGCGCTGAAGAGCTGGGCATACATCAAAGCCGAAATCATCAACGGCCCGGCGGGCGAGTGGTTTGCAAGCGGTAAAAATTCCCCGGACGAGGAAAATTCGCACCTGCTGTGCGGCCCGTGGAAGTGCCCGTACCACAACGCCAGAGCCGCGTTTGAAATTTATGAGCGCTGCGAGGCACTGGAAAAGTAAACAGCAACAGCAAAGCCCTGCCGAGAAAATTCCCGGTAGGGCTTTTGTCATGTTAACGCAAGCTTACAATACAAAACGGCCGCTCTCCGAATACTCGAAAAGCGGTCGCTTTCTTATTTATTCAGTAATTCGTCAACCTCGACGGGTTCCAGCTCTTTTAATGCCGGGTGGTCGGTCAGCGTTTTCAGCATGCACCAACCGAAATGATCTTCTTCCAAATTCTCCGGCACGGGACGGAAGCCGAAATCAAGGTACAGCTTTGCGGCGACCCACGTGGTGGTCTGGGTGGGCACGAACAGCTCTTTGTAGCCGAGCGCCTGCAAACGGTGCAGCGTGTGCGCGATGAGCGGGCGGGAAAGTCCCTTGCCTTGCGCGTCGCGGCTTACGGAAACCCAATGCAGCCAGCCACCGGGCAGCTTTTCATCGAAAAACGCCGTTGCGGTCGCAACCTTCTTGCCGTTCGGGTCGACGATGAAGAACATTCTGTCGGGCAGAACGTCTTCGTGCTTGCCGTAGTAGCGCTGCCACGCGTCCACGCCTTCCTCAAAAGTCGAAAACTCTTTCGCCGATTTTTCAATCTCAATCCACGTATCGCGGTCGCCGGGGGTGTAGGTTGTGAACGAATACCCCGCGGGCAGATTGTAATGCGGAATTTCCGTTTTCGCCGGCATGGTCATGAACAGATGGTAATACTTCAAACGGCTGTCGTGATTATCTAAATGTAAAGAAGCTAAGTCTTTCATAGATTTGATTATGAATTAGGATTCATTTCTGCCGCAGCATTTCTTGTATTTCTTGCCGCTGCCGCACGGGCACGGGTCGTTTCTGCCGGGCTTTTTGCCGTTTTTGCGCACCGGCTGCTTGACGGCCGGCGTATCGGAGGATGTTGTGCCGGTCTCCTTGGCGACGGCTTCACGCTTCGGTGCTTCCGGCGTCTTCAGGCGCACAGTCAGAATCATGCGGGCGGTGTTTTCGCGGATCGTGTCGATCATCGCGTCAAACATGTCAAAGCCCTCTTCGCGGTATGCAATGACCGGGTCTTGCTGGCCGTAGGCGCGCAGGCGGATGCCCTTCTGGAGCTCATCCATCGCATCGATGTGATCCATCCACTGCGTATCGACGTTCTTCAGCAGCACCACGCGCTCCACTTCACGCATGATCGGCGGGGTGAACGCCTTCTCACGCAGGTCGTAAAGCTTGTGCGCACGCTCCTTGAGAAAATCGATGACCGTTTGCTGCTCGAGATCCTCAAACGCCTGACCCTCATAGTGCAGCTCATCCGGATTGACCATCCAGCCGAGGTAGTGGTCGCGCAGACCGCGGAGATCCCAGTCGTCGTGCAGGGTGTTCTCCGGCAAGAAGCGCTTGACGTTCGCTTCGATGGCCTGATCGATCATGGACATAATCTGCGGCTTCACGTTGTCGCCGTTCAGCACACGGTCACGCTGCTCATAGATGATCTCGCGCTGGCGGTTCATCACGTCGTCATACTGCAGAACATTCTTACGAATGGCAAAGTTTCTGCCCTCGACCTTCTTCTGTGCGTTTTCGATGGTGTTGGAGAGGATAGACGCTTCGATCGGCATGTCCTCGTCCACATTCAGGCGGTCCATAATGGTCTGGATGCGGTCGCCGCCGAACAGACGCATGAGGTCGTCTTCAAGAGAGATGTAGAAGCGGCTCTTACCGGGATCGCCCTGACGGCCCGCACGGCCGCGCAGCTGGTTATCGATACGGCGAGATTCGTGGCGCTCCGTGCCGATGATGTACAGGCCGCCGAGCTTGCGAACTTCCTCTGCCTCCGGCGCAATCTCCGCTTTGTATTTTTTGTTGAGCTCCGCAAATGTCTTGCGGGCATTCAAAATCTCTTCATCGTCCGTGTAGCCGTAGGCGGAAGCCTCGCCGATGAGCTCCTCGGAGAACTGCATGCGGCGCATTTCGGCACGCGCCATGAACTCTGCGTTACCGCCGAGCAGAATATCCGTACCACGGCCGGCCATGTTCGTTGCGATGGTCACGGCGCCCTTACGGCCTGCCTGTGCGACGATTTCGGCTTCTTTTTCATGGTACTTTGCGTTCAGCACTTCGTGCTTGATGCCGCGGCGCTTCAGCATGGCGCTGAGCTGCTCGGATTTTTCAATCGTGATGGTACCGACCAGCACCGGCTGGCCTTTTTCGTGGTGCTCGATGATGTCGTTGATAACGGCATTAAACTTGCCCTTTTCGGTCTTGTAAACAACGTCCGGGCAGTCTTCACGAATCATCGGCTTGTTTGTCGGAATCTCTACAACGTCCAGTTTGTAAATTTCGCTGAACTCGGATTCCTCGGTCATGGCCGTGCCGGTCATGCCGGAGAGCTTGTTGTAAAGGCGGAAGAAATTCTGGAACGTGATGGTTGCAAGCGTTTTGCTTTCGCGCGCGATTTTCACGCCTTCCTTCGCTTCAATGGCCTGGTGCAGACCTTCGTTGTAGCGTCTGCCGTACATCAGACGGCCGGTGAATTCATCAACGATGATAACTTCGCCGTCGCGCACGACGTAATCGATATCGCGCTGCATGATGCCGTTCGCCTTGATCGCCTGATTGATGTGGTGCTGAATGGTGATGTTGTCCGGGTCCGTGAGGTTTTCCAAGCTGAAGAACTGCTCGGCTTTTTTTACGCCGCGCTTGGTGAGCGTTGCGGTCTTCTGCTTTTCGTTGATGATATAATCGTAATCCTCGTAGATCTCGTCATTGTCTTCCTTTTCGTTCGTCTCCGCCACGCGGATGGGGCGCAGCGTTTTGGCAAAGCGGTCGGCGACGTTGTAAAGCTCCGTGGACTGCTCGCCCTGACCGGAAATGATGAGCGGGGTACGTGCCTCATCGATGAGGATGGAGTCCACCTCGTCCACGATGGCGAAGTTATGGCCGCGCTGCACCTTGCGCTCCTTGTAGGTGACCATGTTGTCACGCAGGTAGTCAAAGCCGATCTCATTGTTCGTTGCGTATGTGATGTCGCAGGCGTAGGCTTTTTTCTTTTCGTCCGGCTCCATGCCGGGGATGGCAAGGCCTACGGTGAGACCGAGGTAGTTGAACACACGCGCCATCATTTCGCCCTGATATTTTGCAAGGTAATCGTTGACGGTGACGATGTGCACACCCTTGCCGCTTAAAGCGTTGAGGTACGCCGGGAGGGCGGCAGTGAACGTCTTGCCTTCGCCGGTCTTCATCTCGGCGATGCGACCCTGATGCAAAATGATGCCGCCGATAATCTGTACCGGGAACGGCTTGATGGAGAGCACGCGCCACATGGCTTCGCGGCACGTTGCAAACGCTTCGGGCAGGATGTCGTCAAGGGAAGAGCCGAGGGAGAGGCGCTCTTTCAACACGGCGGTCTGGCCCTTCAGCTCCTCATCTGTCATTTTTGTGTATTTGTCATCGAGCGCGAGAACCGCTTGCTTAAGCGGTTCAATGCGCTTTAATTCTTTCTTGCTGTAGCTGCCGAACAGCTTTGTGAGTAGGTTCATGGTTCGGGAACACTTTCCTTTCTTTCGCGCGGATTCCCCGCGCGCGGCATATAAATCAGTATAGCATGGAACAGCATAAAAAAGCAAGCGATAGGGGCATATTCATGAAAACTTTATAGGTGATCAAAAAGAAGCGCATTTTAAAACGCAAAAACGGCAGTGCAATTCGAGAAAAACAGCAAAATACAGGATAGCCTTAGCCGAAATGCACAAAAAACTCTTTTTTTCCAAATCATAAACAGCTTATGAACAAAATGTGACTTTTTATTCGGTTTTCTCTTGATTTTCGCAAAATTAGAGGCTATACTATAGGTAACAATTCCTGTTTTTCCGATGTGTGCAAACCATAACTGGTCAAAAAAACGAAGAACAGGAAATTCTTTAATTTATAGGAGAGTGAACATCCTTGGACAAATTCTTCAAAATTTCCGAGCGTGGCTCGAACGTCCGCACAGAGATCATTGCCGGTCTCACGACGTTCTTCGCGATGGCTTACATCGTAGTCACGAACCCGAACCAGATTGTTAGCTTCAACCATCTGGCTCCGGATGCCGACCCGGCCTTCCAGCAGATTTGGAACGCTGTGTATGTCGCATCCATTCTGGCAGCAATCATCGGTACGCTGCTGATGGCTCTGTATGCGAAGATGCCGTTTGCACAGGCTTGCGGCATGGGTCTGAACTCCTTCTTCTTCGTATCCTTCATTCTGCCGGAAATCATCTCCGGCGGCGATGTCATCAAGGGCTACCATGCAGGCCTCGTCATCATTCTGGTTTCTGGTATTGTCTTCCTGCTGTTCTCTGTCACGGGTCTCCGCGTCAAGGTCGCAAAGGCTCTTCCGGACTGCCTCAAGAAAGCAATCCCGGCCGGTATCGGTCTGTTCATCGCTTTCCTCGGCTTCCAGAATGTCGGCATCATCCAGACTAACCAGTACACGCTCGTTCAGTTCGTCGATATCCACGGCGCACTGAAGGCAGGCGCATTCTTTGCGGATGTTGAAGGTGTAAAGGCATTTATGCCGGCTATCCTTGCATTCCTCGGTCTGCTCATCATTGCAATTCTTGAAAAGCACAACGTCAAGGGCGGCGTGCTCATCAGCATCGCAGGCATTTCCGTTCTGTACTATCTCCTTTCCGGCACGACCCCGACCTTCGACATGAGCCAGATCGGCCAGACCTTTAAGGATTTCGGCTCCATCGGCATCACCGGTGTGTTCCAGGCTGACGCTTGGAAGCGTGCGTTCACAGGCTCTGAGCTCGGCGGCATCTTCTCCGCAATCATGCTCATCGTTACGTTCTGCCTCGTCGATATGTTCGACACCATCGGCACCCTGTACGGCACCGCTTCTCAGGCAAACATGCTGGATAAGAACGGCGATCCGATCAACGTTAACCAGTGCATGACCAGCGACTCCGTTGCAACGGTTGCGGGCGCTGTTTGCGGTACTTCCACCTGCACCACGTTCGTTGAGTCCGCTGCTGGCGTTGGCGCCGGCGGCAGAACCGGCCTTACGAGCCTTGTTGTTGCAATTTGCTTCGCGGTTTGCCTGTTCCTCAGCCCGGTCGCTTCTCTTGTTCCGACCTGCGCTACGGCTCCGGCACTCATCTATGTCGGCGTTCTGATGATGAAGGGCTTCGCAAAGGTCGATATGTCCGACCTGCGCAGCGCTGTTCCGGCGTTCCTCGCTCTCATCATGATGCCGCTGACCTACTCTATCTCCAACGGTATCGGTATCGGCGCGATCGCTTATGTGCTCATCACGCTCTTCACCGGTAAGTACAAGAAGAACGACATCGGTATCACCATTATCGCTGCGCTCTTCGTCATTAAGTTTGTCTTTGTTACGATGTAATTCGTACATAAAACGAACTTTAGCTTGAGATAACATAAGAGGCGCTCGCTTGTGATTTTTCACAGTGGGCGCCTTTTTTCGTTTTATTGCGCGTTTTTGTCCTGCTATACTTTGGACATATCGGACGAGTAAAAGGAGCAGGCGATGAAACAGGCGGATAGTTTGCTTTTAAACGCGTTGAAAGCAGCGATACATAACGAAAAAGCGGTGCTCGGTGTGCTGCCGCAGGAAACACAGACGGAGCTTTTGCGCCAGGCGGTGCGCCACGGCGTGCTGCCGCTTGTTCTTGATGCGTGCGGCAAGGCACTGAAAGCTGCGCGGCAAATGGCGTTTTGCCAAACGGCAGAGCAGATTTTGAAAACGCAGGTATTTTTACAGCTTTACAGCAAGCTGCGCGAAATGAAATTGCATCCGCTCGTGCTGAAAGGCCCGGTGTGCGCTGTGCTGTACCCGAAGCCGGAGCTGCGGCTGTTCTCGGATGTCGATTTACTGGCGGTTTCGGGTGAATTTGACCGCACACGCAATGCTTTATTGCGTCTCGGCTGCCGCACAGCAGGGGAGAGTGTCGATCCGCTTGAACAGACATTTTACCTGCCCGGCAGTCCGCTCGTTTTAGAACTGCACGGCGCGGCGTTCCCGGAAAACGATGCGTACGGGCACATGAACGCCTTTTTCGCGCATGAAAAGCTGCGCACGGAAACCGTTTTCGTGCAGGGCGAAGAAATTTATACGCTCGGCGCGAACGAGACGTTTTTGTACCTTTTGTGCCACAGCTTAAAGCACTTTCTGCACGGCGGGTGCGGCATCCGCGTGGTGTGTGATTTGCTGTTGTTTGCCGAAAAGCATGAAAAGGAGCTTGACAAACTGTATTTGCGCCGCTGCTGCGAAAAGCTTTCGGCACTCGAATTTTTGACGGCGCTCTTTGAAATCGGCGAGAAATATCTCGGCTTTGAGAAAACGGAAAGCTTAGCGCTGCTTCGTGTGCACCCTGCGCCGGATGAGACTGCGCTTTTAGAGGATATTTTGGCAGGCGGCGTGCACGGTGCGGCAGAAAAAAGCCGCTTGCACAGTGCGAACATGACGCTGTACGCGGCGGCTGTGCAGAATGCAGGAAAACGCGAGCGCTTTTCCGTGCTGCGTGCGGCGTTCCCCTCTGCAAAAGCGCTGCATTGCGCGCCGCATAGCTTGCCTGCCGCATGGGGAAGGCGGCTTATACGCTACGGTAAGGAAAGCATTCAAAACCGTACGAGTCTTAGAAAAAGTGTCGAGATCGGCAAGCGGCGCGTGGTGCTCCTCAAAACATATCACCTCATAAAATAAGCCGGCGGCTGCGCCCAACTCGGGTACAGCCGCCGGTGCTTTATTTTTGATTAACGGATGCGGAACGTCTTGATCTCATACGGCTTGATGGTGAATTTGAATGTACCGCCTTCGACCGGGACATCCGTGAGCGCATTCTCCTGCAAGTCACACTCCGTAACGGAAGCGATGGGGCGGTTCCAATACAGTTTTGTCGTTGTGCGGGCGTTTTCACATTCGTACAGACGCACGATCACGCCGTCGCCGTCTTCCGCCTGCTTGACGGTTTCCAAAATGACGTTTTTGGCGTCCACACTCGCGAGAAAGTACGCTTCGCCTGCTGTGCCGCCTGCGGTGGCGCGCACAGGTTGATTCAGGAAGTACGCCTGCGCTACGGTCTCCGCGCTGCGCCATGTTTCGGCGTGCGGGTAGAGCGCGTAGGTGAATACGTGCATCTCCTGATCGGCGACAGGGTTCGGCTCTGTGCCGGATTTGATGAGCGTCAGCGCCATTTCGCCGTTGTGCACGGAGTGACCGTATTTGCAGTCGTTTAACAGGCTGATGCCGTAGTGACCCTCGGAAACATCGATCCACTTTTGGCCGCAGCTCTCAAAGCGTGCCTGATCCCAGCTCGTGTTCTGATGTGTTTTGCGCGTCACGTTGCCGAACTGAATCTCAAATGTTGCTTCGTCCGTGTGTACGTCCATCGGGAAGTGGGCTTTCAGGAGGTGCTGGTGCTCTTTCCAGTCGACCGTCGTCTCAAAGTCGATGCGCGGGCACGCGGTGTAGAAGTGAATTTTCTGGCAGATGACCGAACGGCTGACCTTGCGCTCAATCTCGAGAGTTGCGCGCACGGGGCCGCGTTCCGTCCATTCCATGCGCTGCACGTCGGTGACGTCCCAGAATTTCTCCGTATAGTAGCAGTCGATGTCCCAGTTGTCGTAGTGCATCGGCTTGTCCTCGTACATGCGCATCAGGTTCGCATATTTGCCGGGCTGCACGGTCTCGCGGTCGTTTTTGCGGTCATAAAGGCGCGTGATGAGCCCGTTTCCATCAAATTCAACCGTGTAGAACGGCGTCGTGATCGTGCTGCCGTCAATGTGCAGCGGGTTTTCAAAGCTGCCTGCTTCGACCGGCGCAAAGCACTTGTAGCCCTTCGGCGGCAAGTCGGGCAGGAACGCCACAGCACCGTTTTCGGTCTGCTGCACGGGATAAGTATTTTTGCCGTCGGAAAGTGCATTTGCGGTGCAATTTTCAAGTACAACGATATCATTGCGCGTTTTACCCGTCGTGTTGAACACCGTGATGCCTTCTCCCTGCGGTGCAAGCACTTGCATGCGGTCGGCAGAAAGCGCAGAGATCGTCTCCGCCATCGCATCGTATTCCTTTTTCGTCTGCTCGTAGACCTCGTGAATGGCAGTGCCGGGCAGAATATCATGGAATTGATTCAAAAGCGTGTTTTTCCACAGGCTGTCGAGCGCTTCCGCGGGGTAGGGGAGCTGCGGTGCTGCCAGTACGCTCAAAAGCTCCAAGTCCATGAGTCCCAGCTCTGTTTTGCGGTTGCCGCGCTTGTTGCGCGCCATGGAGGTGTATGTGCCGCGGTGATACTCGAAGTAGAGCTCACCCTCCCACGTGGGCAGTCGTTTGCTGTCTTTTACGCGCTCGTTCAGTTCGTCAAAATACTGCCGCGCGAAGACCTGCCGCACCTTCGGGATGCCCAAAACGCCTTTTTCCATGCGCTTGCTCGTCTCCAGCATATCGCGGGTCGGGCCGCCGCCGCCGTCACCGTAGCCGTAAGCGATGAGAATATCGTTGTTGATGTCTTTGTTTTGGTAGCGCTCCCAGCCGCCCATAATGGCATCCGGGTGCAGCATGCCGTTGTAGGTGGTGAAGAAGTTCTGCACGTTCTGGCCGATGCTGAGTGTGGTGATGAAATGCGTCAGCACTTCGCTGCCGTCAATGCCGCGCCACTCGAATGTATCGAACGGCACTTCGTTGAACTGGTTCCACGAAAGCTTCGTCGTCATAAAGTAATCGATGCCGCTCTTTTTCATGATCTGCGGCAGCGCGCCGGAATAGCCGAACACGTCCGGCAGCCACAAAATGCGGTTATCCACGCCGAATTCCTCGCGGAAGAAGCGCTTGCCGTGAATGAACTGGCGCACAAGGCTTTCACCGCTCGTCAGGTTGCAGTCGGCTTCCAGCCACATGCCGCCCTCCGGCTCCCAACGCTTTTCCTTCACGCGCTCTTTCAGGCGCGCATACAGCTCCGGATAACGCTCTTTTAAGAAATAATAAAGCTGCGGCTGACTGGACATGAAGCGATAATTCGGGTATTCGTCCATAAGCTTCAAAACCGTCGCAAAGCTGCGCGCGGTCTTTTCACGCGTCTGGGCGACCGTCCACAGCCATGCCACGTCGATGTGCGCCATGCTGCAGGAGCTTGCAAATGAGGAAACGAACCTCATGACGCTGGAGGACCCGGTGGAATACAACATTCCGGGCGTTAACCAGTGCCAGATCAACGAAAAGACCGGTATGACGTTTGCGGCAGGACTGCGCGCCATCTTGCGTCAGGACCCGGATGTTATTTCCGTCGGGGAGATTCGCGACGGAGAGACGGGCGCCATTGCCATTCGTGCTGCTATTACGGGCCATTTGGTGCTTTCTACTTTGCATACGAACGACGCCGTTTCCGCCATCGACCGTCTGGTCGATATCGGCGTGGAGCCGTACCTCATTTCCAGCGCGCTGCGCGGCGTCATTTCCCAGCGCCTTGTGCGCAAGGTCTGTCCGCACTGCAAGAAGGCGTATAGGCCGGAGGCGGAGGAGCTTGCCATGCTCGGCCTGCCGGAGGACGCCAACGTGCAGTTCTACCGCGGCGAGGGCTGTCAGGAGTGCTACCACACCGGCTACAAGGGTCGCCGTGCCGTCTTTGAAATCTTCATGCTCAACGGGCGCATTCGCCGCATGGTTACGGAAGGCGCAAAGTACGATGCGCTTTCAAGGGCAGCGGTGGAGACGAACTTTGTCACGATGCGCGAAAATTGCCGTAACCTTGTTTTGCGCGGCGAGATCAGCGCAGCGGAAGCCGCGCGCGCCATCAATTCCACAGCGGATTGACATTCTGCTGAAAATCTGTTGAAAACTTACTCATAACTTTCGGAAAGGACGCAGTCGCCGCGTTTCGGCGATGGTTTTAATATGCTTGAAATCAGAGAAATCATCGCGCAGGCGCAGCAAAAAGGCGCTTCCGATATTCATATTGTCACCGGCCTGCCGGTGAAATGCCGCATAGACGGCAAGGTGCAGAACCTCACGGAGAAAGTCCTCACGTGGGAAGACTGCGAATACTACGCAAAATGCCTTGCGGGCGACCTTTTCCACGAGATCGAATGCATCGGCGAGCTTGATTTGGCGCGGACGTTTCCGTGCGGAGCGCGAACCAGAATTAACCTGTTCCGCCAGCAGGGGGCGGTTTCGGCGGCAATCCGTATTTTGGCGGATACCATCCCGGAGATCGAGGCGCTGAATTTGCCGCCGGTCGTTTCCGAATTCCCGGAGTACCGCAGCGGCATCATTTTAGTCACGGGTGAAACGGGTTCCGGCAAATCCACGACGTTGGCGGCGATTTTAAATCGCATCAACCATACGCGGCGCAGCCACATCATCACGCTGGAAGACCCGATTGAGTACATCTACGAGCCGGATCAGTGCATCATTAACCAGCGCGAGATCGGCAAAGACACCAGAAGCTACGCAGACGGTCTGCGGTCTATCCTGCGTGAGGACCCGGACGTTATCCTCATCGGCGAGATGCGCGACCTCAATACCATTGAGACCGCATTGACGGCGGCGGAAACGGGCCACCTGGTCTTCGCCACTCTGCACACAAACTCCGCAGCGGATTCCGTTGACCGCATGGTGAACGTGTTCCCGGAGGGGCAGCAGCGTCAGATTCGATTGCAGCTTTCCACTACGTTGCGTGCGGTGCTTTCGCAGCAGCTGTTGCCGAAGCGCGCGGGCGGCCGGGCGGCGGCGTGCGAAGTCATGATGGTGAACAGCGCCATCAAAAATTTAATCCGCGAGGGTAAGACCCCGCAGATTGACAGCTTCATTACCATGAACGCGCAGGACGGCAGCATTACGATGGATAATGCCCTGCTGAAAATGGTGCGCGAGGGCACCGTAACGTATGAAACGGCGCTCGGCTACGCCAGAGACCGAGAAGCGTTTTCCAAGGGAAGACGCGGCTAAATTTAGGAAGAAAGCGAGGGAGCGGGCTTGACGACCTATAAATACAAAGGGCTTTCCCCGGACGGCGCAAAGCTTTCCGGCGTCATCAAAGCGTATAACGAGTTTGAAGCGGTCGCGCAGCTGCGCGAGACCTGCTCCGTCATTACCAAAATAGAAGAAGTCAAAGAGACGCAGAGCTGGAACAAACAGATCGGCACGAAGAAAATCAAAGACAAGGAGCTTGCCATCATTTGCTCGCAGTTCGCCATCATTTTGACTTCCGGTCTGCCCATTGTGCGCTGCGTGGAGATGGTTGCGGCACAGGCGCGCACCAAAGAACTGCAAAAAATGCTGAAAAAGGTCGCGGAGGACGTCTCCGGCGGTTACAGCCTTGCGCAAAGCTTTGAAAACAACGCTACGGGCTTTCCGACCACGTTTATTGAGACCGTACGCGCGGGCGAACAGTCCGGCACACTGGAAGAATGCTTTGAAAAACTACATAAATATTACGATAAAACCGCTAAAATGAAAGCGAAGATCATCAGCACGCTCACGTATCCGGCAATTGTCATTTGCGTCGCCGTCATCGTGTTCATCATCATTATGGTGGTAGCCGTGCCGGCGTTTACAAGCGTGTTTCTGGAACTCGGTACCGAGCTGCCGGGCATCACAAAGGGGCTCATCGCAACGTCGGATTTTCTCACGAACTACTGGTGGTCGCTTATTTTGATTGTGCTCGCGTTCTTCATCGGCAGGCTTCTGCTGAAAAAGAACGAAAAGGGGCGTGCGTTCCTTGCGGAAAACAAGCTAAAGCGCTCACCGCTCAAAAAAATGCACAGTCAGAACGCCGCTTCGCAGTTTGCAAGCACCATGAGCACCATGCTCACGGCGGGCTTGCCGATTACGAAAGCGCTGGAGGTCACGGCAAATGTGGCAGATAACTACATGTTCGCGGTGTCTATTCGCAAAGTGCGGCAGGGCGTGGAGCAGGGCCGCAGCCTGGTGGACTGCATGAACGAGATTCCGTATTTTCCAAAGCTGCTCACCGAAATGGTGGGCGTGGGCGAACGCTCCGGCAACATGGAAGAAACGCTCACCGTCATCGGCGATTACTTCGATAACGAGGTCTCGGTGTTCACGCAGCGGTTGCTCTCTATGTTAGAGCCGGCCATCACCATTGTTTTGGCGGTCGTCACCGTCATTTTGCTGCTGGCCGTTTACCTGCCGATGTTTACCATGTATGGCAGCATCGTTTGATTTATTTCGCTGTACCCCGTCGGCGATCCAACCCGAACCGGCGGAATACATAAATTTCGATGGTGAACCCCGAAAAGTACGTTTTTGGGGCGAGCAAAATTTCAATGAATTGGAGAATGGTTCTTATGATGAACAAAATGCGTAAGATGAAGAATAAGAAGGGCTTTACGCTCATGGAAATGCTGATTGTTGTTGCAATCATCGCGATCCTCGTCGCTATTGCTATCCCGACCTTTGCTTCTTCTCTGAATAAGGCAAGAGTGGCAACCGACGAAGCGAATATCCGTGCAGGTTATGCTTCCGTTATGGCTCAGGTTTTGACTGATGACAAAATCGATGTCGAAGGTAACGGCAAAGATGAAGATGTTATTTATAAGCTGAACAAAGATGGTTCTGTTACTAAGGATACTGCAACCAACGAGTACAAGATGCAGGGTACACCGTCTGATAATGTTGAAATTGCAGGTCAGACTGTTACTAAGTGGGCAAAGGGCAATACAGTCACGTATACCTATAACTACAAGACTAATAAGGTTACAATCACTGTTGGTGCTTAATCTCATCTAACCACAAAAACAACTCATTTTAAATGAACCGGATCTATTGAGGGGTCGGGGGTTGCGGCTCCCCTATGATCTGTTCTTTTGATTTTTCACTTTAGGTTTTCATAAAAAGGGGACGTAGTATGCTTTGGGTTTCACCCGCTCTCACGGTTTATATTTGTGTGCTTACGGGGATTCTCGGCGCGTGCATGGGAAGCTTTCTCAACTGCATGGCGTGGCGTATCGTCCACGGCGAATCTGTTTTACACGGGCGCTCGCACTGCGACGTCTGCGGCCACGTGCTCGGCGCGGGAGATTTAATTCCCGTTTTAAGCTACATCATTCACAAAGGCCGCTGCAAATACTGCGGCGCAAAGCTCTCTGCGGGACATGTCTTTGCGGAAGTGTTAACGGCGCTTACGTTTTTGCTGCTCGTGCTAAAATATGATATTTCGCTCCAAGCCCTTGAATACATTTTGCTGGCGTGCCTGCTGCTCGCCGCTGCATTCACGGATTTGGAGGGGTATATGATCCCGGACCGTTTCATCGTGACGGGGATCGTCGTGCGTGTTGTTTTCCTGTTTTTGCAGGGGAACGTGCTCGAAAACCTCATGGATGCGCTGCTCGGCGGCTTCGCCGTTGGCGGCGGTTTACTGCTCATCGTGCTCTTATACGAAAAAGTGCGCCAAAAGGAAGCCATGGGCGGTGGCGATATTAAACTGCTGTTCCTCACCGGCCTGTTTCTCGGCTGGCAGCGGAACATTCTGTGCCTGCTCATCGCGTGCGTGCTCGGCATCGTCTTCGCGTTTATTTTCCCGGAAAAACGTACCACAGAAGACGAGGCAGAGGAAGAAGACGGAAAGCTTTTTCCGTGGGGGCCGTCCATCTCGGCGGCAGCGATTCTCACGCTTCTTTGCGGCAGCGAGATCATCGGCGTGTATTTGAGTTTATTTTAACGGAAAGAACAAAAGCTTTACAGCTTGACGGATAGAGATAAAGAAGAAAGCGAGGTGTCTGTACCATGCCCGGACAAATCACGGCATTCGACATTGGTGAGTGCATGGTAAAAGCCGCATGCTTTACAGGCGGCAAACTGAAAAAGGTTATGGCGAAAGAATTGCCGGATAATATGGTCTCCGGCGGCGAAATCGTCTCCATGGACGCCATGGCGGATTTTATCAAGGAAATGGCGAAAGAAAACGGCATCTCCCGCGGTGCGGCGGCGGTCATTCTGCCCGGCACGCTGGTGTTCACCCGCAACGTGACCGTGCCCGCCATGACGGACGGCCAACTGTTGTATAACCTGCCGTTTGAGTTTAAAGATTATCTGACGCAGGAAAAGAATAAGTATTACTTCGACTACGCCGTGCAGGATACGGTGAAAGACGAAGAGGGCAATGTGAAGGAATTGCAGCTTTTCGTTTGCGCCACCTTAAAAAGCACCGTGGAAGAATACCGCGCCATGCTGCGCCGTGCGGGCTTCAATTTGAAGGTCGCCATGCCGGAGGAATGCGCCTACGCTGCGCTGACAGAGGATTACATGCAGCGCACAAATGCGCCCGCGGGCAGCGATTACTGCTTTGTAGACCTCGGCCACAACGGCATCCGTATGCACATTTTGCAGGACGGCAATTTCACCACGAAGCGCTCCGGCGACCTCGGCCTGCGCGACCTTGAGCAGACGATTTCCGATGTGCGCGGCGTGGATATTCACATGGCACACGCACACATTTTGTCCGATTACAACGACGTGCTTTCCGAAGACGTGAGCGCCGAGCTTTTCAACCGCATGGCAATCGAAATCATGAAGGCCGTCAACTTCTATAACTACAATAACCGCGAGCGCTCGCTCCGGAGAATTTATCTTTGCGGCGGCGGTGTGGCGGTAGATCAGATCCGCGCGGCCATCTGCCGTGTGACGGATCTGGACGTACATAACGCCGAGGAGCTGCTTCCTCAGCACGACGCATTGGAAGCGGCGTGGCTTTACATCAAAGCAATCGGCTGCGCGCTGCAAAAGTAAGGAGGCGTTGGAATGAAGCTTGAACTCGGCATGGGGAACGGCGCCAAAAAGCCTGTAAAATACCCCACCAAAAGAACCGTCAACCTCGCAAAGCGCGAGTCGCACTCCCAAAGCGTCATGACGCTTTCCATCGGCACGGCGGTTATTATCGTGCTTGTGGTGCTCGTCGTGAAATTCGGCGTACTTGACCAGCTTGCGCGCCAAAGTGCCGCAGAAAGTGCTTACAACACCGTGCATGCCCAGTATACCGAAATGCAGAGCGCCGTGGAGAAATACCCCGAGGTCGAAGAGGAGTACCGCACCTATTCCAGAAAATGGATGCAGCAGGAGGATTCCGGCGCGTTCGTTTCTGTGGACAGACAGGAAGTGCTTGACCTCATGGAGAACTATCTGCAGCCCTACGGCACTATAAAGGCCGTCACCATTTCGGACGACGTGATGATTGTTTCCATGTCCGGCATGAATCTGCAGGAGATTTCCGCGATGTTTGAGATTTTACAGCAGCAGCCCATTGTAAAGGCTGCTGACCTTACAATCGCTTCCACCGAAAAAACGGCGGGCGAAGACCTCGATTTCTCCGTGACGATCACATTACAGCCGGCTGACACGGCGGAAGGGGAGACCACAGCATGAAAAGAGCCTTTACAACGCGCGAAAAAGTGATGCTGCTCGTCCTCACCGTGCTGCTCATCGTCATCGCATATTTTAAGCTCATCTTGGAGCCCATCAACAATTCCATCGACGAGTATCAGTCCGAAACGGCCGCAGAGCAGGACGAGATTTTGCAGAATACCGAGCTTTTGACGCGTATGAACCAGATGCAGAAGGAGCTCGAGGAAATTTATGCCGCGGGCGACCCCACGCCTATCCCGAATTACGACAATTCCGGCAAGCTGCTCGTTGAGTTGAACAGCATTCTTTCGGCTTCCGTCGATTATTCGCTGGATTTCGGTCAGGTTTCGGCACTGAACGATGGCTACATCATGTGCCGCCCCATCAACATGACCTTTACAACGAACACCTACGCCGAAACGCGCGCCATCATTGATGCGCTGCACAACAGCGATTTTACAAACCAAATATCGGACATCAGCGTGCAGTTTGAAAACTCCGGCAGCTCCGGCAATGTGCAGGTAAACCTGTATATTACGTATTTTGAACTTCAAAAATAGCTGGTGCAACACAGGCCGGAAGCTGTTTTTTGCTTGCCGGTTTTCTGTGTTTAAAAAGACTTATACCGTTTTACGGTTTCCATATTTTTCTCAGGAGCAAAACGCATGAATTTTTCACGGGATATGAAGAGTTTGAAAAATAGAAGAAAGGGGAAAGCCGGCTTTACCATGTCCGAGCTTTTGATTGTTGTGGCCATCGTCATCGTGCTGTTTGCCGTGGCGGTTCTCTCGCTTGTGACGATTCAAAAGAATCTGCGCCAAAAGGAACTCGACAGTAAAGCGGAAATCCTTTACGTTGCCGTGCAGAATCGCATGTCCGAGCTGCGCGCCGGCGGCTACGAAAGCCTTTATCAGTACGATGAAAACAAGGATAACGGCGTTGCAAAGGTTGGTCTCATTCCGCTGGATGCTCCCGAAGAAGATGCGGAAGACGCCATCACAAAAGACACGCTCTGCTACGTCGTTTCCGCAAACCGCGTGGAAGTCGGCAAGGCGGCAGCTTCCGTTCTGCCGGAATCTTCCGTAGATGCCGAGCTTTGGAACAACCACTGGGTCATCGAGTACGATCCCGAAAGCGGCAGTGTGTACAGCGCATTTTACAGCGAAGAGGAGATCACAAGCGGCGATGCCTCCACCACGCTGCCCACATACTTAAACCGTATGCGTGTGCGTCAGACCCGCCTACGCAACGGTGCGAAGATCGGCTACTACGGCGGTGCGCGTGTGATCTCCGGCACAACCGACACTCTAAAGCCGGACATCTCCATCGATAACCGCGAGAAGCTGACGGCAACGTTCTACTGCAACAACCCCTATGCCGATGAGCTGACGTTCAATATCAAGGTTTCAGACGGCCAGAACGAATATATAAAGGTCGTAAAATACAGCGAGCTTCGCCAACTGAACAGCAAAACTTGGTACTACACGTGGGTTATGGATAGCTTGGAAAGCGAAAAGACGCGCTTCTATAATCAGACCGACCATAAGCTTGCGTGCGGCACAGACATCACCGTCACGCTTTCCGTAGAAAGCCAAAACGCCAATGTGGACGGCAAAAGCTACACTCGCAAAACGAACAGCCTGTTCCGCTATGCCGAGGACACCCCGGCCGGCACGGCGCTCATCGCCTACGGCCGCCATTTGCAGAATTTGGACGAGGCCTCCCATGTTTCCGATACGATTACCCGCGCCGTGCAGGTCAGCGACCTTTCCTTTGCGGATGATACTGCCGACAACGAAGACTGGTATTCCTTTTACGGCGACACCTTTACGCCCATCACAAATAAGAATCTCAAAAGCTATGACGGCTATTCCGAGGTCGATAACGTAAAGCTGTATTCTTCCATTTCAAACCTGCACATCACAAAAGCTGCGCAAAACGGAGATGCAGGTCTGTTCAGTACATTTAACGGTGAGATCAAAAACGTGACGCTTACCGGCATGAGGATTGATAATTGCGGCCAGAACGTCGGTGCGCTCATCGGTTCTGTTTCCGATACCGTGAAAATCACAAATACCCGTGTATACCTCAGCTCCAAAAAAGGCGACCTCGCAGATATCGAAACGGTCGATTCCCCGGAAAAAGTGCGGCCGTGGCTCGAGGGTAAAGTCGTTGGCGGACTTATCGGCATGGTGACGAAAACGGGCAGCGTATCCGTTACGGACAGCTCCGCGTCTACGGTCATTCGTGCAGACGGCGCAGCAGGCGGCCTCATCGGTGCCGTGTATAATGCGGCAACGATAACCGATTCCTATGCGGATTGCTATTTGACGGCAGACAGAACGGGCGGCCTTATCGCAAAGGCAGAGGGCGGGTCTGAAGTGGCCGCAACGGGAACCTCTATCACCTTAAAGGATTTCTATGCAGCGGGTTACCAAACGGCGACCGTCGATGCTTTCGGCTTAGTAGGCGGCTCCAATGTGATCGCCACAGGCGGTTATTCTGCGTGTGTTTACAATGTTGAAGAAAACGCAAAGGTTCATTCCACGGTCAAAGCAATGGGCAGTGCCTCAAACGTATATTATCTGACAGACGGCGGCCTTTCCGGAGACGGCACAAGCAAGTGGGAAAACGACAAGCAAACCACGCCGAAAACCTATAAAAAACTCAGTGAATCGGGCTTTGCAAAAGGAATCTCCGAGGCGTTCACGTCGTCCTCCGGCGCGGCTACGTTTCCGTATAACTTGATGGATCAGGGCCTTACGTATTACACGTATCCGCGCCTTGAAAAGCTGAACCACTACGGTGACTGGCAGGCGGAGTTTGAATCCGGCGCACTGGTTTATTACGAGCGCTACGAAGACGAAACTTACGGCTTCTACGGCGCGAACCTTTCCACGCTCAAAACGAGTAAGTTTGTCGTCGGCGACGGCTATGCGCTGGCGTATATCGAAAAGAAAGATGCGACCGATAACGTTACCGTGACGTATGCAAACGACCAAACGGCACGGGTATCGTTTGGTAGCGCAATTGAAACGACTGACGACGCGACAAATACGAAGTATTATCTCTATCCGCTCTCAAAAGAGGTCGTCAACACCAAGTATATCGACACCGCAGAGCCGGATACGTTCTACCAGAAGATCACGATAGAAGACACCGCAAACAACACGAATACGGAGTATTACTACAATCCGCATTTCGCAAAAACGGTGACGGTCAACGAAAATAAGCCGCAGGCGCCGGAAACGGTCTGCATCCGCTCCGCCCGCCAGCTGTATGCCTTGAGCCTTTACTACCCGCAGTATGCGGATGCCGTAAAGGACAGTGTGTTCCGTCAGGAACTCAACATCGATTACAGCAGGTATGATTGGATAAATTATGACGTTGTGCCTGCAAAGATTGACACACAGGCGCCGATCGGCACAGGGGATAAGCCGTTTACGGCTGTGTATAACGGCGGCTGCAATACGATAGAGGAAATTTCCTTTAAAGCAAATTCCCTTTACATCGGCATGTTCGGTTATACGTCGTCCGCTGCCGCGGTGCGCAATGTGTTCCTTGTCGGCAACGGCAGTAACACGGTGGCCTATGTCAATGCGCAGGGCGGTAATTCGGCTTCCGGCAGTGCGTCGCGCGTCAGCATGGGCGTGCTCATCGGTTATAACCGCGGCACGGTTTCAAACTGCTCGGTTTCCGGCTATACCATGGAGTATTACGGTTACAGCGCCAGCACGGCTTCGCTCGGCGGCTTTGTCGGCAGCAACTACGGCACCATCCGCAACAGCGCTTCGGACTGCCCGTCCATTCGCTTTGCAAATACGAACTCTAACACCTATGCGGGCGGCTTTGCGGGCGTGAACCACGCCTCTATTTCGGATTCCTACGCGCTTGGCAGCATTCAGGTGCGCGGCGCGCGAAACAGCACTGTGTGGGTCGCGGGCTTTGCGGCGAACAACGCCAGCGGCATGATTCGCCGCAGCTACAGCGCTACGGCACTGACAGCTTCCGGCGATGCGGAGTCCTACGGCTTTGCGCATACCGGCGGTTCGGCATACCAGTGCTATTATCTGGACGGCGGCACGTATTCGTACAGAGGCACGCTTTATGCTTACAACACCTACACGAACGAATTCAAAAATAACGCGGCGGGAGAGCCCCTTACGGGCAGCGAGCTGCAAAACAAAACAATCAGCAATTTCAAAACGGCAGATTACACCTATAATGCCAAAGAAACGACCGGCGATTATATCTACCCGGCAGTCGTGCGCAATGCAGCAGGGCAGACCGTGCATTACGGCGATTGGCCCGTGCAGAAGGACATCGGTACGCTCGGTGTGTTCTACTGGGAATATGAAGACAGCGGCAGCAACAGCGGCTACCACTTCAGCTACGTGGGCACAAGCCAGGGCAATGAAATTTCCAGCGCAAACAACGACATCTTAAAGGGCGATTCTCTCTGTGAAGAGCACGACGACGGCGGCGTTGTAACGCATTACGGCTACGGCTATTTCTATGCGAACAGCAATAATTTGACGACTTCATTAAGTGCTGTATACTTCAATGAAAACTTCATGAGCGTTGCAAAAAATGCAGAAGCCGGCGAAGCGCTCGGTAAGCAGATGCCCGGCTATACGTTTGTCGCCTTTGAGACCGGCGAAGACAAAATGTATTTGATCGGTAACAACGCAAACGGCACATGGCAGCTGGATTACGGCAACGGAACGGATGCTACCGTATACACCTACACCGTCAACCCGTTCTTTGCAAACTCTATGAGCCTCGATAGCTCCGAAGTGCAGCGCAAAACGACAGAAACAGGTGACGCCAAACCCGGCGCTAACGGCAACGCTTACGAGATTCGCTCCGTCTCGCAGCTACAGTTTATCAACTGGAATTCCGGAAAGAGCAATACAAACACCTCCATTGTGTCTCAGAACCAAGGGGATTGGAATACGTTTAAGGATAAATACACGTATCAGGTTTACGGCGATACTCGCACGGTATCGGGAAGCGGCAAAGAGCTGTATTGGAATCAAACACACGATTTGAATGCTTCCTCAGAATACAGTACACTTGGTAAGGCCAATAACTTCACGCCTATCGGAAGCATGTATGATAATGCAGGCAGTACAGCAAACGCTGATCCGACAATGTCATATTTTGCTTCTCATTATGACGGACAGGCATATACGATCAAAAATGTTGAAATTCACAGCAATGCGGAATGTGTTGGTATTTTTGGCATTACGGTCGGCGCAACGGTTAAAAATGTGGTCGTATACTCGGATGAAGGCAATGTAATCGAAGCTACAAAGGACGGTGTGAGCTGGTACTGCGTTGGCGGTCTTGTCGGCTTTGCGGCCGGCAGAGACAATCCTGCAAGTGTATTTACAAACTGCACGGTTTCCGGCTATACCATTCAGGATAACCATGCAAACACCCCGGGTTGGGGCGGCGGCAGTGTCGGCGGTCTTGTCGGCATGACAAACATGGATATTACAAACTGCTCCGCTGTAACAGATATTATTATCAATATCGGCTATAATGGCCCTTATCAAAATCTGCGTGTCGGCGGTATTGCCGGTGTTTCTCGTGGCGCAGTGCGATATTGTTATGCTGGCGGTTCTATGAGAAGCACAGCTAAATTTTGGTATAATAACTATTATGGGGGTGCGAATATCTGGATGGGCGGCCTTGTTGGCGGTATTGTCATGCGAAACAGCGGCGGCTTAGCAACTTTGGTTGGTGATGTGAGTCGTGTGCTTAAGGTTGAAAACTGCTACAGTTATGTTGAGATGCCAAAACGTGGTAAAGCCAACGAGCAAAATATTATAAAGAGTACGCAGGCAATCGCCTCCAATGGCGAAATGCAGGAAAATTTCGCGAATGTTAAAAACGACTATATTGAGATTCATAACTGCTATGCACTTGAATCCGCCGTATTAAATACAGATGATTACAGCAAATATGGCGATAAAATTCCCTCAAGTTGGTATAACCTGAACCTGAACATGACGCATCAGGATTTGCAGGGGCGTGAGATCAAGTTGTTCAATGATTCCACCCCATACGTAACGTATGCCGAAATGCAGAGCAGCGAATTCTTAACGAAACTGAACAAGAACTACCAGTCCGGCTCAAGCTATAAGAGCTTCTCCACCGTCACCATCACCGAGCAGGGGCAGAATATCGACGGCAAATATAGCTTCCCGGGCAATGATACGGCGCTGCAGGGGCTTAACTATCCGTTCCCGACGGTTCTGACACAGACCGATATCTTCGGCAGCACAGTCAATTTGCATTACGGCCGCTGGCCGCGCATCGGTCTCTTATGGGAAGAAAATTCCCGGAAGCTCGACCTGCTTGCGGATATCAAAACGAAAGCGGAAGACAGCACTTTGAACGACAACGAAGACGGCAAGGCGCTTTTGCAGACACATTTGCTTATCGCCAGCAGCGACGTAGATACGAGCGCAAAGCCGGAAATCAAGCTGTACGACGAAAACAGAAACGAGCTCACAAACGACGATAAGGCCGCAGCAACAGTCAGCTGCATTGTGTATAATGATGCGAATAAATGCTACGATGTCACATTCATCGGGCAGAATGTCGGCACGGTCATCGCAGAGGCGAAGCTCGGCAATTACATCGCGCGCCTTACAATCGAAGTTACGGCATCGCTCAAGCTGGAAGCTTCTTCTACGAACATTTCGGTTTATTCCGGCGACACCGATACGATCACGCTGGCCGTAAAAGACGCAAACGACAAGCAGCTGCTTGCCGAGATCGAAAAGACGCTCAGATGGGAGATTGCTGTCGATAACAACGGCGTGCAGCAGGATGTCATCGAGTGCAGTAAGGACGATATCAAGCTGAACGCAGACGGCACGTTCTCCTTGCCGCTTACCGGCTTTGCCGCGGGCGAAGCCACGGTGAGCATCACGTGCACATATCCGTACGGCGCGGCAACTGCCGCGGAGCCCGCAAAAGAGGTCACGGCTACGCTGTATATCAGCGCTACAACAAAGCCAAGTGATGTGCTTGGCCTGACAAACGGCAGCGTTTATAACCAGATTTCTCTGCCGCACACGCCGAAAAAATCCACGACCTCCTACATCGGTACGACCGTTGAATACCCGGAAAACCGCCCCGCCATGCAGGGAAGTGCGCTGTTCCTCTACGCAACGAATGCGTATACCAATTTGAAAGGCTTTACGGTCGATCAAATCGAGATCACCGCAGGGGAAACGACCTACACCGTGGTCACAGACGGCATCACGACCGATGAAAATCACACCTACACCGATGAAAATCACACCTACAAAGTGACGGTAAACGATCAGTGGACAACAGAAACGAACGACACGAAGTTCCGATACCGCGCCGTAAAGGTGGAATCCGCCGCGGCAGGCGAGATCACCCTAAAGATTGTCCTCAAAAACGGCGACGTGACCTACAACCTCACCACCCCGTACACCATCGCATCGAACACGTATACAGTGAAGTTCCTTGACACAAAGGGCAATATTCTTCTCACAAAAACAGTCGATTATGGCAAAAAGCCGGAGCTGACCGAGGATGATAAGGCTAAATTGAAAGCCGATGCCGAGTTGGGCTACACCTGCACATGGGCGCTTTCTGAAATCTACGCAGATACAAAAATTCCCCCGACATTAACGCCGAACACCTATACCATCAAGTTTGAAGCCAACGGCGGCTCGGGCATGATGCCTGCTGTTTCGTATGCTTATGATAAGATTCAAACAACGGACACCCTTCCGCCGAATACGTTCACAGGAACATCCACCTTTAAGGGCTGGACGTTGACGGCTACGGATGCAGAGCAGTATGCAGACATGAGCTCAATCAAGAGCATCATAGATTCTATGGCAATGGAGAAGAAGACCGAACTCACTCTTTACGCCGTTTGGGAAGATACCGCAGCAGGCGGCGAGACCGTTGAACCGTAAATCAACAAAAAGGCAGGTGCCGAAAATGCAGGCGATCCGCAGAAAACTGAATAGCCAAAGGGGCGCTTCCATGCTGATGGCGCTGCTGCTTATGCTGGTCGGCATCATGGTGAGCGCGGTCATCATCTCCGCCGCCACCAGCGCCGCCGTAAATAAACGCTCGGAAAAAGAACAGCAGCAGGCCTACCTCGCGGTCAGCTCTGCCGCCGAGCTCGTGCGCGACGATTTCCAAAGCCTTACGGGCCGGTATAAAGATGTTACGACCACGGTGACGTATGCGGATGGAACGACCACCACGACGAATGATACGATAAAGGCCACATGTGCGGTGGGAGATATGATCAATGACATCGGCGCACGGTTTATAGGTATGAACACGACGTCCACTTATGCAAAGACCTACACGTTCTCCGTAGACGGTTATGAAGATGTATCGGCAGAAATCCTTGTATCAGTCGGCACCGGCAGTGACGCAAGTAGCAAGGTGTATAACCTCACTGCAACATTCACAAACGGTGTGGATTCCGCACACCCCTGCCGCATGGTGTTGACTATGGAGGGCAAACTGGCGGAGGAAAGAACCTCCGGCGATGCGGGCTCGGGCTCCACGCAGGTCGTCACCCAAACACTCGAATGGAATAAGGCAAAGCTGCAAAAGGAGGTAACGGGTTGAAAAAGCTGCGTTCACAAAAAGCGGAAACACTGGTGGAAACGCTCATGGCCATCTTGGTCGTGGTGCTCGTTATGCTTTTTCTCTCCACCGCAGTTTCCACGGCCTCCAAGGTAAATGCCAAGGTGCGCAAAACCGATGTGGCTTTAACGTATAAGAATGCCGTCAAGGGCGGCGAAACCAAAACGCTGACCATTAAGGATAAAAACAGTGCCACAAAAATCATCAAGGTTCAAGTCGATGAATACACAAGCAAAAACGGCTACACGTATTACAGGGAAAGCAAAGAGCAGGGGGCGGAAACTTGAAGCTGAAAGATAAAAGAGGCTTAACGCTCGTGGAAATGCTCTGCACAGTCGCCATTTTGGTGCTTGTCAGCATGGTGATGGTGTTGGGTGTGCAGCTCGGCGTGCGCTCCTACGCAAAATCCGTTTCATATTCGGAAGCGCAGGTGCTGTGCTCCACGCTTACGACCACCATCAGCGATGAGCTGCGCTATTCCGGCACACTGAAAGTAGACGGCAGCGGCAGCGTTACGGGCTTTTTCAGCCAGCAGTTCGGCAGCGGCGATTACACCGCGTTTACCACTACGCCGGAAGGGCATGTGCAGCTTGGCGGCAAGGACATTCTGCCCGCAAAGGCGTACCCCTACGGTATTAAAGCTGAGGTAGGAAGCTTAACGTATGACGATGTTACCGCCCTTTTCACAGTGCAGCTGAGCGTAAAAGACAGCGAAAATAAAAACACGCTGGCCGAAACCACCTTTGAAGTGGAAAAGCTCAATGTGACGACCGAAGACACCGCAGAGGGCCGCGCCCGCGCCGAAGACATCCGCAATACAGAAAACTGAGAAACACCGCGCCAAACGGAATGCTCCGCAGGCGCGGTGTTTTTGCAATAAAGAAATTGTATACGCTTTGTTTTAAAAAAGTATGATTTCATGCGATTTTTCTTGCACGTAAAAAGCAAATATGATAAAATAGAAATACAGTGTATTTAAATAGTGTTCTTTATTGTGTAGAATAGATAGAATGGCTGCTTTTTATCCACTTTTTGACGAATTTGCAGAGAATATAGCGAATTCTGTCTTTGGCAAGTCATTCTATCGGTAAAAATGAAAGCGCTTTCCGATAAAAAATAAATTGTGAGACGAAACAGAAAGCGCTGCAAGGAGAAATTTATGAGTTTAAAGGAAAAAATACTCATCGCGGACGATTCGGAAATGAACCAAATGCTCCTTGAGGAAATACTCAGCGATAAATACGAATATGTCATGGCAAAAGACGGCACAGAAGCCGTCGATATCCTCGAAAAAAACGAGGATATCGACCTCGTGATGCTCGACATCAATATGCCGAAAATGGACGGTTTCGACGTGCTGGAGATTATGAATCTGCGGCATTGGATCAGCGAGGTGCCGGTTATCATCATCTCGTCCGAAAGCGATGTGGATTTCATCCGCCGCGGCTATGACCTCGGCGCTTCGGATTACATCAGCAGACCGTTCGATCTGACGGTCGTCCGCCGCCGTGTCGAAAATACGCTCATGTTGTATGCCCGCCAAAAGCGCCTTGTGCGTCTTGTGGAGGAGCAGGTCTACGAGCGTGAAAAGACGAACAACACGATGATCAATATTTTGAGCCATGTTATCGAATACCGCAACAACGAAAGCGGCCAGCATATTCTGCATGTGCGCATGATGACGGACGTTCTCCTGCGCCGCTTGATTGAGATCACGGATAAATACCCGCTGACGGAAACGGATATCTCTATGATCGCTTCGGTTTCCGCACTGCACGACATCGGTAAGATCAGCGTTCCGAAAGCGATTTTAAATAAACCCGGCAAGCTCGACCCCGAAGAGTGGGAGATTATGAAGAGTCACGCCGCCATCGGTGACTCGATGCTGTGCGACATCGGTATGCAGCAATCCGAAACGCTGATGAATCTGGCGCATGAGATCTGCCGCTGGCACCACGAGCGTTGGGACGGCCGCGGCTACCCGGATGGTCTCAAGGGCGATGAGATTCCGATTTCCGCGCAGGTCGTCGCCATGGCAGACGTGTACGACGCGCTTACAAGCGAACGCTGCTACAAAAAGTCGTTCGACCACGCGACCGCTATTAAAATGATTACAAACGGCGAATGCGGCGCTTTCAATCCGCTTTTGATACAGTGCCTTTTGGACGTGCAGGATCAGCTTTTCGAGAACATGCACACAGACCCCAGACGGTTCGATTACCGTCAGGAAGCAAAGCGCCTTTCCGATGAAATGCTCGAGCAAAAAGAACTTATGCCTAATAACCGTGCGCACAGCCTGCTCACCTTCGAGCAGAAAAAGGCGGAATTCTTCGCAGAGCAGTGCGGTGGTATCCAGTTTGAATTTGACCACTGGACAAATACCATACATCTCAAAGATTGGAATGCGCCGGTCGATCAACGAGAAAAATCCATGTATCTGACGGAATGGAACGACGTTTCGCTGCTCTCTGAAAAGGATTGGCTCGCTATGCGTGAAAAGCTGAAAGCAACAACGCCGGAAAGACCGGAAGTGAAAATGATTGTGCAGATCCCCGTTAACGGGGAATATCGCTGGCAGCGCCTTACGGCAAAATCGCTTTGGACAACTAAATACAAAAATTATGCCGGCGTGCTTGGACACTTTGAAGATATTCAGGATGAAATGGTGCGGCGCGGAGAAGATGTGCTCGAAAAATGCTCTGAATATAGTGTGTCTCATCTTTTGAAAGATTTGAGCCGCGTGTTTGAGGTTGTGCGCCTTGTTGATCCGAAAACGAATGAGAACCTTGATCTAGATAAAGACGGCAAAGTAATCACTACGCCGATACACTGCTATGAAATTTGGGGCAGAAACGAGCCGTGCGAAAACTGTATTTCTTCCCGCTCTCTGGAAGGAAAAGAGTGGGTCACCAAGCTTGAAATGCGTGACAGGCAAATGTACTTCGTGCTTTCTAAACATATCAACGTCAACGGACGTACCTGCACACTGGAGATTGCTTCGCATGAAGACGAAGCGGAGTGCACACGCTGCGGCGGCGACAACGATGCGCCAACGCGTTCTTCGTTTATGAACTTCTACCGCGATACCCTGACCGGAACGTACACGAGACTGTATCTTGAGAGTTTCCAGTCCAATTTGGAAAACGCAGATGCCGTGGCAATCGTGGATGTTGACCTTTTTAAGCAGATTAACGATACATACGGCCACCCTGTGGGCGATGAAGCGCTGAAAACCATCGCGAATACAATCCGTTCCGGCATCCGCGGCAGCGATACGCTCATCCGCTACGGCGGGGACGAGTTCCTCCTCATCTTCTCCAAGATCGGCGAAGAGGTTTTCTATGAGCGTTTAAAGCAGCTCAGACGCGCCGTGCAGGAGACAAAATTGCCGGATTACCCCGAGGTGAAGCTTGATGTCAGCCTTGGCGGCGTATACCGCGTACACCCGCTCTCCGAAGCCATTCGGCAGGCAGACCTGCGCATGTACGAAAATAAAGCGAAACACGCGAATGGAAATCATGCGGCATGCAGATAGAAATTGCAGAAAGGTGACAGATTATGAAGCTTGAAGAATTATATCAGAAAATCGGCGGCGACCTCAAAAACGTGATGAAACGCATCCCGAATGAGGCAATGATCGGCAAGTTCGTGCGCAAATACGCAAACGACCCGACCTATAACCGGCTTACAGCAGCTGTGGAAGCCAAAAACTGGAAAGATGTTTTCATTGCGGCGCACACCTTAAAGGGTGTGGCACAGAACCTCGGCTTCGACCGCCTGCAAAAATCGGCATCCGCTTTAACGGAGGCCGTGCGCGGCGCCGTTCCGCTGACAGACGAATCGCTTTTTGAAGAGGTCTGCAAAGATCAGAAGGAGATCGTGGAGGCCATCGAAAAGCTCGATTGATATGACTTAACAGATATGCCGGTTCTATGGACCGGCTTTATTTGTGTTCAGTTCCCTGTGCAATGCGGCGGAACGGTTTGGGGGAGAATAGGTCGCGCGCTGCGGCGGCAGCTTACAATAGAGAAAAAAAGGAGAATGCCGCATGAATATATTCACAAAACTTTTGGAGACGCTCGGAAATAATTTCTGGCTTATCATCATTCTTTGCCTTGAGGTTATTCTGGCGGTTTGGCTGCCGTGCTTTGCACGCGGTAAAAAGAAAAATCGTGCCGCAGAGCCGGATGGCCACAGCGTGCAGGGCGCACTCATAGCGCTTATGGTCATCTGGAATGTTGATTTAAAGGGTCTTTTCGTCTTGCCGCTCGGCGGTGCCGTCACGGTGCTTCTGGGCTGCATCGCAGGGGATTATGTCGGTGCGAAAAAGCCCCTGCCGTCGGCTTTCGTCATTTTGCGGAAATTTCGACGAATTGATTGTGAAAATAGATGGTTTTGCAAAAAAAGTAGACAAATTTTTGATGATGTAGTATACTGGTGTTAAACGGGAGAGCAAGTCGATCTTTTGCACAAAAACAAATAAACGGCTGAATTTTCATGTTGTTACATGATGAGTTCAGACAACAAAAAGGAGATTTTGAAATGAAGAAAGAGCAAAACCGGCATTCCCTTCACCTCATCCGTCAAAACGTTCCGCAGTTTATTTTGCTTGTCATTTTTTCCGTGCTGCTGGGCGTTTCCGTCATCGCGGTGTCTATTTTGATGAAAATGTTCCTCGACATCGCCACAAACGCAAGTGCCATGCCGCTCACCACATGTCTCATCATCGCGGTCGGCGTTTTGCTCGTGCTCGGCATCTCGCAGGTCGTCACGTCCGTTTTGCAGGGCAAGCTTTCCTGCCGCATGGAGCTTTCTCTGCGCAGCGCCATGGTGGAGCACCTATACCGCACAGACCTAAGGACATTCGACAGCGGCGCAGCGGATAACTACTTCACGCGCATGACAAAAGACGCGGAGACCCTCTCGAATTTCTACTCCAAAACGCTCATCCCGAGCATCTTTTTCGAGAGCTTCACGTTCGTCGTCAGCTTTATTTTGATGTTCCTCCTCGAGTGGAAACTCGCGGTCGTCATGATCGTCGTCGTGCCGATTTTGATTTTCACCATGATCCGCATCTCCCCAAAGCTCGAGATGAACAGCATTCAGATTATGCAGAACGAAGACAAAAACCGCAATATCTTACAGGAGTTTTTGAGCCAGTACATGCTGTTTAAGTCCTACGGCGTGCTCGGCTGGGTGCAGAAGCGCGTGGGGGATACATACGCGCAAAAGCAGAAGTATGTCGGCAAACTCAGCGTTTTGCAGGGCGCCATCGGCTTTCTCAATAACTTCCTCGGCGTCGGCATGTTCATCATCGCGCTCGGCATGGGCTCATTTCTCGTCGTGCGCGGCGAAACGACCGTCGGCACGCTCATCGCCGTCGTGAACCTCGTCAGCTTCTTCTACGGCCCGTTCCTGCACATTTCGGGCTGGATGGCCGAGGTCAACGAAGTGAAGGTCTCCACAAACCGCATCGGGGAAATCCTCTCCATGCCGACCGAAAATAGCACACAAACCGCAAAGCCCGCTGTCCAAAATGTAGGCAGCGCAGCACTCACCGCAAAAGACCTCTCCTTTGCGTATGACGAAGAAAAAGTTATCCTGTCCCACGCCGAAACGCAGGTGCACACGGGCGAGATCGTCGCGCTTACCGGCGAAAACGGCAGCGGCAAAAGCACGCTCACAAAGCTGCTCATCGGCTTTTATACGCCCACGGGCGGCGAGGTCGAGCTCAAAATCGGCAATAAAACCGTGCGCGGCGCGGAAATTCGCAATTATTTAAGCTACGATTCCGGCTTCGTCTCCGTTTTTGCGGGCACGCTCAAAGAGAATATCTGCATGGATCAGCCGTTTGACGAGAAAAAGTTTCGCAAGGCTGTCGAACTCGCCAACCTCACGGAGTTTGTAAACGAAAAAACAGCGGACTACGAGATCGAGCCGGAGGGCAAAAATCTCTCCAGCGGTCAGCGCCGCAAGGTCGCGCTGGCGCGCATTTTCTATGATGACCGCCCGGTCTTCGTGCTCGATGAGCCCACCGCAAACCTCGATAAAGCCTCCGCAGAGGGCATGTTTGAGGCTCTGAAGCAGGTCTGCAAAGACAAGATCTGCATCATCGTCACGCACGACGCGTTCATCTCCGAGAAGTGCGATCGCGTGCTGCATTTGAATAACAAAAAGGTCACAGGATGACCGCAATACGATTTGCATAATAAGGCAATATGAACTCTGCCACTCGCAACGAGCGGTGGGTGTGGCTTAGCTCCGGGCAATTCCGCCCTTGCGGCAAGGCTCGTCGTAGAGAACGCCTGCGCCGAGTGGCTTATAAATCTTGAGCATTGCTGATGGGCCATTTTTAACAAAATTTATCTTTTTTACAAAAAATCAAAATTTTTTCAAAAACCTAATTGACAACCGAAAAAATGTGTGCTACAATGCACTAAACCGTTGAGGAAGAGTGAGTACGCTTTAGGCAACTTTTCTCACAGAGAGTCGTGGATGGTGGAATCACGGCGGAAAGATAAAGCGGAATGGACTTCTGAGGGCGAACAGAAAAGGATTTCCTGAGTATGTGAGACGGAGTGTGGCTCTCCGTAAACAAAGGTCTGCGTATGATGGTACGCGTAAGAGGGTGTGTGTTTCACATACCAAGCCGGGTGGCACCGCAGGAATTTTGATCCTGTCCCAGCAAGTGATTGCAGGGACAGGATTTTTTGTTTTTCAGGGAGGTTATTTCATGTTTGTTTACACAAAACGATGGCGCAGCCGCGCTGCATCTGAAATTTTGAACCCGCATTTGAACGCATTAAAACAAACCTGAAAGGATCGATAAATTTATGAAACTCAAAAACGTATTTGCCATGATCACCGCTGCCGCTATGACCCTCAGCCTCGCCGCTTGCAGCGGTCAGAACACAGCTTCTTCCACATCCTCCGCGTCAAGCGACTCTTCTTCGTCCGCCGCTTCCGAAAGCAGTGTGTCGAGTGAAAAGAGCACCGCAAGCGAAGAATCTTCCGGCGCATCGTATACCATCGGCATCTGCAATTACGTCGATGACGCTTCCTTAAACCAGATCGTTGAGAACATCAATGCACGTCTCGCCGAGATTGAAAGCGAGCAGGGCATCACAATCAACGTGAAGTACGACAACTGTAACGCCGACGCGAACGTCATGAATCAGATCATCGCAAACTTTGCAGCCGATAACGTAGATCTCATGGTCGGTGTCGCGACCCCGGTCGCCATGGCGATGCAGTCCGCAACCGAAGACAGCAAAACGCCTGTCGTGTTCGCCGCCGTGTCCGACCCGGTCGGCGCGGGTCTTGTCGCTTCCCTTGAAGAGCCGGGCAGCAACGTGACGGGCTCCTCCGATAACCTCGATACCAACTCCGTCATGAACCTCATCTTCGCCCAGAACCCCGATGCCAAGAAGATCGGCCTTTTGTACGACGTAGGACAGGATTCCTCCACCGCCGCCATCGAGCACGCAAAGGCGTACCTCGACGACAAAGGTGTTGAATATGTAGAGCGCACCGCAACGACCGCCGAAGAAGTCGCGCTCGCCGCACAGGCTCTCGTTTCCGACGGTGTAGACGCCGTGTTCACCCCGACCGATAACACCATCATGAAGGCAGAGCTCGCTATTTACGAGACCTTTGCTGACGCAGGCATCCCGCACTACACCGGCGCCGATTCCTTCGCCCTCAACGGTGCGTTCCTCGGCTACGGCGTCGATTACGCAAACCTCGGCCGTGAGACCGCAGACATGATCACTTCCATCCTCACCGAAGGCAAAGACCCGGCGACCACACCGGTCATCACGTTCGACAACGGCACCGCAACGGTCAACACCGAAATCTGCGAAAAGCTCGGCCTCGACTTCAATACCGTCTCCGAAGCTTTTGCCCCGTACTGCACGAGAGTGGAGGAGATCACGACCGCAGAGAGCTTCAGCGATCTCGAGTCTTAATTTAAATCTCTCAAAAAGCTTATCCTACCCCATAAGCTTTCAAACACTTCATACTACCATACTTCATCAATACCTTACTTTACCCATAAGAATGCAATCACCGCTGCCATGCACCCGGTTTTCGGGCGCGTGGCTTCGGCATATCACCACAAATCTTCAAAACGAGGAGTTTTTGTATGTCTTTCGATTCAATCCTGACCCTTGGGCAGACAGCGCTGGAACTCGGTCTCATCAGCTCGCTGACTGTTTTGGCACTGTTTTTGAGCTATTCCATGCTGAACGTATGCGACCTTTCCACAGACGGTTGCTTCACGCTCGGCGCGGTCGTCGGCGCGTCCGTCGCGCTTTCCGGGCATCCGTTTCTGGCAATCCCCGCCGCTATGGCGATCGGCATGGTCTCCGGCTTCGTCACGGCTCTTTTACAGACGAAAATGGGCATTGATAGTCTGCTTGCCGGCATCATCGTCAATACCGCGCTTTATTCCGTCAACATCGGCATCATGAACGGCGCGTCGCTTCTGAACCTCAATAATTCTGATACGGTCTTCACCAAAATGCGTTCGGTGCTCGAAAACACACCGCTTGCAGGGCAATATAAGCTTATCGTCATCATCATCGCGGTTGTACTCGTGGCGGTCGTTTTGGGACTTTTCCTCCGCACACGTCTCGGCCTCGCCATTCGTGCGACGGGCAATAACCCGGACATGGTTCGCTCCTCGTCCATCAACCCGGTTAAAACGACCATCATCGGCCTGTGCATTTCCAATGCGTTTACGGCGCTTTCAGGTTGCTTGCTCGCGCAGTCGCAAAAGTCTGTCAGCATCGATATCGGCACCGGCATGGTTACGGTTGCGCTGGCATCGCTCCTCATCGGCGGCGCGTTCTTCGGCAAGGGCAAAATTCCGCTGCGTATCTTCGGCATGGTCGTCGGTGCGTTCGTGTTCCGCCTTGTGTATACCATCGCGCTGCGATTCAACCTGCCCGCGTTCATGCTCAAGTTCGTCTCGTCCGTTATTGTCATTCTGGCAATCTCCGGGCCGTACCTCAAAAAACAGCTTCCGTATCTGAAGCGCCGTTTCGGAAAGGAGCGCACCCATGCTTAAACTCACGCATATCTCGAAGACCTTCAACCCCGGCACGGTCAACGCCAAAAAGGCGATCGAAGACCTCAGCTTCCACGCCGCAAAGGGCGATTTCATCACCGTCATCGGCGCAAACGGCGCGGGCAAATCCACGCTCTTCAACGCCATTTCCGGCAGCTTTTTCACGGACAGCGGCAAGATCGAGCTTGACGGCAAGGACATCACGTTCATGCCGGAGTATAAGCGTGCCCGCAGCATCGGCCGCCTGTTTCAGGACCCCATGCGCGGCAGCGCACCGGGCATGACCATCGAAGAAAACCTCGCGCTCGCAGCGGGGCACGGCGGTTGGCTCAGCTCCATCTCCCGCAAGGACAGACAGGCGTTTCGCGAACGCCTCTCCCTGCTCGGTATGGGGCTCGAAGACCGCATGACCCAGCCCGTGGGTTTGCTTTCCGGCGGCCAACGTCAGGCGCTCACGCTTATGATGGCCACATATAACCCACCGAAGCTCCTTCTGCTCGACGAGCATACCGCCGCGCTTGACCCCGCCACCGCCGAGAAGGTGCTCGAGATCACGAAAAACACTGTGGAGGAAAACCACCTCACGTGCATGATGATTACGCACAATATGCAGTCCGCACTGGAGCTCGGCAACCGCACCATCATGATGAACGCCGGTAAGATCATTCTGGACGTCACCGGCGAAGAGCGTGCCCACATGACTGTTGCCGACCTCCTCGACCGCTTCAAGCAAGCCGCCGGCAAAGCCCTCGATAATGACCGTATGCTTTTGAGCGAAGCAGAGTAAAACGCAGCATTTCCCATATTGTAATTTCAATTTTACCGTGTTATACTATGTGAAGAATATTCATGTAGTATAACACGGCTTTTTTGATATGGGTGAGGATAATGGCTAAAAACTCCGATTTAAATCGCGCGGCAAAAGCGAAAAAAGATGAATTCTACACGCAGTTGTCAGTAATAGAAAAAGAAATGCGCTATTATAAAGATTTCTTTAGTGGCAAGGTCGTTTTTTGTAATTGTGACGATCCTTTTGAAAGCAATTTCTTTAAGTACTTTGCTATGAATTTTAATGCTTTGCATATAAAAAAGCTGATAGCCACATGCTATGTAACCTCACCATTTGCAGGGGAGGAACTTCCTTATTATATTGAAAAAAACGGGCAAATTTCTTTTGAGCAAACGGCAAATACTGAACAAAGTAGAGCATATAAAGTTGAAATCACAGAAGTAACTGATGAAAACGGTGATGGAAGAACAGATCTTACTGATGTGGAATATCTGCTGCGCAATCGTAAAAACACAATGCAGTCCCTTGAGGGAGACGGTGACTTTCGCAGCGAAGAATGTATTGCATTGCTGAAAGAATCCGATGTTGTGGTTACAAATCCGCCTTTTTCGTTGTTTCGGGAATTTATCGCACAATTAGTTAAGTATGAAAAACATTTTTTGATTATTGGAAATGTCAACGCGATAACCTATAAAGAGGTTTTTCCACTTATTATGCAAAATAAGTTGTGGCTCGGTGCATCTATTCATAGCGGCGACAGAGAATTCAGAGTGCCGGACAGTTATCCACTGAAAGCGTCAGGATACCGAATTGACGAAAACGGTGTAAAATATATTCGTGTAAAAGGCGTCAGATGGTTTACAAATATTGATTATGCAGTTCGTCACGAAAAACTGGTTTTGTATAAACAGTACCACGGGCATGAAGATGAATACCCCAAGTATGATAATTACGATGCAATCAATGTGGATAAAACATCTGAAATACCTTGTGATTATTTTGCTGATATAGGAGTGCCGATTACATACTTAGACAAACACAATCCGGATCAGTTTGAGATTGTTGCAGCAGATTATGATGTAGCGCAGCCCGTTGATTTAGAAAATGGGAAGCATGGTACGGGCAGGTTTTATTTATCAGAAAGTATTGACAAATATGATGAAATGAATCATACTTCGACCGACCGACCGACCGACCGACCGACCGACCGACCGACCGACCGACCGAAACGCAGATTATACAGCCGCATTGTCATTCGCAGAAAGATGTAACGGAATCATTGGCGTACCAATCACATTCCTTGACAGATATTGCCCGGATCAGTTTGAACTTGTCGGAGCAACGGAAAGTGAAGGCAAGGGATTCTCAAATGGATTGTGGAATGATACAAGCGGAGTTGCACAGCCAGTCGTCCGAGGAGAGCGCAAATATAAACGACTGTTTATCCGTTACAAGTTGTAATGGCGTTATGGGTGTACCTATTACTTTCATTGATAAATTTAATCCAGAGCAATTTGAAATAATAGGATGCAGCGATAATGGTTATGTACCAGATATCTTCAAACTTCCGCATTTCAAAAAACACAATGAGCCGTATATTGACGGAAACAAGAAATACACAAGAATATTTATACGCAGAAAGCGGTGAAACAAAATGAAAATCGAACTGCACGAAATCTCGGTTCGAGATGTAACAAAAGGATACATAGACAGCGCGGAAAACGGCGTCGTGGGATATGACGGGAAATTAAACATTCGCCCTGCTTTTCAGCGCGAATTTATTTATAAAGATAAGCAGCGTGACGAAGTGATTCGGACAATTAAAAAGAAATTCCCGTTGAACGTGATGTATTGGGTAAAAGACGATAGCGGTAATTATGAATTGCTGGACGGACAGCAGCGAACAATCAGTGTTTGCCAATATGTCAGCGGCGATTTTTCTATTGACCATCTGTATTTTCATAATTTAACGGAAGCTGAACAGCAACAAATTTTAGATTATCCTCTGATGATTTATATTTGTGAGGGAACAGATAAAGAAAAGCTGGACTGGTTCAAGATCATCAATATTGCAGGCGAGCAATTAACTGCGCAGGAACTTCGCAATGCAATTTACACGGGCGAGTGGCTGACCGAAGCGAAGAAGTATTTCAGCAAAAGCCAATGCCCGGCTTATCAAATTGCAGGCGATTATCTAAGCGGCAGTGCCATTCGGCAAAATTACCTTGAAACCGCTATCAAGTGGATTGCCGACCGCGACGGCATCGAAATTGAAGATTATATGTCGCGGCATCAGCATGATACAAACTGCAATGAATTGTGGCTGTATTTCCAGACAGTTATAAATTGGGTAAAAGCAACTTTCCCGAATTTCCGCAAAAAATTGATGTCCGGGCTTGATTGGGGCATTTATTATAATAAATATGGTAGCGTTGCGTATGACCCTAAAGCTCTTGAAACTCGTATTGTTGAATTGATAAAGGATTATCAAAATAACTATATTACGAACCAAAAAGGGATTTATGAGTATCTGCTTGATGGGCAGGAAAAGCATTTGAATATCCGAGCATTTTCACCCGAAATAGCAGAGGCAGCTTATGAGCAGCAAAACGGTATTTGTCCGAAGTGTGGTAAACATTTTAAATTTGAAGAAATGCAAGCGGACCACATCACGCCATGGAGTAAAGGCGGAAAAACAACACCCGATAACTGTCAAATGCTCTGTGCGGATTGTAACCGAAGAAAAAGTAATATTTAGTAACCAAAGCAAAAAGCAGATGCCCCGAATCCACATCGGGTGCATCTGCTTTTTCTGTTCCAAAACGGCGGAGATATCCGCCGTCGTTCCTTTACGGATGGTGATGCTTTTTTAATACAATTCCCAAATCTTTATATGTAAAGCGTTATTTTTCCTTGTTTTCCGGCGCAATCTCCGCTTCAATCTTATCCAAGCGGCGATTGATCTTCTTTTGGTTTTCCAGAACAAGGTCAAGCTTTTTATGCAGATCATCGATGATGAGCTCGCTTTTTAAGTTGATCTTATAGTCATTCTCTGCACGCTGACGGTCTTTCGCTTCTTGGCGGTTCTGGCTCATCATGATGAGCGGCGCTTGCACGGCAGCAATGCACGAAAGCACGAGGTTTAACAGAATAAACGGGTATTCGTCAAATGCTCTCGAACCCAAAACGAGGTTTATGACCATCCAAATGACCATGACGGCGATAAAACTGAAAATAAACGCCCAACTGCCCGCAAAGCGCGCCACTGCGTCTGCGGCACGCTGCCCAAACGTCATGTGCTCGTCCTTGTCTGCGTTTTTTGTGACTTCCGTTGCAATCAGCTGATGAATCAGTTCCTCATCCGTGAATTCCTCGTCCGTCACATGTAAAAGCTCGCTGATAATTTGGTTGCGTTTCGCGCCTTTTTTCATAGTAAACTTACCTCTTATCCCAGGATTCTTCGCCGCATTTCGGCGTTATCTCCAGTCTATTACAAAACCGCGTGCGTTGTCAACCGCAAGGTGTAAAAATAGTGAAAAAACGCATATTCGCGGTTTTGCCTTGCGAATATGCGTTTTGAAATTCAATAAGCTTTAGTGCGTCAGCACTTGCCGCACGGCTTTCTGCCAACCATTGTAGCGTGCTTCGCGCTCGGTATTATCCATCTCCGGTGTGAAGCAGCTGCGGTGCGTGTCGCGCAGGCGCACGCCGTTCGGCTCCGGGCGCTCATCGAGCGGACCCCAAAGCAGCACCGGCACATTCAGGTCTTTCGCAAGGCGGGCACATTCGTATTCCGTGCCGAAGTTGCAGTGTGGCAGGAAAAGTCCGTCGATCTTCTCTTTTTTGAATTTCTCTGTCTGGTCGGCGCAAAACCGATTTTAATGTGGCTCATAGTGTTCCTCCTTAAAAGTATGTCTCATGCGGTTCAGCCGCGTTTTTTTTGTTTCTATTCTAGCATAAGCCATTTAGAATCGATGATACAGCCTGCAAATTCGCCCTATATTCTGTATGACTCGTGCTTTCGTCGTTTTCAGCGAAAAAATGGGACTAAAACGTCCGATAGGGATATTGCAAAACCAAACAAACGGACTTTTGCAGCTCATTTTGTATAAGCGTCACGGCAAGGTGGTAGGGGATACCCTGTTTTTCGAGCGGCTTACGCAAGGTGTCACCGAAGAAGCCCATGCGCACAGGTCTCATTTCTAAAAAAGCGCCTGCTTTTACACATGGCTCTTGACAAGCGAAAGAAACAGGCGTACAATAAGCTTGCAAGTTTGCATTGACTAACCCGAAACAAAGTCGTTAGGGTGCAAAAACGATGAAACAAAAGGAGTACGTAGAACCAAAACGGTAATGAGCAGCCTTTATGGGTGCTTCCCGTGATGCACGCTTTGTTGTCTGTCCTCGTGTACCGTACAGAGTGGGAAACAGAGAATACCTGTGGCGCGTCTAATTGTTCCTATAAGCGCAATGTAAACCGCTGTATTCCAATGCTGCGGAAAGAGAAAGTTATATCGAAAGTCTAAATGGAGCAATTTCATCTTTTTGGTTCGAAAATTGCCAAAATGTTTCTTTTGAGCTGTATGTACATCGTATGCGCGTCTGTACTGAACCCGCAAAATCGGCATGAAACCTGTGATTGTTTAAACTAACCGATTCTGTTTTAACAAATTGTCCAAAATGGTACGGCTAACTCGCAGTTTGGTTTTTACAAATAATAGAAAATTGTGTTTTTTGTGTGAAAACTGTTGAAGTTAGGTAAAAATCGTGCTATTCTTTTGCTAGAACAAACAAGGTGGTGAATGAATATGAAAATGCATAAGCATTTTGCAAGGCTTACCGTTTTGTTCTTCGTGCTGACTCTCATCAGTGGACACATGAAAAAATAATTTTATGAGCCGCATGGTTAAAATGCGGCTCGCAATACAGGAGGTATTTTTATGAATTGGGCAAAAATCGGTCTTTTCGCAGCAGGTGTTCTGTTTGGTACCGCCGGCATCAAGGTGCTCGGCAGCAAGGACGCTAAGAAGGTCTACACCGAGACCACTGCAGTTGCTCTGCGTGCCAAGGAGTGCGTCATGACAACGGTCACGACCATCAAGGAGAACGCAAACGACATCCTGACCGACGCTAAGGAGATCAACGAGCAGCGTGCTACCGATGCTGCCGCAGAGGTCATCGAAGATGCAGCTTGCGCATGCACGGAAGAAACTGCTTCCGCGGAAGAATCCACCGAAGCTTGATCGCGGGTCTATCCCGGGTCTGAATTACCGGAGAGCCGCCGAAAGCGGCTCTCTTTTTTCGTTCATCCGCTCTGTTTTTCGGAGCTTCCATATATTGTTGCATAGAAGGATAAAGTTATGAAGTGTAAAATTCTGCATGAAGCGCGCGGGCACATGCGTGTACATCTCGTCTGCGGCCGCATGACGCTGAAAGAAGCCGACGTTTTAGAGTATTACCTGCGCGCCGTGGACGGTGTAAAGGAAGTTAAGGTCTACGACCGCACACAGGACGCCGTCATCGTCTATCAAAACGACCGCACATCCCTTATTCGTGCGCTCGCGACATTCTCGTTCGCAAAAGCCGAAAGCATGGAGCTTGTGCCGGATCACACCGCCCGCGCCTTGAACCGCGAGTTTGAAGACAAGCTCGTCTTCACGGTGCTGCGCCGCGCCATGGCTAAAATGTTCTTCCCGGCGCCCATTCGCATGATGCTTGCCATCATCCGCTCCGCAAAGTACATCAAAGAGGGCGTTAAGGCGCTGCTGCACGGTCATCTCTCCGTTGCTGTGCTTGACGCCACGGCTGTCACTGTTTCTCTTGTACGCGGTGATTTCGATACGGCAAGCTCCGTTATGTTCATGCTGCGCCTCGGCGAGATCCTCGAGGAGTGGACGCACAAAAAGTCTGTTGCCGACCTCGCGGGCGCCATGTCCCTCAATGTCGATAAGGTCTGGCTCAAGACGAACGGCACCGAGGTGCTCATGCCAATCGGCGACATTCAGGCGGGCGACCGCATCGTTGTGCGCACGGGCAATATGATTCCGCTCGACGGTAAGGTCGTCGAGGGTGAAGCCCTGGTCAATCAAGCCTCTATGACCGGCGAATCTCTGCCGGTGCAGAAGTCCGTCGGCAGCTACGTGTATGCCGGCACCGTCGCCGAAGAGGGCGAGTGCGTCATCTGCGTCGAAAAAGCCATGGGCGGCGGTCGTTATGACCGTATCGTCCGCATGATCGAAGAGTCCGAAAAATTGAAATCCACCGCAGAAGACAAGGCTTCCCGCCTTGCCGATAAGCTTGTGCCGTACACGCTTGGCGGCACGGCGCTGACCTATCTGCTCACGCGCAACGTCACAAAGATGCTCGCCGTGCTGATGGTCGATTTCTCCTGCGCGTTAAAGCTCTCCATGCCGATCGCGGTGCTGTCCGCCATGCGCGAGAGCAGCGCACACCATATTTCCGTCAAGGGCGGCCGCTTCATGGAGGCCGTTGCAAACGCCGATACCATTGTGTTCGATAAAACCGGCACGCTGACGTACGCAACACCGCGTGTCGCCATGATCGAAACGTTCGGCGACCGTGAGGAAAGCGAAATGCTGCGCCTTGCCGCCTGCCTTGAGGAGCATTACCCGCACTCCATGGCAAACGCTGTCGTGGCCGAAGCCAAGGACCGCGGCCTCTCCCACGAAGAGTACCATTCTCGCGTGGAATACGTCGTCGCGCACGGCATTTCCAGCACTGTGGAGGGCAAAAAGGTCATTATCGGCAGCGCGCACTTCGTTTTTGAAGACGAGGGCTGCGTAATCCCGGAGGGCGAAGAAGCAAAGTTCAACGCACTTCCGGCCGAGTATTCGCACCTTTATCTGTGCATTTCCGGTGTGCTCGCAGCCGTCATCTGTATCTCCGACCCGCTGCGTAAGGAAGCAAAGGACGCCATCCGCGCTCTGCACGCTTGCGGCATCAAGAAGGTTGTCATGATGACCGGCGATAACCACAAGACCGCCGAAGCCGTTGCAGCGGAGGTCGGCGTAGATGAGTTCTACGCCGAAGTGCTGCCGGAGGATAAGGCGAACTTCATCCGCCGCGAAAAAGAAATGGGCCGCACCGTTATCATGGTCGGCGACGGCGTGAACGATTCTCCGGCGCTGTCCGAAGCAAGCGTCGGCGTTGCCATCAATACCGGCGCCGCCATTGCCAGAGAGATCGCGGACATCACCGTTGCGGCAGGCGATCTCTATGAGCTCGTCACCCTGCGTCAGCTCAGCACTGCGCTCATGGCGCGCATCCACCGCAACTACCGTTTCATCGTCGGCTTCAACCTCATGCTTATCCTGCTCGGCGTAGGCGGAATCATCCAGCCGACTACCTCCGCACTCCTGCACAATATGTCCACACTCGGCATCAGCCTCAAAAGCATGACAGATCTTCTGCCGGAAAAAGCAGAGGAAGAGTAAGAAAAGAAACTTCCCGTAACGGTGGTCAAAAGTTTTCGCCAGCCTTCTTCAAAAGACTGCGGGTGCTTAGGGCAGCGCCCTAAGTTGCTTTCATCAGAAAGCGAAACCTCTTTGCCTACATAAAATTAGGAAAGTTGATTTGAATGTCCGGGGGGCATTCAAATCGTAGGGAACTCGGTTGCATGGGTTCCTGCAAGGGCGGTCAATGACCGCCCTTTTTTATATCCAAACCCGCGCTTTGCCGCGCCGCTCTGCGGTGCCCTTTCACGCTTTATTGCACAATGGGTAAAAGGGTACAAAAAGAAATTTAAAATAAAGCGCATTTACTACTCGACAAGACGCCAACTTCGGTGTATACTGGTAGGGTGCTTGCGGCAGGAACCGCAAAAACGAACACAATATCTTGTGGTTACGCATAAATATTCAATATAAAGAAAATTATGGAAACTGATTATGAAAACCAAAGGGGCTGGAAACATGCAGCTCCCGCGGGCGATATGAAGGAGCGGTAAGGAACATGAAGATCATTAAGAGAAACGGCTCGGAAGCAGCGTTCGATATCACTAAGATTATCGTCGCTGTCTCCAAGGCAAATAAAGAGATCGACGAGCGTCAGAGACTTACGAACGAACAAATTCGCACAATTGCTGCAAATGTCGAAGGAGCGTGCGTCGCCATGGGGCGTGCAGCGTCCGTGGAAGAAATACAGGACCTCGTAGAAAAGCAGATCATGGGGCAGGGTGCGTTCGACGTCGCTAAGGAGTATATCTGTTACCGCTATACGCGTTCGCTTGCGCGCCGCGCCAATACCACCGATAACCAGATTCTCAGCCTTATCGAGTGCAACAACGAGGAAGTCAAGCAGGAAAACGCGAATAAAAATCCAACCGTAAACAGCGTCCAGCGCGATTACATGGCCGGCGAGGTCTCCAAAGACATCGCGCGCCGCATTTTGCTTCCGCGCGAAATCGTCGAAGCACATGAGCAGGGCATCATCCATTTCCATGATATGGACTATTTCGCGCAGCACATGCACAACTGTGACCTCGTAAACCTCGAAGACATGCTGCAAAACGGCACCGTCATCACCGGCACGCTCATTGAAAAGCCGCACAGCTTCTCCACCGCCTGCAACATCGCCACGCAAATCGTCGCGCAGGTTGCAAGTAACCAGTACGGCGGTCAGAGCATCAGCCTCGCACACCTCGCGCCGTTCGTGCAGATCTCCCGCGAGAAAATCCGCCGTGAGGTCGAAGTCGAGATCGGCGAGCTTGGCGTTTCCCCGGATGAGGCCCAAATCTCCAAAATGGTGGAGCGCCGTCTGCGTGAGGAGATCAAGCGCGGCGTGCAGACCATCCAGTATCAGGTCGTGACTTTGATGACGACGAACGGTCAGGCGCCGTTCATCACCGTGTTTATGTATCTGAACGAGGCGAAAAACGAGCGCGAAAAGCGCGACCTCGCCATGATTATCGAGGAAGTGCTGCTCCAGCGCTATGAGGGCGTCAAAAACGAAAAGGGCGTGTGGGTTACCCCGGCATTCCCAAAGCTCATTTATGTTTTGCAGGAGGATAACATTACCCCCGGCAGCGAATACTATTACCTCACCGAGCTTGCCGCAAAGTGCACAGCAAAGCGCATGGTGCCGGACTATATCTCCGAAAAGAAGATGAAAGAGCTCAAAGAGGGCAACTGCTTCCCAGTCATGGGTTGCCGCAGCGCGTTAAGCCCGTGGAAGGATGAAAACGGCAACTATAAGTTCTACGGCCGCTTCAATCAAGGCGTCGTCACACTGAATCTTGTCGATGTCGCGCTCAGCTCCGGCGGCGATATGGAAAAATTCTGGAAGGTCTTCGATGAGCGCCTCGACCTGTGCTATCGCGCACTCATGTGCCGCCACAACCGCTTGAAGGGCACATTGTCTGACGCCGCGCCAATCCTCTGGCAGTACGGCGCAATCTCCCGCCTCAAAAAAGGCGAGCCCATCGATGCGCTTCTCTACGGCGGCTATTCCACCATTTCGCTCGGCTATGCCGGTCTGTGCGAGTGCGTGCGCTACATGACGGGCAAATCCCACACGGACCCCAGCGCAACGCCGTTTGCGCTCGCTGTCATGAAGTACATGAACGCTGCGTGCGAAAAATGGAAGGCAGAGACCACCATCGGCTTCGGTCTGTACGGCACGCCGCTTGAAAGCACTACGTACAAGTTCGCAAAGTGCCTCCAGCGCCGCTTCGGCATCATCCCGGGCGTCACGGATAAGCCGTATATCACAAACAGCTACCACGTCCACGTTACCGAGCATATTGATGCGTTTGAAAAGCTCCGCTTCGAGTCGCAGTTCCAGGCGCTTTCCACCGGCGGTGCCATCAGCTACGTCGAGGTCCCGAACATGCAGAATAACCTCGAAGCCGTCCTGCAGATCATCCGCTATATCTACGATAACATCATGTACGCCGAGCTTAACACCAAGAGCGATTATTGCCAGAAGTGCGGCTACGACGGTGAGATTCAGATCGTCGAGGATGACGGCAAGCTCGTCTGGGAGTGCCCGAACTGCGGCAACCGCGACCAGGATACCATGAACGTCGCCCGCCGCACCTGCGGTTACATCGGCACCCAGTTCTGGAACCAGGGCCGTACCGCCGAAATCAAAGAGCGCGTGCTGCACTTGTAATTAAGTTAAAATCAAGAATAAACAGTACCGCACAGGGCAGGCGCTTTGTGCGGTATTTCATGAATAGAGGAAACCATCATGAATTACGGTGAGATCAAAAAAACCGACATCGCAAACGGCATCGGCGTGCGCGTCACGCTGTTCGTCTCCGGCTGCACGCGCCACTGCAAAAACTGCTTCAACGCCGAAACGTGGGATTTCAACTACGGCAAGCCGTTTACAAAAGAAACGGAAGACGAGGTGCTCGCAGCCCTTGCACCCGGTTTCATCAACGGTTTAACTTTGCTCGGCGGCGAGCCCATGGAGCCGCAGAATCAACGCGCTTTGGTGCCGGTTCTGCACCGCGTTCGCAAGCTATACCCCGAAAAGGACATCTGGTGCTATTCCGGTTCCACCCTGGAGACCGATATGCTGAAAGACGGCGGCCGCAACCGCTGCGAGGTCACGGACGAATTCCTGTCCCTGCTCGACGTGCTCGTCGACGGCGCATTCGTCGATGAACTCAAAGACATTTCCCTGCGCTTTCGCGGCTCGTCGAACCAGCGCATCATCGATATGAACAAGACCCGCGAAACAGGGAAAGTTACCCTCTGGAACGCGAAACCGTAAAAAGTAAACGAAAACGCCGCTCGACTGCTGTGTTTCAAACAGTGCCGGGCGGCATTTTTTATTTTTCCACACGCGCAGCAACGCAGGAATTCAAAATAAGTTAGAAATTGCTAACTTTTTCTCTTGACATTTTATATTGTCGAGGTATATAATCAAGATACCCCCAAAGGGTATATGAGAATCTTCTCTCACAAGAACTATTTTCACAAAAGGAAGCGGTTTAAATGCGTACATATATTTTGAATGCGACCGGCGCGGATATCAGCCCTGCTACGATCATCATCTGTGGGGTGATTGCGGCTATTTGTATTTTTGCGGTCATCAGCTATCGCAAAAAATTGAAGAACGGCTGCTGCGGCGGTGGCGGCGATGAAGTGAAGCACGTCAAGCCGCAGGATACAAACGTGAACGGCTACGACCACGTTTACCGCCTGGATATCGAGGGCATGCACTGCAAAAACTGCGCCATGCGCATTGAAAACGCGTTTAACGAGCAGCCGGACTGCATGGCAAAGGTCGACCTCGCCAGCAAATTCGCTCGTATCTACACAAAGAAGCCCGTCGAAGAAGTCGTTTTGAAGCAGACCGTCTGGCACGCCGGCTACGAGCCGAAAACCGTTACCGTCGAAAAATAAGACGGAATTGAAATTCAAAGAAAAGCGTGGTATACTCTAAGAAATTCCCGAAATTATAGAAGAAAGTGATGATAGAGTATGAAAAAAATCGCCAGCTTTTCCGTCAATCATGATAAGCTCAAAAAAGGCATGTATGTTTCCCGCATCGACGGCGATGTTGTAACCTACGACCTGCGCATGAAGGTGCCGAACGCCGGAGATTACCTCTCAAACGGCGCGCTCCACACGTTCGAGCATCTTTTCGCCACGTATGCGCGCAACTCCGCGTTGTCCGATTCCGTCATCTACGTCGGCCCCATGGGCTGCCGCACGGGCTTCTATTTCCTCCTGCGCGACAACGTGAGCCGCCTAGATGCCCTGCATCTCGTGCAGGAATCCTTCGCGTTCATCCGCGATTTTGAGGGCGAGATTCCCGGCAGCCGCCGCGAAGAGTGCGGCAACTATAAAGAGCACGACCTCAAGGGTGCCAAAGAGACTGCCGTCGATATGCTCGAGGTCCTCAAGGACTGGACGCCGGAGAAAATGGAATACGAAGCGTAAGTCAAGCTAAGATTCACACCCAAAGCACCGTTTTGAGCCAAAAGCCAAGCGGTGCTTTTTACTTTAAATGCAGGTCAAAAATCCGGGCAGAATATTTTTGAAAAAAGCTAAAATAAGAGTTGACAATATACCCTATGCGGGTATATAATCAAGATACCCTAATAGGGTATATAAAGCGAAATCGGAAAGGAGAATTCCGTTGGAACATACAGAAGAAAAAGAGCTGCACGCTTGCTGCAAAAGCAATGCAACCGATACGGAAGCGTGCACAGACTGCACCGAAGAAAAAACCGAAGAGAAGTGCTGCGGCTGTCATAAAACAAAGCACCGCTCCGATGAGGAGTACAAAAAACTCATCCACAGATTAAACCGCATCGAAGGGCAGATCCGCGGCATTCGCGGCATGGTGGAGAAAAGTGCCTACTGCCCGGATATCCTCGTACAGGTCGCGGCAGCCAACGCGGCGCTCAACGCATTTACGAAAGAGCTGCTCGCAAACCACATCAAGACTTGTGTAGCGGACGACATCCGCGCAGGAAACGATGAAGTCATCGATGAGCTTGTCACCACACTGCAAAAGCTGATGCGATAATTTTCGGCGCATTTTTATGAAAGGAAGGGAAGAAAATGGAACAGTATAACGTCACGGGTATGAGCTGCGCGGCGTGCAGCACCCGTGTGGAAAAAGCGGTCAGCAAGGTGCCGGGCGTTACGTCCTGCTCAGTCAGCCTGCTCACGAACTCCATGGGCATTGAGGGCACGGCTTCGCCGGAAAGCATCATCAAGGCCGTGGAAGATGCCGGCTACGGCGCGTCCAAAAAAGGTGCGGCACAGAATAGCACAAGCCCCAACGCTGCTGCAGAAGATGCCCTGAAAGACCGCGAAACTCCAAAGCTCAAAAAGCGTCTCATCGCGTCCGTCGGCTTTTTGGCTGTCCTCATGTACATCTCCATGGGGCACATGATGTGGGGCTGGCCGCTGCCGAATTTTCTCAAAGACAACCACGTCGCGATGGGCCTCATCCAGTTGCTCCTCACCGTCATCATCATGGTCATCAACCAGAAGTTCTTCATCAGTGGGTTTAAGGGGCTCATCCACCGCGCACCGAATATGGATACCCTTGTGGCGCTCGGCTCGGGCGCGTCGTTCCTGTACAGCACCTACGCGCTGTTCGCCATGACAGATGCCCAGATGCGCGGCGATATGACCGCCGTCATGGGCTACATGCACGAGTTCTACTTCGAGTCTGCCGCCATGATTTTAACGCTCATCACGGTCGGTAAAATGCTGGAAGCGCGCTCCAAAGGCCGCACGACTGATGCCTTAAAGGGTCTCATGAACCTCGCACCGAAAACCGCCGTGCTCGTGCGGGACGGTCAAGAGGTCACCGTGCCCGTTTCCGAGGTTCGCCGCGGCGATGTGTTTGTCGTGCGCCCCGGTGAGAATATCCCCGTAGACGGCATCGTCTTGGAAGGCGCCAGCGCCGTCAATGAATCCGCCCTCACCGGCGAGAGCATTCCGGTCGATAAGGCCGTGGGCGATGCTGTTTCCGCCGCGACCGTAAACCAGTCCGGCTTCCTGCGCTGCGAAGCAACGCGCGTCGGCGAAGATACCACGCTTTCCCAGATTATCCGCATGGTCAGCGATGCCGCCGCCACGAAAGCGCCGATCGCGAAGATCGCCGATAAGGTTTCCGGCGTGTTCGTCCCGACCGTCATCTGCATCGCTGTTGTTACGTTCATCGTCTGGATGCTCGTTGGGCAGACGTTCGGCTACGCGCTCGCGCGCGGCATCTCCGTGCTCGTCATCAGCTGCCCGTGCGCACTTGGCCTCGCGACGCCGGTCGCCATCATGGTCGGCAGCGGCATGGGCGCGAAAAACGGCATCCTGTTCAAAACCGCCGTTTCGCTCGAAAAAGCCGGCAAGGTGCAGATCGTCGCGCTCGATAAAACCGGCACCATCACAAGCGGCGAGCCCCGCGTCACGGATATTTTACCCGCCCCGGGCATCACCGAAAAAAATCTTCTGGAAGCCGCAAGTGCGCTCGAGAAAAAGAGCGAACACCCGCTCGCCAAAGCCATCATGGCGCGCGCTGAGGAGATCGGCGTGCAGGCAAAAGAAGTCACAGACTTCATGGCAAAGCCCGGCAATGGCCTCACCGCTGCCCTGAACGGCGAAGTTCTCGCAGGCGGCAACCTGAAGTTCATCTCCACGCAGGCAGATGTCCCCGCAGACTTTAAAGAAAAGGCCGAAGCCCTCGCGCAGTCCGGCAAAACCCCGCTGTATTTCAGCAGGGGCGGTAAGCTTATCGGCGTTATCGCCGTAGCGGATGTCATCAAGGAAGACAGCCCACAGGCCATCCGCGAATTGCAGAACATGGGCATTCACGTCGTCATGCTCACCGGTGATAACGCCCGCACCGCAGAGGCCATAGGCCGACAGGCAGGCGTTAATGAAGTCATCGCAGGCGTCCTGCCGGACGGCAAGGAAAACGTCATCCGCAAGCTCAGAGAGCAGGGCGAAGTCATGATGGTCGGCGACGGCATCAACGATGCGCCCGCCCTTACCAGAGCCGACATCGGTGTCGCCATCGGCGCCGGTACGGATATCGCCATCGACGCCGCAGATGTCGTGCTCATGAAAAGCCGCCTGTCCGATGTTCCTGCGGGCATCCGTTTAAGCCGCGCCACACTGCGCAATATCCATGAAAACCTGTTCTGGGCGTTCATTTATAACATCATCGGCATCCCGCTTGCGGCAGGCGTGTTCATTAACCTGCTCGGCTGGCAGCTGAACCCCATGTTCGGCGCGGCAGCCATGAGCCTTTCAAGCTTCTGTGTCGTCACAAACGCGCTTCGTCTGAATTTATTGAACATCCGCAGCACGAAGCACGATAAAAAAATAAAATCGGCAAAACCCGCCGAAATGAAAACCATCGAAGTAAAGGAGACAAAAACCATGGAAAAAACAATTAAGATTAACGGCATGATGTGCCCGCATTGCGAAGCCACTGTTAAAAAGTGTCTGGAGGCGTTCCCGCAGGTCACATCTGCAGAAGTCAGCCACGAAAAGGGCACGGCGGTCATTCAGCTCAATGCTGAAATTTCCGATGCCGAGCTCAAGAAAGCCATCGAAGATAAGGGCTACGAGGTCGTAGGCTGAGTTCGATAAAGCTTGACACAAATTTAATCTGTGTTACAATAAAAGCACTGCCTGTGTTTGCGGGCAGTGCTTTTGCATTTTACAATTTGTTCACAGCAAATTGGCTTTTTAGAAAGAATAACGGCGTAAAATGAACATAAAGCTAACGTAAAGCAAGCGGATAAAGTTTCGCCCGCCTTTTCAAAGGCGGCGGATTCCAAAGG